>Ga0302278_10007496_pt1 | contig 10035 bp, 8 predicted proteins | sample III_Bog_N3_2_FD_194543 | JGI IMG/M metagenome (GOLD analysis project Ga0302278, IMG submission 194543) | Peat permafrost microbial communities from Stordalen Mire near Abisko, Sweden - III_Bog_N3_2 | ecosystem: Environmental > Terrestrial > Soil > Wetlands > Peat | place: Sweden: Abisko... | reverse complement strand
TTCGGGCAGCCTCTAAAGCATGCTCACCAAACTGCTTCATACCCGATACCGAGTGCATGACTTGGAAAAGACCGTCAGCTTTTACCGCGATGTGCTAGGGCTTCAGGAAACTCGGCGCAGCGAAAGCGGACGGGGTTCCAAGCTTGTGTTTTTCAAGGCACCTCAGAGCGACGAGGAGATCGAGATCTGCCAGTACGATGCCAGTGGACCGGTGCAGGTCGGCCCTGATCTGACCCACCTCGCCTTTGCCGTCACGGATCTGGAGGCCTTTGCCAAGGAGTCCGCCGCAAAGGGATATCCCCTCAGCGACGGCCCGCACCATACCTCCTCCGGATCGGTGATCGCCTTCATCGACGCCCCGGAGGGATATGAGATCGAGCTGATCCAACCTGCACCCACTCACGCGTAAGGAGCATCCAAAGAAATCCTATCGCGATTTTTTTCTTCATCATTTGTCCCGTCACCCTCATCGTTTGTTTTCATGATCCCCAAGCCCGAAGCCGCCAAGGCCGTTGTCGCCCACTCCTCCAAGGTATTCAATGAATTTAAGGCGTTCATCTCCAAAGGCAATGTTATCGACCTCGCCGTTGGTGTGATCATCGGCGCTTCCTTTGGCAAGATCGTTACCGCGCTTGTGACCGATATCATCATGCCGCCCATCGGACTGGTGCTCAAGGGAGTGGACTTCAAGGATCTCTACATCCCCCTTGACGGGAAATCCTACCCGACGCTTGACGAGGCTAAAAAACATACCGCCATTCTTGCCTACGGAGATTTCATCAATACGGTGTTTGAATTCTTCATCATCGCCGCCTGTATTTTTTTCCTGGTCAAAGTGGTCACCACCATGCGTCTCTCCCAGCCTGCGCCGCCCGCAGCTCCTACCAAATCCGAAGAGCTTCTCAGCGAAATCCGCGATCTACTGAAAAATCAGGATTCCCGTTAGAGCCGTGACCTTCATCGCCACCGAACACCCTCACCGCAGATTCAACCCGCTTCGGGGAGAGTGGATCCTTGTCTCCCCTCACCGCACCAAGCGTCCCTGGCTCGGACAGCAGGAAAAGGTTGTTAGCGAACGTCCCGCCTACGATCCTGAGTGTCTCCTCTGCCCCGGAAATACCCGTCAAAGCGGCGAAAAGAATCCCGAATACACAGGAACCTTTGTCTTTGATAACGATTTCGCGGCACTCCTCCCCGAGGCTCCGGAGGCTCCGGTCGCGCAGGAAGAGGGCACGCCTGCAGCCACGCTCTTCCGTGAACAGCCCGTAGCCGGTGCATGCCGTGTCATCTGCTTTCACCCGAGACACGATCTGACGCTGCCCGAGATGGAGCAGTCGGAAATCGTCGAGGTCATCCGCACCTGGGAAGATCAAACGCGCGAACTTGGAGCGCGCTACAGCTGGGTTCAGGTCTTCGAGAACAAGGGGGCGGCCATGGGTTGCTCCAATCCGCATCCGCATGGGCAGATCTGGGCGGGTGATTTTATCCCCAATGAGGTCGCCGTCGAGGATCGGCACCAGCGGGCCTACTTTGCCAACCATGGCCGATCCTTACTGCTCGATTATGCCGCCCTGGAAGCCGAGCGTGCCGAACGCGTCGTCGCGCAGAACGAAGGGTGGCTTGCCGTCGTCCCCTACTGGGCCGTCTGGCCTTATGAAATCTTGCTCCTACCCCGTCAACCGGTTCAGCGCCTCACCGATTTGACGGCAGAACTTCGCGAACAACTTGCCTCCATCCTCAAAGAGCTTCTCACCCGCTACGACAATCTCTTCGAGACCTCCTTCCCCTACTCCATGGGATGGCACGGTGCTCCTTTCACCGACGGGTCACACGATCACTGGCAACTACACGCCCATTTCTATCCGCCGCTGCTCCGCTCGGCGTCTGTCAGGAAGTTCATGGTCGGCTACGAATTGCTCGCCGAAGCCCAGCGCGACCTCACCGCCGAACAAGCGACAGAACGCCTCCGCGCCGCCAGCACGGTGCATTACAAAAAAGCCGGGTAATTGTCGCTTGGAGCGGGTGAGGGGAATCGAACCCCCGTCTCAGGCTTGGGAAGCCCACATTCTACCATTGAACCACACCCGCAGTTAGAAACTTAATCCCAGGAGTCGATCAGGTAGGTCTTGGTGTTGTTTGTCCAGACCGTCCAGACTCCCACTTGCTTACTCAAGTTCGTCATGGTGATTGGACCACCAGGGTTGGTCTGCGTGGGTACCGTAATCGAATTCGTATATCCTGTGTCCATAGCCACGAAGTAAATGTTTGTGGAGCCAAACGGATCGGCGAAACCGCTGCTATTGGTGCCACCCTTACCCGGCTTCCATGCGGATGCCTCCATGAAAATCAGTCCGCGCGGATTCCCGTTGGTATCATTGGTCGAACAGAGTGTGACCACGAGCGTGGAATCTACGTTGCTACTGCCCGGCGCATTGGTGGGAAGCCGTCCGTATTCGGTTTCGTAGCCCGTGATGGCCGTGGCGATACTGGTGGCCTGCTGCTTCGCCGTGGTCTTCTTTGCAGAATTCATGGCGCTGCTCATCGCGGGCATGAGGAGGGAGGCAAGGATCGCGATGATCGCGATGACCACGAGAAGCTCGATCAGAGTGAAGGCCTGCAGGGAACGCTGCTTCAAGGAAGGAGTCTTGACAGATTTATTCGGGGAGGAGTGATGCATAGCAATTACTTTCCTCGTGCCAAGATTAGGCACAAGCATTTTCTTTCTTTGCTCAGGGGCTAAAGCAGTTGAAGGTACCCTTGTGCCCAAGAAAAATCCGCAAGGTGCCAAAAATCAGCCTGGTCATTCTCCCTCGGGAAAGGCCCCCCATTCCGCAAACAGGAAACCGGTCGGCAAAAAAGCCACTGATTCAGGAAAGAAAGTTTCCCAACAATCCCGCCCCACACAGAAGCACCGCTTCAAGACTGCGAGACCGACCCGGCATCAGGATGATCAGCCTCTTGAGGGCGCGATTCTGAAATTGCTGGCAACCGATCCGCTGTCCGCCCCCGCGATAGCCCAAGCCCTGCAAATCCCCCGGGATGATTTTCCGGCACTCACCCGGACTCTCTCGGCGCTGGAACGCGACGGGAAGCTGGCCCGCGTCAGAAGGGATCACTACATCGTGCCACAGGCGGCCGATCTCTTCACTGGCAAGCTTCAAATTCACGCAGGTGGCTCCGGGCATGTGCTGGCCGAAGACCAGGGAGGAAAAGATCTCTTCATCTCTGCGGATCATCTCGAGACCGCGCTTCACGGCGACAAAGTCGTCGCACGCCTGTTCCGCGATCCTCGCGACCACGGACGCCCTCGTCGGGATGGAAGGATCGAGGGGAAAATCGTCCGCGTTGTCGAGAGAGCTGATGCCCCGATTGTCGGCACACTTCAACGCACTAAAAACTTTTTCCACGTCGTCGCCGATGATCCGCGCTTCCCCCGCAGTCTTTATGTCCCGGATGCCAAGGGAGGTCGTCCCGGTGACAAGGTGGTGGCTCAACTCGACCGCTGGGAAAACAGCCATGTCAATCCCGAGGGTCACATCGTGCAGGTCCTCGGCCCTGCGGGTGCCCCCGGCATCGACATGCTCTCGGTCATTCACAAGCACGGGCTTCCGCAGGAGTTCCCCGAGCCGGTTGCGGTCGAGGCCAAACAGTTTGGCAGTCGGGTCACCGAAGCCGATCTGGAAGGTCGGGAGGATCTGCGGGATCACCCGATCATCACTATCGACCCAGACGACGCCCGCGACTTTGACGATGCTATCGAAGTGCAGCCAACCGACTCCGGTTGGGATGTCTCCGTGCATATCGCCGATGTCTCTCACTACGTGATGCCGGGGACCCCTCTTGATAAGGAGGCCCGCAAGCGGGGCAACAGCGTCTATCTTGCCGACCGGGTCATTCCGATGCTTCCGGAAAATCTCAGCAACGGCCTCTGCAGCCTACGTCCCGACGAGGATCGTCTGGCCTTCAGCGTCTTTGCCTCGATCAATCGCGACGGGTCGATCCGCTCTGTTCGCTTCGGCCGCTCCATCATCCGGAGCATGGCCCGCCTCACTTACCGGCAGGCATTCGCCCTGCTCCAAGCTCCGCCGAAGGACGAAGCGGGAAGGCGGGTTCACGCGGCTTGGGATTGCTCCTCCACACTGCGCAAGCGCCGCTTTGCCGGTGGTGCCCTTGATCTGGAAATGCCCGAGGTCAAGGTCTGGCTTGATTCCGATGGTCGTCCCGTCCGGCTGGAACTGGTCGAAAATGACATCTCTCATCAGCTCATCGAGGAACTGATGCTCCTGGCCAACGAACTCGTGGCGCGCCACCTCAAGCGGCGCAACCAGCCGAATATCTATCGGATTCACGAGAAACCAGACCCCGAAAAACTTGACGAGTACCGGGAACTCGCCGCCACCTATGGCGTCAAAGCAGGCGATCTCGGACATCGTCCCGAACTTCAGCGGCTCCTCGACGGTCTCAAGGGAAAACCGTATGCGAGCGCTCTGAAGATTGGTCTTCTCAAGAGTCTCAAACGCGCCCGTTACTCTCCCGATCCGCTCGGCCACTACGGTCTCTCCAAGAATGATTACAGCCACTTCACGAGTCCCATCCGGCGGTATGCCGATCTCGTCACGCACCGGGCCCTGGCCCGCGATCTCAATGCCAAACTAAAAGGCCCCGCCTCGACCGATCTCGGCTCGCTCTGCGAACATCTCTCCACCACGGAGCGCACCGCCGCGGATGCGGAGAAGGAATCGGTGCGCATCAAGAAGCTCGAATATTTCGCCGAATTGGCAGCCGCCCCTGAAAAGGGGGGTGAGGTGCCGAGCTTCGATGCCCGCGTGATCGAGGCTCGTAACTACGGTCTGCTTGTCGAACTGCCCGATTCAATGATGACCGGCCTCGTTCCGGTTTCGACGATGGACGATGACTTCTACCACTTCGACGCCACGCGCTCCCGACTGATCGGAAAACATTCGGGGCGCGTGCTCAAGGCGGGCGATCTCCTGCGTGTGCAGGTGGCGCGTGTCGACAACTTCAAGCAGCAGATCGATTTCCGGCTGACCCGGGAGAGCCAGCCGCAAAGGCCGGAAAGGAAAAATCCGGCGCGCTTTGATCCCCGGCAGGATCCAAGGGTGTGAATGTCGGGCGTGATGGTATCGCGCCGCTAGGTTTTTGCACACTTGGCCCCGAGGGCATCCTTTGCATAGACTTCACGAATCGTGAGCACTCATCCCGTCACCATTGCCCAGATCGAGGAAATCTACCGCACCCCGTTCTTCGACCTCCTCCAGCGTTCTCGCTCCATTCATCTGCAAAACTGGGATGAGGACAATGTTCAGCTCTGTACGCTGCTGAGTGTGAAAACCGGAGGGTGTAGCGAGGATTGCTCCTACTGCGCCCAGAGCGCACGCTACAATACCGGAGTCAAGGCCGGGAAACTCATGACCTGCGAGGATATCCTCCCCGTGGCCAAACAGGCCAGGGAGAGCGGCACCACGCGCTTCTGCATGGGTGCCGCATGGAAAGGGGTGAAGTCGGGCGACAGCCGCTTCAACTCCATGCTCGAAACCGTCCGCGAGGTCAGCAAGCTCGGGATGGAAGTCTGTGTCACCCTCGGCCAACTCGGCGACGAAGAGGCCCGCCAGCTCAAGGAGGCAGGTGTCACCGCGTACAATCACAATATCGACACCTCACCGGAATTTTATCCCCAGATCGTCACCAGTCATACGTTTGAAGATCGACTCGGTACCATCTCCTCCGTCCAAAAGGCGGGCATGGCCGTCTGCTGCGGGGGCATCATCGGCATGGGTGAGACGGAACGCGACCGCCTCCGCATGCTCGAAGTGCTCTGCGGATTCAATCCGCCGCCCGAGAGCGTCCCGATCAACTGCCTCATGTCGATGCCCGGAACACCGCTGGAGGAACAGCCTGTCGTCGATATTTTCGAGCTTGTCCGTCTGATCGCCACCACCCGAATCATGCTGCCAAAGGCCCGCGTGCGCCTCTCCGCTGGACGCACCCGCCTGACACGCGAAGGACAGGCACTCTGCTTCTTTGCCGGAGCAAACTCCATCTTCTACGGTGAGAAGCTCCTCACCGCTGCCAATCCCGGAACGAATGAGGATCTGGATCTTCTCCGCACGATTGACCTGATCCCGCAGGAGCAAGGAATACCGGTCTCGGCAGGTTGTTAGCAGGTCTTATTCATTAGGTAACGGCTGAGAATGTGGCACTATTGTCACCTGTTGCCGCATTGACATTTTGCAGGTAAGGCGTACTTGTTAGGTAATTCTACCCCCATCATGAAGTCACTCTCCCGCATAGCGTTACTGAGCCTCCTGCTACTAGGAGGCCTGAAGTCGTTTGAAGCCTCCGCAAGGGCGGATGACGACTCCAATTGGTCCAATGGCTCCGACACGAATTGGAGAAACGGCTCTGACTCCAATTGGACTTGGACAAACGGACCTGAGACGAATATCTGCACCAATCCGATCATCATCGATCCGATTCCCGTTGATCCTCCAATCAGATTTTTCGGTTGGAATACCACCACCCTCAATGGCATTTCCGAAGGGATTGTCTATGGTTCCTATCGCGACACAAATTGGAACACGGACGGATTCACCTTTGACGGGACCAACTACACGACCGTGACCAATCCTGCCTCCGGCGGCTTCACCGAAGTTACGGGGTACTCGGCGGGCGTGATTGCAGGGAATTTCCAAGACAGCAGCAACTGGAATACGCACGGCTTCCTCTTCGACGGGACCAATTTCACCACCATCGATGAGCCTAATGCAGCCGGCTACACCCAAATCACCGGATACTCGGCCGGAGTCGTTGCTGGAAATTATGACGACACCACCTGGGTCTCATACGGTTTCACCTTTGACGGAACCAACTATGCCACCGTCGATGTTCCCGCCTCCGCCGGGATTGGAGCCACAACGGTCAACGGTATCTCAGAAGGCGTGGTCTACGGCTCCTACGGCGACACCAACGGGAACACCCATGGCTTCCTCTTCGATGGAACTAACTACACCACCATCGACGAGACCAACACCACCAGCTTCACCGAAGTCACGGGATACTCGGCGGGTATCGTTGCCGGAAATTATACCGACACGAACTGGATCTCTCATGGCTTCTTCTTTGACGGAACCAACGACACCACCTTTGACATCCCGGCAGGACAAAACACCCGTATCGTCGGATACTCGGCTGGCCTCACTGTTGGCACCTATACCGATGTTAACTGGGCATCGCACAACTACCTCTTCGATGGCACCAACACTATTGATATCGTCGATCCTCAGGCGACGACAAATTCCTTCTATCCCATCTGCTTTGGCAGAACCACTTCGCTTGGAAACATTGCTTTGGGCAACGTTAAATTGAAAAATGCCGGTACACCAAAGGCATCACCTACTCCGAAACCTTCTGCCAAGCCGAAGCCTTCGCCAACGCCAAAGGCATCACCTACTCCGAAACCTTCTGTCAAACCGAAGCCTTCACCAACACCAAAGGCATCACCTACTCCGAAACCTTCTGCCAAGCCGAAGCCTTCGCCAACGCCTAAAGCCTCTCCTTCTCCCAAGCCCACGCCCAAAGCAACTCCTACGGTTGCATCTTTCGGAGCAACGGAATCCGCTAATACCTTAACTATTACGAACGGAGCTGTGGCAATTCCCGCTCAGTTCATCCCAATAGTCCCTCCTCTAAGCCACTAAGTGGGCTTTTCTCAGCCTCTTGGTTGACTTGTCAGCCGGGCGAAACTACTAGCTCTATTAGTTAACTTTATAAATCCCCGGCGTGGGCTTTAATTCACTAGATTAGAAGTATTTTTAGTCCGTTAAGCATTCGGACTTGTTATCAGAGTGGGCCGGGGGATACTGATTAGTATGTTCCCTCCAATTGCACGTCAGGCTGAGGACTGGGAAAGCTGGCTGGGTGTGAATGGAAAGTGCCGCTGGGTCAGTCCCTCGGTCACCAAACTTACGGGTTATACTCCCGGGGAAATCATGGCGATGCCCCACTTCGCTCCAGCAATGATTCTCTCGGATGACAGGGAGGCTGTGGTTGCCCAGCTCCGTACCGCCGCCTCCGGGACCTCGGGGCCGGACCATGGCTCTCTGGAGTTCCGATGCCTGCGCAAGGATGGCTCTTCCTACTGGCTCAATCTTACTTGGGAACGAATCGTTGACGCACACGGCCTCTCCCTGGGCATTCGCACCAAGGCAAGTGACATCAACGACCGCAAGTTTCTTGAAGATCAAAACCGTCTCGCTGCCGTTGCCCTGAATGCGATTTCACAGGGCGTCATTATCACGGATGCCCAGAACCAGATAGTTTCGGTCAATGATGCCTTCTCCGCGATCACAGGCTACAGCAAGGCAGAAATCATTGGCGGAGATTTCAAGTTCCTCCAGGGACCGGAAACCGATCCAGTCACCGCCGAGGAAATTCTTTCGGCACGGCGCAATCAGGTCGAGTTCAAGGGCAAAATTGTCAACTACCGGAAGGATGGCACCACGTTTTGGAATGACATTTCCATCGTTCCCATCATGGATCAGTATGGTGCAGTTTCCGGATTTGTCACCATCACCCGGGATGTCACGGAGGCTCACGAAAGGGAAATAGAACTCCGCGAGACAGCTTTGCGGGCATTGGCAGCCGATCGGACGAAGCGTGAATTCCTTGGCATGATCAGCCATGAACTGCGCACTCCTTTGAATGCCATCATTAGCATTTCCGATCTTTTGCTCAAAGAGCACAAACTTCCTCCCGGGACACACGATCAAATCCGCCTGATACAAGGCGGCGGGGAGGGACTGTTGCGGATCGTGAATGACATTCTCGATTACAGCAAAATCGAGGGCGGCGGGGTGCAACTTCAGCACATTCCTTTTTCCGTGTCAGATCTTGCATGGCGCGCGGTTCGTTTCATCGAAGCCGAGGCAAAGGCCAAGTCGCTCGAACTCGCCGTGGTCATCGGGGATAATGTCCCGGGGACTGTGCGTGGTGATCCGGACAGAATCCAGCAGGTATTGCTGAATCTGTTGCGCAATGCCGTGAACTACACTGCGTCCGGGAGCATCACCCTCGGCATTGAGATCGTCCTCGATGGATCGCACGCAGGGCGACTCCGCTTCTCCGTGACAGATACGGGATGCGGTATTTCCAAGGAATTTCACAAGACAATTTTCCAACCCTTCACCCAGATTCACAAAGACGCCTCGCAGAAGTTTGCTGGAATCGGGATCGGTCTCTCGATTTCCAAACAGCTTGTTGAAAAAATGGGCTCCCTCCTTTCGGTGGAAAGCGAGTCTGGAAAAGGAAGTGTTTTTTCCTTTGATATCCTTCTCCCCACGACCTCTTCGATAGAACCCACTCATCGAGGTGATGAACTTGATCTGGGGGCACTCAACAAGACCTTCGCCAAGCGGTTCCCGCTGAGGATCATGGCCGTCGAGGACAATATCATCAATCTGAAGGTACTGATCCGCATTCTGGAAAATCTCGGCTATGACGATGTCCTCTCCGCGACAAGCGGTGAAAGCGCCCTGACCTTCGCTCATCACGAAAAGATTGATCTGATTTTTATGGATCTTCACATGCCGGGCATCGACGGCATTGAGACGACGCTCGTGATCCGTTCACTGGAACAGAAAAATCCCGATGCTCCTACGAAGAAGATCATTGCTTTGACGGCCAATCTGAGTCCCTCCGTGCGCAAGCAGTGTTTCGATGCCGGGATGAATTTTTATATCGCAAAGCCCTTTAACACGCGTTCGCTTGCCGAGGGGATTGCTATCAGCCAACAAAATCGGGGCTCTTAGACATCGCCCTCCGGGCTGACCGCTCCGTTTTGGGACTAAGCGGTGCCAAATACCTTGGCGCGGAACTGGCCTCTATCGCCTTCACGGAAAGTAGGGGTTTTCACCATGCGTCGCCTTGCGTATCATTGACCTTTCCATAAAAAGGGAGATATCTCTTTCAACCATTTTGCGCCCGTAGCTCAGGGGATAGAGCAGGGGTTTTCTAAAC
>Ga0302278_10007491_pt1 | contig 10041 bp, 9 predicted proteins | sample III_Bog_N3_2_FD_194543 | JGI IMG/M metagenome (GOLD analysis project Ga0302278, IMG submission 194543) | Peat permafrost microbial communities from Stordalen Mire near Abisko, Sweden - III_Bog_N3_2 | ecosystem: Environmental > Terrestrial > Soil > Wetlands > Peat | place: Sweden: Abisko... | reverse complement strand
GCCGACAACGTGACGCAGATGACCGCGACCGTCAACGCGCTGCAACAGAAAATCAATGCGCAGAATGAAGCGGGCGGCGGCCGCCTCGACACCGTCTCCGGCCAGGTGCAATCCCTCAACGATTCCGTCGACGAGCTCAAATCCCGCATCGCCAAGCTCGACAAGTCGATCCAGGATATGCAGGCGCAGTTGCAGAACATCCAGACTCCGCCGGCCGGCTCCGTCCCCGCGGGTCAAACGGGCGCTCCTGTCTCCGCTCCGCCGGACGGCAGCGCGTCACCCTCCGGCCCTCCGCCAACATCCCCTGCCCCAGCTGCCTCCCAGGCGCCTCCCTTGCAGGAAACCTTTCAGGCCGGCGTGCGCGATTACAACGCTGCCCACTATAGCGTGGCCGCAGGCGAGTTTCAGCAAGTTCTGCAATTCTATCCACTCGACGATCTGGCCGGTTCCGCTGAATTCTATCTGGGCGAAATCGCCTATCGTCAGCAGGATTACGCGGGTGCTGTAAAGAGCTACAACGCCGTGCTCGAGGGTTTCAGCGGCAGCCCCAAAGCGCCGGCCGCGCAGCTGCGCAAGGGATTGGCCCTGCTGCAGATGAACAAGAAAGACGCGGGCGTCCACGAGCTCCGTTTGCTGATTCAGCGCCATCCGCAGACTCCCGAGGCGGCGCAGGCACGCAGCAAGCTCAATGGCATGGGCGTACGCCTCACGGCCCGGTGAGAAATCATGATGGCGAAATATCTGGAGTCATTCGATGAACGAATTTGAATGCGTTATCCCGATCTTGAACGTGAAGAGCTTCGCCGCATCCATCGATTACTACGTCAACAAGCTTGGCTTTCGCAAAAAATGGGACTGGGGCAATCCCGCTGTCTTCGGTTGCGTGACCCGAGGCAACGTCGAGATCCTCTTCTGCGAAGGCGCGCAGGGACATCCCGGCACCTGGGTATCCATCTTCGTTGCCGACGTGGACGCCCTCTATGAGGAGTACAAGAGTCGCGACGTCATCATCCGCCAGCCTCCGACAAACCTCCCCTGGGGCGTCCGCGAAATGAACGTAGAGGATCTCGACGGCCACCGTTTGCGCATGGGCAGCGATGCCAAGGAACCTGCGGATCCAACCGGCTTCAGACGCTTCCAGCAAATCGAGCAGCCATAGAAAAGCCCCGCATACGCGGGGCTTTTCTACTAGTCACTAACCACTATTCACTAACGCCTGCCTTACTGCTGCAGGCTCGCCATCAGGTTATCCAGCGCTGCCTTCGGCGGCCTGGTCACCGACTCCGGCAAAGTCGCCAGCGGCTCATCCACCAAGTTCAGCAAATCGATGAACGTCGGCTTCTGCGTGTCGATGTAGAACACGCCCGTCAGAATCTCATCGTTGGCGCTCGATTCCATCAGCGTGCGCACCGCATTGGCCTTGTCCGTCGGATCATAGTCCTCATGCAGCTTGCGCAAATGCAGGTTCGATCCATCATGCATTTCTACGTCGTAGACCGCGCCGGATTCGTAGTCAACTTCGATATCTTCAAAGCTCGCTACAAATCCGATCTCATTAATCGGCTCGTCGTTTTCCTGCATGAACTTGTAGCTCTTTGTCGATCCCTCGTGGTCATTGAACGTCACGCAGGGGCTGATCACATCCAGCATCACCGTGCCCTTGTGTGCAATGGCCGCCTTCAGCATCGACAAAAGCTGCCGCTTGTCGCCGGAGAACGAACGGCCCACAAACGTTGCACCCAGTTGAATGGCAAGTGCGCAGGTATCAATCGCAGGCAGATCGTTGATCACGCCCGTCTTCAGTCTCGAGCCAAGGTCGGCTGTGGCTGAAAACTGACCCTTAGTCAGGCCATACACGCCGTTGTCTTCAATGATGTAAATCATCGGCAAATTACGGCGCAGAAGATGAACGAACTGCCCCATGCCGATCGATGCCGTGTCCCCGTCTCCGGAGACTCCAAGCATCTTCATCTGGTGCTGCGCCAGAATCGCCCCGGTGGAAACCGAAGGCATGCGCCCGTGTACGCTGTTGAAGCTGTGCGAGCGATTCATGAAGTAGGCCGGGCTCTTTGACGAGCAGCCGATGCCGCTCATCTTCATCACCCGCTCCGGCTTTACGCCCATCTCCCACATCGCGTCGATAATGCGCTCGGAGATGGCGTTGTGGCCGCAGCCTGCGCACAGCGTCGTCTTGTTGCCGCGGTATTCAAGAACAGGAAGGCCGATGTGGTTAACCTTGGGGCCTGCCGGCGTATTCGGTACTGTTGCGGTAGCCATTTAGAGGCCCTCCTTGGTCGCAAATTCTTCTGTGATTGTTCGTGCGTCCAGCGGCAAACCGTTGTAGTGCAGAATGCTGCGCAGCCGAGTCACATGCTCGGCGGGAATATCCAGCTTCAAAAGGCTCGCAAGTTGCGCATCCCGGTCCTGTTCAACCACGTACACGCGCTCGTGCGAGGCAACAAAGTCGTGAATCTCGTGCGCAAACGGATAGGCCCGGATGCGCATGTAATCCACATCCTGCTTGTATTCCTTCTTGATCTGGTCCATGCTCTCGCGCAGCGCGAAGTCCGTGCTGCCGTAAGCCAGGAACCCGATCTTCGATGTTCCATCTTTCACCGCAACAGGAGCCGGAACCAGCTTGCGCGCATTATCGAACTTGCGCGAGAGCCGATCCATCACCTCGACATATTCATCCGGCTTTTCGGTGTAGCCCGCCGCGTCATTGTGTCCCGATCCGCGCGTGAAGTACGCAGCCTTCGGGTGGTCTGTCCCCGGCAGCGTGCGCCAGCCAATGGCATCGCCATCCACATCGCGATAACGTGCAAAGCCGCCCAGCTTGTCCAGGTCGTCCTTGGTCAGCACCTTGCCCCGGTCCTGCGGAGTCGTCGGATAGTCGAACGGTTCCGACATCCAGTTGTTCATGCCCAGGTCCAGATCGCTCAGCACAAACACCGGCGTCTGCAACCGCTCTGCCAGATCAAACGCCGCATAGCCGAGTTCGTAGCACTCCTTCACGTTCCCCGGCAGCAGCACAACGTGCTTCGTATCGCCGTGCGAAAGGAAAGCTACGCTAAGCAAGTCAGCCTGCGACGTGCGCGTAGGCATACCCGTAGACGGCCCTGTCCGCTGCACATCGAAGATCACTCCGGGAATCTCCGCGTAGTAGCCAAGTCCGCTAAACTCCGCCATCAGCGAAATCCCTGGCCCTGAAGTCGCAGTCATCGACCGCGCCCCAGCCCAGCCAGCGCCCAGCACCATGCCGATCGCCGCCAACTCATCCTCGGCCTGGATCACGGCATACGTCGCTTTCCCCTCCGGACTCACACGCAGCTTCTTCAACAAGTCGGTAGTCGCTTCCACCACGGAAGTCGACGGCGTAATCGGATACCAGGCCACCACCGTCACGCCCGCAAACACCGCGCCCATGCCGCACGCCGCGTTGCCGTCGATCATAATCTTGCCCGCGGTCTGGTCCATGCGCTCAATGAAGTAGGGGTCCTGCTTGGGAAGCTTCTCCGCCGCGTAATCGAACCCGGCCTTGACCGCGCCGAAGTTCAAATCGAAAACCTTCTGCTTCTTCGCAAACTGCTTGCGCAGTCCGCTTTCCACAACACCCAGGTCGATGGAAAGAATCTGCGCCACCGCGCCCACGTACACCATGTTCCTTACCAGCTTGCGCAGCTTGGCCTCAGCGCACACGGTCGCCGTTATCGTGTCGAAGGGCACCGGATAAAAGACCACATCGTCCCGGTACTGCTTCAGATTCAGCTTCTCCTCGTAAATCACCACGCCACCGCTGGGCAGGGTCAGTACGTCCTGCTTCGCCGTATCGGGATTCAGCGCCACCAGCACTTCAGCGCCGCGCGTGCGAGCAACATAATTGTCTTTGCTTGCGCGGATTGTGTACCAGGTGGGAAGTCCGGCGATATTCGACGGGAAGAGGTTCTTGCCACTTACTGGAACTCCCATACCGAAGATGCTCTTCAACAGAACGCTATTGGCGGATTGCGAGCCGGACCCGTTCACCGTTGCTACGTTAATGCTGAAGTCGTTGATGACGCGCTCGCGCGCGATGGTTATGCCCTGTTCTTGACCCAGGGCGAGGTCGCCTGTCGCCATGTGGCGGAATTCCCTTCCAATGATTTCTGGAACGACTCTGTCGCTCTCTCGCATGTGATTATAGTCACTTTAAGACTCCACCGTCCCAAACCTCGATCTGCAATTAACCCAATTGTGTACCTCCATGGTCACTCGCCCGTTTCAGAACCACTTGAGCACTTCGCCCATAACGCCTTTTTTATCAACCACTAACACCAACCCAACATAAAAAACCCATCAAGATTTCCCGTGAGGTTGGATGGTGAACAGGAAAGACCGGCTTCGCGCGATCAATACCGCTTGAATCGGGCGCGATCTTGCTGCACTCCCGCCCATTGCCTCCTCGGCCCATCATTCGCCCCTCTGAAACAAGCCCCGTCGGAGGAATGTCAGCCACCGAACACAACGCCACTTTCATTGACATGCCCACCGTTCACCACTACTTTCGCAGGCAACAGCGACTCCCCGGCGAATCGCCAAGACCTGAACGAAAATGGAAGTTAAGTAAAAGTAGGAACTTTGGCCAGACAACCGCGCCGGCCTTCTTGCCGTCTGTGAAAAAGTGAGCAGAACAGGATGAATTCAGGCCAGTTCCCAAGTCCGGCATCGCCAAACGCCGCTCCCGGCAACCTGTAGAATCGCGTGCATCTGCTATTTCGCACAACCTATTTCCCATCTGCAACTTTGCAGGTTATCCTTCTTAACGATCTACAATTTGGCTCCCATGAGGTGCTGAGTGCAAAGGGCAGTAAGTTTCAAGTTTGTTGTATTTGGTTTCCTGTTTCTAGCCGCAACACAACAAGCGAGCATAACGGCCAAAGCCCAGCAGAATTCAGGCTTTGTCCGGTTGGACCGGGTCACCGCTTCCCGGGCGCTATTCAATGGATTGGAAGTCCGCTCCGGTTCTGCCCTGATGCAGATCACAGCCCTGCGCGATGACGTGTTGCGCGTGCGTGTCGGTCCCGCCGGTCAGCTTCCGGAAGATGCGTCCTGGGCCGTTCTCGCTTCCTCGCGGACTGAGACCCTGCCCGTCACTCCGCAGTCCACCTCCACGACCATCGGGTTCAAAACCGCAAAGCTCATTGTGTCCGTTCAGAAAGATCCGCTCTTCCTAACCGTCACCGATCTCGACGGCCATGTCATCATCGAAGATTTACCCGGCCGTCCCATCGAGTACAACGGCGCATCCTTCCGCGTCTACCGCCATTCTCCTCCCGACGAGCATTACTACGGACTCGGCGACAAGCCCGGTCCCCTCGACCGCCGCAATGAATCCTTCGTCGACTGGAATACCGATGCCTTCGGCTGGCAGGAATCCACCGATCCCATCTACAAGTCGATTCCCTACTTCATCACCTTCCGCAAAGGCATCGCCGCCGCCACGTTCCTCGACAATACCTGGCGCGCCAGCTTCGACTTCAACAAGCAGTACCGCGACGGCTATTCCTTCGGCTCCGAGGGCGGCCCGCTCGACTACTACATCCTCTACGGCCCCGACCCGAAATCCGTCGTCAAAACCTGGGCATGGCTCGTCGGCACCACTCCGCTTCCGCCTCTCTGGTCCCTCGGCTACCAGCAGTCCCGTTATAGCTACTACCCTGAAGCCGAAGTCCGCCGCATCGCATCCAAGCTGCGCAGCGAGCGCATCCCTGCCGACGTCATCTGGCTCGACATCGACTACCAGCTCAAGAACCGCCCCTTCACCGTCGATCCCGAGCGCTTCCCTCATTTCGACCAGATGATCGCGGACCTCCGATCTGACCACTTCCACACCGTAGTCATTACCGATCTCCACATTGCCGACCTGCCGAATTCCGGATACAAACCCTATGACGAAGGCGTGGCGGGCGACCACTTCGTCAAAAATCCCGACGGCTCAACCTATGTTGGCATCGTTTGGCCCGGCAAAGCCGTCTTCCCCGACTTCACGCAGAAAGCTGCGCGCGACTGGTGGGGCACGCTCTACGCCGACTTCCTCAAAAAGGGCATCGCCGGCTTCTGGAACGACATGAACGAGCCGGCCATCTTTGAAGTCGCTTCAAAGACCATGCCCGACGACACCCAGCACCGCATCGACGAGCCCGGATTCGCCAAGCGCACCGCAACCCATCTCGAAATTCACAACGTCTTCGGCATGGAGAACAGCCGCGGCACCTTCGAAGGACTGCTCAAGCTCCAGCCGGACAACCGGCCCTTCGTCATGACTCGCGCCAGCTATGCCGGTGGACAACGCTACGCCGCAACCTGGTCCGGCGACAACTCCGCCACCTGGAACCATCTCCGCCAAACCACCCCGCAACTCATCAACCTCGGCCTCAGCGGCTTCGCCATGAGCGGTGCGGATGTCGGTGGCTTTGCCGGCTCCCCACAGCCTGAACTGCTCACACGCTGGCTTGAAGTCGCCGCCTTCCATCCCATTGACCGCGACCACACCGCAACCGGCACCAATCCCCAGGAACCCTGGGAAAACGGCACGCAGACAGACCTGAACCTGCGCCGCCGCTACATTGAGGAACGCTACCGTCTTCTGCCCTACATCTACACCACCGCCGAAGAGATGAGCCGCACCGGCCTGCCCATCATGCGTCCCCTCTTCCTCGACTTCCCCAAGGGCAACGGCGATGGCGAACCCCTCGACGGTGGCAACACCTTCCTCCTCGGGTCAGACCTGCTTATCGCCCAAAGCCCCTACCCCGACGAAGTGGACGAGTACACCGTCGCTCTGCCGCCCAATGGCTGGTACGACTACTGGACCGGCGCGCGCGTCAATGGCAATACCGGCAGAAAAGCCATCGACAACACCCAGGTCACCCAGCCCGAGGTTCACCTGCGCAACAACGTCGAAACCCTCCCCGTCTTCGCCCGCGCCGGCTCCATCGTTCCCGAGCAACCGCTCATTGAGAGCACCGACGAAACGCCGCAAGGGCCGCTCACCCTCCGCGTCTACCCGCCCGTCGAGCCCAACACGGATTGCACTGGCACACTGTATCTTGATGACGGCATCAGCTACGCCTTTCAAAAAGGCAGCTTCCTGCGCGAGACATTTACCTGCGCGCCCGCCGCCCACGGACTTACCGTAACTGTTTCTCCACGCCAGGGCAGCTTTACCCCCTGGTGGAGCCAGCTTTCCATCGAAATCTACGGTCAGTCTCAACCTGCCTCGGCGGCCATCACTCCGAGCGGAAACGTAATTAATACCACTTACGATGCGGAACATCACCGCATTACCGTCTCTGTGCCGGATACGGGCAAGGGCACCAGGTTCGAACTGGCATACTGATGCAGTGTTCACTCTCTTCCAACTACCGGCGGCCGTAATCGCTCAACGCGTTGCGACCGCCGCCAAACTCCCCTCAAATTCCCCCGCAGGCCTGTCCCTTGCAAACGGCCTCGATCCATCCGCGCATCTCCCCTTCGGCTTTGTTCACGATTCTTCGCGCTCCTGCATCGGCCACGGCGAACCCGCGTTCGCCGCTGCGATACAAGTCTTCCGCCGATGGGCCATGTTCAACCACGGATGGACGCGCGTGGCCAATCCCAGTGCGTCGATCGAGCTCGGCCAGATCATCGCCATGGAAGCGCACACTCTCGGCCTCTATACCCTGAACATGAGCCGCATCATCGAGACCGTCGATACCACCACCCGTTTCGGCTTCCTCTACGCCACCACGCCCATGCACGTAGAGCAAGGCGCAGAGCGCTTCCTGCTCGAATTCGACCCCATCACCGGCGAAGTCCACTACGTGCTAGAAGCGATCTCGCGCCCCCGCCATCTCTTCGCGTGCCTCGGCCTGCCCCTCAGCCGCCATTTCCAGCACCAATTCGTCCGCGAATCCCACCGCCGCATGCGTCGAGAAACTCTTGCTCAGTGAGCCGAACTTAGCTAAGATATGATTAGCTAAGTTCGAGGTGGCCCGATGGAAGCGACAATGCATGAAGCAAAAACTCAGCTCTCCAAACTCGTCGAGCGCGCTCTCGCAGGCGAAGAGGTAATTCTGACCCACGGCAGAAACCGCACGCCTGCCGTGAAGCTGGTTCCGGTAAAAGCCCCTCGGTTGCGCAGACGCCCGATCGGGCTCTTCAAGGGTCAGATCGAGATTGGGCCGGAATTCTTCGAGCCTTTGCCTGAAGAAGAACTCGCGCTTTGGGAAAGCGGCGCGAATGACAACACCCTCCTGGGATCGAAATGAAGCTTCTGCTCGATACCCACACGATTGTTTGGGTGATGAACGACAACCGGCGCCTTTCACGAGCAGCACGCGCCGCAATCTCCCTTCCTTCCAATCCTGTGTTCGCATCCGCTGCCTCAATCTGGGAAGCAGCCACTAAATTCCGGCTCGGCAAATTCCCTGATGCAGCTTTGCTGGTTGACAATCCGACCAGGATTCTCGCGGCTCTGGAGATCGAAGCGATTCCGGTCTCTGTTGAACACGCCCGCCTCGGAGGTCTGCTTCCTCACCCCCACAAAGACCCATTCGACCGCATGTTGGCGGCGCAGGCACTTCTCGAGGGCTTGACCCTGGTGAGTGCCGATTCAATCTTCGATGAACTCGCCGTGATTCGCCTCTGGTAAACAACCCGCTCAACGACTGTCATTCCCGGCCCCCAAAGCTGTTACCCTGAAACCATGAAATTCGGGGTTCTAGTCTTTCCCGGTTCCAACTGTGATCACGATACCTACAACGTGATCGCCGAAATCGCCCATCAGCCCGTCACCTTCCTCTGGCACGACTCGGAAGACCTCGACGGCGTCGACGCCGTCCTCGTCCCCGGCGGCTTTGCCTACGGCGATTACCTCCGCACAGGCGCAATCGCCCGCTTCTCGCCCGTCATGCAATCCGTCAAGAAGTTCGCAGAATCAGGCGGCCTCGTCCTCGGCATCTGCAACGGCTTTCAGATCCTCACCGAAGCCGGCCTGCTCCCCGGCGCTCTCATGCGCAACGCCGGCCTAAAGTACATCTGCAAGCAGGTGAATCTCCGCGTCGAAACCACCGACAGCCCCTTCACCAACCAGCTAGTCAAAGGCAGCGTCCTCGAGATCCCCATCGGCCACATGGAAGGCAATTACTTCTGCACCCCTGAAGAGCTGCACACACTCGAGTCAGAAGACCGCATCGCCTTCCGCTACGCCTCGCCCGCAGGCGAAATCACAGCGGAAGCCAACCCCAACGGCTCCCTCAAAAACATCGCCGGCATCCTGAATGCGAAGAGAAATGTCTTAGGCATGATGCCCCATCCCGACCGCTCCAGTGAGAAGCTATTAGGCTCCTGCGACGGCTGGAAGATCTTCGAGTCAATGATCGAAGCATTAGCCACGAAGTAGTGCGACCTATTTAGCTGACCCCGGCACGCATCCGGTCGAGGATCATTGCGAGCCGATCCCATTCTTCCTCGTATTGCTCAACGCTCTCGGCCTTCCGGATAAAGGCAGGCCGCTCGACGTCGAAGTAGTAAGAGACAAGTTCGAGTCGTGGGTTCCTGATTATCTCTGGAGCGTTGTGAAGATGGTCCGCCTCAACACGGCAGGCTTCGGCCCGATCCATCTGACCATAAGTTCGGATCCGAAGTAAGCCAGTCCGCAGCAGGTTCAGAAAGACATTTCTAAGGTCGTCTAAGTCGGACATCGGCAATCCCTTCTCAGCGACATCCGTTGCGTCTATAGCCCCAGCCCACCATCCACAGCGAGCACCTGCCCCGTAACGAACCCCGGCCCAGTAGCAAAAAACAGCACGGCCTCCGCCACATCCTCTGCCGTCCCGTTCCTCTTCATCGGCGTCTTCGCTGCAAACCGCGTCGCCGCGGCATCCACCGAACCGTCCATCTCAATCCATCCCGGCGCCACGCAATTCACGCTGACCTCCGGCGCAAACGCCTTCGCCATGGCCTGCGTCAGCATATGTACCGCGGCCTTCGAACTGCAGTAGTGCGCATGACCCGCCCACG
>Ga0302278_10007488_pt1 | contig 10042 bp, 9 predicted proteins | sample III_Bog_N3_2_FD_194543 | JGI IMG/M metagenome (GOLD analysis project Ga0302278, IMG submission 194543) | Peat permafrost microbial communities from Stordalen Mire near Abisko, Sweden - III_Bog_N3_2 | ecosystem: Environmental > Terrestrial > Soil > Wetlands > Peat | place: Sweden: Abisko... | reverse complement strand
ATGATCTGAAAGATCTTTTGGCGATTCTGAGTGGCCTACAGGCCCGTGATGCCTCCGACCTAGACAAACGACTTCATCGTATTGACGCGGTGATTGAAGGTGGAGCTCTCGACAGTTCCGATCTTATCAGTCACGAGGAAGGGGTGACTGCCGAGCAACTCTACACCAACCAAAAGGTGCTCGATCTCGTCTCCAAGGCTGAAATGGAACAGGCGGATTACCGTGACCGACACCATCCGAATGTCTTTTTTGGACCAATAAAGCATTATCTCGGTATGGATATTCCCCTTCTTTGGTTCAACTCAGGGGTGATGATCATTTCCACCCTCTTAAGTTTTGTCCTCCTGTTTCATATCCTGAAACGCCAGATTCGTTCTAATCGGAATTGATTACCCCCTGCCATGACGACACGCATTCCGCTTGAGGATTCCTGGAGCGATGTGATCCGCAAGACGCGGCGAGGATTGGGCCTCTCGGAGGCAGATCTCGCGAGGCAATGCGGAGTGCAGGTTGAGACGATTACCTCCCTTGAAAGCGGTTCACTCGATCCAGAATCACTGGCGAAGATTGCCTTGCCTCTGAAGCTTCAGCCCGCGCGACTCCTTGCTATGAGTCGGGGCGAGTATCACCCCGGGGTATTGCAACTACCCGTAAGCGCCGTCGGGGGTGTTGCTATGTTCACATCGCCCTGGAACGATTTTGAGGTGCATTCCTATCTGGTCTGGGATGCCAGGACTTCGGTAGCTGCCGCCTTTGACACCGGTTCCGACGCCTCAGAACTGTTACAGTTTCTAAAAAAGAATGGCCTCAAGCTCGAGTTGATCCTGTTGACCCACGGTCATGGCGACCATGTGTTTGAACTTGATCGGATGGTTGAGGCAACAGGAGCAAAAGCTTGGATCGGCAAGCGCGAAAATATCGAAGGAGCAGAAAATTTCGCTGCTGGAAAAGAGTTCACCCTCGGTTCGTTGCGGATTGAGACACGGTCCACCTGGGGTCATTCCAGCGGTGGCATCTCCTATGTGATTCATGGATTGGAACGCCCTGTTGCCATTGTCGGAGATGCCCTCTTCGCGGGGTCAATGGGCGGCCCGATGATCTCCTACGAGGCCTGTCTCGCCACAAACAGGAAAGAAATCTTTACCCTTCCACCCGATACCCTTCTGTGTCCGGGACATGGCCCTTTGACCACCGTGACACTTGAAGCGGCGCACAATCCCTTTTTCCCGTAATAGACTGAAAACAACTCTGAGCTCCCGAGCGGTTGCAAGCAGAGTCCGGGATCGTCAGCAATTCCTCGCAATAAGAGAAATAAAGATATATTGTTAAATAATCATGTCACCCCTGCCACCCTCGAACCGTAACTACATCCATCCCGCTGACGAATTGGTGAAGGCCATGGAGCGGATCTACCGCTATAGCATGACCACTACTTCGGGAGGAAACCTCTCGATCCGTGACAACGATGACTCTATCTGGATCACTCCCGCACGCGTGGACAAAGGAAACCTGACTCGTGAGGACATCGTCCATGTCCTTCCTGACGGGAAAGTGGAAGGTCGGCATCCAGCTTCCTCCGAGTTCCCCTTTCATCGGAAAATTTACGAGCTTCGCCCCGATCTCAAGGCCATCGTTCATGCCCATCCCGTTGCCTTGGTGGCTTTCAGCATCAGCGGCATCACCCCCAAGACCAAACTGCTGGCAAAAGCCCACGCCGTCTGTGGCCAGGTTGGTTTCGCCTCCTACGCGCTACCTGGGAGCGCTCAATTGGGCGAGAACATCGCTAAAGTCTTTGCGGAAGGATTCAACTGTGTTCTCTTGGAAAATCACGGAGTCGCCATCGGTGGCACGTCGTTTAAGGAGGCCTTTGAGCGCTTTGAAACACTTGAATTTGCCTGCCGTACCTCCCTGAAATGCAGAGCCCTCGGCGTCACCCCTCACTTTCTGACGGATGAGCAGCTTTCCAAAGCCTCGGCCCGCTCTGTAGCGTTGGAAAGTTTTGACCCAGGCCTTCCGACGACTGAAGAACGGGCGACACGCCGCGATCTCTGCGAGTTTGTACGGCGCGGCTATCGTCAACGCCTTCTTATCAGTACCGAGGGAAGCTTCTCCTCCCGGGTGGATGGTGAAAGTTTTGTTATCACCGCGAGCGACACGGATCGTGCCGTGGTCGAAAGCGGCGACCTGGTGATGATCCGCCGTGGAAAATATGAAGCCGGGAAAAAACCGAGCCAGGCGGTGCTGCTCCACGCGGCAATCTATGCCAAGTATCCCGAAATTCATTCCGTGGTGATTGCCACTCCGGTCAATGCAACGGCCTTCAGCGTGGCTCATCAAAAGCTCGATGTGCGCACCATTCCCGAAAGCTATATTTTCCTTCGGGACGTGAAGACACTCCCCTTTCTCTGGGCCTATGGCGACGGTTCTGAAATCGCCGAGGCAGTCACTCCGGAGTATCCCGTGGCATTGTTAGAGGATGGTGGGGCACTGGTGATCGGCAGGACTGTTCTTGATGCCTTCGACCGGTTGGAGGTGCTGGAATCAACCTCGGAAGCAGTGATTAACGCCGGATTTCTTGGCTCTGTGAAACCGATGGAAGATGCCGTGATCGATGAATTGATCGGGGCATTTCTGAAATAGCCGGGCGGATTTCAGATTTCGTCCGCTGGGGGGTATTGAGATCCTCTTATCCGATCTAGTCCTCTGATGTCTCGAGTCTTTCGTTCAAAATCGGATCAATGATTTTTGCCGCTTGCGTAGCTTGAATGTGAAGAACCTTGTCGAAGAGGTTGTCCTCTATTGCGGATTCAGACCCCAAGTTGTTGAGAATTTTAAAGCCCGGATACATCGCTGCAATTTGGCTTATCGGGAGAACCGTGCCACTCGGACCAATGACGAGTAGGACATCCCGATCACTCAATGAATCCAGGGAATCCCACAGCGTCCTATAATGGGGAGCCGCCTCACCGAAGAAGACAATCCTTGGTCTAGCCTCCCCCAATGATTTGCAAGTTGGGCAGGGAGTATCGGATTTCCATGTCGTGTATCCGATGTTCCAAATCGATTCACACATGGCACAGGTCATCTCAGGAAGGAATCCATGTAGGTGAACCACCTTCTTGCATCCCGCCCGCTCCAAAAGGTCGTCCACATTCTGAGTGAGGATGATGGTGTCGTAGAGCGATTCCCATTTCGCGATCATCCTATGAGCCTCGTTCGGTTCTGCCGTTGCTAGTCCTGTACGGCGATCGTTGTAAAACTTGTGAACTAGTTCAAAATTACGCCGCCAAGTCCTTCCATCACAGATCTCCTCCACAGAATGGTTTTCCCAGAGCCCATCATTATCCCGGAACGTGCGGAGGCCGCTCTCCGCGCTCAATCCCGCACCAGTTAGAATGATCAGTTTGGCCATACAGTCTTATACCATCTTTCAGAGAGAGTTAGACTTTATGGCGCTGGAATTTTGGCGTGGGGCGAGGCAATACATGGCCTTGGGAAAGGCCTGGATAGACTGCACAAAGTGCAGCCCTGAGTGTAACGATGGGCGAACAGAGCGGTAGCAAGTGAGTCAAAAGACCGATGGCTACCTTCAGGTAACCAGAGCGATGACAACGAAGTCCCGCGCCACAAGAACAAGCAAGTAGGTCTCATTATCGATGAAAGTTGGCATTATGTCGGATGCTACCAGACTTTCCAAAAAAGTACTCTTCCCTCAAAGCCATCCAAGATCCCGACCAAGGAGGGAGATCGACCTGAAGTCATTGCACCACTGGTGAGTGAGGGTTAGTGATAGTTGCCCCTGATCCAGAGAAGGATTGGTCGTCCGGATATCTACCTAGACGAGATCATTTTCTAGCAAGTGCCCTGTCGATCTCTTCGATGGCATGATGAACATGCCAGCGCGGGGATCCCGATAACTGCTCTTTCGCACTGGCAAGAACGGAACGGGCTTCCCGTAATTTATCATCGGAAGCGGCCTGACTCTCCTTATGCGCATGTTCTACTTTCGCATGTTCTACTTTTGGATGTCCCGCCCGAGCATGTTCTCCCTCTGGATCACCTCCCAGATCACGAATCGCTTTGCCAACCTCCTGCTGGGCATGTGCACGATGTCCACGGTAATCATGCTTCGCACTACTGAGATTCCAGTAGGCCCCCTGAAGCGAGCCCATCTGAGCCCCCTCGTTTTGTGAGGGATGAACCGAGTCCCCGACCATTGGCTCAGGGGTAGAATCCTGACCACGAGCAGATATCCCAGAGAGGAGAAGGAGGGATGCAAAAAGAAAAGCGGATCTTTTGAGGAATGGGGGAGTTTCCATAGCACAAAAAGTGCGTACGAATCGGAGCATATTTCAAGCGCATTCCGTCAGCAGTTGATAACGCCAGCACTTATTGGAGTCCGTTCCAGTAATTGGATTGAATCGATTATCGCTTAATCTCCACCTGGGCTTGCTCTGACCATTTATTGTGTCCACCCGGTATGGGGCGTAAACCTACCGCTCGCGGGCTTGTTTTCGCGGGGATAGGGAAGAGATTGGTACCTCACCCCAAACTACCTTGAGCACAACATCCCACAAATCCCGTACACGCATGCTCTCAGAACAAGCAATGAAGGAGAGAGTTCACTCCTCCCGCGAGGATCGTGACCTCACCGTCGATGGACTGAGCAAACACCACAACGAGCCGATGGAGATGAAGGCAAAAGCCGACGCCAAAACTGTAAAAATCACCGAGAACGCTTCGGTGGCCAAGCTCCGCCATAACACCAACGCGTGATTCTCCGAATTTGGACCTCCCAAATCCAGGAATCCCGGGCTGCACGGGGATGATGGTACAGCCATCTCCGATGAGACTCATCTAGTGGTACCGGGTTTGAGATCCACAAGATGACAGAGCACCTCGGCATTCTCATCGAGGTAGTAACTGGCGCAGACCCTATGGTAGCCGTCAGCAATAACTAACGGTCGGTCATTTTCCAAATCGCCACGAACGAGAAGGATGGGAGAGAGCAGGTCACCCTTCTTTACCTTCTTCAGATCTGCTTTGACATGGCAGTTCTCGGCTGGGAGAAGGGGAAGACGACTGGCCCGAAGAAGATCTTTGGCCAAATATTTTGAGATGGGGGATTTTTTGAAGCTGGCAGCAGTTTGTTTGGCTGTTTTTGGATCTACCAGCAGGGAGAGATAATTGGCAGCGGCAACATAATCATGCTCATCCGATTGATTCTTCCACTGGGCTGATGGGGGTTCCTTCATAGCTTCAATTCCTCTCCTGATACGGCATAGAATGGCTCGGATGATCCTTCCCGTTGGCGGTATCTCTTTGAGCCAACTCGGGAGCATGAGTGATCACAAGCAGATTCGGGGCATTGCCCGCCTCGGCAGCTTTCGTGACATCGAAAGAGCCAGTCATGACTGTCTTTCCATCACTCTCCATAAACTTGGTGTGGACGACTTTGTGGATGGGATCGATGAAGGTCGGAATCACCTCGTGTTGCTCGTGCGATGGTGCGCCCATTGGTATGCCGAACCTTGGCCTCCTGGGAACGAGAGCTGATACAGCCATCGTTGTTGGAGCGCACCACGACAGGAACAATGGGATGTTACTTTATTTCATAGGGAAATCATTATCTCTCTCTGAAAGCTCTCCTATGGGGTGACCACCCAACTAGTCGCAGGATTTCTATGTGGGAGTATTTTAATTATGAATCCGTTATTTATTAGCCTTGAGGAGGGAAACTCAAAGCCAACGAAACTTCAGAGCCAATTAAGGAAGTAATGCTTTGAATATCATTGGATCTTCAGGGAGCAGCAAGGTGCGCTATCTGAAGACATCTGTAGTGTTGCTGTTTGCTGTCGTGATGGCTTCACTTGTGACAGGACAGAGCGCTGAGGCGCAGACACTTCTTTATTGGAACACCAATGGTGGCGGAGGTTGGGGTACCGCCAATTGGAATACATCCGCTTCTGGATCTGGGGGAAACACGACTTGGACATCCGGAGATGTGGCCGTTTTTAATAGCTCAAATAGCGTTGTTACAAACACCGTGACAACTGTTACCCTGTCAACCGCTGAAACTGTCGCAGGCTTGATCTTCTCCAATAACACGTTGGCGACAGCGCTTATTTCATCAAACATCACGACCAACACGCTGAACCTTGGTCAATATGGCATTGTTGTGGCAACGAGCAACGGGCCTGTGACCATAGGTAACACCTCCTCCAATATCGCCATCGTCCTTTCGGCCAATCAAGGGTGGACCAACAATTCCACAAGCCTTCTCTCCATTCTAGGTAATGTCAGCGGAGCCTATAATCTGACGATAGCTAGCACAGGAAGTGGAACCACCGTGCTGACAGGAAACAACAGCTATACTGGTGGCACGATTCTCAGCGGTGGTGTAGTGGCCGCCAATAGCGGAAGTGCCTTTGGCACAGGGACGGTGACCTTCGCCTCCAACAGCACGGTTCTCAACGGAACCACAACGACAGAGACACTGAATAACAATTTTGTGATTGCGAGCGGTGTGGTCGGAGGAATCAATGCAGGCACCGGCACCACTCCCACAAAAGAAATCGTCATTGCCGGCATTATCTCCGGAGCAGGAACTCTTTCCCTAACCTCAGGAACCAACGCCGAGGTAACACTCAATCCCAGCGGAAACAACACCTACTCAGGTGGCACTCTCCTCAATGGCGGACAGGTACAGTTCGGCGTGAATGGATACAATGACTTTGGCACCGGCACCATCACCTTTGCGAGCAACAATACCCTGATGAGGACGCTGATCACTGGAACAAGCATCACGAACGCAACGGTGCTCGCTGCAGGGGCTGGAGTTACCTTGACCAATCCTTCCACCTACACCCTCACCTACTCTGGAAATATTTCCGGAGCGGGATCGCTGACTATCTCCTCTCAGGATTCGGCAACCACCGTAAATCTGAGCGGCAGCAATAGCTTCACAGGACCGACAACGATTGCGGTGGGAATCTTGCATGCCTCCTCGACCAATGCACTGAGTTCCAATTCAGTCCTGACCATCTCCAATACAGGGACACTCTCCATTACGAACTTCAACAACACCGTTGGTGGACTAAACGGCGTCGGTTCGGTGACCCTCGGATCGGCCACCCTCGCCATTGCAAGGGTGAGCAACTCCTCCTCTAGCTACGGTGGGATCATCAGTGGGACGGGCGGTCTGGCCATCAGCGGCACAGGCACCGCGACCCTCACCGGAACCAACATCTATTCTGGAGGAACCACACTCAACGCCGGCACGCTTGCAATCAGCAATAATGCGGCCCTCGGGACTGGGACATTGACCTATGCAGGGAACAGCACCCTGGCGGCATTGACCAATCTAACCATTACCAATGCAGCGGTGATCAGTACGGGAGTCACAGCAACCAATAATAACGGAGGCTTCACCCTCACCAATACGGGAGTGATCTCCGGTGCTGGCGCTCTGACATTCACCGGAAGTGGCACCAACGCACTAACTGCCAATAATACCTTTACTGGAGCCCTCACACTCAACTCTGGAACAACCATTCTTACTGGCAACAACACCAACAGGCCAGGTGGGACGGCTAACAACACAGTTGTTGGCACCGGAGCAACGCTACAGCTCCAGGCCAACAGCAGTAATACTGTTGGCCTTAACTCCTTCGCACTCTCGGGAGCTGTCTCCACTAATGCACTGCTACTCCAGAATGGGTCTACAATTTCCCTTCTCTCCGATAGCAGCATAAACTTCGTAGGTGGCAACGGGCTAGGTCTTGGAACAGCAGGGACAACGGTCACTTTCAATGTGGGTAGTCTCACGTCAGCCGGGAGCAACAACACCATCTCTATTGCCTCCACCGGCTTCTTGGTGGCAAACACGACAATCAATGTCACCGGATCAGGTATTGGCGATACCCTGAGTATAGGTAATTTGACAGCTGTCTCCAGCTCCTACGGATTAACATTGAATGCCAACGGAGCCAATCTTCAGTTGGTGGGAGTGACAGGGGAAACTTATTTGCAGGTGAATGGCAGCAATAATACAACGATCACCGGAACCGTGTCGGGGACTGGCGCCGTAACCCTGAATGGCACAGGAACTCTCAGTCTGAATGCTTCCAATAACTACAGCGGAGGGACGACTCTCAATGCTGGGACGCTTGCGGTGAATAACAATGCTTCAATGAGCACTGGGACGGTGACATTTGCTTCAAATAGCACCCTGTTAGCTCTGGCTAATTTGACGATTACTAATTCGGAGGTAATCAATAGTGGAGTCACAGCAACTAATAATAACGGAGGATTTGCTTTAACGCAGAGCGGCATCATCTCCGGGGCGGGAGGATTGACGTCAACTGGAACGGGAACTCTGACACTTACTTCCACGAATACTTATACAGGGACCACCACCATCGCAACCAATGGAGGGGCATTGAGCCTCGGAACAACTGGTAAACTTGCCTCCACCAATATCGTAGTCAATAGCGGTGGCACTCTGCTTCTGGGTGGAAACGGCCAAACCACCACCAACACTGCCCTGACGCTCAATGGCGGGACGATTTCCACAGGAGGAGGAATTTCAACCCGTGCTGGCACCAATAGCTTCAGCACACTGACGCTCACGGCCAACAGCACTATTGATTTCTCTCAGCTACCCGGAAACACATCACTCATCTTTGGTAATATTACCTCCTCTTCTTTGGATACCTACACGCTCACCATCACGAATTGGAGTGGCACAGAGGCTTGGGGACAGATTATTGGAGGAGGAACACAAACAGCTCTTATTGATTTAGTCGGATCGGGATCATTTAATGCTACGGAGCTTTCGCATATCAGTTTCTATGGAACCAATGGTTCCTTTCTAGGTACGGCGACCTTTGATGGCAGTGGTGTTCAGCTCATCCCTGTCCCCGAACCAACTGTCATCATCGCCGGAGGCTTACTTCTTGGATGGATGATGACTTCTCTCGTTGCCAAGATCCGTCGTGCCAAAAAACAGGGTCACTATTTGGTACTGGGATGGCAGACTTCAAGAAGGTCATCGTTGCTTCCATGGAGGTGCCGCCTGGGGAAACCACGCTACGGCAGGAAATGACGATGCCTCAATCGGACTCGCTTACTCTTTACAAAGAACATCGGTATTTTTGTTGATTCACACTCCCTCTTTGACAGCCGCATACCGAGAGAGTCCCTCAGTCATGCTGGCGTTCGGTTAGCTTTCTAAAACCAAAGTTCCAACTTTTCTTTAAAAAACCCCGGAGATTCCTCCGGGGTCTTTTATTTTCAAGTCTTGAAGCAGACGAGGAGGATAAAATCGAGCTTGGGTAATCACCCCATAACAACGTGACCAATCTTGAGGCATTGTGATGAAGGATTAGACCATCGAAAACTCACCAACCAAAAATCACATCTATTATGAAAACCAAATCAGCCTATCGCCTCCCTCAATTAGCAGCAACTAGCGCCCCATTGCTGGCGGCGATGATCTTGACCGCTGGCGTAACTTCCACCATGGCTCAGGACTCATCAAGCACAACAACTACCACGACAACACAGCCGACAGTTGCTCCGACACCTGCCGAAATTATTCAAACGACCACCGTGACCACGGTGGAACCAATAGCGCTTTACATCAACAAAAGACATGGCGATTCGCTGCATGACGGAGAGGCGATCCATGCTCGAGCCGATGGTAAGGTCTATAACAACGATAACGACACCATTGGTCATTTGACCAACATGGAAGGAGAGGACATTTCCGCCCTCCCGGTTCGTACTGAATTCAAAATACGCAACTCAAGTGGCAGTATCATCGCCTCCACTCGGCCTTCCTCTGCTTATGACAGCGACAGAAAGGTATTGTTTAGCCGTAATACTGAAACCGTGCCTGCAACATCCTCCACAACGACCACTCGTCAAACAACGGTTCCTCAGTAACGCGCACCTTACCAGTTGCATCAAAATGCTCATGGCACTCGAAGTGCCACCTCCTGATAGAAAAATGCAGGGGGTGGCTTGAGCATTCACAAAG
>Ga0302278_10007481_pt1 | contig 10051 bp, 8 predicted proteins | sample III_Bog_N3_2_FD_194543 | JGI IMG/M metagenome (GOLD analysis project Ga0302278, IMG submission 194543) | Peat permafrost microbial communities from Stordalen Mire near Abisko, Sweden - III_Bog_N3_2 | ecosystem: Environmental > Terrestrial > Soil > Wetlands > Peat | place: Sweden: Abisko... | reverse complement strand
GCCGCCGAGCACACCAACGGTGCCGTCGTAGGAGCCGGCGTTGGGAATGGCGTCGATGTGAGAGCCGGTGGCGATGGGCGGGATGTCGGGTTCGGAGCCATGCCAGCGGGCGAAGGTGTTGCCAATGGCGTCTTCAGAAATAGTGAGCCAGGCATCTTCGCAAAGACTTTTTACGTAAGCGCGAGCACGCAGGTCGGCCTCATTGAAGACAACGCGCGTGACGACAGGCGGATCTTGCTCCGAGATGAGCGCAAGCGCGGCAAGCTCATCACAAAGGGTGTCGATTTCGACTTTGGGAACGATAGGGGAATCATTGGCCATGGGGTACGTTATCCTCCGAGCGGGTGCCTGCGCCAGTCTTTGTAAATGAGATATTTTGCGGGACGCTTACCGAGCGCACCGAACCACTGCGGGCAATAGGGACCCATCCAGATGAAGTCCCCTGCCTCGACTGGATACCAGGTGTCACCTAGCCGATAGATGCCGCCGCCTTCCAGCATGAGCAGGCCGTGTTCCATGACGTGGATTTCGACCATGCTTAGGGCGGCGCCGGGGTCGTAGGTCATGGTGTTGACGGCAAAGTCGTAGGCGGGACCGTCGGGCATGAGTGAACGAACACGGAGAGTGTCGTCGCCCATGAGCGGGACGGAGGTAATGGAACCCTCGTTGCCGATGCGGAATTCGGGGATTGGTGCATCATCGCCGGGATAGGGTTCGTAGATTTTTTCGATGAGCGCGGCGCGGGCAGCGGAGAATGCGCGGATGGTGTGTTGGGTACTTGCGGGAATATACGCAAAACCACCGGGACCGAGCAGGTGCGTTTGGCCGTCGGCGGTGACCTCGATTTCGCCATCGAGGACGTAGAGGAAGCGCTGCGCCGGAGTGGGGCCAAGTGTGCCGCCGCCAATGAATTCGGCGGTCATTTGCGTGAAACGAGCGCCGAGGCGAGGGCCAACGTGGACGACAAACTCCACGCCGGCGGCACCGGGCAGAGGGGTGCGGATGAAGGTGTTGGGCGTTTGCAGCAGGTGATCGTGCTTCAGACTGCTTCGCGTTAGTCCCAGGTGATGCAAATTAGACCTCGTTTCGGCATTCTACCCAATGTTCCGGGCAAGGCGTTGGAGAAAGTGGCTGGCGACCATGAGCGATGCTTCCACGTCTTGCTCGAGCACGGATTCATCCGGGTGGTGGCTTATGCCGCCGGGGCTGCGGAGGAAGAGCATGGCGGTGGGCAGACGGCCGGCCATCACGATGGCGTCGTGACCCGCACCGCTGGGCATGGATTTTACGGAGAAGCCGGCGGCTTGAATGGCATCGGCAAGGAAAGAAGTGAGGCGCTCGTCCATGGGCACGGCGGGTTGTTCCAGTTGGCCAGTGCGGGTGAGGTTTAGGTTTCGCCTTGTTGCGATGGCTTCGGCTTTGGCTAACAGCTCTTCCACAGCTGCATTGCGGACTGCGTCGTGGGCGTGGCGGACGTCGAGGCTTACATGTGCGATTCCAGGCACCACGTTGCCTACGTTGGGCTCTACGCTGATGCGGCCTACCGTGGCGGCGAGGCCTTCGGTGTGCTGGGCGAGGGATTCGACGGCGGAGATCCACTCGGCGGCTGCGGCGAGTGCATCGCGGCGGAGATGCATGGGAGCTGTGCCGGCGTGGTTGGCGTGGCCGGTGAAGGTGAGGGTGAGCCGGGTTTGGCCGACGATGGCGGTGACGGCGGCGACGCTCAGGTTCTCGGCTTCAAGGAGCGGGCCCTGCTCGATGTGGACCTCGACGAAGCAGGCTGCATTGGGATCGAGGACGGCATCGTCGATGCGTTCGGGATCGAGGCCGAAACTGCGGAGAGCGGCTTCGACTGTGACGCCTTCTGTGTCGATGAGGGTGAGGAGCGAGGGGTCGAATCGGCCCGCGACAGCGCGGCTGCCGAGATAGGGCAAGCCGTAGCGAACGCCTTCTTCTTCAGAGAAGGCGATGACCTCGATGGCGAGATCCAGGGCGAGTTCCTGCGCGAGGGCGACCCATTCGAGCGCGATTGTGACTCCGAGGACGCCGTCAAATGCTCCGGCGTCGGGAACGGTGTCAATGTGGGAGCCGAGAATAAGGCGGCGTGGGCTGGAGCCGGATGGCTGCCAGAGGCCGCGCAGGTTGCCTGCTGCGTCCATGTGGACGGACATGCCGAGGGACTCCATCCGGGCGCGGAGATGGGCGTGTACAGCCTTCATGGGAGGGGTGAGGAAGCGGCGGGTGATGCGGCCGGGCTCCTCGGTCATGGTGGCGATGAGGCGGCACTCGGCGATAGTGCGGGCGGCACGGACGGTCATGGGTTCCGTCATGGGCGGACCGGCTCTCTGGTGAGTTCCTTGCCGCGTGGAGAGCCGATGAAGGGGCTGGCGTGGTTGTTGATGCTGAAGATTTGTTTCCCGCGTAGCCAGGTTTCCTCGACGCGGCCTTGAAGTTTGGCTCCAAGGTACGGCGAGAGCTTGTGGCGGAAATGGAGATGCTTCTCGGCGACTGTCCAGGCAACCTGAGGATCGAAGACTACGAAGTCCGCGTCGGCGCCGGGGATGAGTGCGCCTTTACGGCCAGTGAGGCCAGCCAAACTGGCCGGCCCGGATGCCATACATGATGCTACCCATTCTGCACGCTAAGCTCGCGCCCGGTAAGAGCAGTCCACATCACCGGCATCGCGAGGCCGAGGCTTGCGATGCCACCCCAGGCTTGATTCCATAAGCCTTCTTCGCGGTGCTTCATTGCGGGCGGGCACGGTGAGTGGTCGGTGGCGACCATGTCGATGAGGCCGTCTTCAAGGGCTGTCCACAGTGCCGCACGATTGGCTCTGTTGCGAAGGGGCGGAGCGCACTTGAACTCGGTAGCGCCGTCAGGGATTTCCTCAGCAGCAAACCATAGGTACTGCACGCAGGTTTCTACCGTGATGGGGATGCCACGGCTGCGCGCATCGGCAATCATAGGCAGAGCCTGAGCGCTGGCCAAATGCACGATGTGGATAGGTGTCTGGAATTCTTCCGCCAAACGGATGAGCAGAGCGATTGCTTCGACCTCGGCCTCGTCGGGCCGCGAGGCGAGATAGGTGGAATACTTGCGCCAGTCTGCGCCGGATGCGTTTAGCGCTTCTGTTGCTGAATCAACCGGACCGGCTAGCTCGGCATGGGCCAGAAGGGGAAGCCCGGCGCGTTGCAACTTGGCAAGGGCGAGGCGCAGGTCGGCTTCGTTCACTGCCTGGAAGCCGTCGATGCCGGAGTGGATGAGGAAGCACTTGAAGCCGGGAACGCCAGCGTTGGCAAGCGGAAGCAGGGAATTGGCGTTGCCGGGGACTACGCCGCCCCAGGCAGCCCAGTCCACCCAGGCGTGGCCCTGTGCTGCGGTGCGCTTGGCTTCGAGAGCGTCCAGGTTCGTGGTTTCCGGGATGCAGTTCAGGGGCATGTCGACGAGCGTTGTGACGCCGCCTGAGGCTGCGGCCTGCGTGGCGGTTGAAAAGCCCTCCCAGTCGCGGCCGGGGTCGTTGATGTGGACGTGCGAGTCGACGAGGCCGGGGAGCACGATGAGATCGCCGAAGTCTTGCAGTGGAACGCTGCCGGGAATGTCGTCCCAGGCGCGCACCTCGGCGAAGCGCTCGCGTTCGACAAGTAGCGTGGCGGGTCTCAGTCCTCCGGGGGTCAGCACGTTCGTCGATCGGAAGGCTTGTGCCATACTGTGTTTACTTTCGCCGTTTAGGGAGGCTCAGAGCAAGTTGGCAATTTCCACTGAACCAAATCCGGAGTTTTTGCGCCGCGCGATTGAGCTGGCGATTCAGAACGTTAACGCGGGCGGAGGCGGCCCGTTTGCGGCTGTCATTGTGCTTGGCGGCAAAATTGTTGGCGAGGGCGCGAACTCGGTCACCACGACCCACGACCCGACGGCCCACGGCGAGGTGAATGCGATTCGCGCGGCGTGCAAGGCGCTGGGCACGTTTACTCTGGCCGGGTGCGAGCTTTATACCAGCTGCGAGCCGTGCCCCATGTGCCTGGCTGCCAGCTATTGGGCTCGACTGGGTGCGATTTATTACGGCGCCAGTGCAGCCGATGCGGCGCGAGCAGGATTTGACGACGCCTTTCTGTACGAGGAGTTTCGCAGGGAGCAGCCGGCGCGCTCGCTGCCGGCTACCCAGTTGCTGAGCGATGAAGCGTGGGGCTGCTTTGCGGCTTGGATTGCTTCTCCGGCCAAGACGGAATACTGACGCGTCGAAAGGCGGGCTATTCCACTAATGCATCCGCGATGGCGAGGTGCTCGTCGAGAGCGGCGATGCCGAGGTCGAGCTCTTCTTTCGTCACGATGAGCGGCGGTGCGATGACAAAGTGGCTGACCCAGGCCTGGATCGAGATGCCCTGCGCCATCATTTTCGCTGCAATCTGATCGACCACCAGCGGCTTGCCTTCCACCTTGTCGCGCATGGTGTTGAAGGGCTGCTTCGTGGTGCGGTTCTTGACGATTTCGACGGCGAAGAAGAGGCCGAGGCCGCGCACATCGCCGACGGAAGGATGCTTGGCTTTGAGCGCTTCCAGCTTCTCGCGCACATAGGGCTCCAGTTCGGCGGCACGCTCGACAAGGTTTAGACGCTGCATTTCCTGGATGGTTGTGACGGCGGGGCCGAGGGTCATGGGATGAGCCTCATAGGTATGGCCGTGAGAAAAGTAGTGATCCTCAAAGTAGTCTGCAATTTTTGTAGTGGTGGCGCAGAGGCCCAGGGGCATGTACGCCGAGGTGATGCCCTTGGCGGTGACCAGAATGTCGGGCTTCACATTCCAGTTGTCCATGGCAAACCATTTGCCGGTGCGGCCCCATCCGGCCATGACTTCATCGGCTATTAAGAGCACGCCGTAACGGTTGCAGATTTCGCGCAGGCGAGGGAAGTACTCGGGCGGCGGAACGAGGACGCCGTTGGTGCCGACGACCGGCTCAAGAATGACGGCGGCTACGTCGCTCTCATTGCGGATCATGTGCTCAATGTAATCGGCGCAGGCAATGTTGCAGGTGGGATAGGTGTGCTTGATTGGACAGTTGTAACAGTTGGTTTCTGGGGCGAACACGAAGCCGGAACCTTTGCCGCCTGGCTCCATGGCCCAGCGGCGCGGGTCGCCGGTGGCGGCGATGGAGCCGTTGGTTGAGCCGTGATAAGAGCGGTAGCGGGAGATGATTTTGTTTTTGCCGGTATACATGCGGGCAATCTTGAAGGCCGCTTCATTGGCCTCCGTGCCGCTGGTGGCAAAGAAGAACTTGGTCAGCCCCTCGGGAAGAACTTCAAGCAGTTTGGCGCTAAGGCGGGCGCGGGAACGGGTGGCATATCCGGGGGCAACATAGGCGAGTTCGCGGGCCTGCTCGGCGATGGCTTCGATGACTGCGGGATTTTTGTGGCCGAGGTTGACGCACATGAGCTGCGAACTGAAGTCGAGATAGCGCTTGCCTGCACCGTCCGTGAACCAGCATCCCTCCGCATCGGCAACGTGGAGCGGCTTCCAGGTCTTTTGGAAGCGCCAGGTGCCGTAGTTGTTCTGGCGGGTGATGGTGGTGATCTGCTCAGATGACAGTGTGTCCAAGTCGGGATGCTCGCTCATGATGCGCCTCGCATGCGTGGATGTTCCAAGACATGCTATCACCGCGACGGTAACTTGCGATTTCGGGAAGGCGCGGTATCATGCGTCAGGCGGTGGAATGCTCCAAGCCGGATATCGGTCGGGCCTTCGGGTGCGGCACGAGTCCTCTCTGGGGATACCCCAGGGCAGCGTGAATAACTCGGCATTCATCGCGTGAGCGACGCTGCGCGCTGCGCAGAGGTGCTCACGCAGGGTCAGACTCGTTGGAGCATTCCGCTGTTTTTTACTCCGATGCTGAAGTCTGGATTCTACTCTGCGCTGGCGCGATCAATTCTGGCGGGAGAGCCAGAGGCGAATGCTGTTGGCGGACGGATACGCCGGACGCTTGGTGAGAACTGGCGCTGGATTCGGAGCCTGGCTGAGCGCTATGCGCGCGCGTTTGGCGGCCACGCATTTGGCGATAAGACGAGGCCCAGGCGCAGGGATCTTATTGAGTTTCTGCGGGCGGATGAGGGGCTCAATTATGCAAAGTACAAATACCGGAATAAGCTGCGTATTGCCGAGTGGGTGACGGAGCCTGCGCGCATGCATCCGGTGCAGGCGGCGCGTGCGTGGGCGGTGCCGCGGATCGAGTCGGTGGGCGATTTGGCTGCGTGGCTTAATGTGAGCCCCATTGAACTCGAATGGCTTGCGGACTTGAAGCGAATGAACGCGCGGACGAAAATCGGAGCGCAGCAGCATTACAACTATCGGGTTCTGGCAAAAAAGAGCGGTAATATCCGACTTATTGAAGCGCCAAAGCTGAAGCTCCGGGAGTTACAGCGAGTTATTCTTCGCGAAATCCTGGAGCAGATTCCTTCTCATGCTGCGACTCACGGATTTGTGAAGGGCCGGTCAATCAAGACGTTTGCTGAGCCGCATGTTGGACGGCGCGTGGTGCTGCGCATGGATCTGCGGGATTTCTTTCCTTCGATCTCCGGGCCGAGGGTCAAGGCGCTGTTTCGGACGGTGGGATATCCGGAGGCTGTAGCTGACAGACTGGGCGGCATCTGCACCAATGCTGCGCCGCGCGGGATGTGGAAGGCACTGGGCAAGGAATTGGATCCGCTGGCGATGGCGGATGCACGGGCGCTGTATGCATGGGCGCATTTGCCGCAGGGCGCGCCTACTTCACCGGGTCTTGCTAATCTCTGCGCTTGGCGCGTGGATTGCCGGTTGAGCGGGCTTGCGGATGCGGTTGGTGCAAGGTATACGCGCTTTGCGGATGACCTGGCGTTTTCAGGGGATGAGGAATTTGAGCGCTGCGTGGAGCGCTTCGCGTTGCGGGCTGCGGCGATTTTGCTTGAAGAGGGATTCGAGGTGCATCACCGCAAGACTCGCGTGATGCGGCGTGGAGTGCGACAGTACCTTGCGGGAATTGTGACGAATGAACGGTTAAATGTGGTGCGCGCGGACTTTGACAGGCTGAAGGCGATACTCACGAATTGCGTGCGTCATGGAACTGAGAGCCAGAATCGCGAGGGGCATCCGGCGTTTCGGCAACACCTGGATGGACGAGTGGGATTTGTGGAGATGGTGAATCCTTCGAAGGGGGTGCGGCTGCGGAGGATTTACGAGAAGATACTGTGGTGATTGAGGTAATGCAGGAGAGCGGGAAATCTGTCCAGTGATAGCGCCTCCAGCCAGGAGCTAATGGCTGGAGGCTGTCTTGCTTACCGGTTCTTGGCGACTTCTTCGACGGTGACTGGATCGAGGAAGGGCATTGAGGCACGAAGGGTTTTGCCGATGATTTCGATGGGATGAGCGGCTTCGGCGTCGCGGAAGGCCTGGAATTCCTTGCGGCCTGAGTTCTGGTCGGCGAGGAAGCGCTTGGCGAAGGTGCCGTCCTGAATTTCAGTCAGGATGGCCTTCATGGCTTTCTTGCTTTCTTCATTGATAACGCGCGGACCGGAGACATAATCGCCCCATTCTGCGGTGTCGGAGATGGAGTAACGCATGTAGGCAAGGCCGCCGCGATAGATGAGATCGACGATCAACTTCAATTCATGCAGGACTTCGAAGTAGGCGCTCTCCGGCTGATAGCCGGCATCGGTCAGAGTCTCATACCCCGCCTTGATGAGGGCACTGACGCCGCCGCAGAGTACGGCCTGTTCGCCGAAGAGATCGGTCTCGGTTTCTTCCTTGAAGGTGGTTTCGAGAACTCCGGCGCGGGTGCAGCCGATGCCCTTGAGGTAGCTGAGATTGAGGGCGTGCGCGGTGCCCGTTGCGTCCTGGTGGATGGCGATTAGGCCAGGTACGCCACCGCCTTCGATGAAGACTTCGCGCACGCGATGGCCGGGAGCCTTGGGCGCTGCCATGCCCACGTCAATGCCCGGAGCGGGGACGATGGTCTTGTAGTTGATATTGAAACCGTGCGCGAAGAGGAGCAGTTTGCCGTCGGCAAGATTGGGGCCGATCTCGTCTGCATAGAGCTTGGCCGCGGTCTGATCGGGAACCAGGACCATGACGACGTCGGCCCATTTTGTTGCGCCAGCAACGGTGTCGACTTCGAGGCCGGCCTTCTGTGCTTTGGCGATGGACTTGGAGCCGGCGGCGAGGCCGACCTTTACATGAACACCTGAATCTTTCAGGTTAAGAGCATGGGCATGTCCCTGGGAGCCGTAGCCGATGATGGCTACCTTTTTTGCCTGGATGAGGGTCAGGTCGGCGTTGTTATCGTAGTAAGTCTTTGCCATGATTTTCTCTTGTTTTCCTTTGCGTGGTTAATAGTTCTTTTCAGTACGGCGAAACAACAGCAGGTTCTTCGACTCGCCGCGCTCGCTCAGAATGACAATCATTTTTTCGTGCTTCGCTGCGGGGACAGGTTCAATCAACACTTATTCGGGTTCAGCGGCGACGCTGTCTTCGAAATGCTCCGCGGGTTCGGTCTCCGGCTCGGCTGAACCTGCGCCCATGGCTTTTAGAACGCTTGAAGTGTGGTGGCCACGGCGCATGGTCATTTTACCGCTGCGGCAGATTTCGAGGATACGGCCTTCGTCTTCGCGCAGCACTTCGATAAGCCCTTCGATTTTGCTTTCGACGCCGGTCATCTCGATCATGAGCGACTCGGAAGTGAGGTCGACGATGCGAGCGCGAAATACTTCGACCAGGTCGAAGATGAGTGCGCGGTTGCGTGGCGTGGCGGCGATCTTGATGAGAGCAAGTTCGCGGGTGACCGCGGGAGCGCCGGCGATATCGTCCACATCGACGACATTCTCAAGTTTGAAAAGGCTTGCGCGGATGCGATTGCCGGCTTCAGCGGAGGCGTCGCAGACCAACGTGAGCCGCGAGAGGCCAGGGCGCTCGCTGCGACCGACAGTGAGGGAGTTGATGTTGATGTTCAGACGGCGGAATAAGGACGCGACGCGCGTCAGCACGCCGGGCAGATCCTCTACGTAAGCGACGAATGTGTGCAGCATGACGGGCCTCAGAGTCTTAGTTCGTAGTTTTTAGTTCACAGTTCTCAGTTGTTGGCGCTTGTCGGCTGCCACCTCCGACAAAGAACTACGAACTGTGAACTAAGAACTGTGAACTGTTTTCGCTACTTGTCGTTCGGCGACTCAAGCAGCGGGTCGTGTTCGGGACGGCGGATCATCTCGTGGAGTGCTGCGCCGACGGGAATCATGGGGTAAACGGATTCTTCCTTTTCGACCATGAAGTTGAGCAGGAAAGCGCCCTTGGCGGATCGGGCGGCATCAACGGCGGGCGCAACTTCAGCGCGAGTGCGAACAGCGAGTCCTTGAATGCCGTGTGCATCGGCGAGTTTGACGAAGTCCGGGCTGACCAGTGGAGTGGATTCGTAGTTGCGCTCGTAGAAGAACTCCTGCCACTGGCGGACCATGCCGAGATAGCCGTTGTTGATAATGGCGATGTTGACCTTGATTTTTTCCTGCGCGATGGTGGAAAGTTCCGCAGCCGTCATCTGGAAGCCTCCGTCGCCGGCGACGACCCAGACTTCTTTTTCCGGACAGGCGAACTTTGCGCCGATGGCCGCGGGCAAGGCAAATCCCATTGTCCCGAGGCCACCGGAGGTAATCAGCGTGCGCGGCTGTTCGTGATGGAAGTATTGGGCCTCCCACATCTGATGCTGGCCTACGTCGGTAACGACGATAGCGTTGCCGCCGGTGATGCGCCACAGATCGTGCATGACATGGGCCGCGTAGAGATGGCCGAAATCGGGGATGTTCTTGATGTCGCGGACGGCGGATGCGCCCTTGCTGGCTTCAATGGTCTTGAGCCATGCGGAGCCATCGCGACCCGGGATGCGCGGGAGCAACTGTTCGAGGACTTCGCGAAGGTCGCCGATGAGGGCGACGTCGACCTTGACGTTCTTGTTGATTTCAGCGGGGTCTACCTCGATATGAATCTTCTTCGCTTTTTGAGCATAGGTGGCGAGAGTGCCTGTGACGCGGTCGTCAAAGCGAATG
>Ga0302278_10007479_pt1 | contig 10052 bp, 10 predicted proteins | sample III_Bog_N3_2_FD_194543 | JGI IMG/M metagenome (GOLD analysis project Ga0302278, IMG submission 194543) | Peat permafrost microbial communities from Stordalen Mire near Abisko, Sweden - III_Bog_N3_2 | ecosystem: Environmental > Terrestrial > Soil > Wetlands > Peat | place: Sweden: Abisko... | reverse complement strand
GCGGATAAGCTTGTGGCTCCGCTGGCAGCGATCTAATAACGCAGGGATTAATGTGGCAATCCCGGGGATGAAGACTTCTGTCGTTTCATCTGCCTTATTGGATGGTCGTCCAATATGAGCGGTCTTCATGCCAATTAGGCGTGAAATATTACTCAGTCTGCATTGGTGTAGACTGTTTTATTATTTGTGCGGTACAGATGTTAAATGCTGTAGGAAAAAGACTCGTAAGATAGATCACTCAAGATTTGGTCCATGCTGCGATTAGGTTCGCTGTTGTTTCCCGTCCTGACCACCTTGGCCGGAATGCCGGCGACGGTGGAATGGGGCTCGACGGCGCGCAGTACCACCGAGCCGGCGGCGATCAAGGATCGTTCGCCGATCTCGATATTGCCCAAAATCTTGGCTCCGGCACCGATCACCACGCCGCGGCGGATCTTGGGGTGACGATCGCCGGCTTCCTTGCCGGTGCCGCCCAGGGTGACGTTCTGAAGGATCGAGACATCGTCATCGACCACGGCGGTCTCGCCCACCACCAGTCCAGTGGCATGGTCGAGAAAGACGCCCTTGCCGAAGCGGGCGGCGGGGTGGATGTCGGTCTGGAAGACGTCGGACGAGCGGCTTTGCAGATAGAGGGCGAAATCGATCTCGCCATTGAACCACAGCCAATAGGCCAGGCGGTGGGTCTGCAGGGCGTGGAAGCCCTTGAAATAGAGGAAGGGCTCGATGAAGCGGGCGCAGGCCGGATCGCGCTCCATGACGGCGGCGATATCGGCCCGCAAGGCCAAGCTGATGTCGGGGTCTTTGGCCAGGGAGCGGTTGAAGGCGTCGATGATCATAGGCTGCGAGACCACATCGTTCTTCAGCCGCGCCGCTACCCGATGGAAAACCGCCGATTCGAAGCTGGGCTGGTTGATGATGGAATCCAGAAACAGCGGAGCCAGCATGGGCGATTTTCGAAAGGCGTCTTCGGCCTCGGTGCGCAGGCGCTGCCACAGGGTATCGGTGAACTCCCGAAGGCTTTCCTCATCATTGGTAATCAGGTTGAGTTGGGGTTGCCTGGCCATTTTTTCTATCCCTGCGTGATGTTCGCCCGTCGAGCTTGCGTTATAGATATTATCTACTGTATAAATAGATTTATACAACAATCTTGTTGCGTTGTATGTGTGAGCAGATGGATTAAGGGGGCTAATCGCAATGATACCGGTGCCGAGTCATCCCGCAGACGAGACTGCGGCCCTGTCCGAGGTGGAAAGCACCGAGGAGCTGACCCGCGTGGTTGGCGAAAATCTTAGACGCCTGCGGACCCGTCGGGGGCTGTCCCTGGAGCGTCTGGCTCAGGCTTCGGGCGTCAGCCGGGCCATGCTGGGGCAGGTCGAGCTGGGGCGCAGCATGCCGACCATCGGCGTCTTATGGAAAATCGCCCGCAGCCTGGATGCGCCTTTGACCGCCTTTACCTCGCTGCAGGGCAACCGCGATCTGACGGTGATCCGCGCCGATCGCAGCAAGATTTTATCGTCCTTGGATGGCCGGGTGCAGTCCCGCGCCCTGTTCCCTCATGACAAGGACCGCCGCGTCGAGTTCTATGAACTGCGCATCAAGGCCGGGGGGGCCGAGGAGGGGATGGGCCATCAGTCCGGAACGGTGGAAAATCTTGTGGTGACCGAAGGCATCTTGGAGGTCATGGTTGGCCAACATTTCATGCGCTTAGCGGCGGGGGATGCGGCGCTCTTCAATGCCGATACCCAGCATCGTTACTCCAATCCTGGCGAGCGGGACGCCCTGGCCTATCTGGTGGTGTCCTATGCCGAGGGGCAGAGGTGATTATGCGGATTCTCCTTGAGCACGAAGGAGTATCCTGGAAATCCCACTTATGGGTGTATGGTTGACAGGTGGCACTTCCGTTCGGAAATGACGGTCACCTAAAGGTCCCCCATGCTCCCGACATCAGGCGTTACCACCCCCGAACAATCGGTCCAGAAGGCATTGCTGGCGTCTGAAAGCCGGTATCGACGGTTATTCGAGTCCGCTCAGGATGGAATTCTGCTGCTGAATGGTGTGACCGCCGTGGTCGAGGACGTCAATCCCTATATGATCGCCATGCTGGGCTTTTCCCATGAGCAGTTGGTGGGAAAGAAGCTCTGGGAGTTGGGAGCCTTCATCGATACGGCAAAGTGCAAGGAGATGTTCGAGGAAATCCAGGAAAGAGGTTATGTCCGCTACGAGGATTTACCCATGACGACGGCGGCGGGCGGCGAGTTCCAAGTGGAATTCGTCAGCAATTCCTACGTCTGCGACGGCATCAGGGTCATTCAATGCAATATCCGCGACATCACCGCCCGCAAGTTGGCCGAAGCGGCGGCTTTGATCAAAAGCCGGGAACTGCTGGAATCCAACGCCGAGCTTGAGCGCTTTGCCTATGTGGCATCCCACGATCTGCAAACGCCGCTCCGCAACATCATCCATTTCACTCAATTGCTCGAGCGGCGCTATAAGGGCAAGCTTGATGTCGATGCCGACCAGTTCATCGGTTTCATCGTCGATGGCGCCAAGAAGATGAGCGCCTTGATCGTTGATATTCTTCAGTACTCCCGAGTTCGCGGTAATTTGATTCCGCTCAATCCGATTCTGGCCGCCGATGCTTTGTCCTATGCCCTGAAAAACCTGGGGCAGGATATTAGTGATGCGGGTGCCAAGGTGAGCATTGGGGAGATGCCAAGGGTGATGGCCGACCAGACTCATTTGTCCAGCCTGTTCCAGAACCTTTTGGGCAATAGCCTGAAATATCGGGTGACGGATCGTCTTCCCGTCATTTCAGTGACGGCGGAGCGCACGGCGGGCAATCATTGGAGGTTTGCCGTGACCGACAACGGCATGGGCATCGCCCCCGCCTATCATGACAAGATTTTCGAAATCTTTCAGAGGCTTAATCCAGGTGGAGAATCCAAGGGGACCGGTATCGGTCTGACCATGTGCCGCCATATCGTCCATCGTTTTGGCGGGACGATCTGGGTGGAATCGAAGCCGGGCATCGAGACCAGCTTCTTCTTCACGCTTTTGGATGCCTCAGCCCAAGGTGATGGGATTGCTGGTAAAAGCCAGGGTCAATTGCAGAGCCATGCCCATAAATAGCAGGGCCGTGCCGGTTTTCTGCTGGCCGGTTAGTTGGGACAGGCGCATCACCAGCAGGAACAGGGCAATGGTCAGGCCGTGTATCATCCGGGGCTGGAAATAGCCCTGGAGGAAGTTGAACGACAGCATCCCCAGAATGGCCACCAAGCCGCCGACCACCATGGGGTCCAGCAAGATGCCTCGCTGCTTGCGCCCCATCCAGGCCAGCAACAGCAGTGCTGTGACGGCGAAGGCTCCCGCCGGGCCTTGGGACTGCAGGACATAGGGGCCGAATTGGCGGGCCTTCTCGGCCAGGGCGGCGGCAAGCTGCCCGGCCTGCTGGGCGTCCAGGATCCAGACGAACTGGCGGTAGGCCTCGGCCTCGAAGGAGATCGAGACATGCAGATAGAAGCGGTTGAGCAAAAACCACAGCAGATAGGGGCCGCAACCCACCAGGACGAAGATCGCCAGCTTCGAGAGCAGGCTCTTGGCGCGGCTTTCGGGGCTGCGTAAAGCCCAGAAAGCTATGCCAGCCATAAAGGCCGGGGTCCAGATCACAGCGAAGGCATAATCCAGCATGCCCACGGCCTGGAATAGGCCCAGCCAGAAGATGCGGCGGGGGCTTGAGGCTATGGTCCGGCAGCCTTCGACGAAGAAGAACACGGCCCCTAGTGGCACCAGGATATTGAGGAACGAGGGATGCTGGCTCCAGAACAGGCTGTGCATATAGTCGCAGCTAGCGACGATGGCGGCCAGCCCCAGGGCCAAGCTGCTGCCGTCTCGCCCGCCCAGATGCAAGGCGAGGATCAGGGCCACAGCCAGCACCAGGAAATTCACCACCGTCAGGGCGAAATAGGCTGGATAGCGGTGAAGGAAGTCAGACTGGTTGAAGTCCCCCGATAGCCGCCCGTTCAGCACCGCCTGGCGGACAATCCCGGCCACGGGGCTTAGGCCAGAGGCCAGACCGGTGGCGGCGAAGATATAGACAGGTCGACCGCGCCAAGCGTTGGGCTTGGACAGAAAGACTTCCAGGTTTTCCATCTGGCTGGTGATGGAATAGCTATCGCAGATATGGATGAAATGAGCCGAGTGACCGATGGAAACCTTGCGTAGGCAACCCGCTTCTATGCCCTCGGGGACATCCAGATGGGAAAACAGCATCAGTAGCGGAAAGGCGAGCAGCAGCACCAGGAACCAGGTGCGTCTTGCTCCCGCCACCTTTACCAAGGCTGCGGTCATTTCGCCGCCGGGTCCTTAGCAGTCTCGGCGAACAGGGGCCGCAGGGCGTCGGCATAGGGCTTCAGGCGCAGGGCCATGGTATGCAAAGCCTCGGCAGCGCGGGCCTGCTTCTCAGGATCCGGAGCATTCTTGGTATCGGCGGCATTGATCAGGCCGTCTTCCAGGCCGGTCCAGAATTGCCGCCCGCCTTTGAGGTCGAGATTGTTGAGCGAGCGTTCCACGGCCGTTGACAGGGCATAGGATAGCGGCACCATCATCAGGCCGAAGCAGACCACCACCAGGGCGGCAGCCCATAGGCCGGAGCGACGGCCCGGCTTGGACAACCCGGCACCGGCCATCATGTTAAGAGACAGGCCGGAGTCGCGGGAAAAGGTCTGAAGGTCTTCATAGCGGGCGGTCACGGCGGCGATGGCCGCTTCCGCGCTGTCGCCGCTGCCATGGATGGCCAAGCCCTCGATATGGGCGTGATAGCGGCCTTTGGCCTTCACAAGGCGCAGGCTGTGCTTGTCATCGAGGGGCGAGGCCATAGACAGAAGCTCCGATCAGCTCCGCACGAGGTTGTAGCGCAGGATGCACCAGATGGCGCGTACGCCGTCCTTCCAATTGATCTTCTTGCCCTCGGCGTAGGTGCGACCGGAATAACTGATTCCCACTTCATAGATGCGGGGCAGGGTGGGCAGGTGGGCGATCTTGGCGGTGATCTCGGGCTCGAACCCGAAGCGGTTTTCCTCGATGGTGATGTTTTGGATGATCTCGCGCTTGAAGACCTTGTAGCAGGTCTCCATGTCGGTGAGATTCAGATTGGTGAAGACGTTCGAGGCCAGGGTCAGGACCTTGTTGCCCAGGCTGTGCCAGAAATACAGCACGCGAACCTCGTTACCGCCCCGGAACCGCGAGCCATAGACCACGTCGGCGCGGCCATCCAGCATGGGCTTCAACAGATTGACATATTCGTCCGGGTTATATTCCAGATCGGCGTCCTGGATCAGGATGATGTCGCCGGTGGCGGCGGCAATGCCGGTGCGCAAAGCCGCACCTTTGCCCTGATTGATCTCGTGGGAGCGGGTCACGACGTTGGGATGGCGCTCGGCCAAAGCCTGCATCACCTTCAACGAATTGTCGCGGGAAGCGTCATTGACGATCACCAGTTCCTTGGGCAATCCCAGGGTGTCGGCAGCGAGAACCCGTTCGACCAGCTTTTCGAGGGTCTTTTCTTCGTTGTAACAGGGAATGACAATCGAAATCATTGCTAAGACCCGGATCGGTGTATGCCCATAAAGAATTGCGGCTATGTTTATCCCACTGTCCTTAAGTCGTAAACAGCTATTCGGGCCAGCGCTTATGCAGCCACATCCATTGATGGGGATGCTGGCTGACCCAGTCTTCGATCAGGCGGTTGACCTCGGTCATGGTGGCCAGCATGTCGGCATGCTGATTCCCGCTGTTGGATATCTCCAGCGGCGGCTGAAAGACGATGCGAAAGTGGGCGCCTTTTTCGCGGATGACATGGGCCGGCACGACCGGACAGCGGAATTTCAGGGCAAAGGCGGCCAGGGCCGGGGCGGTCATGGCGTCGCGGCCGAAGAAGGGGACGGGAATGCCGTCATTCATCTTCTGATCCACCAGCATGCCCAGATGCCCGCCCTGCTTGAGCTTCACCAAAGCCTGACGCGCCCCGGATGATCCTTTGGCGATGACCTCGATCCCGGCGACGCTGCGGCCTCGTTCGAAGACCCAATTGACCAGCGGGTTATTGGCGGCGCGATAGATCAGGGTGATGGGCAGGCGGTTGCGGGCGGCGCAGAGCCCGGCCAGCTCCCAATTGCCGAAATGGGCCGAGAAGAAGATGCCGGGTTTGCCATCATCGCGCAGGGACAGCAGATGCTCGGTCCCCTCGATCTCGACTCTTTCGCCGGGGCCATAGCCAAATTTGTCCAGATGGGGATATTCCCCGGCCACTCGTCCCAAATTGTCCCACATCAGCCGCAGGGTCTGTTCGATGCGATCATCGGCCCAATCGGGAAAGACGCGACGAAGATTGCGCCGGGCCCGGCGGGTCACCGGCAGACGATAGCCGATGGCGCGACCGATCCAGCCGCCGATAGCCGAAGCGGCATCGACGGAGAGAAGACGGAACAGATGATAGAAAGCCCAGACGAACGCGGCTTCCATCCAATTTCGGATCGTCTTGGTGGTCATATCCAGGCAGGGCGAAAAGAGAATGATGGCAAACAAAATAAGCAGAACGCCGTTATGGCGAAACCCTTATTTGCTTAGAGCGTTTTTTCGATATGACGGCATTAAATCGTAAAATGCGACAAGCCTGCGCGGCGTTTGAGCGGGCCCGGTACGGGCCGTTTGACACTAACCTAGAGCTGATATCGATAAATCGAAATCAGCTCTAGACGATCTTGCAGGGGATCAGGGCGTCCTCGTCGAAGCTGTAGACCGCGCAAAGGCGGTGATAGCCGTCGGCGATGACCACCCTGCCCAATTGATTGTCGCGTAGCAAAAGCAGGGGCGACAGGGCCGTGCCTTCCTCGATTTTCGTCTGGTCTCCGCGCACATGGCCGTTGCTCACTCCCAGCAAGGACAGACCCGAGGCGCGGAAGATGTCCTTGGCCTTGAATTCGCTGATGGGAGCCTGGCGCAGCTCGGCCACCACCTTATCGACCAGCACTGGCGGATAGATCAGCGACAGATAGGATCCGGCGGCGGGGTAATTGTGCTCTTCGGGCACGGGAAGCCAGGTGATGCCGGGTTGTTTCTTGCCCATTTCTGCTGCTCCTTTGACGGATTTCAGGTTAAAGGATGATAAGCTTGGCCGCCGTGATTGTCGCGTTCAGGATGCATTTCTTTGAGATTCAATGGATAAGGATTTAAGACACCATTGGTTGTCCCGCTCCCATTGATTTTTGCTTTTGAGTGCCCACTTCCCAGGTTAGAGTGTTTTCCAGCGGAGCTGCCGAGGGAAACAGGTTCCGCAACGTAAACGACAAAAGGGGAAGTGCCGATATGTCTGTCTCGACGATTTTGAAGAACAAGGGCAACAATGTTTTCACCATTCGTCCCGAGCATTCCATTGCTGACACGGCCTCCCTGCTGACTGCCAAGCGCGTCGGTGTGGCTGTCGTCTGTGACGCCAAGGGCAAGGTTTTGGGGGTGGTGTCCGAGCGCGACATCGTCAAGGCCATTGCACAGTTCGGCAAAGGTGCCCTGGAGATGGCCGTGCGCAACGTCATGTCCACCCCGGCCCTGACCTGCAAGCTGGACGATCAGGCCAAGAAGGTTCTGGAAGTGATGACCGACAAGCGCGTCCGCCATCTGCCGGTGCTGGAAGGCGAGGAGCTGGTTGGCATCGTCTCCATCGGTGACGCCGTTAATCTGCGTCTGCAGCAGGCTCAAACCGAAGTGGGCGTCTTGCGCGACTTCGCCGTCAGCCGTTCGTAGGCTTCGGGCCTTTGAAAAGAAAAGGGGCGGATTTTTCCGCCCCTTTTTTTGTTGCGTTAAACCGCAGCTGCGGCGGCTAAGTTCGCTTTGCGTCGTAGATAAAGGCTCAGCACCGTAATCGAGGACAGAGCACAAATGGCGGCGAAGGAGATCCAGACGCCGGGCATGGCCTGGTTGCCGGTTTCATGGATCAGCAAGGTGCAAACCGCCGGAGTAAAGCCGCCAAAGATGGTCTGTGACAGGCCATAGGCCAGCGAGAAGCCGCTGGTGCGGACCTCGACTGGCATGATCTCTGTCAGATAGACGATCATGGCGCCATTGTACTGGGAATAAACCACCGACAGCCAAATCTCGGCGATCAGCATGTTGGTCAGGCTGGGGGCATGCACCAGCCAGTCCAGCACCGGATAGGCGGTGGCCAGCAGGATCAGGGCGGCGATGACCATCACCGGACGCCGCCCGAACCTGTCGGACAGTGCGCCGCCGATGGGCACGAAGACGAAGTTGGAAACACCGATGCATAGGGTCACCAACAGGCTGTCGGTACTGGTCAGATGCAGCTCGTGCTGGCCGAAGGTGGGAGTATAGGCGGTAATCATATAGAAGGCCGCATTGCTGAGGGACACGATCAGCATGCCCATCAGCACCAGCTGCCAGTTGGCGGCGACGGAGCGCAAGAGGTCGCGGGTTTTGGGCTGGTGGTGGCGGGTGCGGGCCTCGAATTCCTCGGTCTCGCGTAAGGTGCGGCGCAGACGCAGCAGAATAGGCACAATCAAACAACCGGCCAGCAGGGGAATACGCCAGCCCCAGGCGGTCATCTGCTCAGGCGTCAGGTTCATGCCCAGCACCCAGCCGATCAGGCCGGCGGTGATGACGGCGCATTGCAAGCTGGCGGACTGCCAGCTGACATAGAAGCCTTTCTTACCCGGAGGGGCGATTTCCGCCAGATAGACCGAGACGCCGCCCAACTCCACGCCGGCCGAGAAGCCTTGCAGGATGCGGCCCAGGAAGACGATCAGCGGGGCGAAGAACCCTAAGGTCTCATATCCGGGGATACAGGCGACCATCAGCATGCCGATGGCCATGAAGGTCAGGGTCAGAAGCAGGCCTTTGCGGCGACCGTGGCGGTCGATATAGGCCCCCAGGACGATTGCGCCCAAGGGACGCATCATATAGCCGACGCCAAAGGTCATCAGAACGGCCATCAGGGACGCAAAGTCACTGGTGCTGGGAAAGAAGGTTTTGCCAATGGCCGTGGCGTAATAGCCGAAGACCATGAAGTCATACATCTCAAGAAAATTGCCGCTGGCGACCTGGACGATGCGAAATACGGTCGATTGCGGCTTGTTGTCGGCTGCCATGATTTTTCCTCCCAGCCCCCATTCAGGGTGTCGATGATGATGCAGATATGATTTTGGATCACTTATTAAAAGAGGGTGTGACTGTAAAATGACCTGACAAAGGGCTTGGTTCCAGGCTATCACTTGATCAGGTAAATTCTGGTTCGAGACAAACTTGCGCTATTCCTCTGCCATACAGCCCTTCCATCTGCTTGCACCAGAGTCCAAACGGCCCTTGCTGCTGGTCTGCGACCATGCCAGCCGCGCCATTCCCGAGGAATTGCAAGGCCTTGGCCTGACGGCAGCCGAGCTGATGCGTCATATCGCCTGGGACGTCGGCGCTGCTTTGGTCACCGAGGAGCTGTCACGGATTTTGGACGCTCCGGCGGTGATGTCGGGGGTGTCGCGGCTGGTCATCGATTGCAACCGCGAGCCCGGCCATCCCACCTCCATCTGCCGTAATAGCGACGGAACGATCGTTCCGGCCAATCAGGATCTGGCCTCGGAACAGGCGGAATCCCGTGCGAAAGCTTGGTATCACCCCTATCACCGGGCTATCACCCATCAGCTGCAGCGGTTGGAGCAGGGGGGCGAACAAGCGGTGCTGGTGGCCATCCACAGCTTCACCCCCTGCCTGGCCTTCTGCGGCTGCGCCAGGCCCTGGCCGGTGGGTATCTTGTGGAACCAGGACGGCCGTTTGGCTTTGCCGTTGATCGGGAATTTGACGGGGCGGGGAATTCTTTGCGGCGACAACGAGCCCTATTCGGGCCGTCTGGCCAACCACACGGTAGACCGTCACGGCCAGGATGCCGGGCGGCGGCATGTTTCCATCGAAATCCGTCAGGACGAAATCGCCGACGAAGCCGGAGCCCTGCGTTGGGCCATTTTGCTGGCCGAGGCGTTGGAAGAGGTCTT
>Ga0302278_10007475_pt1 | contig 10067 bp, 11 predicted proteins | sample III_Bog_N3_2_FD_194543 | JGI IMG/M metagenome (GOLD analysis project Ga0302278, IMG submission 194543) | Peat permafrost microbial communities from Stordalen Mire near Abisko, Sweden - III_Bog_N3_2 | ecosystem: Environmental > Terrestrial > Soil > Wetlands > Peat | place: Sweden: Abisko... | reverse complement strand
TAGATTGCGCCAATTCGCTATGTCGGCAGCGAGCGTCGCGCACTCCGGTTTGCAATAGGAGCCTTCCCAATAATTGACTAGGTCCAGGTTTGCATTCCAGTGCCTTACGGCATCTCGATCGTGATCACGCTCATGTTGAGCGACAGTCCGATTCTGTCTGTCGTGCCCTTGAGTTTCAGGATTCGTGATTGGACTCGCTGTATTCGTCCGGTAGGTGTTTCCTATCGAATTTGCACCGTAGGAAAGGGACGGATCAGATCTGACAAAGGATCGTAAGATCGAGTCGGCGCCCGATGATAATTTGGCACAGTTGTTCGGCCCGGAATCTTGCCCGAGGACGCACAACGGGTGTTCTGTTAAGCGAGAAGGCAGGCTTAGGGGTTCCCTCCCCTTGTCCCGAAAAGGATCGCAAGAGGAGGTGTCTCTTGGCAGCGGCTAAAGGGCCGTGCGCGCTCCCTGCTATGTCCGCGACCTGGCCGAGCTTGAGCACGTCAGCCGGCGCGCAAAGGGCTGGGAATGCCCGCATTGCCGGCGCCACGGGAATCTCAATCGGCACGGCGCCCTGCGCGGGCTCTCCGAAACCGGAGAGGGAAAGGACAGCGTAAGGGGCTGGCGTTTCCTGTGCTCGGATAGGGGGCGGCGCGGCGGCTGCGGAAGGAGCTTCTCGGTGCTGCTCTCGACTGTGATCGCTGGCGCCACGGTGCGCAGCCCGGAATTGTGGCGCTTCACCCTGGCAAAGCTCGGCGGAGCGAGCGTCCTGTTGGCGTGGGAGCGTTTGCGAAGCCGCTTTTCGCTGGAGGCGGCCTACAGCTGGTGGAAGAGGTGGGAGCGCGGGCAATTTGGCGTGCGCGCGGTCCTGGCCCGGGGGCGCGGTCCGCCTCGGGGCGAGTTGGCTCGGCAGCTTGTGGCCGCCTTCGGTGGGGAGGATCCCGTGGGAAGCTTCCAACTCATGGAGCAGCGCCGTTGGCCAGGATGACATCGTGTCCCGGTCGGCCCCTTTTCCCAAGGAGGAGCGACCACACGATAATGCGCTCTGCCTCGGCTACGACGGTTCCGCACCTTCGCCTTCGTCATGCAACACGTCACCGAATACCTGAAACTTCGGGTCCTTGCCGCCATAGACATGGCCGAGGGCCGCTTCATTAGGGACCGCATCCGTGCGGTCGCAGACCGCGTCTTTTTGGATGAGCTGGGCCGCGAGCACCGGTTCACCTGGCGGACGATCGAGACCTGGAGAACCCGCTACAATAAGCACGGGATCACTGCCTGCTCCTCCATGCCAAGGAGCGACAAAGGCAAGTTTAGAAAAATGGAGCCCGAGGCCGTGCAGGAGGCGCTCGACCAGGCCCGGGCCTTCTTAAGGCCGGGCTCCCGGATCTCGCAGCTCTACCGGGTCTGCATTGAGAAGGGGCTCCTCCGGCGCGAGAGGATCGCGCCAAACACGTTTCGGCGGATGGTGCGCCGCTACGAGCTCTTGAAACCCGAGACTCAGAGTGAGAGCAAGGAGCGGCTGGCCTTCTCCAAACGCTACGCCAACGAGATGTGGCAGGCCGACACCCTGGTCGGCCCGTTCGTGAAGGACGAGCGGGGCGAGCCCCGGCAGGTTCGGCTGATCGCCTTTCTGGACGACGCCTCGCGGGTGTGCTGCCACGGGCAGTTCTTCTTCGAGGAGACCCACGCGACTCTCAAGATTGCGCTGCGCGCAGCGCTCTTTAAGAGGGGGGTTCCGATCGCGCTCTATACGGACAATGGCTCGATCTATGCGGGAAAGGACCTAGCCGTGGTTTGCGGCCGGCTCGGCTGCCTGCTCTGCCACGCTCCCGTCCGGGATGCGGCCGCGAAGGGCAAGGTGGAGCGGTTCTACCGCCGGGTCCGAGAGGAGTTCCTCTGCCGGGTGCTCGACCTCTCGAGCCTAAGGGCCTTGAACGAGCAGTTTATCCGGTGGGTCGAGGACGAATACCATGGGAGCGTCCACTCGACCCTCGGGATGAAGCCGATCGACCGCTTCGCGCTCGACTTGTCGCGGATCAGGTTCCTCTCGCCCGGCCAGGCCAACGACGAACTGTTCTACTCGGAAGCGAAGCGCACGGTGAAGGCCGACAACACCTTTAGCTTCGAGGGCCGCCGCTACGAGGCGCCGCGCGACTTGCGCAGCCGGGAGATCACGGTCCGCTTCGACCCGGGCGACTCGGCGGCCCCGCTTGTCGCCTATCTTGGGAGTGATCGGATGGGAGAGGCCCGGCCCCTAAATCCCGTCCTAAACGACCGGGCCCCGGCAGAGGGAGGTGTGCCATGATCCGCTCGTATTTTGGGATCGCGAGAAACCCCTTCGAGTTGGAAGGACTCCGGCTCCTAAACCACCAGCAGGAGATACTCGAGGTGTTGCGCGCCCACTGCCAGCAGGGCGGACTGTGTCTGGTGGCCGGGGAGCCCGGTGTCGGGAAGACCGCGATCCGCTCGGCTCTGCAAGCGCACGACCCGAAAAGGCTTGTGACGCCAACCGTGGGCCGGACGCTTCATTCCTACCACAACACGATCCGGATCCTCTGCCAGGCCTTCGAAATCGACTTTGACGGCGGCGACTTCAAGTGCGAGCGCCAGCTGATCGACCAAGCCTTCACGCTGCACCGCACGGGCAAGATGCTCGCCGTCCTAATCGACGACGCGCACCTCATGCCGATGGATTGCCTCCGGAAGCTGCGACTCCTCTTTGAAGAGTTCCCCAAGAGCCACAACGTCGTCCTTTTCAGCCAAGCAGAAATGCTCCGCACCCTGCGCCTCACCGTGAACCAGGACATCCACTCCCGGCTCACCTACTCCGCCACCTTGCACAAGCTCGCACCCGACGCGGTGGAGGACTTTGTCCTCGGCCAGTTCGACCGTTGCGGCCTGCCCCACAATACGCTCACCCCGGAGGCGCTCGCCCTGGTCGCCCGGACGAGCGACGGAGTCGTTCGCGCAGCGCGCAACCTTACGCTCGCAACGCTGATTGAGGCCGTTCGAGCCCAAAAGAAGCAGGCCGGCATCGAACTCGTGAACAAGGCCCTCCTTCAGCCCCACTGGAGGCATGCCGATGAACTCCTCGCATCGTAACATTGCCTCCCCTGACGAGCGCACAATCGCCGATCTGCTCGAAGCAGTCCGCGTCCAGTTCTACGCGGGCAGCCAGCCCGCGCAGTTCCATCGCGATCGGCGCATGCTTCTTTATGCGCTGACCTGGCCCGCTCACTGGCTAGATCGCAGGGGCCTGTTTTGCTCGCCCCATCGGTACCGCTCGCTGGTGGCCGACCGGCTCGACGCCATCCGAGCCCACGGCGACCCGGCTCGCTTTGGAGCCTACCTCCCCTCCTATCTGCTCAAATGCCTTCAGGACTTCTTTGATCGCCATGGCGACGAGCTGTACTGCGAGCTTAAGCATATCAGAAACGCCCTCGATTGCCTCCAGGCAACGCTCGCCAAATGCCAACGGGCGAGCGAGCAGTCCCGCCACATCGAAGCTATCGCAGCCGCTCATCGGATCTTGCGCAACGGATACCACGGACCGCCTCAGACTGACCCTCACCAGATCGCCCTGTTCTGATTTAGCCGCCGCTGTCGCAATACGACACATACGGCACGTTGACGCTTACTCGCCCCGGGGACCCCGTCGGACTACGACGACCGGGGCCGGGGATATCGCTCTTTGACAGTCGAATCCGTCCCTGCGGGCTCCGGGCTTCGGCCTGCTTCATCTGAGGCCGCACGTTTCCTACGATCTTTCCGGAGACCTTTTCGGATCAGAGCCCGGAAAACAGGCCGTATTTCCTACGGCCTCAATTTGGAGCAAAATACGACGTCAAAAAAGTGCGGAACACCTTCCCTCCGCCAGGGATGGACAACCAGCGTCAGTCGTATCAACATCAACCAACCATCCAGACCGACTCTGAGGGTGGCTCGAAAAGGTGGAGCCGTTCACCTCAACAGCGGATTTTAGGTTAATTGGGAAACAAACCTTTGTTTCCCTGCCCTCTTCGCGGATGCTGGCCGTTCCACCTAGCCGAGCGGATATTTCGCACGAGCTTGCTCTGCATTCAGCACAGTTAACCGCGGAGGTCCGCCTCCCTGTGACTCGCCTTGAGGAAAGGTTCGTTCCCAAAAGCGCCCGTCATCCGGGTCTTGAAACAGGGTCTCCCAATCACCCCATTGCTTACTGCTCGCCACCTTCCGAAGATGATGCGTTGTCAACCATTCGATCCGTTCGCAGGTCGCATCTGCACGGGCCTTCCCGTCCACAACGATCCATTTTCCCACGAGCTCTACTTCTGTTAGGCTAAGTTTCATGGCAAGTTATCAATGGACCACATTTATGGTCGCACCAGCTGGAATAGGCCCATTCGGGATCACGAACTCACTCGCTCCCCCGGCAGACTGTCCTCCCTGTATAAAACCGGGATTCGTTCGGAAAACGGGCGAAGCCAATCCGCTCTCCGGCGTTGAAAACTGAATGACCTGGAAGCCTGTTGGGCTTTCTGGGATAGTAAGTTTAGCCGCGATTTGCTGCGCGTTCAACCCCTCCAATTCCGCCGCGTTTGTAACGAAAACATCTGCAGCGCCCGGAGGGCCTGTGCTACCAACCTAATTATAGGCACGTTTTAGCGGATAATTGGGTAACACTTTATTGTTTATGGTGACGGTGATCAGGCCCTGGCAGCGTAGCCAGGTTTCCGCAGCATGGCGCCAGGCGGCGTTTAAGCTGCGGTGATCGATCGTCTCCAGTTGTTCTATCCTGTCCTTTGCGTGGACCCGTATCCACTCAAATGTGGCCAGTCGATCGCGGCGGTTGTGCCGGCGCCTGGGCTGGTGTTGATAAGCCTCGCATGCGGTGTGCCCCTGCAGGCTCCGGCGGGGCCTGCAGTTAAGGGTGTGGTGGACGGCGAGGATGTAGGGCCGGATCTGTTCGGGCTGCCATTTGACGGCCTGCGGGAGGCATTCCCCGAGGGCCTCCTTCATCTCGCGGATGCCCTTTTCCACGGCCCCGTTGTACTTCGGGTAGTAGGCCGGGCTGTTGAGCGGGATGACCCCGTTGTCGGCGAGGACGCGGTCGACGGCCGCGTGGTTTAGTGCGCTGCCGTTGTCGCGCTTCAGGAAGAGCGGAGGGCCGTGCTTCTGGAAGAGTTTTTCCAGATGCGCGGCGATCGCCTCGCCCTTGGATTCGACAGCCACCAAGGGCGCGAAGCGGTACTTGGTGCAGAGGTCCTGAACCGCGTGGACGTGGAGGCGCCCTCCCTGCTCGTCCTCTCCCCGTTCCGTTCCATCGATGGCCCAGGCCAGGTTTGGTTCCTTCCAGGCCACGTGCTTGCAGACCTGTCGGCGGGCGATGTTGCGCCTGGTGCGCTCAAGGGCGGCCATTTCCGACACACTGCGCCGGGACAGGACAGATTGGTACCTCACCTGCAGGGCGCAGATGCCTCGGCTTCGTTTCCTGCCATGGCGCAGGGCCTCTATGTCCCGACGCACCTCCTCCAGGGGCAGCGGCCCCGCCTTCTTCGGCCCGGGAGGGGTGAGCGCAGGTGCTCCTGCGCTCACCCGCCGGCGCCACCTGAGCAACGTCCGGTAGCCCATGCCCACGGCATCGCTGACCTCGCGCGTACTGGCGCGGGTCCGGTTCTGCAGATCAGTGATCATGGCGACTATTCGTCTAATTCCGTCTGCTTTTTTTTAGAGTCCCGGCGCTCCAGCAGCCGGAGCATGAGTCTCAGGTCCGCCGTCTCCGCCATGTGCTCCAGTTTGGCCGAGAGCGTCTTCACCTTTCGCTTCAGGGCCCTCACCTCGGCGGCCTCCTGCTTCGATGGACGCCCCGACGTCTCGTCCTGCCCGGCAGCGAGCATCGCCGAGAGCCCCTTCTTCTCCCACTTGTAGTAGGTTTTCCGGGAGACCCCGAGCGCCTCCGCTGCCGCCGTCGCCGTCATGAGCCCCGCCCGCACCTTCACGATCATCTCGGTGCGCAGGAGCGCCTTCGGATCCGTGCCCATAGTTCAGGGATCTGACGGGGGTTTGCCCTCCGGGGCAACCTCCTGCAGCTGCAAGAGACGCCTCTTCAGGCCCTCCTTGCCCACCTGCTGCTGCCTCTTGTCGATCAGCGCCCGGATCCGAGGGCTCAGCGCTGCCCCGTCCGCCAGGTTCACCCGCGGCTCCAAGGCCTGCAGCATCCCCTCCATCGCCCGCTCCTGCCACTGCTGGAGCGTCAGGTAGGTAACGGCCATCGTCTTCATCACCTCCGCCGTCTTCACCCGTTCCGTCCATATCGCCAGCACCGCCTGGGCCTTCTCCGAAGCCGTGTGTGAGCTCGGCGCGCTGGCCGTCCGCTTGCGTTTCACCTTGTCCGTTTCCGCCGCCGTTTCCTTTTTCGAGTTCATAGGTCATCTCCTTGTCGTCCACGCTGAGTTTTAGTTTTCCTTTCTCTGCCTTCAGTACCACTGACTGGCCCTCCATCCGGCCGATCAGGTAAAAGGGCGCCTTCGGCTGCCCTCTGAGGGCCATCTCCAGGAGGTTGTCCTGGATGCCCGACTGGATCGTCTTCTTCACCTCGCCCTGGATCTCAAAAAAACGATCCGCCGGGCATAGGCCACCGATCCCCTGGTGGGGCCGGCGGTGGTTGTAGTATTTGACCCAGAGCTTCAGGCGCTCTCGGGCCGACTCGAAGGAGTCAAACTGTGCCCGCACCAAAAACTCCTGCCACATGCTCGCCCAGAAGCGCTCCACCTTGCCCAGCGTCATCGGGTGCTGGGGGCGCGACACCAAGTGCGCCACCCGGTCCTTCTGGAGCTCCGAAGCGAAGCGGCTCTTGCCCCGCCAGTTAAAGTACTGCGGCCCACGGTCCGTCAGCATCTCCTTCGGGGGAGAGTATTCCCCGCACGCCACCCGGTAGGTCTCGACGACGCATTCGGCGGTCGGGCTCCGGTAGAGCTCCAGGTTCACGACGTACCGCGAGTAGTCGTCCATGAACGCCACCGCGTAGGCGTACTTGCCGCCAAGGCGGAACGTGAAGATGTCCGTCTGCCACATCTGGTTAGGCGTCGCCCGCTCAAAGAAGCGCGGGCGCACCAAGTTGCGACGCGCCTTGCGCCTCTCCGTCATGAGGTCGGCCTCGTGGAGCGTTTTCCTGACCGTCTCCGGGCTCGCCTCCAGGAAGAACCAGCGGCGCAGGCCGTCGGCGATCTTCTTCACCCCAAAGAAGGGGTTTCCCCGCTTCATCTCCAGGATCTTGTCGATCACCGGCCGCGGAAGACGGCGCCCCGGCCGGGGCGCCGTCTTCTGGCGCAACCCCATCTCCCCATTCCTTCGGTACAACCCCACCCACATCGAGATCGTGCTCACCGCAATCCCCGTCTCCTCCCCAACCATCTTCTCGGTGAACCCTTCCTCCAGATGCAGCTTAACCGCCCGCTTCCTCTCGTCGTACGTGTAGCGCCGGCGGGTGCCGGTTTGGCCCCCGCGTTTTATCGTCTTCTCTACCTGTTCCTTCTCGTGCATGGTGACTCCTCCTGTTTCATTGGAGTGTCACCCAATTATGAGCCGTTTATGTGTCTATGATCTGGTAGTTAGCACAGTCCTTGTAAGCGAAGGAAACGGTGTGGGCATCTCTGTCCAGTGCGAGAATGCGGTGATTGGTGATACCGATTCGGTGGGTATAGCGGGCGAGATAGGCCAGCACGACCTCTGGGCCGGCGAAGGGACGCTTGGCGTAGACGACTCATTTCTTATGGGTAGCTTCGTGGAGGAACTCAGCGAAGGCTGTCGGGGCCTCGAAGGCCTTTTGCTGCCCATGGAACTCGAGGGCGCCGTCTTGATAGAGTCGAAGGAGCCCGGCGCGGAACTTGCCCCGGAACATGGCAGAGAGGGCATGAACCGGGAAGAGCCAGTGTGGCGGAGTGCTGGCCCAACTGCCATCTTCGCGCAGTCCGCCGCCGGTGACGATGCAGTGAAGGTGGTAGTGCCCCATAAGCGATTGGCTCCAGGTATGAAGGACGCTTGTCACGCCGAGCTGAGCCTCAAGTTCCCGGCGCCCGAACTCCAAAAGCGTCTTCGATGCGCTGGCAAAGAGAAGATCGTAGCACGCAGATGGGTTTTGCCGGATCAGGGGGTTCAAGGCGTGGGGCAGCGTGAAAACGATGTGGAAATATGGGATCGGCAGAAGCAGGTCGGCCTGCTCCTGCATCCATGCATAGCCGTTCGCGCCCTGGCATGTCGGACAATGCCGGTTGCGGCAGGAATGCGGGACGAACTTTTGCTCGGCGCAATTGCCGCACTGGTACAGGTGGCCGCCGAGTTGCGGGGTTCGGCAGGCCATGATCGCACGCAACACTCGCCAGTGCTGCGGTGGCAGATGGTGCTCCCGGGTATAGTCGGGCAGACCGACGCGGAGCACCTCCGCGACCGTGAAGGCGGGTGGGACGGGCGCAACTCGCGCCCGAGGCGACATGGGTGTCGCCTCAGGCCGATTGCTGCATCAAGGGCTTTAGGTCGAGTGCTTCGAGTGGCCCCTTCAACTCGACGAGGATCTCCCGGCGAATGTGCAGGTAGCGCGAAGTCGTGGCGAGATTGCTGTGGCCGAGCAGGCGCTGGATCACGGGCAACGGGACTCCTGCTTCCAGCAGGTGCGTCGCGAACGAGTGCCTCAGCGAATGAATCCCCCCGTTGCTCGGCAGTCCGGCCAGTTTGGTCGCCCGGTCAAAAACCAGCATCACCGTGTCGGTGGTCAAATGGCGATCCGGCCAGTACCCCGAAGGGAATATCCAGCCGCCCTGAGGCTGATAGACGCGCCAGTACGCTCGGAGCTGTTCGAGCAACCTCGGGGAAAGTACGCTATACCGGTCCTTCTTTCCTTTGCCTTGCTCGATCAGAATCTGTCTGCGTTCGCTTAGAATATGTTCCGGGCGCAGGTTGCACACTTCGCCGACGCGCAAGCCCGCCGCATACGTCGTCATCAGGATAGTGCGATGTTTGAGATTGAGGCCGTCTACCTGCAACAGCTGGGCGATCTGCTCAGGGCTGTAGACGCGCGGCCTCACGACCGGCTTCTTCATGCGGGGAAGCGCGGTCTCGATTGCCTCGGTCGGCCGTTGCAACACGTGCCGGTAGAAAAAGCGCAGCGCACTAACTGCGATGCACAGAGTTCCTGCACTGTTCTTTTTCTCCCGTAGCAAGTGCAGAAGGTAGGCTCGAACTTCTTCGTCGCCGATCTTGTCCGGCGAGCGACCGTAGTGCCGCGCCAGTCGGGAGATGTGGCCGATATAGGACTCTTGCGTATTGCGGGACAGGCCGCGAACTTCAAGTTCATCGAGCAGTTTTTGACGGAGGATAGTCATGCAACCGTCAGTCTGGGCCGGCTGCACAGGACCGACCACTGCGCAGTCGGCCCATGACAGGCGGCTCAACCCAGCTACTCCAAGATTTTACGCTTCGCTCTCAGCTCAACGCTGACTCGGCCAACTTCTGGGCTCCGCGAAGCGGTTTAGTTCAATCATAGTTAGGCACTAACATGAATGTGAACTGGGTGCGAATTGTTGGGATACCGTCCGGCGAGGCGCCGTTAGAAATCCGCAAGCAATGGCTTGGGCTCGAGTTGCCTCTGATGCCTGGTCGTTCGAGCGTTTATCAGGTGGGTGCTGGAGGCTTGCTAAGCGGCAAGGCCGCCGCCGATCCGATAATCGGCTACCTGGTTTCAGCGCACGAAGCAGTAGAGATACTCGCATCAAAATCGCCCGACGCAGCAAAGTGGTGGCGTCTCTTTGCCCCCTCCCACATTGCCCCAGGAAAGTCACTCGTGTTCGACGAATATGTTTGTGAGCCTGTCGACCACGCCGCGCCTAACCAATCGTCGGAACCGACTCTGGCGTCAGGCACGTCTCCTGCGGGGCAGGAGCCGCGCCTTCCTTAGAGCGGCTGACCTCAACGTTCGGGCTCGCCTCAGACACCCCTATGAAACTCCATTGGCTATTCGTCGCCATAGCATACCTTTTGGGCGTCATCGCCCTAAGCTACGCTGGGATAGTGTACTCGACTGGCGGATCGTTTGCGATTTGGAG
>Ga0302278_10007465_pt1 | contig 10075 bp, 10 predicted proteins | sample III_Bog_N3_2_FD_194543 | JGI IMG/M metagenome (GOLD analysis project Ga0302278, IMG submission 194543) | Peat permafrost microbial communities from Stordalen Mire near Abisko, Sweden - III_Bog_N3_2 | ecosystem: Environmental > Terrestrial > Soil > Wetlands > Peat | place: Sweden: Abisko... | reverse complement strand
GAGCAGGTCCTGCACGGGCGCAGAAGTTAATGCTTTGAAACCACCGCCGCCAGCGAAACCTTGTCGCCCGACCGGGGTTGGATAAACTGGCGCGACGAATGCCCGACCAAGCCGATCCCGATGCCGTACTGATGCTGCGAGTAAAACGCGGCGACCGCGCGGCGTTTGCGGAACTGGTCGGGAAATACCGGCAGCCGCTGTTCAACTTCATTTTTCGCACGCTCCGCGACGAGACCGAGACCGAGGATGTGGCCCAAAACACCTTTTTGCAGGTCTACAAATCCCGGGCCCGCTATCGGCGCACCGCCAAATTTTCCACCTGGCTGTTCACCATCGCGCGGAACCTGTGCCTCAACGAAATCCGCCGCCGCTCGCGCCATCCCGCGGAGTCGCTCGAAGAAACCCATACCGAGCATGACGACCAGCCGCAGCGGCAATACGAGGATAAAAAGGTTTTTCTGCCGACGGAAAATGTCCTGCACGGCGAACTCGCCCGGAAAATTGAAGCGGCCCTCGATGAGCTGCCGGAAAACCAGCGCACGGCGATTCTCCTGTGCCGGCAGGACGAGGTCAGCTATGAGGAGATCGCGGAGATTCTCGACTGCTCCCTGTCCGCGACCAAATCGCTAATTCATCGCGGCCGCGAAACGCTCAAGGAAAAGCTCAAGCCCTACCTGCAAACCGGCGAGTGGGACCTCTGAGCCGAACGGAGATCCCGTGCTGATTTCAGACCCGGGTCACCAATCCTTCACTGGCCGGCTCGGATCGCGGGGCTTTTCCTGCGGCTTCATTTGCAGCAGTTGTTCGTCGCCCTTCTGGGCGTCCAACAGGCGCTTCGCGTCCTCCGGCGTCATTTCGCCCGCCTTGACGGACTGTTTTTCGGCATCCGGCTTGTCCGGTTGCTGGTCATTTTTCTTTTGCGCCGCGGCTTGCTTTTGTTCCTCCTGTTTTTGCGCTTCGGTCTTTTTCTGGTCCGCCTGACTCTGCTTTTGTTCGTCCTGCTTTTGCTGGTCCGACTTTTGCGATTGTGACTGGCTCTGCTGGTTTTGCTGGTTTTGTGGTTGTTGATTTTGTTTTTGCTGTTGCTGCTGTTGCTTGAGCAACTGTTCCAGTTTTTTCAACTTTACATCGTCGGGATATGTTTTCAGGCCAAGTTCCACGCGGTCCAGCGCCGCCGGGATATTGTTGGAAATATAGAGTTGCGCGCCGCCGTTGAAAAAATCATCGGCGGGCGCGAACTGGGCGCCGGCGGGCTGCCCGGCCAACAGCAGCAGGCTAAGGCTGAGCAGGAGTCGCGATCTCATCGATGTCCTTTAATTTTTTGGTGAATTCTTCAAACTGTTTCCCGGCGATTTTATATTTCTGCGTCAGCTCCTGCATGATGCCGTAGGCCGTGTGAAATTCCGCGCGCTGCACCGCCACGTCGGCGCTGCCCTTCGCCCGCAGCAACGCCGCCTTGATCTGCCGGATATACTCGGCGGCCATTTGTGAGTAATTCAGGTTGAAAGCCGCATCGGCATCATTGGTGTTCAAACTCACGGCGCGTTCATAAATTTTGGCGGCGGCGGTAAAGCCCTGTTCCAACCCGTCCAAATCCTTCGCCTGCTTCGCCATTTGGAACTGCACGTTGCCGAGGTTGTAGTACGCCTGCTGCTGCAATTTCAAATCTGGCGCCAGCGTCACCGACTGGAACAATTGCTGCGCGAGATCGAAATTGGTCGCCCGATAGGCCGCGTCACCGGCGTTGAACACCAACCGCAAATCATTGGTCCGCACCTCCGCCAGCCGGGTGTATTGCTGCAAGGCATTGGTGAAATTGCCGGACTGATAATCGTGCAGCGCCGTCGCCGGCGATGCCAACCCGCTCACGCTCGAACCAAGGAGCGCCAGGAGCACCGCCGCGCGGGCCGGATTCCGGCGCACCCGCTCCGGCAGGAAAAATTCCCCGAGCAGCAGCAAAATCGCCCCCGCCAGCGGCCACTGGAACTGCTCATGATAACGCCGCACGAGCTTTTCCTTCGTTTCCGATTTCGGCAACGGGGCCAGGCCGCGCTCATAAAGCGTGTCCATCGTGTTGGCCCCGCGCAATGGCAGATAAAAGCCGCCGGCCGCGGTGGCGATCTGCTGCAACAACGCTTCGTTCAATTTTGTCTTCACCACCTGGCCTTGTTCGTCGCGGATGTAGTCGGTGCCGCCGTTGCCGTCGGGAATTTGCACCAAGGTTCCTTCCGCCGAGCCGATGCCGATGGTGAAAATCTTCAAGCCATCCTTCGCCGCGTTTTCCGCCGCCTCAAGCGCGCCTTCGTCGTTGTCCTCGCCGTCGGTCAGGATCACGAGCACCTTATGGTTTCCGTTTTCTTTGAAGGTGCCCAGGGCGGTGTTGATTGCCGAGGCGAGCGCCGTGCCGCCCTGCGGAATCGAGTTCACATCCAGCGCCTGCACGCTTTGCTGGAACGCCGTGTCGTCAATCGTCAGCGGACATTCCAAAAAGGCGTCGCCCGCGAACGCCACCAGACCCAACCGGTCGGCCTTGGCGGTCTGCATTAGTTCGAGCGCGGCGAGTTTCGCCCGGGCCAGCCGGCTGGGCGCGATGTCCGTCGCGAGCATGGACTTCGACGTGTCCACGGCCACCACGATGTCTAGACCGTTTTGCCGGACTTCCTCGAGATCAAAACCGCGCTGAGGCCTTGCGATGGCGACCAGCAGCAACGCCACCGCCAGCAGGACCAGCGTGTAACGCCATTTTCGCCGGGCCGGCGAAAGGCCGACCGTCAGTGACGCCAGCAAACGCGCCTCGACGAACTGCGTGAGCAGCTTCCGCTTGACGCGTTCGCCCCACCAGAAAAACGCCGCCAGCAGCGGTGGGATCACCAGCAGCAACCACAACACATTGGCATGCTCAAAACGCATAAATCAGAAACCGTTGAATGGTTGAGCCGTGGCAGCGGATCAGGCGCGTCCCGAGGGAACGAATCACCTGGCAACTATTTGAAGCGTGGCTATTCATGGCAGCCTCCGGTAGGCCGTCTGGCCGAGCACCACCTCGATCAGCAGCAGCGCCAGCCCGGCCGCCACGAACCACTGAAATAGCTCGTTGAACTGGGTGTATTTCTTCACGCTCGCCTCGGTTTTTTCCAGCTTGTCAATTTCATCGTAAATTTTCTGGAACTTCTCGGCATTGTCGGCGCGATAGTATTTGCCACCGGTTTTGTCGGCGATTTTTTGCAAGGTGTCCTCATCCACGTCCACCGGCACATCGCGGTAGCCGACCTTCTGGCCATTCATGAACACCGGCATCGGGGCCGTGCCCTGTTCGCCGATGCCAACCGTGTAAACCTTCACGCCGAGCGCGGCCGCCGCTTCCGCCGCGAGCAACGGCTCCACCTTGCCGGAATTGTTCTGGCCGTCCGTGGCGAGAATGATGATTTTGCTCTTGGCTTTCAGATCGCGCAGCCGGTTCACCGCCGTCGTCAGCGCGTCGCCGATGGCGGTCGCGTCGGAATTGATCGTGCCGATCTCCAGCCGCGCGAGGTTTTCCTGCAGGTAATCGTGGTCCAGCGTCAGCGGCGTGGCGATGAACGCCTGGGCCGCGAACACGACCAGGCCGATGCGGTCGTTGGTCCGTTTATCGATGAAATCCTTGAGTACCGATTTGGCCATGTTCACGCGGTTCACGCGCTCGCCGTGCACCTCGAAGTCTTCTGAAATCATGCTGCCCGACAAATCCAGCGCGCAGACAATGTCGATGCCGCTGGCCTTCACTTCCGTCGTGTTTTTCAGCAGCCGCGGCTGGGCCAGCGCCACGATGAACAGCGCCAGGGTCAGCCAGCGCAGCGATCCCAAAAGTCCGCCAAAGCGCGAGCGATGGATGTTCTGCATCCCGCGGACGAGCTGCACCGACGAATACACAAACGCCGGCGGTGCGCCCCGGCGGCCTTTCAGCCATGCCAGCAGCGGCAGCAGCAGCAAGAGCGACAGCCAATAGGGATGGGCGAAGGTCATGGGGAATTTCCCGGGTTCACTGGTGAATTTTCGACCGGCGCGGGCGGCTCAAGCTGCGGTTCGGTTTCTTCCACCAGACGCACGGCGGAGGCATGCAGTTCCCGCAGCTCGTTTTCACCCGGCTCGTATTTGGCGAATTTCACGAGGTCGCAGCCGGCCAGAAAATCCCCGAGGCTCGCCTTTTGCTCCGGCAGCAATAATTTCGTACCGCCCAGCTCGCGCAGAAATTCCTCCGTGGTCCGCTCCGGCGCGTGGAAATCAAACCGTTCCTCCAGATACATCCGCGCTGTATCGGAAACCGCGATGACAAACGGCTTTGGCTGCGTGATGAGCGCGAGCGCCTGCGCCAGTTTTTGTTTGGCGCGGACATGGGCCGGAATCGGCGGTGGCAGCACGATATTGCGATGGCGGTTGCGCATCCGACGCCAGATCAGAAACGCGGCAAACAGCAGCGCCACCACCAGTAACGCTGGCCATAGCCAGGCCGGGCCGTCCGATATTTCAATCGGCGGCTTGATGTCGCGAATATCGGGTACGGCCGCGGCGGAGGGAGACAGGGTGTTGGTGCTCATCCGCGCAGCCTCCGTTTCTCGCGCGTCTCAAAAAAACGGCCCAGCGCCACGCCGTAGGCCTGGTCCGTGCGCAACTGGATTGAGTCTATGCCCGCCCGGCGGAACAAACGCGCCAGCTGCTCCTGTGACTTCGCCTGCCGGTCCGCAAACGCCTTGCGTTTGCGCGCGTCGCCGGTGTTGACCTCGACAATTTCACCCGTCTCCGCGTCCTGAAAAATCAGCCGGCCCAATTCGGGCAGTTCCAATTCGCGCGGGTCGGTCACCTGCACCGCCACCAGGTCGTGCTTGCGGTTCGCCTGCCGCAGCAAGTTGAACGACGTCTGCGCCAGCGATTCCAGCAGCAGCATATTGGAACGCGCCCGCATTTCGCCCGGCTTGCGCGGCGCGGCCGCCGAACCGAGAAAATCTGAAATCACCACCGTGATCGCCTTGTGCGACTGCACGCGCAGCAAAAATTCCAGCGCCGCATTCAAATCCGTCCCGCGCCGCTTCGGCTCGAAAAACAAGACCTCGCGGATGACGCGCAAAACATGGCTGCGGCCCTTGCGCGGGGGAATGAATTTTTCCACGTCATCGCTGAAAAGAATCAGGCCGACCTTGTCATTGTTCCGGATCGCCGAAAACGCGAGCACGGAGGCCAGTTCGGCGGCAAGTTCGCGCTTGGACTGGTCACGCGAGCCGAACAGGCCCGAGCCGCTCACGTCCACCACGAGCATGAGCGTGAGTTCGCGTTCCTCGACGAACTTCTTGATGAACGGATGATTCATCCGTGCCGTGACGTTCCAGTCAATCGCGCGCACGTCGTCGCCGGGCTGGTATTCGCGCACCTCGTCAAAGTTCATGCCCTGGCCCTTGAAGACGGAATGGTATTGGCCCGCGAGCGTTTCGGTCACGATGCGGTTCGTGCGCAGCTCGATCTGCCGGATTTTTTTGAGAATCTCGCGGGGAATCATGGGGAAATGATGAAGGCAGAAGGCAGAATGCAGAATTCCGCTTCCACGCTAATTAAAAATCGGCTCGCAAAATTGTTTCTTCATGCTTCCTTCTTAATTCTTCATTCGCTCACGGCACCGGCAGCTCATCAAAGATTTTCTGGATGACCGTTTCGCTGGTTTTTTCCTCGGCCTCGGCTTCGTAGGTGATGGCCACGCGGTGGCGCAGCACGTCCATGCCGATGCTCTTCACGTCCTGCGGCGTCACGTAGCCGCGGCCTTTCAGGAACGCATAAGCCTTGGACGCGAGCGTCAGCGCGATGGTCGCGCGCGGCGACGCGCCGAGCTGGATGAAATCCTTCACCGCAATGTGGTAATGGTCCGGATCGCGCGTGGCGCAGACGAGGTCCACGATGTAATCCTTCACCTTGTCGTCCACGTAAATGTCGTTGATGATTTCGCGCGCCTTCAGAATTTGCGGCGGCGTGACCACCGCGCTGCAAGTCGGCTGGCCGGAAGTTTTCGCCATCGTCTCCAGAATCTGCCGTTCCTCCGTGCGCGTCGGATAGCCGATTTTCAGTTTCAACATGAAACGGTCCACCTGCGCTTCGGGCAACGGATAGGTGCCTTCCTGCTCGATCGGATTTTGCGTGGCGAGCACGAGGAACGGTTCTTCCAGCTTGTAGGTCTGGTCGCCGATGGTGACCTGCTTTTCCTGCATGGCTTCGAGCAGCGCGCTTTGCACCTTCGCGGGCGCGCGGTTGATTTCATCGGCGAGCACCAGATTGGCGAACACCGGCCCTTTGCGCGTGGAGAAGCCGCCGGACTGCGGATTGTAAATCTGCGTGCCGATGACATCCGCAGGCAGCATGTCCGGCGTGAATTGCAGGCGCGAAAATTTCACGCTGATGCACGCGGCCATGGATTTCACGGCGAGCGTTTTGGCCAGGCCCGGCACGCCTTCGAGGAGGACGTGGCCGTTGGCCAGCAGGCCGATGACCAGCCGCTCGGTCAGGTATTGCTGGCCGACGATGACCTTGCCGAGTTCGTTAAACAGCGGGTGCGTGAACGCACTCGCTTCCTTGACTGCTTCGTTGATGGCGTTGATTCCTGTGCTCATATGTTAATCGTTTTTCCGATGGACGACATTCTGACAAAAAGTTGCCGGCGGCGTTCAAGCAAAAATCGCTTCATGACCCCGGCAAAACCTCGGCCTGGTTCAGCGGCAGCCAGCCGCTTTTCCCCGCCCCGTTGGCGACCTGCACCCAGCCGTCGCGCCGGTCCAAAACCGATAGCTCCGCGCCGTCGCGGCTGGTGAACACGCTTTGCGCGTCGTCAAACGGACCGGTGCGGGCCGTGGCGTTGTCGGTGGTGATCACGGCCGTCGCGCACGCAAAATGATTCGCCGCCTGCAAGCCCAGCACCGTGCCCAACCCCAGCGTCAAAACGACCCCCATCCGGGTCGCCGATTTCAGCTTGGGCCCGAGCGCGGGCCGGAGCTGCCGGGCGGTGAACAGCGCCAGGGTCAGCCAAAACGCGACCGCCGTCAAAACCGCGCCTTCGTCCAGTGTGAGCGCGCCGGTCCAACTTGACCACCGGCTCTCCGGCCGCACCGCACCGGGCACCTGGTTGCGGACAAATTTCAGGTTCGCCCGCAGGTCCGGGTCGCGCGGCGCGAGCAGTTCGGCCCGGCGATAGGCGGCAATGGCCCGGCCCAGATGGCCGGCCTTGAATTCCGCGTTGCCGGCGTTGAACAGCAGCGCCGGGGAGCTCGCGCCGGTTTGCAGGATTTTTTCATAAGCCGTGGCGGCGTCCGCAAATTTGCCCTTGGCGTAAAGCTCGTTGGCCGAGGAAAAATCGGCGGCCACGTCGGCCGCCAGCAAATGGGCGGCAAAGATCAGCGTGAAAAACAAAATTAAGCCGCCCAGACCACGCTGCTTAAATCGGCCATCGGCCATCGGCCATCGGCCATCCATTATTTGAGCCTCCTCCTGTCGGCGGCTGCTAAAAGAAGTTGTTTTCACACCTTCACCTCCGGCAGTTCGCTGACGGTCTGCTCAAATTTCGCCGCGACTGAATTCAATTCGCTCGTGCCGCGCACCGGCGCATAACGCGCCAGGTTGCAAAGCTGGAACAGCTCGCGCAGTTTTTCGCGGGTGGCGGCCGGCGCGCCCCGCAAAAGGGCGTGCTCATCAATCACGTTTTCCGTGATCGCCGTGGCCGGGCAGTCCAGCCGCTCGCCGAGCTGTTCTTGCAACAACCGGAAGAGCAGCGCAAAAAAATCGTCGGCCCGGTTTTCCGCCGCATATTTTTTCAGGTCGCGCAAACCATCGCGGACGAGCTGCGCGACGGCGCGCTGGCGGCGCCGGCGCGGATTATTGGCCAGGTTGTCCAGGCGGCGGCGCCAGGTGAAGGCGGCCAGCAACGCCAGCACGGGCAGGCTTTGCGCGGCGAGGAACACCGGTTGCGCGACCAGCGGAATTTTGGGTGGCGCCAGCCTGCCCAGGGTTTCTTTGACCGGGGAAATGTCCTGGGGCGGCGGGTTTTCCGGCGCGGCATTTTTGCTGGCGGCCACAAGCGGCAGCGGCGACGTGCCGGCGGCCTGAACGCTGAGCGGCACCGCGGCCTGCGTGAGCGTGTGATATTGCCCGTCGCCGGGATTGAAAAACGAGAACGTCAGCGCCGGCAGCTCATGCACGTCCGAATTTTGCGGTGAAATAATCTGTTCAAACGTTTTGGTCCCCTGAAAACCAAATTGGTCGCTGGTCTCCAGCTTGGTGGTGGGCGGATAAATCTTGAAGTTTTGCCAGGCGTCCGCCGCCGGCAGCGTCACGGCGTCAAGCGCGCCACGGCCGGAAATCTGGACGCGCACGGTGATGGGATCGCCGACGATCACGTTCGTCGGGCCGGCGGTGGCGGCCAGCGTAAAGTCGCCGATGGCGCCGTTGAAATTCGCGGGCTGGTTGGCCACCGGCAGCGGGAGCGATTCCACGTTGAACGACTCCGTCGCCAGCGTGACCTGTTTTTGTTCGCCACGGTTGAAAAAGCCAAACGGATCGCCGCCCTGGTCCGGCGAGGGCAGCACCACCACGGCGCTGCCGGTGAAGGGCCCGAGCGTGAGCGGGCCGGTGCGCACGGCGGTCAGCGGAATCGCCAGCGGAATGACCGTGTAAATATGGTTGCCGACCTGCACCCGGCGGCGTTGGTTTGGTTGCTCGGCGGTTTTGCCGGCATTGAAGCCGTCGGTGGGCGAACCCGACAGCTGGAAATTGTTGAAACTCTGCACGTCATCGCGCAAATAAACCTCCAGGCGCCCGACCGCCGGTTCGCCGACGTAAATTTTCGTTTTCGGGAAGACAAATTTCATGAACGCGACTTCATTGCCGGAATTCACCTCGGCGGTGGATGGCGCGCTGGTCTGGCTCACGACGAGTTTCAGCGGCTGGGAGGACAACTGCTGGCCGCCGATGGTTGTCCGCAGGCCCGGAATGGTGAACTCGCCGGCGTGCTGCGCGGTCACGATATAGTTATAGGTGGTGCTGGAGCTGGTCTGGCCGTTGATGAAGCTGAACGAGCTCGAAGGTCCGACGTATTGGAACTGCAGGCCGGCGATGCCGGGCATGCTCGGCGCGTCCGGCGGCTGGACCCCTTCAAACTTGAGCGACAGCGTCGCCTGCTCGCCGAGCGTGATGGCGTCACGATCGAGGGCGACGGTGAACGACGCCGCGTAAGCCGCGCCGGTTAACCGCGCGGCGAGCCAGAGCACCGCCAATGTTTTCAAAGTGAACCGCATTTTCAATTCGTCCATTCAGACAGACGTGAAGGGGAAATGTTCACGATTTTCTGGCCCCACGAAAGCCAAAAAAATCCCCTCCCCCCGCCGGTGCGGTTGCCGCCGCCGGCCAGCCGCCGATTTTGCGGTTTGACCGGCGGCGGCGGGCTGGCTAGTCTTCCCGCCCGTTTTCCAAACGGTTTTTTATGCGACACACCATTTCCGTCCTGGTCGAGAACAAATTCGGCGTGCTCACGCGCGTGGCCGGGCTGTTCAGTGGCCGCGGCTACAACATTGACTCGCTCAACGTCGCGCCGACGCACGACGCCACCAGCTCGCGCATGACCATCGCCACCCACGGCGACGAGGCCACGCTGGAACAGATCGTCAAGCAGCTCAACAAACTGCCCGACGTGCTCAAGGTGCAGAATTTCAGCGAGGGCGAATATGTGGACCGGGAACTGGTGCTCGTCAAAGTCGGCGTGGATTCCAAGTCGCGCGCCGAGGTGATGCAGATCACCGACATTTTCCGCGCGAAAATCGTGGATGTGCAGCCTAAATCGCTGACGATTGAAATCACCGGCAACGACAGCAAGGTCGAGAAGTTTCTCGACCTGATGCAGACCTTTGGCGTCCTGGAAATCACCCGCACCGGCAAAGCCGCGATGCCTAGGAAGTAACCCGTGAAACGCAGGCTTTCTGGACGGTGTCCGGCGGCCGGCAGTTCCGGCCGACCTGAATCCCGGTCGGGTGCCGGGGGTTGAATGAGCGCAATGGCGAACCAGACGGCGAGCGGC
>Ga0302278_10007459_pt1 | contig 10081 bp, 8 predicted proteins | sample III_Bog_N3_2_FD_194543 | JGI IMG/M metagenome (GOLD analysis project Ga0302278, IMG submission 194543) | Peat permafrost microbial communities from Stordalen Mire near Abisko, Sweden - III_Bog_N3_2 | ecosystem: Environmental > Terrestrial > Soil > Wetlands > Peat | place: Sweden: Abisko... | reverse complement strand
TAGGTTAAACGGTTCGGCGAGCGGCCGGTTATGCCAAACCGGCCCGGGGTAAGCTAAGGCTACTGCATCATACTTCCAATCCTTCGCAAGTTTGCGCACTCCCGCCAACAACATCGCCGGAGTCAACCCGGAGCTGGAATCGAATTCGCTATGCGCCTTCTGTCCCGTCACGAGCAGCTTGACGTGGGTTCCACCAATATCAATGGCCAGCACTTTCACAATTCAACCTTTTGTTTCCTTGAGCGCGGCGCTCTTGGTTGCGATCACCGCCAGCAATTCGTTCCAGGATTTTACAAACGACTTCGCGCCTTCATCCTGAAGTTGCGCGGCCAGTGCGTCCACGTTGATGCCGGCCTGCGCAAACTCGGCCAGGACTTTTTCGCAATCACCACCGTCCGTCGCCATGACCGGGCCAATTTCGCCATGATCCGCGAGGGCTTTCAACGTCGCCTCGGGCATCGTGTTCACTGTGAACGGCGAGGCGAGCGCTTTGACGTAGAGAATATCCGAAGCTTGCGGATCCTTGGTGCCGGTGCTGGCCCAGAGCAGACGTTGCAGCCGGGCGCCGGCATTATACGCGCGCTGTGAGCGCGACGTGTTTATCAATTCGAGATAGGCCTGATAGATACGACCGGCAATGGCGATGCCGAGCCGGTTGTCCAACGGCTTCGGAACTTTGCCCGCCACGGCGGCGTCCCACCGGCTGATGAACATCGAGGCCACGGAGCCAACTTGGGGATTGAGCTTGGCGGCGATGCGCCGTTCGATGCCGCGCAAATACGCCTCGGCGGCGGCAATGTATTGCTCGCGGGAAAACAGCAGGGTCACGTTGACCGGCACACCGGCAAAAATCGCCTCCTCGATAGCCGGCAAACCTTCCTTGGTGCCCGGAACCTTGATGAAGAGGTTGGGCCGTCCCGCCCGCGCGGAAAGTTTTTTGGCGGCGGCGATGGTGCTGGCCGTGTCATGCGCCAGCAAGGGCGACACCTCCAGCGACACCCATCCGTCCACGCCGTTCGTGCGGTCGTAAATTGGCCGCAACAGGTCGGCAGCGCGGGTGAGATCGTCCAGCGCCAAATCGAAAAAGAGATTCTCGCCGGATTTGCCCTTTTCCAGCCCCTCGCGGATGGCCGCGTCGTAGGCGGAACTTTTGATGGCGTGATCAAAGATGGTTGGGTTTGAGGTCAGCCCGGTCACCGACAGTTCGCCAATGTAACGTTTTAGCGTGCCGCTGTTCAGCAGATCGCGCGTGATGTTGTCGAGCCAGAGGCTCTGGCCCAGGTCGTGTAGTTTTTGGGTAGATTTCATGATTTACGGTTAAATCAGTTGCGGGGATTGTAACTTTGAGACGCGAAGAAACGAATGGGGTAAACACCCCATGCTTCACGCATGGCAAAAAAAGTTTGCTGCGATAGAACCTGCTGTCGCTACACGACTGAAACCCTCAGCGCTCGTTAACACCCGCGCCGTTTATTGCGGCGACAATCTGCAACAATTCGCCAAGCTGCCTAATGGTTGCGTGAATTTCGTCCATTGCCTGCCGTGAGTCTTGAAATCAATCCGGCAGATCACGCCATTGAAGACGTGCCAGATAAGGGTCGAGATGGTTCAGCAGAAAAAACGCCCAATGCTGTTTCAGTCGCCGCCAGAACGTGCTCGACTGGTGCCATTCCTCTGCCGTTACGCGATGGCAGTCCTTGAGTTTTTTTGAAAATATTTCGCGCGCCTCGTCCGCGATTTTTTTACTTTTAAAGCGGATCATCACCTCGTAATTGATGCGCAGGCTGCGTGTGTCGAGATTTGCGGAGCCGAGATACACAATGTCGTCCACGATGAGGAGTTTTGCGTGCAAAATCTGTGGCTGATATTCGTAGATGTCGACGTTCCCCTTTAAAAACCGCCGATACAGGCTGTGCGCGGCGAGCAGGGAAAGCTGCACGTCGGATTTGCCAGCGAGAATCAACTGAACTTTTCCGCCGCGTCGCGACACGCACATCAAATCGCGCCGCAACCGTAATGTGGGAAGAAAATAGGCCATGATGATTTGGACATTTTTTGCGCGCTTCAAATCCCTATGCAGCCCCCGTTTGAAAGGGTTCCGTCCCCGACCCGGACCGCTCAACAAAAGTTGCTCCTTCGGCAGCACGACCGTTTTTGTTGCTGCGGATTTGTGCAGAAGCGCAAACCGTTTGTGCCGGAATTTCGCGCGCGCGAACATTGCTTCAAACGACAGTTCCAAGTGCGCCACCAGTTCGCCTTCGATCTTCATTCCCACGTCGCACCACCCGGATTTCACGCCGTCGCCCTCGTATTCCGTGGCGATGTTGAAACCGCCGACGAACGCCACGCGTCCGTCGCACACGAGCAGCTTGCGATGATTGCGGATAATCAGGCGCTTCAACGTCACCGGATTGAACTGCCGGACTTCGCCACCCGCGCGCCGCAGCGAATCCCAAAAAGTCCCCGGCAAAAAATATGAACCAACCGCGTCCACGAGCACGCGGACTTTCGCGCCGCGCTGGCACGCGCGAATCAGCGCCTCGCGAAAACGGACGCCAATCGGACTGTCCTGAAAAATATAAATTTCCAAGCAAACCGACCTTTTCGCCGCGTCAATCGCCGCGAGCATTTCGGGGAAAACCTCGTCGCCCGTGCAAAGCCATTTGCAAGCAGAAGCGAATTCCGAATGTCGCATTTCTTTTCCGGGAATTGGTTTTGGTTTCCCAGTGTGATGGCCTGTTCCCGTGATCAATCACGCAAACATACCTGTCTGCGCCGGTCCGTATTGTTCAGCGACTCATGGCCGCCTGACCTGGCGATTTAAACTCCTCTTCAGCTTGCAGCCAATCCTCAAGGTCACAACCCGGGGTGCTGCCGCGCTCCACGAAAAGTTCATAAGCGCGGTGCTCAATCTTTTTCCGATCAGTCATGGTTTCACTCGGTGAACTTTGCTGGTTTTGGTATTTGGGAGGTTTCATGTTTTTTGCTTTTAATTGTGCCTGGGCAAGCGGTTCATCGGCCCAATTTGCGAAGCGACCATAATGCCGATACAATTTCAGTTCATATTCCCGGTTGAGGTCTCCAGACAAGTAGGCCGGGGCACCTTTGATCATCTCGCGTTCCAGATTCACAAAGACCTTCGATTCTTGCCAACTGACGCGTTCAATCCATTGAGGTGAAACCAAAACCTTTTTGCGTGGCCACCAAGTCCCCGTATCGACGATGAGATAACGAATCGCCCATGTCTCGTCATCAATGACAAAATCCACAACATCCCCAATATTACCGTCCAAGGCTTGAATTTTATAGCCGCTCACCGCGTGAGTGCTCCGCAGGTGAAGATCCCATGTTTTGTTTTCACCAGGGGAAATTTCCTTCCATCTCTCCCGATCATGCACAATGTAGGAATTAGAACCCCAGCTATATGGTCCACCCCAATACATCGGCCAGCCAAAATACCCATAGTAATTCTCCTCAAATTGGTGGGAGACGGGTTCGTGGCTTTTCAAGGACGGGCTATTTTCAATTTGTTCTTTTGTCAAATTGATGGCGATGGATTGTTTTCCTTCGGAAATGGCAACCAGTGCATACGGGGAGATCAGCACCTGCCTTCCAATAAGCCAGTTTCCTGTGTTTGCGACCAGATAGCGAATGGTCCAATGCACATCATCAAAATAAAATTCTTTGACCGTCCCGATTTCCCCGTCCAGGCTCTTTAATTTGTAACCCTTCAGGGTTTTGACTTTACTTAACATAATGTTTCTTTCTATGTTCTTGGGTGTTGGCTTTCGCTGAAAGCTCAACGTTACAGCGGGAGGTCTGGATTTCTTCAACACCATTGCAATCGAGGAAACTTCCGCGCCATCTGTCATAGAATCTCACGGATGGAGCGGGAGGGAATCCCTCCCGCTTCGCGCAATCAATCCCAGTCAACGATCAATTCATTATCAACCGACCAAACGCCCGGGGCATTCCAGGCAATGCTTCCGGCCTGCTCCTTTTGATACATGGAATCAACCGTGCCGGTCAGAGTTGCCCGATGACCTGAAACTTGCACCTGAATATCATTTTCATAAAAAGCCCAGTTACGCTTGAGCGCATTTTCGATGGCGGCTTTTTCTGCCGCCTCCTTAGACTCCGATTTGATCATGATATTGTTGGTCACGCCCGTTACGCCCATCAGACTTTCAATCGCGTCTTCAGCGGCTTCCCGTTGAAAATTCCAACCGAGGTCACCGGTCAAGGTGATCCATCCGTTTTCGACCTTTACTTTTACCTTGTCTTTGGGAACGTCCCAACGCGCCTGCAAAGCGGTTACCACTTCGGCGGCAATTTCACCGTTGGTTTTGCTGTAGGAGCTTGGATATCTGACCTCGATGTTTTCTACCAGAGCCGTTACGCCGGCAACATTTTTTGCCGCATCTTCCGCTTCGGTTTTCTTGGAATAGCTGTCAACCACGCCGGTCAGTGAAACCAATCCGTCTTTGGTCGTAACCCCAATTTCTGCTGCGTTCAACGACGGCTGCCATTTGATGGCATCCTGAACGTCTTTTTGTAATTCTGCATTATTTTTCATTTTGTATCTTTCTGTTTTTGCCGGCAATTCATCTGCCGTCATGGAGTGATTTTCGTCGTCTAGCCGCATCGTGGCTATGGGGTGTAACCCGACTGCGGGGATCTCTTAAGGTATGTATTACTGAGACAGGCGCGCAAAACCGAACGCGCAATCATCAGTTCTTCGTCGGTGCGGATGACGCGCACCGTGACGCGACTGGAATTCTTGGAAATCACCGCCGCAGTTTTCGCATTGCGGGATTTATCCAGTTCAAAACCCAGAAAACCCAACCCTTCGCAGATGCGCGAACGGACGAGCGGCGCGTTCTCTCCAATTCCGCCAGCGAAAACAAATGTGTCCAATCCACCGAGCGCGGCGGCGTAAGCGCCGATCCACTTTTTGGCCTGATAACAGAACAGCGCCACGGCTTCCGCCGCGCGCACGTCTGCAACTTCTTTTGCGAGCAGGTCTCGCATGTCGGAACAGGTTTCAGATACTCCGAGCAGCCCGGACTTGTGATTGACCATGTCGTAAAATTGTTGCGTGGTCATCCGCTCGGTGCGTGCCAAATAGGGTGCGAGGCCGGGATCCAAATCGCCGGAGCGCGTGCTCATCACCAAACCTGCCGTGGGTGTGAAGCACATGCTGGTATCAATGCTTTTACCATCGCGCACGGCGGCCAGACTTGCGCCGTTGCCGAGATGGGCGAGAATGACGCGACCTCTTTTTGCCGCTGGGTCGCCGAGACGTGCGAGTTCTTCCAACAAATAGGCGTAAGACAAACCGTGGAAACCATAGCGTTGAATGCCTTTGGCATCAAAGCGCCTGGGAATTGGCAGCAGCTTGGCAACGCGCGGCATGGTCTGGTGAAACGCTGTGTCAAAACACGCCAACTGCGGCAGTTTCGGATGACGCTGACGAAAAGCTTCGATCAATTCAATTTCGCTCGGCAGATGATCCGGGTCGTAGGGACTGATGCGATGCAGTTCGTCCAGCAATTTCCGGGTGACAATCTCCGGCTCAGTATGTTTCATCCCATGAACCACGCGATGGCCCACGCCGGTTACCGATTTGAAATCAATTTGCTTTTCGAGCCAGTCAATGAGTGCATTCGCCGCTGATTTGTGGTCGGCGGCAATGAGTTTGCGACCGGCCTCTGGTTTGCCGTCAGCCTCGTGAAACGTCAGATTCGTCCCGCTCAATCCGATCCGGTCAACGGTTCCGCACAACCCACGCTTCAAAGGTTTAATCGCCGCATACAACGCGAACTTGATGCTGGATGAACCACTGTTGATCGTCAGGATTTGCGAATCGCCCGGTTTCATTGGATGACTCCAGACTGTAATCCCCACGCGGCCAGTTTTTCGGCAGTGGATTTGCAATCTGTGTGAAGAATGCTCCGAATCCCAAAACCTTCTGCGATTTGAACGAACAGCGGCGTGTTTTCGATATAAACAATTTGGCGGGCTGGCACCTGCGCAACATCGAGCGCCAGCCGAAAGATGTCCGCGTCGGGCTTGCGGAGCTGGACAAAGCATGAGGAAATAAACGCGTCCACAAACCCGTCCAGTTTAAACTGACGAATGCGATACGCATTGACTTCGCGCGCCTCGTTGCTCACCACGAAAACTTTCAATTTGTATTTAGCTTTCAGATTCCGAACCAGTTCTATCATCTCGGTGAAAGGTTTCGATTGCGCAAACATGAACTGGCGAAACTCAGCCCGTGTGAAGGGACGCTTTTGCCAGAAGATCACCCGGTCTAAATATTCTTGGAACGTGATTTTATCCTCCTCTTGGATTTCAAAATTCAACTCGTGCCTTTCCTGCATATCGGCCCAGTTGAGTTTGAAGTGCTTCGCCGCGCGCTTGCGGGCATGATGATCCCATCCATTGGTAAGCAAGACACCGCCGACATCAAGAAACAACGTCGTGGTAGGAATAATTTTTTTCATGAGGTTGGTGTTTTAGAGGACGTTTGAACGGGTTTCGTCATTGATTGATACATCATTTCCTCGCTGAGGAAGGGCGGCCCCAAAAGCTCATAACCACAGCACAACTTTTCGTTCACTTTTCGAGCCAGCTCGTCATGCGTCGCGGCATCTGCGTGAAATGGCACGGCGACGATGATGTATTCGATTGGAGTTTTCATGGAGTTTGTCATGGGATTGCCTCAAGATTTATTTCCCGTTCCGCCTGGAGCCAATCCTGATCGGAATGACCGTTCTGACGGCCTCGCCGTTCGTAAAGTTCATAGGCGCGCTTCGCGATTTGTGATGCCAGAACAGGCTCCGGAAACCTGGCAGACGGAACGGTATTCCCGTTCATCAGTCGTCCATATTCCATCGTCAGGCTTCGCAGTCTTTGCGCGAGTTTCTCGGTGAGCACGCCTGTCTGTATTCGCCACCCCCAGTTTCCTTTGGCAATTCCTGGCAAATTCATTCGCGCTTCCGACCCCAGTTCCAGAAGGTCTTGCGCGGGAACGATGGCGGTGTTGGCTGCTGATGCCAGCGCTGCCCGGATCATGGCCCAGACAATTCCCCCTTCCTTGGCTCTCAGCAGTTGTTGCAATATTTCACGTTGCGCGCTGGTCAAATTCTCGAACCAGCCCGCCGTGGTGTCGTTGTCGTGGGTTCCGGTATAAACCACGGTTTCCAGCGGATGTGGCGCGGGCGGATTGGAACTGTTTTGAAGATTTGAACCAAACTCGAATTGGAGCACCCTGGTGCCGGGGATCTGAAATTGATTTAACAAAGCCACAACTTCGGGGGTTGTGTCACCGAGATCATCAGCAATGAATGCCAATGGCCCAAGGACTTTGTGGATGCCTTTGAAAAAAGCCGCGCCGCCACCAGGCAAATACTTTCCTTTCAAAGCCGTTTTTGCTTGGGCTGATACCTCATAGGTTCGAACAAAACCAATGAAATGATCCAGCCGATTGATATCGAACCGGCCAAAAGCTGTTCGCAGGCGTTCAATCCACCAGCGATAGTTTTGCGCTTGCAGCGCCTCCCAATGATACACCGGCAGACCCCAAAGCTGCCCGGTTTTGGAGAAATAATCGGGCGGGACGCCGGCAACCACCGTCGGATTTCCTGCTGCGTTCAGTTTGAAAAGTTCGGGATGCGCCCAGACATCGGCGCTTTGATGAGCCACGAATAGGGGAATATCTCCGATCAGCCGGATTCCTTTGGCTGTGCAATAAGCCTTCAATTCTTTCCATTGCTCGGAAAACTGCCATTGGACAAATTCATGATATCGGATGTCATCAGCAAACCGTTTTTGCGCGCGAGTCATGGCATCTGGCTGGCGCATTCGCAACTCAGGTTGCCACCGGGTCCAATCCGACGTGCCCTCACTTTCCCGAATCGCCGAAAACAATGAAAAATCTCCAAGCCAGTATGACTCATCTACTAAAAAGGCGTCCAAATCCGATTGCCTGCCGACGTGCTTTTGCTCTCCAAAATGCTCAAACGCTTTTTTCAACAAGGCTGTTTTCCAGCGGGCGGCTTCGGGGAAGTTCACACTACCAGCCTTTTCGGAAGCTGGCAGGCCGATTTCCTCCCGGTTGAGCAACCCTTGCTCCGCCAAGCGATCAAGACTCAATAGCAGCGGATTTCCCGCAAATGCGGAAGGCGATTGGTATGGTGAATTGTCTTCGCAAGTTGGTCCGATGGGCAGCATCTGCCAGCGACGCTGTCCGCTGGTAAACAAGAAATCCACAAACGCGTTTGCTGATGGCCCCAAGTCGCCAATCGGGTAAGCATTGAATAGGGAGCTAGGGTGGAGAAGTATTCCAGAAGATCGTTGATTCATTTGGAACTCCCTTCTTTGGCGTATTCAGGCTTGCGTGCCAGCAGGATTGCACTTGAGCGGGGGTTCAGAAGATAGGTCTGTGGATATTTCAAAAGAGGTTCCTCGCCGGGGGCATACAAATCGAACGGCTTTTCCACAAAGGTGTCAACCGCCAGACGCCATTGGGCTCCGGGCGGTGGTGGCGGCAAATGGAAATCAACCGCATCGGTCCCGGCATTGAACATCAGGAACAATGCTCGCTGCGGATCCTCATGAATTAAACCGGCAAAATGTTTTTCGGTCGGATCGGTCCATTTGGGTAAGCCGCCTTGCGGATGAAACCATTGAATCTCGGCGTTAGTGTAGAATTGTTCGTCACTTAAAATTGGATGCGCCAATCTGAAGGCAATCATGCCTTTGGAAAACCGGTGGATTTCCTGATGTTGCTCAAGGTTGTTCCAGTCAATCCAACTGGTTTCATTGTCCTGACAATAGGCGTTATTATTGCCGCCTTGGGTGCGACGGAATTCATCGCCGGCCAACAGCATCGGCACACCGCGCGAAACCAGCAGGGTCAGCAGGAAATTTTTAATCTGGCGTTTCCGGACGGACTCGACGCTGGCATCGTTCGTCGATCCTTCGATTCCATAATTCCCGCTTAAATTTTCATTGGCCCCGTCGTGGTCGTTTTCCGCGTTGGCTTCATTGTGTTTAAATTGATAACTAACGAGGTCATTTAGTGTGAAGCCATCATGGCAGGTGACAAAGTTGATGCTGCTGCCTGGGCCTTTGCCGGACTGACTATAGATGTCAGCGCTGCCACAAATGCGGCTCGCAAATAGACCCACCATCCCCTTATCGCCACGCCAGAAACGCCGGACATCATCGCGATAACGCCCGTTCCACTCCGCCCAACGCCGATCCGAAAAACTTCCCACTTCATACGCGCCGGCAGCGTCCCACGCCTCGGCGATGATTTTTACGTTTCTCAAGATCGGGTCCTCGGCGATCCGTTCAAGCAGTGGGGCTTTGACCAGGAGTTTGCCGGTGCCATCCCGGCCAAGGGCCGACGCCAGGTCGAATCGAAATCCATCGACGTGCATCTCAATCGCCCAATAACGCAGCGCCGCCAGGATGTGATCCCGCACCACCGGATGATTGGCATTAACGGTGTTGCCGGTTCCCGTGTAGTCCTTGTAGTAGCGCTGGTCTTTGGCCAGCGTGTAAAAAATCGCATTGTCCAGCCCGCGAAAACAGAGCGTCGGTCCCAGTTCGTCGCCCTCGGCTGTGTGATTGAAAACCACGTCCAGAATTACTTCGATCCCAGCCTTGTGAAAAGCCCGGATCATTTCCTGGAACTCCACTTTCTGCTGGCCCAAACCTCCGGAACTGCAAAAGGAGGCTTTGGGCGCAAAGAAGGCTACGGAATCATAACCCCAGTAGTTCTTAAGCAGTTGTTTGGTAAGCGGATTCCGGCGCGTGACCGAGTTCTCATTGAACTCCTGGATCGGCATCAGTTCCACCACGGTCACCCCCAAGGATTTCAGATAGGGAATCTTTTCAATCATGCCCCGGTAGGTTCCCGGATGGTCCACGCCTGATTTGGGATGAATAGTAAAGCCGCGCAGATGCAATTCGTAAATGACGGATTTGGACCAGGGATGCCGGAGTGGTTGATCGCCGGCCCAGTCAAAAGGCTCGTTGACATGGACGCATTTCGGCATCGACTTGG
>Ga0302278_10007458_pt1 | contig 10082 bp, 6 predicted proteins | sample III_Bog_N3_2_FD_194543 | JGI IMG/M metagenome (GOLD analysis project Ga0302278, IMG submission 194543) | Peat permafrost microbial communities from Stordalen Mire near Abisko, Sweden - III_Bog_N3_2 | ecosystem: Environmental > Terrestrial > Soil > Wetlands > Peat | place: Sweden: Abisko... | reverse complement strand
GCTCACTTCTTCACTGCCCTTAGTAAATTATCTTCAATGCCAACTGGACATTGAACGGTTCACCCGGCCCAATTCCGGGAGAGTAGTTGCCGGATCCGATTGTCGATCCGGTTGTGCCGAATCCCGCCCCTGAGCCGAAGTAGTCGTTGCAGAGTTGTGTGCAGGCTGGGCTCGCCAGATTCACGCGGTTGAAGAGGTTGTACATCTCGGCCCGGAATTGAACATCGACCGGAAAATCACGAACATCGAACCTGGTGTTCTTGAAGACCGACAGGTCGAAGTCTGAATACCCCGGTCCGAAGATGCTGTTGCGGGCAATGGTTCCCCACGTATTGGCTGGCGGCGTCACAAACGCGTTCGGGTTGAGCCACTGGACGAACTTTCCGCCATCGCTGTTTGTCTGAATCGAGTGACTGACCCCAGCAAGCGGATTGCTGATCTGATTCACTCGTTGCGTGTATTCGTTGGTCCCGCTCGTGTCGTTGTCGTCGTAGATCGTAATAGGCTGGCCACCTTTGAACGCAAACGATGAGTTCAAAGACCATCCGCCGGTGAGCAGCTTAAGTGTACCCAAGGTCGGCACATCGTAATTGATGTAGCCTACCAGTGAATTGCGCGTATCGAAGTCCGAGTTTCCATAGTCGCCGGGATCTCCCTGGAGATTGTTCTTGAAGTTGTAACTGTCCTGCGGCAACGCGCCGCGATAGGCAGTTACTTCATCCAGGTTGTGCCCCCAGGTGTAAGCCGCCTGCGAGGTAAGTCCGCGCCACTTCGTGGTGCGGAAAATTGCCTGGAGTGAGTTGTAGTTTGACGTTCCAATACTTTCAACCTGGTTGATGTCCGAGTAATAGTTACCACCGTAGTTGCCGCTGTACGGTCCCGGCGCACCGCCCAGGTAGGGCTGATTAATATTCAACAGGCTCAGGAGCTTGCGGCCTTCGCTCCCTACATAACCAATTTGGACGAAAGCCTTGCTGCCCAGGGATTGCTCGATTTGCAGGTTGAAATTCACGTTGTAAGGCGAACGGAAATTGCTGGCCACGCTGAAAACGCCGCACGGGTTCGCGGCCAGGCATGCCAGCGTTGCCGTGGGAATAATCTCTTTGCCCGGCACAATGTTGGTTGCCCCGGTTGTAATGGTAAACACCGGGCTTGATCCGCCGGGATTGCCTTCCAGCCCGTTCGGAGCACTGTTGCCTGGACGGTTATCCAGAAATGGGTTCGCGTTCGGTGTATCGAAGAACATGCCGCCGCCGCCGCGGATTACCATTCCGCTTCTGCCCTTCGGCTGATAACTGAATCCAACACGGGGGCTGAATGAGTTCCAGTCCGAGGCATAGATCGAAGGGATGTCCTGACCTACGAATGCAAGGCCCGTATCCGTTAACCCGGGTCGGAAGACCGATAGATCCTTCTTGTCGTCGGTCATCGGCTGCATGTAGTCGAATCGGAAACCGAAGTTCACGTTCAATGCGGTCGTAACCTGATAACTGTCCTGGCCAAAGACATCGAACCCATGCGACACAACCAGCCGCTCAGGATTGCCCACGGCGATCGAGCCCTTGGTTAAATAGCCGGCGAGGAAGTCGGCAAGAGCGGCCACATCCTGGTCGGTTGTATTCCATGGCACTGAGCCGTCTCCATTCGGTCCCTGATCGCCGACAAAATTGAAGGAGCCGATAGCATGCCTATGATAGAACTCATCAACCTGCGCGCGCCGATATTCGCCGCCTAGTCTAAGCTGATGGCGGCCTTTGGTCCAATTAAGCGCGTCATTAAAGTGGCCTGTGATATCCTGCCGGCCTTCGGGCGGTGTATTTCCAGTAGGTTCAAAGTCGTTGCCGATGTTGATATTGGGAGCGTTGGAAAATGGCGCACCGGTAATAAAGCCGTCGGTTGCAACGCTGGAAAAGCTGGTATTGGCGTCGGAGAACGTCTGGTGAAAGTAGTTCACAGCCGCGGTAATCGTATTGCTGATGGAGGGCGTAATCGACCAGTTGTGGCCTGCCGAGTAGTTGTAAACGTGGATGGGGCCAATTTCAAAAAAGTAGGGGTTGATTGCCGTGGTGACCACCGGGGCCGTTTGGTTTCCCTGGCCCATGAATGCCCGGACATAGACGCTGTGCTTGCTGTTGAAGGTGTGATCTACCTTGGCTACACCGTTGTAGCTATAGCCGAACTCGGGCGCCGAACCCTGGATCCCGCCTGGCTGTGTTCCGGAAAGGAGATTCGCGGGCCAAAGAAGAGGTATCAGGCTCGCTGTGGCTGAATCGACTGGAACTCCGGCATTTGTAAGCAGTACCTTGGCGGCCGATTGGTAATATTGGTTCGGTTCATAGCCAGTTGCGCCGGTGGCAATATTGAACTTCTGCTTCTCGAAGTTGGTGAACCAGAAGGTATGGTCCTTCCAGAACGGCCCGCCCATCGATGCGCCCCACTGCACGTTTTCCAGCGGCTGCTTGGGTCCGACGCTGAAGGGATTAGTCGCCGCCAGTGCCTGGTTGCGTTCGTAGTAGTAAACCGAACCGTGGAGCGTGTTGGTTCCCGACTTGGTGACCAGATTGACGCTGCCGCCGGGGTTGCGGCCCACTTCAGCAGAAGACTGCGTCTGCAGGCTGAACTCCGCGATCGAGTCGATGGGCAGTGTAACGCCGGCGATGTTCTCAACGCCACCCTGGTTCACCGCCGGAATGTTGTGCCACCAGTCGTTGTTGTCCGCGCCATCAATCTGCCAATTCACCTGGTTTCCACGTGTTCCGTTTACCGATCCGAATCCTCCCAGCGAGTAGCCGGCAAACCCGGGCGCAAGCCCAATCAATTGTGTAAAGTCGCGCCCGTTGAGCGGAATGTCCTGCACCGTAGCTTCCGGAATATCGGTGGTCTGAGTGGTCGAGGTCGTATCCAGAGCCAGGCCGGAAGCGTTCACTTCGACGGTTTCCCCCGCGGCCGCGATGTTCAGCTTCACCGGCAGCGTGTAGATGACGCCGGCAGTCACCGTAACCCCGGAAATCTTCTCCGCCTTGAAGCCCGTTGCCATAACTGAAATCCCATACGCACCAAGCGGAAGGTCCTGAAAGCTGAACTCTCCTGCGCTGGAGCTGATCGTCTTGTGGGCCGAATTGGTTGCCGTTTCTGTCGCTTCTACGGTTGCGCCAGGAACGACGGCACCCGATTGATCGGTCACTGTTCCGTTGATGCCGCCGCGAAACGTCTGTCCAAGGCTGGTGGCCGGAAGTGCAACCAGCACCGCCAGAGCCAGAAATAATGCGCTGAATGCACTTCGAGTAAGTCGATTCGTCATAGCGTTGTTCCTCCAGAGACTGCAGGTAGAGTTGTACTGTCACGCGCCTCGTAAAATGTGAAAAATGAGTGCAGAAGAGCGGGCGCTCATGAACGCACAAATGGTCATTTTTTCTTGGGGCGTTTACGGGAAGGGAATTTTTGTATTTGGACTTCCATTCCCAAATATATCCTTCAAGCTCATAAAGATTCAATAAAGAAACCCGCAAACGGCCGCCAGCGGCAGGCGTCCGTCAGTCGCTGAAATCGGTGGTGAGCCAAATCACCCCGGCAGGTGAGCGCCGGCACATCTCTGTCCTTCCCATCGGTGACACCCTTCGTGTACAAGGAGAATGCCATGGAGGATTCTGCCCTCGATGCGAGTGGCAATTCCTGGACCCATCCGTCTCTGATCCTGGTCGCCACCGACCTCAGCGACCTTGACCATCTGATGCCGTTCGCCCTGCAACAGGCCTTGGAAACCGGGGCGCGGCTTATCCTGCTGCATTCGCTTGCCCCCTCCGCCGCGTTGTCGGTGGATCCAGCCGGCATTTCCTATTACGACTCATCGAGCGCGGTGCAGTTTGCCACCAACACACTGGAACCTTGGTGCGTTTTTGCCCGCCGCCACCACATCGTTTGCGACGCAATGATCCGCGAGGGGAATCCCGCACAGCAAATTGCAACGGCCCTCGTCCAATTCCAGGTGGATCGCGTTCTTCTCGGCACCCGGAGCCGCGGCAGGCTCGAAAAGCTGCTGCTCGGCTCCGTGGCGGAACAAGTGCTGCGCTCGGTCAACCTCCCGGTCATAACCGTGGGACCCGAGGCTCATCTCCCGGTGGAAAAGCACGACCATGTCGTGCTGCATGCCACCACGCTTAGAGAGGCCTCTCGCCCGAGCGCCGCACTTGCCTGCCAAATCGCAGCCAGTCAACATGCAAAGCTCGTGCTTCTGCATGTGCTGCCGCACATCGACTCTCCATCTACCACCGCAACTGTCGGCGGTCAACCCGACCCGCTCGACTTTGCTGCCTTGCATGAACTGCGCGTACTCGGCGCAGAGACAAGCACCGGATGCTGCGCCGACATAGAGCCCAGAGTTGTGCATGGAAATCCAGCCATCGAAATCCTGGCGGAAGCCTCGGAACGCCATGCGGACCTGATCGTTCTGGGCGCAACCAATCGGTCGGCATTTGAGAATCTCACCCGCGACCGCACCATTTACCGCATCCTGGCCCATGCGCGCTGCCCGGTCCTCACCCTGCGTGAGCCGCCGGCCGCTCATGAAGCCACCGAAAGAACCCATCGGATTGCAATGCATCTGTGAACGGCAGGCTTAGACAGTGTCTGACTAACCCTGAAGCCTCAGGCACGTATCAGGGCACGACTTCAGTCGTGCCACAAAGGCAATAGAATCAACGTGGGCTTCAGCCCCTGAGGGATGTCTTCCGCCAATTTCATCCGAAATCCCGAGTTTTTCCGCAACCTCTTTAGCCCCTGAGGGAAGTCTCTCGACGTTGCTTGGGCAACAATTCGATTCGTCAGAAGCAGCCTGAACTCCTGACATAAAACTGGCGGGATGGATAAACGGCCAGGCCCTACGCCGTAAGGCGTTCCAACTGGTCGGGCTTGATGATCGTCATGCTGGCGCCCCGGATGGTGATCCATTGGTCGCGGCGAAACTGGTTCAGCAGCCGCGTCACCGTCTCGCGCGAAGTGCCCGCCATGTTGGCGATCTCCTCGTGCGTCAACGCCATCGTAAACCGCAATTCAGGCTTGCCATTGGCGTTTGAGCGTCCCCAATCCAGCAGAAGCCGCGCCAGCCGCCCAGCTGCCGAGCCAGACAACGCCAGCCTCTTGGCATCGTGAAAAACCGTGAGGTATTCGCCCGAAAGCGATTGCGCCGCATGCATGCTGGCAATGCCGTGGCGTCCGAGAAAGTCCACAAACTCTTGCTTGCGGACCGTCTTTACCTGGCACGGTTCAATCGCCTCGGCGGTCACTTCGTGGGGAACATTGGCCAGCACGGCGCTCAGACCCATCACATCGCCGGGGCCGGCGATCTTTAGAATCATCGTCTTGCCGTCACGAGACGTGGCGGAGATCTTCACCTGGCCAAAACAGATTACAAAGACGTTGCGCGCCGCGTCGCCCTCGCTGAAAAGCTTCGCGCCCCGCGCATGACTCATCATGATCCCGATCCCGTCGTAATCCCGAAGCGCCTCGGGCGTCAGATTGCAGAACACGCGCAAATGGCGATGCTCACAGTTGATGCAATCTTCAGGCGGGTGATGGGAGTGAAATGAAGCCATAGTTTTGCCGACGATCTAATTGGAGTATAGCGCACTTCAATCAGGCGGAAGGCAGGGACCTCCATCAATTCTCGTTGCGCCCCGCCTCGGTCCGTCTGACAACGGAGAAAGTAGCGCAGACGGAATCCCTGCGGCCAAACCTGCTCGTTACCTTGCAGGTCGCAAAAAAACTCATTGCTTTGAAAGGGCACGACTTCACAGCTTGGTGAAAAACCCTTCAGAGGTAGGAGTTTTGAAAGGGCACGATTTTAGTCGTGCCGCAAAAGCAATAGAATCAACGCCGGGCTTTAGCACCTGAGGGATGTTTTCGAAAACTCTCCCTCGATGTTCGACTTTTTCACCAACCTGTACAGTCGTGCCGATAAAGCCAATAAAATCAATCGGGCTTTAGCCCCAGCGGGATCCTTTTCCTCATCACGAATGCCTTTTTTGGGCAGCCTCCCAGAGTTCCACCGCGGACCCGCCCCGCCGCGTCCTCTCCACTCGATTCATGCGGCTCGCATAATAGGCCCGCGAAACCTCGCGCGCCAGCTCCTCCAGCAACTTCATTCGCAGCGGCGGATAGCCCTGGAAGGCACGGTTCAGGGCGTAAGTCGGCAGCAGCAAAACCGATCCGGGAGTTTGCGCGGTCATCGTGTAAGTATGGCTGCCGTCTCCCAATGTGGCCGCCAGTTCCACAAGATCCCCCGGCCTCGCCCATCCAAGACTCAACCGCGTCTCCATCCGCTCTGTTCTTCGCAAGAATTGTCCTGAAACCACAAGATAGAGCCCCTGACAGGCTTCGGACTGGCGAAACACGACTGTCCCCGCTTCGTAGTTGAGGCTCTGTGCCGATTCCGTCAGCAGATTCCCGGCATCGGGAGGGCATGTCAACAGCTCAGCCAGAGGGCGCGCTGTTAACGCGTCCATGCGCCCGTAGCTCGCTTCAGGTTGCATGATTGCTTCTCCCTTTTACCCCACCTTTTATCCGGTCCCGCGGTGAACCTGGGTTCCCGTTCCACCTGCAGGCCGATTCCCGGCGAGCGCAATAGGTAGCGCGGATTTGCCCAGAACGAACTTCCAGCGGCGGCGAATCCCTACCCATGCGGCAAATCCAGAAATACAATTCAACGAGATGCGCTTGCGGACTCCCTGCTCCGCCTTCCCATCTCCAGCGTAAAATGCAAAGTTTCTACCAATGCGCCTGGTTGGCGCTATTCACTTTGCGCCCGCGTACACAACTCCGGCTCCGCCATGGCCAGTTCCGGCTCCGGCGGAACGCATATTACAGGCACCCGAGAGCGGGCCAGCAGCGCGAATGCCGTCCCATGTGGTCCCGGTGTATTGCTGGCGCGCTTTACTCCAGCCACCAGCAAGCTGGGATGATACTGGGCAATCGCCTCAACCACTGCGTCCGCCGGGTTGCCGTCCTTCACCATGTAGCGTACCGGGCAGCGCCCGCTCGGCTTGATGCCAAACTGCTCCAGCGTGCTTCCGCGTGGATTCAGGAATGCCGAAGCCTCTGCCGGCCCGCGCGCATGCAATACAAGCAGCGTGCGATGAAAGGTCTCAGCCAGCGAATGGGCTGTAGCCACCGCGGCTGCGGTAGCCTCATTGTTCTCCATTGCCAGCAGCACCGGCCCTCCCGGCGTGGGGCGAAACTCGCCCGCATTCCAGTCCGCCGCCACCGCCAGCACGGGGCAAGGCGACATCCGCACCAACTGCTCCGCCACCGCGCCCACCAGCACCGGCCCGGCGCCCTGCATTCCCTGCGTCCCAATCACAATCAATCCCGCCTGGTATTGCCGCGCCACATCCACCAGCATCTGCGCCACCGCGCCCTGGCGAATCTCAGAGTGGCTGTGAATCCCGCTCTGCTGCAGCTCGCCGGCCATCTTGTCCAACGCCGCGCGCGCCTCTTCCGGAAGCCCCTTCAGCACCCGGCCCGGAACCGACGCAACCGCCGCGTAATCCCTCGGGTCAACTCCGTGTGCCAACACAATCCGCGCGCCGTACCCCGCGGCAAGTTTGCGCGCATACTCCAGCGCCGCCTCCGACTGGCCGGTCAAATCCGTCGCCACGACAATCGTCTTCATGCCCGATGCAAAACTCATCGATCCCTCCACGCCCGTCGGCGTCCCAATCGTTCTTCCCCATTGGATTCCGAGTCTGCGCTATCAATCGTGAGGCAATCTGTGACACCATTCACCCCGCGCAGTGACACGGGTCACAAATTTGACCGGAATTCGCTGCCTAACTGATTAAGAATCATCGCCAGGTGGCGTTGGCACCCAGAAAACCAACGCAAATCAAGAACGTCAGTTGTAAGTTTTCAGTTGTCAGATCTCAGTTGTAAGTTGTCAGATACCAGCCCCGATCGACAGCGCACATTCTTCGCCCCACCGTTTGCCTGGATCGTTGCCTCTGCCCGGCGCAGCAAAACTTACAACTGAAAACTGAAAGCTGACAGCTGAAAGCTGAAAGCTGAAAACCTCAGCCGACTATACATCCCCAAGCCAAATGCGTTAGCCTTCTCCGGGTCATGAAAAACTCAATGAAATCCGCTATGAAATCGTTTCTGTCCATTGCCGGCGCATGCCTGTTGTCTATCCTGCCTGGTTACGTTCTCACCTCGGCAATACAGGCTCATGCGCAGGCTCCCGCGCCAGACTCGCCCGCCATCGAAGCCAAAGCCCAGGCAATGATCGCCCGCCTCACCCTCGACCAGAAAATTCAACTCCTCGGCGGCGTCGAAGGCATGTATACCCAGGCCATACCCGATATCGGCCTGCACCGCTTCAAAATGTCCGACGCCTCCGTAGGCGTGCGCACCTGGGGACCCACCACCGCCTATGCAGGTGGCGTCTCGCTGGCCGCAACTTGGGACCGGAAATTCGCTCGCAGGCTCGGCGAGTCGCTCGGCAAAGACGCCCGCGCCCGCAACGTCAACTTCCTGCTCGGCCCCGCTCTCCATTGGCCGGCCGCAACTTCGAATATCTCTCTGAAGACCCGTTCCTGAACGGCGATATCGTTGTGCCCTACATCCAGGGCGTTCAGTCTCAGGGCGTCATCGCCACCGTAAAGCACTACGCCGTCAACAGCCAGGAATACAACCGCCATAACGTAAGCGCCGACCTGGACGAGCGCACCCTACGTGAAATCTACCTGCCGTCCTTTGAGGCAGCTGTTACCAAGGGCCATGTGGATGCAGTCATGAATTCTTACAACCTGATCAACGGCGTTCACGCCACCCAAAACGAATTCCTCAACCTCAAGGTGCTCAAGGGCGAGTGGGGATTCCAGGGCATCCTCATGTCCGACTGGGACGCAACCTACGACTCCGTCGGCGCGGCCAACAACGGCCTCGATCTCGAGATGCCCAGCGCCCGCTTCATGAATGCCAAGGGTCTCACTGACGCCGTCAAGAATGGAACAGTAACCGAGGCTACCCTCAACGACAAGCTTCTGCGTATTTTCCGAACCAGCTTGCGATACGGCTTCCTCGACCGCCCTCAGTTTGACCCGTCCGATTCCACCTATTCCGTTGCCGCTCGCGCCGTCGCCCTCGATGGCGCTCTGGAAAGCATCACCCTGCTCAAGAATGACGGCAACCTGCTCCCCCTCGACGCCGCAAAAATCAAGACCATCGCCATCATCGGCCCCAACGCGTGGCCCGCGGTCACCGGCGGTGGCGGCTCGTCTACCGCGCAAGCCTTCGAGCCCGTCAGCACCCTCACCGGAATCGCCAACCTGGCCGGTCCCACTGTCCACGTCCTTTACAGTCGCGGCCTGCCTGACTCCGTCACTGTTTTCCGCAACACTCACTGGGAAGGCCCTGTCACCGCAGCCACCTACCCCAGCAAAGACTTCAGCGGTGCGGCGGAAACTGCCACGCAGCCGTTCTTCGGCGACACCGGCGGCGGCAGGCGCGCGCCTGCAATGCCAGGCAATCCGGGCAGCAGCATCCGCTACACCGCAACCTACAAGGCCGCCAAAGACGGCAAATACTTGGTGCTCACCTCATCGGGAGGCTGGGGAACCAGCGTCAAAGTGCTCGCCGACGGCAAAGAGCTTTGGACTCCGCCCCACGCCGAGGGCATGGTCCCCCCGTTCTGGACGCTCGATCTGAAGGCCGGCCAAACGGTGAACATTCAGGCCGACTACGTGCCCGGTTACGGCTCGCGGTTTGGTCTTGGCATCGCCTATGAGCCGGAACTGGTGATGGGCGAAGCAACGGAACTGGCTAAAATGGCGGATGTAGTCGTCGTCGCAGTCGGCTTCAGCCCCGAAACCGAGGGTGAGGGCGCCGACCGCTCCTTCAATCTGCCCTGGGGTCAGGAAGCGCTCATCGAAGCCGTTGCCGCGGCCAACAAGCACACCATCGTCACCCTCACCGGAGGCGGCGCAACGGACACGCGTGCCTGGCTCGACAAGGTTCCCGCGCTGCTTCACCTCTACTATCCCGGACAGGAGGGCGGCACAGCCGTCGCCGAAGTTCTCTTCGGCAAGCAC
>Ga0302278_10007457_pt1 | contig 10082 bp, 8 predicted proteins | sample III_Bog_N3_2_FD_194543 | JGI IMG/M metagenome (GOLD analysis project Ga0302278, IMG submission 194543) | Peat permafrost microbial communities from Stordalen Mire near Abisko, Sweden - III_Bog_N3_2 | ecosystem: Environmental > Terrestrial > Soil > Wetlands > Peat | place: Sweden: Abisko... | reverse complement strand
TCTCCGGCGCGCCCACCCCGGCGGCCATCGACCAGCTCCGCCGCGGCATCATGATCGACCGCGGCCGGCCCGCCGACGTCCGCGGCTCCGGCCGCCGCGACCGCGTCCTCACCCAGCCGGCCAAGATTGAAGAAGTCCGCCGCGGCGAGAACCCATGGTTTGAGGTCACGCTCACCGAGGGCCGCAACCGCCAGCTCCGCAAGATGTTCGAGGAGATCGGCCACCACGTCGAGAAGATCCGCCGCATCGGCTACGGCGCGCTTACGCTCGACGTCCCACCCGGCGGCTTCCGCGAGTTGCTCCCCGGCGAGGTGCAGGCCCTGAACCGCGCCGCTGCCGGCAAAAAAGTCGAGCGCAAAAAAATCCTGCCCGAAGCCGCCCAACTTAAGAAGCCCGTCCCACCCCGCAAACGCCGCGCGCCGCAACCGCGTGGTTGAACTGCGCTTATATGCAGACTTACACCAAAATGCCGAGCCCGTAGCATTCTTCGAAGTTGTAATACTTCTTGCCGGTATTTCGAGCGATCTCCACTACGGCCTGCTTGACCTGCGGAAAGGATTGCGTGTCGTGAAAGATCGTGCATCTGGAGTGGGATGCGCTCCACGATCCGCACACAAACGTATCCTCAAAAGTGTGAATGATGTCGACGTGAATCAGACCATAGAACGTGTCCTCCTTGCGCATAAAGTCCACGTAATAGCCTCGGTCCTTGATGAAGTCGCGGTAGTCACTCTTGATAAGTTCGATGTTCTTGTAGGGTGCGAGCCGGGCAGAGGTCTCCGCATACAGGTCTCTGTTCACACGGGTATGCTTGTCACCGGCAAAGGTGTCTACACCTGTTACCGAATCGAAGTAGCAGGACAGTGCTACCGTCGAAAATCCGGTCTCCACTCCGAACTCGAGGCAACGGTCGGTCCGAATCTGAAAGCGTTCGATGAGATCGGGAAGGATGGTCTCAATACCTGACCATGCCGAGGCGTTGTCCAGATATCTCGGCGGGATCTGACGGCGTGCCGGAATATAGGGGATGATCGAAACCTTCGGCTTGACCAGACCTTTCAGAATGGAACGCCAATAGAGATACTCAAAATCCTTCATTGCGATGCACCGATTTCACTCCTAGCTGTCACTCGATTGTAGATGATTCGAGTCTCGCCCAGCCCCCGGACCACTTCAGCAGCGCACTCCGTTCAGACGGATCCAGCCCCAAAAACCACGCCAGCAGCGCACTCGTGAGTCCCCAGAGGAGCCAGGTGGAAAGGCCAAAGTTTGGGGCCAAGGGAGACCACCACCTAGGCAACAGAATCAAGGATGGAATGGCAATCAGCAATGGTCGTCCAATACCGCTCAGGAACAGTCGCGCGCGAGTGACCGCAAACTTGGTATAGGTGAAGTGCATACTCAGCGCAAAGTGCATCCCGACGCTTACAAATGCTCCAATCAGCGTTCCATATGCCACGCCTAGGGCGCCGATATGGCGGACCATATAGACACTGCAATTCACGTTCACCAGGGCTTCCGCACAGGCGCCGAACACGGCCACTCTTTGGCTGTCCGTGGCGACCAGTATGTTCGCATAGGGAGCGCATAGCATGCGCACGACGTTCGCCAGCACCAGGATTCGCATGTACCCGACAATCTGGGGTGCATAACCCTGTCCCACCCATAGGCGCAGGATCCAGTACCCCGCCACGAGCAGCGGCAATGCTGAAACTACAAGCAGGGCCGACGCATAACGCGTCGCCCTTGCCAGCATTGCGCCCATCTGCTCCGTCGTGCGGTGAACGCTCAGCGCCGAGGCTGTGGGCATTAGCGGCGCAAGTGAGGCTGAGATGATTCCAATCAAGAAATTCGTTGGCGTCGTGGCGATAGAGTAGAAGGCAGTCTGCCCGAAGTCATAGCGCCCGACAATCGTGACATCCAAACCGCTGACCAGCAGCATCGCCATCGTCCATACGGCGAGCGAGGAACAGTATGTCACCATCTTTTTTAAGACGCCGTAGTCTAGTCCGTGCAGGCTCAGCCGGACATGCTTGGCCAGCCTGCGCCAAGCCACAAAGTGCATGATCCCTGTTGTTACATTGACAATCGCAACCAGTGCCGCCATCGTTGTCAGGCTTCCATGATAGGTAACGGCTGTGAGCACAACCGCAACGAACATCAACTTATTCACGGTTCCCAGAAGAGTGGGAACAGCGTAATTTTGCAGACCAGTGAAAATGGAAGCAAAGATAGAACAAAGCAGAGCGAACGATGCCGAGATGCCAACCAGGACAAGACTGATCCGAACGCCCCGATAGAGTTCGGGCGGCATCGCATGAAACAGGGAAGGCACACGCCATGCCAGAATCAGCGTGAGAATGACGCCGGCAGTGCTGACCATCAGCAACAGTGCCAGGCCGGCGCTCGCTCGCATGCTTGAGCCGGCGGAATCGTCCCTCGCCTCATACTCCGCGACGTACTTCGAAATGCCCGATTGAATGCCAAAGTCCAGGAAGGTGACGTAGGCACTTAACTGCAGGATCAGCACCCAGGCGCTGTACACCGTTACTGGAAGCCTGTGAATCAGGAACGTCGGGAGGACAAATCCAGCGGCTGCGGAGATCAGCAGGCGCCCCACGTTCATGATCGAGTTTCGCCTAAAACTTTTAGCAGGTCCATGGAACTCGGTACTCGCGGATGGAGCCGCTCGGGCCGCGGGCCTGGCGCTGACGCAGTCTTCCGTCACATCAGCACGCTTTATCTGTTCATCCAGGAGATGCTCAGTCACGCCATCATCTTATAACGCTTGGGTTGACGGCTCCGTGGCGTGCGTTCGAAGCTCACCCCTTGGCGGAAAGCCGACCTCACCCGGTCCAACCTTTCCGGTCTCGGCCCCGTTGGAGGGTGCAACCGTTGGGGGCGCACCCCGGGCCTGGAGCTAAAATCAGCGGGCATGGCAATGAATGATCTATGCGCCATCGTCGTCACGTTTCACCCCGGCTCTGAGGTCATGGAGAATCTGACCACCTTGCGCCCGCAGGTGGCCGGTTTGATCGTGGTGGACAACGGCTCGTCTGCCGCCGAACGCTATGCATTGCATTCCGCCGCTGCCACGCTCGCCTTCGAACTCATTGAGAACGGCGAGAACCTCGGCATCGCCACTGCGCTCAACATCGGCATTCGCCGCGCCCAGGCGCTGGGCTTCTCATGGGTGCTGCTCTTCGACCAGGACAGCCGGATCACCGATGGCTTCACGGCGGCCATGCAGCAATGCTTTGAAAGCAGCCGCTGGGGCAGCCGCCTTGCCATCCTGGTACCCCGCTACACAGACATGCGCCACGGCTCGCCAATTCCAGCAGACTGGGTTCCCGGCAGCGGCCTCGAAACAGCGATGACCTCCGGCACACTGATGCGGCTAAGCACGTTTCAGCAGCAAGGCGCCTTCCTCGACGGGCTCTTCATTGACAGCGTGGACTGCGAGTACAGCCTCCGCCTGCGCCGCGCCGGCCTCATTCTGGACCAGTGTCCCCATGCCGTGCTGTTGCACTCGCCGGGGTCCCCGACCTATCGCACGATCTTGGGCTCCAGCCCCTTCGTTGTCGACAACTACAGTCCCATCCGCCGCTACTATCAGCTACGCAACCGCCTGTGGATTTGCAGACACTACTGGCTCAGCTTTCCCGGCTATTGCTTCAAGCTCCTGATCGTAAGCGCCAAAGACTTCGTCAAGATCCTGCTATGCGAGACCGGCAACGCGAAGAAGTTGCGGTTCTTCCTGCGCGGCGTCTTCGACGGACTGCGCGGCCGCATGGGCCCGCTCAATCTCCCGTAAGACATCCGGGAGAATCAGCCGGTAGACTCCTCGCGATTCAAACCCGGGAGAATCGTGTTATTCTGTGTATGCGCTCGAAACAAGCGCAAGGCACCGCGGGCAGATGACTCCCAATGGATTCGAGTCTGGCCAGAGACCGCGAGCGCCGCAGTAACAACCCTTCCACCGCGCACTCCATGTCTTACCTCAAGCGCGTTGGTTGCTCTGGCTAGAAGGCCGTTCATCGGAACAGGCCTCGCCGTGCAGCAGCAGTGCTTCCAACCTTGAGCCAACGCTCAAGGGGAGTAGACACAAAGGCAATGCTGAAACCCGGAATCCATGACGCTCCTCCTGCGCTAACGCAGGCCCGCGTCTCTGCATTTGTCCGCCCTCTCACCATCGCAAAGGAAAACCTTGTCCACGCTTACGCTTGAATCGATCCTCAATCCAGAACCACTCCAGGTCGCCCGTCACATCACCGCAACCCCCGAAGCCGCCGCCGAGCTCACCTTCACCGACTTCGACATCTCGGACTCGCTGAAGGCGCGCCTCACCGCCGCCGGCTTCATCACCCCCACGCCCGTGCAGGCCGGGGCCATTCCGCCCGCGCTCGAAGGCGACGACATCCTCGCCACCGCCTCCACCGGCACCGGCAAGACCCTGAGCTTCCTCATCCCCATGATCGAACGCCTCGAGGAGATATCCGTCGCCAGCACGCGCGGCGCCAAGACTCCCGTACTCTCGCTCATTCTTCTGCCCACCCGCGAGCTCGCCATGCAGGTGCTGGAGCACTTCCACAAGATCTGCCCCACCGCCAAGACCGACGCAGTCCTCGTCTGCGGCGGCCTCTCCGAGAACACGCAGATTGAGCAGATCGGCCGCGGCCCACGCCTCATCGTCGCCACGCCGGGACGCCTCGAAGACTTCCTCCGCCGCAAGGCCGTGAACCTCCGCGACGTCGACATGCTCGTCCTCGACGAAGTGGACCGCATGCTGGACATGGGCTTCCTTCCGGCAATTCGCCGCATCGTGGCCGCGCTCCCCAAGGACCGCCAGACCATGTGCTACTCCGCGACGCTCGACGCGAACATCCGCGAGATCGTCAAGGACTACGTGCAGAACCCCGTCCGCGTGGAGATCGGCACCACCTCGCGCCCGTCCGACCGCGTCGAGCTCCGCGTCTACACCGTCATGCAGGACCAGAAGCTGGCCCAGCTCGACAAGATGCTCAATGAAGAAGAGGGCACGTACCTCGTCTTCTCGCGCACCAAGCACGGCGCCGACCGCATCGGCCGCAAGCTGGAGAAGCTCGGCCACAACGTCGAGACCATCCACGGCGACCGCTCGCAGTCGCAGCGCACTGCGGCGCTCAAGGCGTTCTCCTCCGGCAAGTGCCGCATCCTGGTCGCGACGGACGTCGCCGCGCGCGGCATCGATGTCTCGCACATCGCGCACGTCGTCAACTACGACCTGCCCAACGGCTCGGACGACTTCGTCCACCGCATCGGCCGCACCGGCCGCGCCGGCGCCAAGGGTGTTGCGACGACCTTCGTCACTCCGCTCGAAAAGGGCGACGCCCGCAAGCTCGAGCGCGAGTTGAAGATCAAGTTCAACTGGCACGAGAGCGACAAGAACCTTGCCAAGGAAGAGCGCAACAAGCCCATCGACCTCTCGAAGCCCGCCGGCGGCATCGACAGCCTGCTCCAGATGGAAACCCGCAGTTGGAAGAACGCCGACGGCTCCGTCAACGAGTCCGCCGACTCCGCTCCCACTCGCCCCTACAGCAACCGCGGCGGCAGCTCGCGCGGAGGCAGCAGCTTCGGCCGCTCCAACTCCGGCGGCGGACGCCCCAGCAGCAGCCGTCCTCACGGCGGCAACGCCGGCCGTCCCGCCGGCCGACGCCCCAGCGGCAACCGCGGTCGCTAAGCCAATCCAACACACACACTACGAAGGGCGGGGATCACTCCCCGCCCTTTCGTCTTTGTGGACTGCGCGCTACATCGCTGCCATCTTCATCCTCTGACTCGCGCCATCGCCCTTGTCTGGCTTCGTCACCGTATCCGACGCTACCTTCATCCCCGGCATCGGGCCCATCTGCATTCCCGGCATGGTCTGCTTCATCCACTCCGCCGCTTCCGCGCGCGACACCTCGCGGCCATCCGGCAGGCGGGCGTTACCGTCGGCCAGCAGGAATGGCATCTTGCAGGCCAGCTTCTGCATCTGCGCGGATAGCGTCGCGCTCACCGTACCCGTATAGCAGTTAATCGACGACTGCTTCGTCGTCACGCCCACCGGCAGCACATAGTGGTAGGCCCCGCTCGGGAACTCCGGCGTCGGGCTCGTAATCCCGTTGCACGCATCCAGCGACGACACACTCACGGCATTTCCATTGATGTCGTACCCGCCATAGATCGGGTATCCATCCAGCGCAATGCCGATGATATGCGACGGCCCGGTCGTGCCGTCCACCACGGACGCCCAGCACGTCGGCACTCCATGGAAGTGCCATGTGCTGCCCCCGCTTCCGCCGGCGGTGTGCTGATTGCAGGGGTCGATGAACGAAGCGGTGCACGTGCTGCCCCCGCAGGCCATACTGGCGAATGTGTACGAGGCATTATCGCTAAGCGCCACCGTCGAGGTCGCCTCATACGGATTGAACAGCACCGTGCCGGAGAACATCAGCCCGATCGCTCCCATGCCCGTGGCCGTGGTGCTGGCGGCCTTGGTCGGGCAGATATTGAACGTCGCGCTGATCGTCTTGATAGTGGTGGAAAGCCCCGTGCCCGCGTAGGCCATCAGTTGAAGCTGGATTCCACTCGCGGTCGTCGCCACCACCGTGCCGCCAGTTCCGACCGGGGTCAGGTAATACACCTGGTGCTGGTACGGAACGCCCGTCCCGGTGACCGTCATCGAGCAACTGCTGGGAAAGCTCACCGTCATATTGCCGGTGGTTCCATTGTTGAACTTCGCGCTCTGATAGGCAGCCGCGTAGGCGTTGGTGGTCGTTGTGGTGGTTGTCGTCGTCGGGCTTGAGCTGCAACTGGAAAGCAACGCGACGGCCATCAGGGCACTGACTGCGCGGATACTGGAATGCGTCATAGGGGGAACCTGCCTCGGAATATCAAAAGTCGAACAAACACAAGCACTACGGAACAAGATCACAAGCAGCCACAGCACCGCAGCCACGTGTTAAGGACAAATATCATGGACGGGGCGCGGCCACAATGGATTACAAGAGTTTGCATATTATTTCGCACGAGTCGAATGCATGACCATCCACGCACAGACGCACGAAGGGGCGAGGATGACTCCATCCTCGCCCCTTCTCGCCTCTCTACTCCTTACTCACCCGCCTCTAAGGCTGTCCACCACCGCCGCCCGCGCCATAGATATTGCCGGTGGTGAACGTCGCGTCCTCGGCGGCCAGTTGCACGTAGATGGACGCCAGCTCCGCCGGCTGCCCAGCGCGGCCCAGCGGATACTGGCTGCCGAAGTTGGTGAACTTCTGCTGGCTGGCGCCGCCGGAGATCTGGAGGGGCGTATAAACCGGCCCCGGCGCAACACCGTTAACACGAATGCCCTTCGGCCCGAGCTGCTTGGCGAGCGACTTCACGTAGTTCATCGTCGCCGCCTTTGTCTGCGCGTAGGCATAAAGGTCCGGGCTGGGATCGTAAGCCTGCTCGCTGGTGGTGCCGATGATGGTCGCTCCCGGCTGCAGATGTGGAATCAGCGCCTTGATGATGTAGAACGGCGCGTAGATGTTGGTCTTGATCATGGCATCGAACTCCTCATCCGGCATGTCCACGATCGAATCAAACGACTGCTGCCGCCCCGCGTTCATTACCACGATGTCAAGGCCGCCCAGCGCCTCCAGCGCCTTCGCCGCGAGCTGCCTGCAGAACTTCGCATCGCGCAGGTCGCCGGGGATGGGAACGCCCTTGCGCCCCTCCGCCTGGATGAGCTCGATGACCTGCTTCGCGTCCGGCTCCTCGGTCGGATAGTAGTTGATCACCACATCCGCGCCCTCGCGCGCATAGGCAATAGCCGCGGCCCGTCCCATGCCGGAGTCGCCGCCGGTAATCAGCGCCTTGCGTCCGGTCAGCCGGCCCGAGCCCTTGTAGCTGGTCTCACCGTGGTCCGGCGGAGGCTCCATCTTGCTCGCCAGCCCCGGCCACGGTTGCTGCTTGGCGTTGTAAGGCGGTTTGGGATACTTCGTCTTCGGGTCCTCGACCGGCTTCGAGGTGTTGCTTCCCGCGCTGCCGTTCGTGCTCTGCCCAAACGCAGGCGCTACCGCCGCCGCCACCCCTGACCCCAGACCGCTCATCATTTGCCTCCGTGAAATCGATCTCTTCTCGCCCACTCGCATAGCCCCTCATCCCCAAACCGTGCACGGGATTCACGTTCGTTCGTCTGGAAGATTTGGTTGCAGGCCACGCCGCCGGGGTTGGATGGACACGCGTGGCCCCACCGCACGCTTGTTATCCCACGCAGCAAACCGGAGAAAGGGCCGAGTTCCCATCCATGCCGGCTTCATAGGAATGGGTGGGAACGAGGATGCCTCTGCACCGAACCCTGGATACGCTCGATGCAGCCACAGACGTAGAAAGGGCCGGGCAACAGGCTCCTCGCCCATCACCCGGCCCCGCTGACTTTGTGCCCTGCTATCTACAGAAACTTCTGCATCAGCGAGCCCGCCAGGCTGCCCAGGTCGCCCGTCGCCGCTGGCTGACCGCCAGGAGCCACGTGCGCCATCACCATCGGCAGCACGGTCGTCAGGGCCGACTGCGCCTCCTGCGGCGAAACGCCGGCCTTGGCCGCAATCGTGTCCAGCAGCCCGCTGTTGCCCAGCCCGGCCTGAACCTGGTCAGGAGTCGCGTTCTGCACCGCGCCGCTGGCCCACTGCTTGGCCGCGTCGCCCACGCCGCCGGACTGCAGGCTGCTGAGCAGCCCCTGCACGCCCTCCGGATGCTCCTGCAGCGTCTGCATCAGGCCGCTGGCCACCTGCGCCTGCGTGCCGCCCTGCCCTGCCACCGCGCCTTCAATCGAATCGAGGAATCCCATATCGTTCATTCTCCTTGCAGCAATTTGTGAGGTTTGAATCCAGATGGCATACTATCCGCTCCGCGCCCCAAATGAACATCTCCAGCCCGGAAATTTCAGCAGAAATTCGCAAGCCCAAAGCATCCCGCGGTTTGGTTCGCGCCATAGAGGCTGGGTGGCCCATTCATGGCGCGGCCTTATCGCGACATGGGTGGGGCAGCAGCGATACGATGGTGCGGTTGTCTACGAGGCCCGCACCATGATTCGCCGCTTTGTTCTGCTTCTGCTTCTCTCGTCCGCCGCGATAGCTGCCACCGCGCAGACGTCGGTCACAATTCACGTCGATCTCGCCCATCCGATTGGCGCCTGGAAGCCCATCACCGCGTGGTTCGGCTACGACGAGTTGAACTACACCACCACGCCGCACGGTCGCGAGCTTCTTGGCGAACTGCACGATGCGTATCCGGTTCCGGTCTATATCCGCGCGCATCACCTCTTCACCAGCGGTGACGGCAAGCCGGCTCTCAAGTGGAGCTCGACCAACATCTACACGCTCGACGCAACCGGAAAGCCCGTCTACGACTTCCGCATCATCGACCAGACATTCGATGCGTATCGCGATGCCGGCGTTCGCCCCATGGTCGAGCTCGGCTTCATGCCCGAGGCGCTCGCCTCCGGCACGAATCCCTACTACCTCGCGTATCCGCACACGATTGAGGGAAGCGTACAGAGCCCACCGAAGGACTTCGCCGCCTGGCGTGAGCTCTGCCGCGTCTTCACCGCGCATCTGGTCGAGCGCTACGGCCGCGCGCAGGTCTCGCAGTGGTACTTCGAGGTCTGGAACGAACCCAACATCGGCTACTGGCACGGCACGATGGCGCAGTACTTCGAACTCTACGACTACGCCGTCGCCGGCGTCCGCGCCGCGCTCCCCGAGGCCCGCGTCGGCGGCCCGGCAACCACCAGCCCGCGCTCGGAGAAGGCCGCAGCCTTCCTCAAGGCCTTTCTCGATCACGTTGCGCATGATCGCAGCGCGGCCAATGGCGGCCGCATTCCGCTGGACTTCATCTCGTTTCACGCGAAGGGCTCGCCGCGCCTGATCAAGGATGCTGACGGCACGAGTCACGTCCGCATGGGCATCAGCAGCGAGCTCAACGACGCCGACAAGGGCTTCGCGCTCATCGCCGCTTACCCGCAGTTCCGCGCGCTGCCGATCATTCTGAGTGAGGCCGACCCCGAGGGCTGCGCC
>Ga0302278_10007454_pt1 | contig 10084 bp, 7 predicted proteins | sample III_Bog_N3_2_FD_194543 | JGI IMG/M metagenome (GOLD analysis project Ga0302278, IMG submission 194543) | Peat permafrost microbial communities from Stordalen Mire near Abisko, Sweden - III_Bog_N3_2 | ecosystem: Environmental > Terrestrial > Soil > Wetlands > Peat | place: Sweden: Abisko... | reverse complement strand
ACTGGTTGTCATTCTGAGCTAACGGGGCCCCGAACGTCCTTCAGTTCGGGGATGGTGAGTCGAAGAATCTGCGGTTGTTCTTCAATGAACTTCAGACTCACCACACTAGGAACTGGTTGCATAAATCCCGTCTTGAAAGGGCACGACTTCAGTCGTGCCGTAATGGGCGCATAAAACCCGGGGCTTCAGCCACTGAAGGATGTCTTTCAATCGGCTTCGAGAATCTATCGAACCAGTTCTAGGAACTCCCGTCAAGCAAAGCGTCACTCACGGAAGAAATGCTTCCCCTGAGTTTGTGCGTCACATGACTAAGTGATACGGATCACGCCCTGGGAAACACGATTGCGCATAGCATCGAAAAATCCTTCGTGGGTTTCCGGAGAGCGATGTACAACCACACGCAAAACGAAAACGGCACCTACAACACCCGCTGCCTGTACTGCTTCATGACGGTTGCTTCGTCGGTGGAGACAGAGCAGGAACTGATGTTGCTCGAACGCCACCACATTTGCCCGGAAAGAGCGTTGGCCGATCTTCTAGCGCAGAATAAACCCGCGGCATACCGGGTTTTGCAAAACTAGCGGCACGCGGGACACCGGAGCTCATCATTTAACTTCTGGCGGTGTGGCCGGCTGCTGCGCCTGCCAGGGCTTCGCGCGAGCACTATCTATTTTGTCGATGAGCGCACTGTCGGCAGCCTTGGTAATACGGCTTGCCTTGTCGACTTCCACTTTTGCTTCGTCCTTCCTGCCCATCGCACGGTAAAGCCTTCCCAGCCGCCAGTGAACGTTCACGTCTTCTGGCGCCAGCCGTTCCGCCTCCAGCATCTCCCGCAAGGCATCGTCCCGGCGACCGGCGTCGGCGTAAAGAATGCCTAGATCGAGATGAGCCATTTCGCTTTTCGCGTCGATGTGCACAACACGTTCCAGAAGCGGTTTTGCCGCCTCCGGATGGTTCAACTGGATATCGGAGTCCGCGAGGTAGGTCATCGCAGGGACGTGATTCGGATTGTTAGTCAATTCGGCTTGAAACTCGGTGGCTGCCTCTGAATACTGCTTGTCGATCCACAAAAGGTAGCCAAGACCGAAGTGAACGTCCGGCTCCTTCGGATTGGCCTTCACCGCGGTCCGGAACTGAAGGATCGCACCCGCGTGATCCTTCAGCTCGTCCATCGCCTCGCCGGCAAGCATGTCGGCCTCCACAGACTCCGCATTCAGCAACAGAATCTCGTGATAGGTATCCAGCACGCACTGGTACTGCTTGGACCACAGGCAACTGTGCGCAAGCGCCATTCGCAGTTCAAGGTTTTGCGGATCCGACTTATCGGCCTCTTTGAAATACGGGACAGCCTCAGCGTACTCGCCCAGGCCATAGTGAGCCATCCCTAGCAGGATGGTGAGCCGCTCGGCCCCGGAGGAGCCTGAAGGCTCGCTGTGTAGCAGTGGCGTGAATTCCTGAATGGCCTGCTTCAGTTCGCCGCCTTTGAAAAGCGCAAGGCCCAGGTTCAGCCGCAGACCTGGTACCGAGGGGTTAAGTTCCAGTGCTTTGCGATAAAGCGGCACTGCTTCTTTGTAGTGCCCCTGCCGCGCTTCCAGCAGGCCCATGTGCGCATACGCCTCCGAGGAAGAAGGATGAGTCTTCAGCAAAGCGCCCCAAGCAGCTTCGGCCTGGGAACTCTTGCCCTGCTGCTCAAGCGCCAGTGCTGTTTGCCGCTGCTGGTCCGGCGTTTCACCCGCTTGTGCAGCGCAGCACGCGGGTGCAGCCAACAGCACGAGAAATCCCACCTCCAGAAACCGCCTCACAGTTGCCCCCAAAGCCCGGCCTGCCAAAAAAATATCGCACTCAAACGAATACCAATCCGTATTATTTCACTCGCTCCACCATCGGTCAGTGAATGAGCGCTTCACAAATAACAAGGGACGCGGCAGGGGTTGCCTGCCGCGTCCCGGTTGAAGGTTAAACCTAGAATATGAACTTGCCGCCCAGTTCGAGTGCGCGCGGATCCCACGCACTCGTGATCTGGCCATACTGGCCACCGTTCAGGCTGGTGTTCACGTTGTTGAACTCAGTGTGGTTGAAGGTGTTGAACGACTCGAACCGCATCTCAAATCTCGCTCGCTCGGTAATAGCGAACGTCTTGTAGAGCGATGTTGTGAAATTAACGCGACCGGGTCCGACAATCGCATCCTTGCCCGCGTTGCCGAATCCCAGACTCGAGCCACCCAGCCAGGATGGCACCGGGGCGTTGAGCTTGGTTGTGTCAAACCATTCCCCGATCTTCTTGGGGTAGGTCATCTTTGCGCTTGCATTCGGACGGACAGTGTAACCGCCGCCCAGACCCACCGGATCGTAGCTCAGCGACTCACCCGGAGATGAAGGCGTTCCGGACTCATCGATAAACGTTCCGGCAACTTCCCATCCGCCTGCGACGGAGTGGACAAGGCCGGTGCTCTTGTCGAAGATCGGGATCTTGTAGATGTAGTTCGCGCTCAGCATGTTACGGCGATCCAGCGCGCCCGATCCCTTGTCGTACTTCGGGAACCAGGGGTTGCTAATCGTTGTAAGGTCGTAGCTGGTGATATCGATTTCGTGCGAGTACGTGTAATCGAGTTCACCGCTAAGTCCCCACTTGTTCTGGGCGCGAATCCCGGTCTGGAAGCCACTGTAGCTTCCGTTGGTGGTGTTTTCAGACTGCGTGATTCCCGTATAGCCGGGGTAGGAACGGAACGCGTTCATGCCGCCGCTGTTTGAGAAGCCGGCCTTGCACGCCGAGTCTGGCTTGGTCCCGTCAGCCGCGACGTAGTTGTTGCCGCTGTCACCCGAAACGCAGCGAGCGTCAAGGTTTACTGTTGTCCCTGGTGCTCCCACGTTCACTACACCGATGCCACTGGGCATGTTGTTGATGTTGTTCTGAATGTTCTGGTGCCAGGCAAGGTTGCCCACGTACTGCACCACCCAGATCAATGAGGGAGACAATTCGTGCTGTATTCCCAGGCTGAACTGAGCTACGGCAGGTGCCTTATAGGACTGTGCCAGGCTGTACGCACCGCCCGCAAAGATCAGTGCCGTCGGCTGGATTTCAGAACCCGTGTTCCAGTTCTTGCCCGGCGTGCTGAAGTAGTTGTCGCCAAGGCCGAGCGAAGGATCGAACGGAGCAGACGTGGCTACACCGAAGACATCGTTGCCCTGCAGTCTCTCGAAGAAGGTTCCGAAGCCGCCACGGAGAACGGTCTTTCCGTTTCCAAAGAGATCTTCAGAGAACCCTACGCGGGGTTGCAGCGTGTTGAAGTCGTTGTTGACCACGCCCCTCGGATAGTGATTCACGCCGGCGAGGTTGGTGCCGTTGATGTAGGAGGGAATGCCGTTGAAGGTAAACTGATCCGGACTGGTCGGGTCAATGGCCCCGCTGGCGTCCCAGATGGGCGCAGAGCCCGGTCCGGAAACATAGTCGGCCTGGTTGAAGTTGCCGAGTAGGTTCTGGCGCTCCCAGGCATGCGGCAGAGCATCATAGCGCAAGCCCAATTGCAGCGTCAGGTGAGAGTTCAAGTGCCAGTTGTCCAACGCATACACCGAAGGAGTCTGGTTTACATAGTGGCGGATCGGCGCGGCCTGTGTCTGGCTGTAGCCGGTCGATAGCCCCAAAAGGACATCCATGAACGAGTCGTTCGTCAACTGGCCCCAGCTATAGTCGCCTTGCTCGTCGCCGTAGAGCATCTGGTTCTTGGTGTAGCGGTTGTAGCTGAAACCGAATTTGAACGAGTGCGGGCCTTCGGTGTACGAAACGTCTACCTTGGGCTCGTAGTCCTGGGCTGCGTTGTGGTAAGGCTCGGTGGCCGTGTCTTCTGTCGTGCTGTATGGCTTGCCGAACGACATGCCAGGCCACGTCTTGCGAGTGATGGAATACGCCGGAACAACTGGAGCCACTGTCCATCCGGACGGCTTGTCGGTGTTCGCACTCGGGGTGATGTCGATTTGGTTGCCGTCGTAGTTGATGCTGGCTTCCAAAAGCAGGCTCGGCGACAGCGAGCCGGTCAACTTGATGGCCGCGCTGTGCGACGGAGACGAAAGGATGCTGGTAAGGGTGTTGTAATTGCAACCGCACCAGCCAAGTTCCGGCGCCCCTTCGTTCTGATTCTCCGTGTCGCCGATGTAGTGGCCAAGAATCGCCCACTTGTCGGTGATGTTGTGGTCGATGCGGACAATGTCGTCGCGAACTACGAACGGGAGCGACACACTGGCGATAGTTTCGTCCTTGCCAGCCACGTTCGGCGGAGGCAGAATTCCGGCGTTGAGGTACAGAACCGCGTTGGAGTCAAACAGCGAGCTCGGAATGGTGTTGTTCGGGAAAGGCTGTCCAGGCGTCAATCCCAGCGGCTTCAAGTGGTTCATGTAGTAGTCCGAAGTGAGTGGAACATTCGGAACCACCAACGAAGTGCTCGGTGCAAAACCGGGCGCCACATAGACCAGATTGGTGCCCGCCTTCGGAATGTCGAGCGGGTCAATCGTCGGGTTGTTGCTGGATGCCAGGTTGACCGTCTTGCGCCATTCTTCATTCCAGTAGAAGAAGGTCCTCTTCTTTTCGGTGTTGAACACATGAGGAATGAACAGGGGCCCCCCACCGCCTGCGCCATAGATGTTATAGTGCACCGTCGGACGCGGGTTGTTGCCCAGCTTGTTGAAATAGCTGTTGGCATCGTAATCGGTGTTGCGGTTCTCTTCCCATGCCGCGCCGTGGAACTTCTGCGTGCCGCTCTTCAGCGAGAGGCTGATCGTGGCGCCGGAGGAAATACCATAGTCCGGTGGGTAGTTCGAGGTCATCATCGTGAATTCCGAGATGGCATCCTGCGATGGCTGGATCTGCATGCCGCCGGCGCCGCCGCGGTCATCCGACTCGCCGCCGTCGATCAGCCAGATGTTGTGGCTTTGGCGCAGGCCGTTGACGCTGATGGTGAAGTTCGAACCCACTGCGCCAGGAGTGTTGCTGTCCGGGAGGGCAGAACTTACGCCCAGGCCCAGTGACGCCAGTGCCGCAAAGTTGCGGTTCTCGGTGGCGATTTCGCTGATCTGTTCCGAGTTGATCAGGGTGCTCACCACGTTGGAATCCGCTTGAATCGCCAGCGCATCGGCCTCGACCGTTACGGTCTGCGTTTCGGCGCCGATCGTAAGCTGGACGTCTGCGCGCGCGGTCGACGATACGTTGACCACAACACCGTTCTGCGAGTACGACTCAAAGCCCTTCGCTGTCACTTTGAGGTTGTAGTTGGAGGGGTTCAATCCAGAGAAATCGTATAACCCGTTTCCGCTGCTGGCGGTTGTTTTGGACTCGCCGGTGGCGGGGTTGATGAGAACGATCTTCGCTCCCGACACCACCGCTCCCGTTTGGTCCGTGACGATGCCGGTGATCTCGGAATTAGCCTGCGCAAAGAGCCCTGCGCATGCCAAAAACAAGAACAGCGGCAACATGATGAATCTGAATTTCGCTAGTCTCATGTGACCTTCCTTTTCAATGTTGGTTCTGTGTTTGTTGGTTCTGCTGTTGCTTCCCCATCGTTCCGGGATAATGTCGGTCCAACCCGCTGAAGTGCCCGTTTTCTCCGTGGTATGGAAGACGAAAACTGCTGCTTCTCCATTTTTTGGAATCTTTGATCCTAAACCCCAAATCGCTCGGACTCAAACGTTTAAGTAGAGCGAATCAAAGATGCCTTCCATTGAGCCGGACGACATTAAATGCTTTGAATGATTCGGTTGTCAAGCCAAATCTTTGTGGAATCCTTACGGCATGCCTTCCAGCCTCCTCCTTGCAAACGCTTACATTTCACTAAACACTTGTAGATAGATAGGTTACTTAGGTGAAAAAGGTAATCTTCCCATCGCTCTCAGCGGTACCTCATGCCGGTCCAAGGGGCTCTCGCCCACTGTGCTCCCGATCAGCCGCACATGGATTTTGCAGAATACCTCTAGAAGTAAATCGCTTTTTTAGAGCACATCTCAGTCGGACTGCTCGAAAAGTTCTGTATTGATTTTTATTGTCTATTGCATCCTGGCAAGGTCCCGCAACTGCCGCGCCGTGGCCTCAAGAAACGTTTCCACGCTCACTCCCGGCGGAGCCTCAAGCCCCGACTTCGCCTGAATAGCGAATGCGATCCGATCGCCCAATGCCTGCCGCGTCGGGAGGCTCATATCCAGCCGCCGCGACAGAAACCCCTCCAGCACCTCCAGGTCGGCTGAGGAGAGCTTCGCGATTGCCGAAGCCGGCAGGTTGACAGCGTGGTGCGGCTCGAGAATTGGAGCGCTCGGAGCGAAGACCGGCCCAGTGAAGGTGCGCGAACCGGAATCCGACCACAGCGGCGCATCCGGCTCGCGATCCCGTACCACCAGCGTCCCAGCCGCCAGGTCGCCCAGGCGCTGATGCTGTCGCGTAGAGAACATCGCAATCACCCCAACGGCATAGAAAAACGGAATCTGGTCGATATACCGGACCAGGTTGCGCGCCATCGACTCAAACAGCCCGATCGCCCGGCCGGAGCGGTGAATGACCCGTATCTTTGCTGCCCTCTTGCCCGGTGTCTGACCGTTCCAGAATGCCTCAAACAGCGTGAAGTAGCCCCAGTAAACCAGAAAGACGACGAAGATGACAATCGCAACCGTCCACTGGTATCCAAGGCTCGAGAAAGCGCGCATCGCCGGATGCACAATCAAGACGAAAAGAATCAGCACTACGACTCCGGCCGTCCATATTAGATAGTCGATCAGCAGCGCGATGAAACGGCTCCCAATGCCGGCAAGGGGCATTTCAATGGACACCAGTTCCGGCGTCTCAATGCTAAGCTGGTCTGAGTTCAGCTTCATGACACAAATCCTCTCCAACCAGTGGATTCGGAAGCGGCGGCCTCACTGGGACCGGCTCTCTTCCCTCCTGGCCCAATCCGACGCAAGCGGTCTCAGCCAGCTTTCCCGCGCCGAATTGCAGGAGATGGCCCTGCTCTATCGCCAGATCGCCGCGGATCTCTCCGTGCTGCGGCAGGATGCCACCGCGCACACCTATACCGCGCACGTAAATCAATTGCTGGCTCGCGCCCACCATATCATCTATTCCGGCCAAAAGACGAATTTGCTCTCTATCTTCCGCTTTCTTCGGGATCAGTATCCAGTCATCTTCCAGCGCCAAATCGGCTACGTGCTGGCCTCCGTCATTGTCTCGGTTGCCTGGGGACTGCTCGGCGCGGCCCTCACCAGCGCCCGGCCCGAATTCATGCGCCACTTCGTTGGCCCCCAGATGATCGCCACCATGGAACGCCACCAGATGTGGACCGAGTCTATCGTCGGTGTCGAACCCAAGGCCTCCAGCCTGATCATGACCAACAACCTCTCAGTCAGCTTTGTTACCTTTGCCGGCGGAATCGTCTTCGGCCTGGGAACCTTCTACGCTCTGTTCCAGAATGGCATGATGCTCGGCGTCATCGGCGCGGCATGCCACCAATACGGCATGTCGCTGGCGCTGTGGAGCTTTGTCGCCCCCCACGGATCGCTCGAGCTTCCCGCCATCCTCATCGCCGGCGGCGCGGGCTTCCGCCTCGGCCACGCCATGCTCTTCCCCGGCGCACTGCGCTGGAAAGAATCCATCGCCCGGGGCGGCATCGAGGCCACTCAATTGGTCTCCGGCATCATTCCCATGCTCGTCGTCGCCGGCTGCCTCGAAGGCTTCTTCTCCCCTTCGAAGGCCCCCATCCCGCTCAAGTTCACCGTGGGCGGCTTGCTCTTCACCTTGTTGGTTCTCTGGCTGTTTCGCCCCGTCAAACCAAATGCGCCAAATGCCTGAAAGCTCCTTGCGCCGAACCAGAATCGCTCCCGGCGTCCTTCCTTCGTGATACCATTTCCGCTAAGGCCGTTTCCCCGCAATCCGGCCCAGCCAAGGAGCATCCCATGAGCCCATTTTCCCGCCGCGATTTCCTCAAAACCTCGCTAGCCGTTGGAACCATCGGCAGCGTCGCCACCTTGCCAATGCACGCCTCTACCCCCAAGGCGACCGATGTAGTCTCACTTGGCAAGTCCGGCATGCGGGTCACCCGTCTCGCTTTCGGAACCGGCAGCAACAACGGTCACGTGCAGTCCTCCCTTGGCCAGCAGGAGTTCACCCGTCTGATTCACTACGCATACGACCGCGGCATCCGCTTCTTTGAGACTTCGGAGTCCTATACCACCCCTGCCATGCTCGGAGAAGCTCTCAAAGCTTTTCCGCGCGACAGTTACCAGCTCATGTCCAAGGTCACCACAGACGAGGGCGTCGACCCCATGAAGCGTTTCGACGAGATGCGCCGCACCTCGCAAACCGAGTACTTCGACATCATGCTGCTCCACTGGCAGCACACGTCCGACTGGGTCTCCAAGACCTCCCGCTGGCAGGATGGCGTCCTCGAAGCGCAATCGAAAAAACTCATCCACACACGCGGCGCATCGGTCCATGGCCAGCCCGCGCTTCGCCAGATGCCCGGCAACAAATGGCTTCAAGTCGCCATGATCCGCATGAATCACAACGGCACGCGCATGGACGGACCAAACTACGATGAAGGCAGTCATCCAGACCAGGTGAACGTGGTCGTCGATCACGTCAAGCGGATCAAATCGGAAGGCATAGGAATCATCAGCATGAAGCTTTGCGGCGACGGCGAATTCACGCGCCACGAAGACCGTCAGGCCGCCATGCGCTTCGCTTTCAAGAACGCCGGAATCGATTGCGCCGCCGTTGGCTTCAAAAGCACGCAGGAAATCGACGAAGCCATCGACAACATGAACCTGGCCCTGGCCTAGGCTGAAGAAATCTCGATGTTGAATCAGCGCTTCACAGCGCAGTTGCAAAAGAGTCCCAACAAAGGGGGCTGGACCTACGTCGTCTGGCCCGCTTCCGTTGAATTCTTCGGCACACGCGGTCTCGTCAAAGTCGAGGGCAACATCGACGGCGTTCCTTTTCAAAGCTCCTTCATGGCCCTGGGCGACGGGACCCACAAGCTTCCCGTAAAATCCGCAATCCGCCGCATCATCGGAAAAGATGTCGGCGATACCGTAAACGTGGAACTCAAAAAACGGCTGCCCTGAGCATCCAACCCTGGTTGCTCGTGAACTCGCCGGATCTACACCATCCATGAACGCTGCCAGAATAGACGCCAATTCAAAACGCAGCCTGCCCTCGCGGACTTCCATCATGGTTGCCGCGGCTCGCGCCTTTGGTTCGCGCGAACCCGACCAGACCGTGCGCAATCCAGACATGCTTGCCGATAGCCTGATTGGCCACGATGAACTGGCTCTAATCAGCCCTCACCCGCTCAGCATCGGCCTCAAGCAAGACTATCACGAAGCCAGCCAGAACCCCGCTATTCTCGGGCTCGCCTGGATGATGCTTCTGCGCACTCGCTTCATCGACGACGCGTTGGTGCGTGCCGTACAAAACGGCGCAACCCAGATCGTAATTCTGGGAGCCGGCTTCGATACCCGAGCTCATCGCTTCCGTGACCTGCTCAAAAACTGCACCGTGATTGAAGTGGATGCCGCTGCCACCCAGGAGCATAAGAAACGCCGCATCGAGTTAGTCGTGAACGATGTGCCGCCGAACCTTATCTATCTCACAATTGATTTTACGAATGACGATCTTGGCAGCGCCCTTCGCGCCGCGGGGCTTCGTCCAACGGAAAAGACTTTTTACATCTGGGAAGGCGTCATCATGTACCTTCCCGAGGAAGGTATCCGCCAGACACTGCAAACAATTGCGTCGATATCGGCCCCGGGTAGTTCAGTCGTACTGGATTACTTCTCCAGTCTCGGAATCGAATACCTCAAGCTGAACCCGCTCGGAACCGGCGGAGACCCCACTGGCTGGGGCGAGCCGTGGCTCTTCGGCGCACCCGGCGCAAATGGTGTCGAGTTCTTTCGCGAGATCGGATTCGATCCAGGCCAGCCGATTTCCATGTATGACCCGGACCTCATCAAGCGCTATACGATCGGCAAGGACGGCGTTGGCTACGGCGCGAATGTCTTTGAAAAAACGAGAGCGGCAGCGATCGAGGCCCAGGCGCGCGCGCAGGCAGAACCG
>Ga0302278_10007452_pt1 | contig 10085 bp, 9 predicted proteins | sample III_Bog_N3_2_FD_194543 | JGI IMG/M metagenome (GOLD analysis project Ga0302278, IMG submission 194543) | Peat permafrost microbial communities from Stordalen Mire near Abisko, Sweden - III_Bog_N3_2 | ecosystem: Environmental > Terrestrial > Soil > Wetlands > Peat | place: Sweden: Abisko... | reverse complement strand
AGGCCGACTTGCACAAACCGAAAGCCTAACCCGAAGATCATGGTAACTACGATGAGTAAGGCCGAGGTTGAGAATCGACGATGCGGCATCGATTTCCGAGCCTATCACCACTTCAGGATTGAGAGATGACCAAATCCTCCCCAACCCGACAAGCGATCCTCTCCAGAATCCGCGGCCCCCATGCGAGCACCACCCTTGAGCTAGCCGCCGTAGAATACGCCGAGATCCCCCGCGACTACATCCGCGCTGGCACCCTTGACGCCGCCCACCGTCTCGACATGTTTCAGGAGCGGCTCGAAGAATACGACGCCCGCGTCCACCGCGTCACCGAAGCCGCCCTCCCCGCCGTCATCGCTGCCTGCATTCGCGAACGAGGCGCGAAGAATATCGCCATTCCCGCCGGACTCGCACAGCACTGGCTCCCGACAACGATCCGCTTCACCGAAGCCGACCATTTCAGCAATCTCGAACTCGACAAATTCGACGGTATCCTCTCCGTCTGCACCGTAGCCGTCGCCCTCACGGGAACCATCGTCCTCCAGAACGTGCCCGGCCAAGGCCCCCGCAAACTCTCGCTCATCCCCGACTACCATCTCTGCGTCGTCTACGAAAATCAGATCGTCGAAACCGTCTCCGAAGCCTTCGACCGTCTCGCGGCCTCCTCAACCCTGCCCACTACCTTCATCTCCGGCCCCTCGGCCACCGCCGACATCGAAATGACGCGCATCAAGGGGGTGCACGGTCCGCGCTTCCTCGACGTCCTCATCGTCAACTGACTTTAGGAAAACGGCACACTCCAAAGGTCGGGCCGATTCCTACGTGGTGGGTTCTTTAGAGCTTCTTCCGTGGGACCCAGCTCTGGCGGCAGTCGCAGGCGCGCAAATCCTCGAGTCCGAAGTCGCGAAGTTGAAGTGGAGAACAGTTTTCCGCTTGGGAACTCACCACGATTACGGATAAATCCGATTCAGGGTTCGTGCGAACGGAATCGTTTCTCTTACATGTTCCAATCCGCAGATCCACGCCACCGCTCTTTCAACTCCCATGCCGAAGCCGGCGTGGGGGACGGACCCGTAGCGGCGGAGATCCAGGTACCACTGGAAGGCTTCGGCGGGTAGGTTGTGCTCTTCGATGCGGGCCTTGAGGAGTTCGTAGGAGGCGACACGCTGGGAGCCGCCGATGATTTCGCCGTAACCTTCGGGTGCCAGGACGTCGACGCAGAGGGCGAACTTCGGGTTGTCGGGGTCGGGCTCCATGTAGAAGGCCTTCACTGCCGCCGGGTAGCGATGCACCATGACCGGGCGGTCGAACTGCGAGGAGATGTAGGTCTCGTCGGGCGAGCCGAAGTCGTTGCCGTATTCGAAGCGCTGGGTGATGAGGTCGGGGGCTAGTCCCTTGTCGAAGGCATCGTGGAGCATCTGCACCGCTTCGTCGTAACTTACGCGCGGGAACGGAGCCTTGATGGCCTGGAGTTTAGAGACGTCGCGGCCGAGCAGCTGAATGTCCAGCGGACGGCGGGTGAGGACGCGGTCGACGATGAAGCTGATGAAATGTTCGGCCAGGGCCATGAGGTCGTCAAGTCCGGCGTAGGCCATCTCGGGTTCGACCATCCAGAACTCGGTGAGATGGCGGCGGGTCTTCGACTTCTCAGCGCGAAAAGTGGGTCCAAACGAGTAGACCTTGCCGAGGGCCAACGCAGTGCTCTCGATGTAGAGCTGGCCACTCTGGGTGAGGAAGGCTTCGTCCCCGAAGTAATCGACAGGGAAGAGGGTGCTGGTGCCTTCACAGGCCGCCGGGGTGAGGATCGGGGGATCGGTGAGCGTGAAGCCGTTTTCGTCGAGATAATCGCGGGCGGCCTTGATGATCTCGGCGCGGATGCGCAGGATCGCAGATTGGCGCGGTGTGCGAATCCAGAGATGGCGATGCTCCATGAGGAAGTCGACGCCGTGCTCTTTGCGGGTGATGGGAAAGGGGTCTTCTTCAGGAACGCGCTGGATGACTTCGACGGCTTCGACGTCGAGTTCGTAGCCGCCAGGGGCGCGCTTGTCGGCGCGGACTTTGCCGGTGACGATGACCGAGGATTCCTGGGTGAGTTGGCGGATGGTCTCGAAGGTCTCTGGCGACACAGCGGCTTTGGGGACGATGCCCTGGATGGTTCCGGTGCCGTCGCGGAAGATGGGGAAGAGGAGCTTGCCGCTTTCGCGGAGGGCGTAGAGCCAGCCGCGGAGAGTGACGGAGCGGCCTTCGTACTCGCCGATGCGGCCGATGGTGGCGATGGGGACTTCTGTCGCAGTGGTTGTTACGGTTTCTATAGTTGTTTCTTCTGACATCATTTCTCTCTTAAAACGTGCTCAAATCTCGAGTCTCTCGAAAGCTTCGCGCGCTTTGGCGGCGACGGCTTCGGGTGAGGCTTCGAGGGCATAGTGGATTTCGAGGACGGCGGCATCCTCGATTGGCGCGGTCTTCAGTTCGGTGATGGTCTCGGGCCAATCGATGGTCCCGTCGCCGGGCCAGAGGTGTTCGTCTTTTTCGCCGTGATTATCGTGGATGTGGGCTTCGCGGATGTGTGGCTTGAGTTCGGCGAGGACCGCCGACACCGTATCGCTAATGTTGGCATGGCCGGTGTCGAAGCAGACGCCGATGTCGGTGAAGTGTCCGGTTGAGAGGATTTCGAGGATGTGCCCGGGTTGCGTGACCTGGTTGAGGATGTTCTCGATGTTGAGCTTGACGCCGAGCGGGCTGGCGAAGGCGCGGAGATGCTCAAGGGCGGTCATGGCGTGCTCGAGAGTACGAGGGCTCCATTCATCGTGGCGTTCACCGAGATGAATGACGATGTAATTCACCGGAATCTGCTCGGCGACCTCGATGGCACGCTTGATCTCGTCCATGCCGTCGATGCGGCGGGTCTTTTCGGGATGGACGACGTTGACGGCGGGGCCTCCGCCGCGACCCATATCGTGGTCGGAGTAGAGCGGGGCGTGGATCGAAAGCGGCTTGACGTGATTGGAGCGGAACCAGTCCCCGATCTCCTGCACATGGCTGCGGCTGGTGTAGTCGAAGTGCTGCCGCGCGCAATAGACTTCGATCGCGTCGGCGCCGCTCTTGGCTAAACAGTCGAGTAACCCAGGGTGTAAACGCTGTCGAAGGAAAACATGGGTCGAAATGGCTTTCAGCATAGGTTTGAGTCGGTCTGTCAGCCAGTCGCCCGGCCACAGTTCTATCTTCTCATTGTCAAAGACTAGAGACTAGAGACTAGAGACTAGGAACATAGGGAAGTAGCGAATAGGGAGGGAGGGCCCGGGTAACTTCGTCTTAGTAGCCTGCCGCCTTGCCGTAATGGTGGCGATGGTCCTGGCCGCCTTCGAGGGTGCCCGTCTTTGGGTCAACGGCGATGCATTCGCCATCGCTCCAGACGCGGTCGTCGGGTTCTCCGCCGGAGAGGGTGTAGCCCATTGCCTGTAGTCCGGCCATGGTGGCGTCAGAGAAGCCGGGTTCGAGATAGAGCTTGTCGGGCAAGTATTGATGGTGGAAGCGGGGTGCATCGACGGCTTGCTGGATGTTGAGGCTTTCGTCGGCGGCGCTGAGAAAGATGTTCGCAACCGTGGTGATAATGCGGCCTCCGCCGGGCGAGCCAAGGACGAAACGCAGCTTGCCATCCTTGAGGACAATGGTCGGCGTCATGCTGGAGAGCGGACGCTTGCCCGGAGCGATGGCGTTCGCGGGACCTTGAATGAGTCCATAGAGATTGGGCACGCCCATCTTGGCGGCGAAATCGTCCATTTCGTCGTTGAGCAGGAAGCCGAGGCCTTCGGCGGTGGCCGCAGAGCCGAATGAGTTGTTCAGCGTGGTGGTGACGGAGACGGCGTTGCCGTCGGAGTCGACGACGGAGTAGTGGGTGGTGTTGACGTGGCCGGGAGTTTTCGCCACTTTTGGTGGAGGAGGCAGAAAGCCGATGGGACGTTTGAGGCTGGCGGAGGGCGTGGCCTGGTCTTCTTCAATGCCCTTCCGCCAGGCGAGCGCATATTTCTTGTCGATCATCTGCGCGACAGGGATCGTCGCGAAATCAGGGTCGCCCAAGTAGTCGGCGCGATCCATATAAGCGCGGCGGTAGGCCTCGACGATGAAGTGCATCTCAGGCGGGGTGCGGTCGCCAAGACGGGAGAGATTGTAGCCCTCGAGGATGTTGAGCGCCTCGATGAGCGCGACTCCCCCGGAAGAGGGAGGCGGAGAGCTGATGACGGTGTAGTCCTTGTAGGTTCCGGTGACCGGTTCGCGTTCCTTGACTTCATAGTTGGCGAGGTCGCGTTCGGTGATGAGGCCGCCGTTCTTGCGGATGACGCGGGCGATTTCCCTGGCCAGGTCGCCCTTGTAGAAGCTGTCGGGATTGTCGGCGATGCGCTCGAGGGTGCGGGCCAGTTCGGGCTGGCGGAAGAATTCGCCGGGCTGGTAGAAGTTGCCGTCGCGCTGGAAGATGTGTTTCGAGACGGGGAATTGGGTGAGGGTCGAGTCGTGAAGCTCTTCGGCCTCCTGGGTGGAAAGCACAAAGCCGTCACGGGCGAGGCGGATCGCCGGCTGCATGACCTTCTTCAAGTCGAGGCGCCCATATTTTTTTTCAGCGTAGGACATACCGGCGACGGAGCCGGGCACTCCGATAGCCTTGTAGCCGACCACGCTGGCATCGGGGATGACATTACCTTTGGCGTCGAGATACATGTCCGCGGTGGCGGCAAGCGGGGCCTTTTCGCGGTAGTCGATGAAGGTGGCCTTGCCGGTGTGCAGGCGGATGAGCATGAATCCGCCACCGCCGATGTTGCCTGCGGCCGGGTGGACGACGGCGAGGGCGAATCCCGTTGCGACGGCAGCGTCGATAGCGTTGCCGCCTTCTCGCATGATTTCGACTCCCGCGTCGGCGGCGAGGTGGTGAACGCTGACGACCATGGCGTGCTGGGCGCGGGTAGGCTGCTCTTTGGTGTCGTCGATCGCGGGGCCATCAGCGCAAAGGGTTGCGGAGGTTAGCGCAGTCGCAGCCAACAGCACGATGACGGAGCGGGAGTAGTGATTTCGGGACATGTAGGAGGGATTTTAACGCGGTTTCCTTCCTGGGCAATCAAGAATCTGAGGCCGGCGACTGATTACAATCAAAGTCCTCATGTCCACGAAAGTGCGCTCTTACTCGAAGATCAACTTAGGGCTCGCGATTGGCCCTGTTCGTCCCGATGGATTTCATGGATTGACTACGCTTTACCAGACGCTTGAATTGCATGACCTGGTGACCGTCGAAGCTGTTCGTTTGCCGGATGGTAAGCCGTCGAGGTTTTCCATCGCTTGCAATCACGCTCAGGTTCCAACCGATTCCCGCAACACCGCGTGGAGTATGGCTGAGAGAGCGCTGGCCGTGTTGAATATCTCCGCGGAAGTTCACATTGATATCGACAAGCGGTTGCCTGTGCAGGGTGGGCTGGGGGCTGGGTCGGCGAATGCGGCTGCGGCTTTGATCGGTTTGGAGCGGGAGCTTGGTCTTGCTCTTTCTGGGCCGGAGCGGCTGGCGCTGGCCGAGGGTATCGGGTCGGATGTGCCGCTGTTTCTTGTGGGCGGATCGGTTTTGGGAGTAAGTCGGGGTGAAGAGGTGTATCCGCTGCCGGATTTGCCGTCGTATGAGTGCGTGGTGGCTGTTCCGGAGGTGAGTGTCTCGACGCCGCAGGCGTTTCGCGACTGGGATGCGTTGGTCGCCGACGAACCCACATCTCAGAAGCGAGATGTGGGGCACCCGGCCGAGCAGGGTCGGATCCCATTCAAGCCGAACGACGGCTTGAATGGGGCACCCGGCGGCAATTTGACGGGAGCTTCTCTATCCGGTAGTCTTAGAAGGTTGAGTCGGTCTCTTGCTTCGTCACTGAGCATGCCGCACTCCTCCGGTGTCTCGCCCCAACGGGGAGACCTGGCCGAGAATCCGCTTCTCGCGCTTGTCCGAACCGGGATTGAAAACGACTTCGAACGAGTCGTCTTTCCTCAATACCCCCTTCTCGGAAACATCAAGCGCATTCTTGCGGTTCCTGATCCAGAAGCACCGGAGCAGTCGGCTCTCTATGCGGCACTCTCTGGTTCGGGTTCAGCCATTTTCGGGCTTTACGCAACCACGGAAGCAGCGAAATCGGCGCAACAGCGCCTGGGTGATTTGGGCATAAAAGCTCACCGCACCTGGACGTTGCCGCGAGTGGAGTATTGGCGCGACATGGTATCGGCCTAGTTTTGGCTCGGACGATCGGCGTCTCAACGGCTGTCGCAATAGGAGCAGGACACCTGTCTCGTGAGCGGTTACACTAGCAGGTGTTACGATCACTGGGCGATAGACTAATGGTAGGTCAAGTGCCTTTGGAGCACTTCGTCTAGGTTCGAATCCTAGTCGCCCAGCCAGAGTTCGGAAGTGAGCAGTTGAAGTTTCGCGAGTTGCAGGAATCCGGCACAAAAGGGCCGGGTACAACCAGAGCAGCAGGACAACCAACGCAAACCAGCTTGGGAGGTTCGAGTGAAGACGGACACGGCAGAACTGTTCGGAGCGGCTCCGGAAATCGCGGTCGTGCAGGATTCATCGGCTCAACGCAGCAAACACGCGGAGACGCGGCCCATGGAGAAAAAGCGCACTTCGCGTCAAGGCGAAGATAAGCGGTTCAAGATTTTCTCCGGGTCGGCAAACCGCAAGCTGGCGGCCGAGATCTGCGAAATCATCGGATTGCCGCTGGGCGAAACCAAGGTCCAGCGCTTCGCCGATGGCGAGATTTACTTTCAGCTGCTGGAAAACGTGCGCGGCGTCGACGTTTTCGTGGTGCAGCCGACTTGCAATCCGGTCGATCAGCACCTGGTGGAATTGCTGATCATGATCGACGCGCTGAAGCGGGCGTCGGCCGGAAGGATTACGGTAGTGGTTCCATATTACGGTTACGCGCGGCAGGACCGGAAAGACCGGCCACGCGTAGCGATTTCGTCGAAGCTGGTGGCGGATTTGATGACCACGGCGGGGGCGAACCGGGCCTTGTTCATGGACCTGCATGCAGCGCAGATCCAAGGTTTTTTCAATATTCCGGTCGATCATATGTTTGCCAGTCCGGTGATGGTGAGCTACTTCCGGAAGCTAGATTTACCGAATTTGATTGTGGTTTCGCCGGACGCTGGCGGTGTGGAACGCGCCCGGTTTTTTGCGACGAAGATGGGTGCTCCGCTAGCGATTGTCGACAAGCGGCGCACCGACATCAATGTCACCGAAGTGATGAACGTGATCGGCGATGTGCAGGGCAAGACCTGCCTGATCATCGACGACATTGTGGATACAGCAGGAACGCTGGTGAAGACTGCCGACGCTCTGCTGGCAAATGGGGCCATCAAGGTTTATGCGTGTGCTTCGCATGCGGTGCTCTCCGGGCCTGCCATCAAGCGCATCGCGGATTCGAACCTGGAGGAGCTGGTCCTGACGAACTCCATCCCGCTGCGCGAAGAGGCGCAGAAGGTGGCGAAGATTAAAGTGCTGTCGATTGCAGGGCTGTTGGCCGCAACGATCGAGAGCATTCATATGGAAACCAGCGTCAGCACGCTGTTCAGCTAACGGGAGTTTTTGGCCTTTAGCTGTCAGCTTCTAGCTGGTTCGGTTTGCGAAAGAAGATCGCGGGAAACCTCGAGAGAGTCCCCGCCAAAAAGGGAGCGGAACGAGCAGTCTGTCTTGGCCTGGACCAAGAGCTAAGAGCTGCTACTCGTGCCCGAAAGGAAAACAAATGCCAGCCATATCGGAAGTCGTAGCAGCTACTCCCCGTGAGGGAAAATTCACTAAGAACGCCGCCCGCCGGGTGCGTGTACAGGGCAAAATTCCTGCAGTCGTTTACGGTGCGAAAGAGCCCGCGCTCGCCATCGAACTGGACCCAAAGCAGATGCTGCGCATCCTGCATTCGGAGTCCGGCCACAACTCGATCTTCGATCTGGAAGTCTCTGGATCGTCAGCCAAAACCAAGGTGATGATCGTCGATTGGCAGTATGAGCCGATCAAGGACCGCCTGATCCACATCGATCTGAAACGGATCGCGATGGATAAGGCGATGAAGGTCGAAGTGCCGATCCTGCTGCAAGGCATTCCTGTGGGCGTGAAGCTCGGAGGGGGGATTCTGGACCAGGTGTTGCGCGAGGTCGAAATCGAGTGTCTGCCGGCTGACATTCCCGGTCACATCGATGTCGACGTGTCGAACCTGGCCTTCGGCGATGTGCTGCGTGTTTCCGATCTGCCACAGGCCGGCAAGTTCAAGTTCCTGACCGACGAAACGTCGACAGTTGCCCATGTGGTTGCGATCAAGGCCGAGGTTGAGCCGACTCCGGATGCAGTTGCGGCGGCCGCCCCGGCTGAACCGGAAGTTGTCAAGAAGGGTAAGCAGGACGCCGATACTGCGGCGGCCGGCGACAAGAAGGACGCGAAGAAATAACCCTTGGCGGATTTCTCCGAACTGCCCACTCAGCCGCTTCATACCGAGCGCATCCAACCCGATGCTGGATCGGGAAAAGTGCTGGTGGTGGGGCTGGGGAATCCGGGGATTGAGTATCAGTTTACCCCGCACAATGCCGGGTTTCTGGCGATCGACAGGATCGCGGACAACTACGGCGCTGCGGTGGCCAACCGGCGATGCCGGGCCTTAACGGCGACAGTCAGGATTGCGAGTAGAGACGTGATCCTGGCCAAGCCGGAGACATTTATGAACCTGAGCGGCGTCTCGGTACAGGCGCTGGTCAGGGAGTATGAGGTTGATCCTCAGCGCGACGTGATCGTGCTGTATGACGAGATCGCGCTGGCGCTGGGAACACTGCGAATCCGCGAACGAGGCAGTTCCGGAGGGCACAACGGGGTGAAGTCGATCTCCGGTGCGTTGCGCAGCGAAGATTGGATTCGGGTTAGGATTGGGATCGCTCCTGAGTTGCCGGCAGCCGCGGAATCGGCCCGCCGCCAGCGCAAGGATTACGTCCTGACGCCGTTCCGGAAGAACGAACTGGCGCTGCTGGACAGTGCGCTGGACCGGGCGGCGAAGGCAGTCGAAATCATCCTGGCGCAGGGAGTCGGCGCGGCGATGAACGAGTTCAACAAACGGATCGACGGGCGAGATCCCGACGGCCCGGCGAGTTAAGGCATTGCGGTTGGAAACATGAGTAACTGTCACCGTGGCAAAACCCCCGGCGGCGAGAAAAGAGAAGCGAAATGGTTCAACGTTTTTACGAAGTGATGTTCATCGTCCGTCCCGACGTGCTGGATGAGGACCTCGACAAGCTGATCGCCGGTCTGGAAACCACCATCACCGCCGGGGGCGGCGCGATCCGTTCGGTGGAGAAGCTGGGTCGCCGCAAGCTGGCCTACACGGTCCGCAAGTTCAACGACGGCAACTACGTTCTGCTCACGGTCGATGCCGATGGCAAGCTGATTGCCGAGGTGGAGCGCCGTCTTCGCGTCATCGAGCAGGTGATCAAGTACATCACCGTTCGCATGGACGAAGAGACCAAGCGTCTCGACAAGGTGAAGGCGCTTCGCGCAAGTCGCAAGAAACTCAGCGCGCAGCCGATCGCGGCCGCGCCGGTTGCTGCGGCTTCAGTGACTCCGGAAGCGCCCGCTGTTGAGGCTGCTCCGGTCGCCGCTGCTGTGGCTGAACCGGAAGTCGCTTCCGTCTAAGAAGCTTTCAAGAATAAGGCCGGCCACGCGCCGGAACACGACCGTCGCAGCAGCACTGAGCCGCTCGACAAAGAAGGAATGAGGAACAAATGGCTGATGAAGTTAGCGCACCAAGAGCGGAAAACCCGGGGCGAACAGAACATTCAGGACCGTCGAGCAGCTCATCAGGCTCGGGTCACTCCGGCGGACATAGCTCCGGCCCGCGTCCAGCGGGCGGCGGACGTCCGGCGGGTCCCGGCGGAGCTGGCGGCGGCGGACGAAAGTTCTTTCGCCGCAAGAAGGTTTGCAAGTTCTGCACCGAGAAGATCGATGCGATCCCGTACCGCGAAGTTCGCCTGCTGCAGCAGTTCGTAGCCGAGCGCGGCAAGATCGTTCCGCGGCGCTTGACGGGAGTCTGCAC
>Ga0302278_10007445_pt1 | contig 10092 bp, 5 predicted proteins | sample III_Bog_N3_2_FD_194543 | JGI IMG/M metagenome (GOLD analysis project Ga0302278, IMG submission 194543) | Peat permafrost microbial communities from Stordalen Mire near Abisko, Sweden - III_Bog_N3_2 | ecosystem: Environmental > Terrestrial > Soil > Wetlands > Peat | place: Sweden: Abisko... | reverse complement strand
ATGCCGCGCTCCCGCTCCAGTTCGTTCGAGTCCATCACGCGATCGGCCACCTGCTCGTTGGCACGGAAGGTTCCCGACTGACGCAGCATGGCGTCCACCAGCGTGGTCTTTCCGTGGTCTACGTGGGCAATGATGGCGATATTTCGTATCGTCTGGGTCACAGGGGAGCTTTTCCTTCTTTGGTTCGGCCCCCCGTTTTTCCAGCGAAGGGGGCCATGGGGTTGGGGACGCCACGGTGGCGAGGTGCCACACAATGCGGCAACTTCCATTCTACCAGCAGCTAAAGAAGCTGGGCTCAACCCCACGTCCGCAGCGTTGCAACGGTTCGTGCGATGGGGAGCTCAAGACTACTTTCACGCTTGCCCTCAGTGCGACGGCGGCACAAACTCCGACGGCAGCGCCGACCCCGCGCCAAAAAAGAACTCTTCCATCTGCTCCACCAGGAACTGCTGCGCCTGCGGGGTCCAGGGCTGCAGCCGGTACTCGTTCAGCAGCATCTTCTGCCGGTCCACCCACTCGGCCCAGGCTGCCTTTGAAACATTCTTGAATATCTTTTGTCCGAACTCCGAGTCGAAGGGCGGTTCGTCCAGGCCCTCCATCTCCTTCTTGTTGCGAACGCAAAAAACCATATGTGCCATTATCGTTGCTCCCGAGAATCATTGTATTGGATCGCGCGCAATCAAGCGGCTCCCCCGCCAATTCGCTGCTCTCTATCGACGCTTGCCCTTCCGGCCGAATCGCTTCTTTCCTTTCGATACCGGCCCCGCCCCGTCCTTGCGCCTGGGCTTCGTCGCTTTTGTGGGAGATTTGCCGGTCTTCCGGCCGGTCAGCGGCAAGCCTTCTTCCACGATGGAGAACTGCAGCTTGCGTTCCTGCGCCAGAATGCGATCCAGAATCACCTGCACCCGGTCGCCGGCGCGGAAGCGGCGTCCCGTGCGCTCGCCGATAATCTCGTGAGTGTTTTCGCGCCAGGTATAACGGTCGTCGCGCAGGCTATCGATGGGCACCAGCCCCTCCACGAACAGGTCGGTCAGCTCCACAAACAGGCCAAACTTCGCGGGATTCAGCACCAGCGCGGCAAACTCCTCGCCAACGCGGTCCTGCATAAAGCGCACCTTCTTCCACTCCACCAACTCGCGCTCGGCATCGGCGGCGCGGCGTTCGGTGATGCTGGTCTCCTCGGCAATCTGAGCCAGCTCCGCCTCCGGAATCGGCGCCTCCCCGGGAAAGGAAACGGGTGCCCCAGAGCCTGTCCTGAGCTTGCCGAAGGATCTCGATTTTGAGACCTGGGAGACCAACCCGCCCCCCTCATTCGGATGCGTCCAGGGCGAACTCTGCCTTCCCTCCGCAACCTCGCCTTCGCCTCGCACACCAGCCCGCAGCAGCGCTTTCGTGATCCGATGCACAATCAGATCCGGATAACGCCTGATCGGTGAAGTAAAGTGCGTGTAACTGGGCGCGGCCAGCGCAAAGTGGCCCTCGTTGATCTCCGAGTAGCGCGCCTGTTTCAGTGACCGCAGCATGAGATAACTCAGAATCCGCTCCTCCGGCTTTCCCTCTATCCTGGCGGCCAGCTTCTGATACATGCGCGGAGTTACCGGGATGTCTTCAGGCACTTCGAGAGTGCGCGGGCTGCGGCCGCTTCGTTGCGCGTCGCGGCGATCTCCGCGCGTTTGAATGCGCCTCACCGGCAGCGCGCCGAGGCCAAGCGAATAGCCGAATGCCGCCGCCAATTCCTCAAATTGCACCACGCGCCGCGGCTCCGGCTTCTCATGAATGCGATAGAGCGACGGCACGCCCAGATCCTCCAGCCACGTGGCCACGCACTCGTTGGCAGCCAGCATAAACTCCTCGATCAGCCGGTTGGCCCAGGTGCGCTCGGACTTGGTTACGCCCCGCATCTGCCCTTGCTCGTCAAACTCGATCACCGGCTCAGGCAAATCGAAATCGATACTCCCCCGTTCCTCGCGCCGCTTGTTCATCAGCCCGGCCAGCTTGCGCATCCGCTCAAATTCAGGAACCAGCGTGGCATAGCGTTCCCGCGTCTCAGCATCGCCCTCCAAAATCTTGTGCACATTCGTATAAGTCATCCGCGCGGCGGAGTTAATAACTCCCTCGCTGATCTGATAACTCTCGATGCGGCCTTCGGAGTTAAGCTGCATCACGCAACACAGCACCAGCCGGTCCTCGCCGGGCCGCAAACTGCAGATGCCGGTCGATAGCTCCAGCGGCAGCATGGGAATGGCGCGGTCGGGGAAGTAGACGCTGGTTCCACGCAGCCGCGCCTCCAGGTCAAGGTCGGTTCCCGCGCGCACATATTCGGCCACGTCGGCAATGTGGACTTGTAACTCGTAGCCGCCCGCGCGCTCGGTGACTAACACCGCATCGTCGAAGTCCCGCGCCGTCTCGCCGTCGATGGTGACGATCGGAAGGTTGCGAAAATCCCGGCGGCGAACAACCTCAGAGAGGTCGAGATGCGCCACGTCCCGCGCCTCGGCCAGCACCTTGTCAGGAAAGACCCGCGGCAACTGGTGCTTGCGAATCATCATCTCCACATCCACGCCGAAGTCGTCCGGATCGCCAAGCACCTCGATCACGCGCCCTACCGGCGGCCGTGTCGTCGTGGGCCAACTGCTAATCTCCACATCCACCACCAGGCCCTCAAGATCGTCATAGGTTCGCCCAGCTTGCGGAAAGTTGTCATGTGTCCGCCCAGTTTGCCCAGAGCCTGTGTCGGAGGGAGGCGGGGGCTTCAACCCCCGCATAGAGCCATCGGCGTCACCGTGGGCTTCAGCCCCGGCGGGATATTCCTCGCTTCCAAGGCCGTGCCCTGTGTCAGGGCACGACTTTAGTCGTGCCGAATCAGCCGCGAGAGAAGACTGGGCTTTAGCCCCTGCGGGATTCTCTTGGTTCTCAGGGCCTCGCCTCTTCGCCCGCGCAGCCCCAGCCTCATCTCCCAGCACCCGATGCGCGGACGCCCCCTCGCTCACAACGGGAATCTCCTGCCCAAACGGAATCAGAATCGGCTGCGTCATCCGCTCATCAAAAGGCACCACGCTGTGCCCCTGAGCCCGCTCGGAACGCGCGTAGTGAAACACGCCAACCACCGTGGCGTTGCACCGCTCCAGTACGCGCACGATGCGGCCCATGCGGCGGCCATCGGCCTTGGGAGGCTCCACTTCCACCAGCACCTGGTCACCTTGCATCGCGCCGTTAATCTCATTCGGCGGAATAAAAATATCGTCCTGGCCCGAAGCCTGCCGCGCGTTGGGCCGCACAAAGCCGTATCCGTCCCGATGGAGATCGAGCCGCCCCGCGGAGAGGTTTTCCCGCGTTCCTGCCACGGCGGACACCGGCCTGGGAATGCCCCAGTGCTCGCGGTCCAGCTTCACCAGCGCGCCGCGAGCCGTCAGCCGGGCAAGGTGCTCCAACAGCAGACGTCGCTCCCGTCCGCCGCCCAGGCTCAGCTCGCGAACCAGTTGCTTATATCCGGCTTTTCCGCCGGCAGAGCGCGCAATCCGGGCCACCAGTTCCTGATCGGTCATGAATCAAGAGTAGGACATTACGTTGAGTTCTAACCGGCCTTGAATCGTGGAATCTTTCCAATTCCACGTGATTTTCCTCAGATGGATGGATGGCCGTTATGCAGTTTTATGCACATCGCCTTAAAATAACCAAGACGTAAATACTCGGCGGACCCAAAAGGAATAGCATTCTATTTGTGGCCGCCAAAGGGGTCGCCGGACTGCGAGTCGCCCGTCGATCCACGCTTTCAGCTTTTTCGGGCTCATGGCAGTGGCCCCTGCTTTTTGAGCTCCATCCAATCAGGTCAGAAAAGGAACCCTTAGAGCTATGTGGAAACCAAATCAAACTGGACCGATCACACCCGCCCCAATCCCGGAACCCGCCACCCGCCCCGTACCCACACCACCCCCCGCGGTTGAGACCCCAAATCGCGCCCCAATTTCGGCAGGCGACCAGGCCACCATCGGCAAAGGCCTGCTCGTGAAAGGCGAAATCACCGGATCGGAGTCTCTCTACATCGACGGCAAGGTCGAGGGCAGCATCAACCTGCCCGGCAACCGCGTCACCGTGGGCCGCAACGGCCAGGTCGCCGCCAGCATTACCGCGCGCGAAATCGTGGTGCTGGGCAAGATTCGCGGCAACGTCTCCGCCTCAGACCGTGTGGATATCCGCGCCGAGGGATCGCTGAGCGGCGACGTGGCTGCCGCCCGCATCAGCATTGAGGATGGTGCCTACTTCAAGGGCGGCATCGACATTCGCAAGCCTGAGCCGAAAGGCGCGCCCGCAGCAGCCCCGGCGCCGGTTGTGGCTGAGGCTCCAAAGCCCGCTTAGCCACTGGAACGCGACCAGCCCGCTCCACCACAACGGCCTCTGCCAAGGCAAGGGCCGTTGTGCCTTTTGCACGTGTGCCTTCAGGGCGCAAAAAGGCACCTCAGAGTCGAGAAATAACCCCGCAATGAGATGGAAATGAAATGGATATGACTTGAATCTGATGCTCTCTAATCGCAAGAAAATAATATAGATAACAGAATATGACTTGGAAATGAACTCGCAATCCCCTACCCCAGCCCCAGCCGTCGCATCGCCACGCGCGGCAGCGCCGATCCGGTCCCCTCCAGCACCCACCTGGCCACAACCGCCCAAAGAGCGCATCCCAGCATTAACAACCCCAGGTCAATCCACCGGATCTGCGCGGCCGCATGCGGATGCAGCCACGGAACTGGCAGCTTGTCCAAACCCCAAAGAGCCCCCCAGACCACTCCGCCGCCAGCCAGCCCCGCCGACAGGCAGCGGCCCATCTCGGCAAAATCCAGGCTGGCCAGCGAAACCATGCGCCGCAGGTGCAGCAGCACGGCCAGCGTGATGGCCTGCAGCGCAATCCCGGCATCCGACGCCAATGCCAGGCCTGCCGTGCCCCACCTCTCGCTGCCCATGTGGTAGAGAGGGAATGCTACAAACACGATGAGGGTGCTGGCCAGCATGGGCAGCCAGGTAATTCCAGCGGCGTAAAAGGAACGCGCATAGATGGCCTGCGCCGACCATAGGAACAGCGAAAGCGTGTAGAGAGCGAAGAACAGAGCGGTCAGTTTCACATCGTTTGGAGTAAAACGTCCTCCGCCAAAGATAAGCCCCACAATCGGATGAGCCAACGCGATCATCGCTGAGCTGGCCAGCAGACTAAGGGCGATCACGCGAGAGACGGAGTCGGCCACGCCCACCGCAAACTCAAACCGTCTCCCTTTCGCCCAAAGTTGGCTGAAGAAGGGCAACGAAGCAGTGCCGGCAGCCTGCGCAATCATGCTCATGGGCGCGGAAAAGAGTTGCTTGGCGTTGTTCAGGCGGGTAATGTCGCCCGTGGACCCAGAAGCGTAATAGCCCGTGAAGTACTGATCCAGAAATGGAAGCCCGAAGCCGAGCATCAGCGGCAGCGTCATCTTCAGCCAGATACGCAGCCCCGGATGGTGAAGGTCGATGCCCCAGCGGTAATGCACACCGTTGCGGGCCGCGCCCCATGCATTCAGAGCAAACGAGCCCAGCATAAACCCCGCTGTTGCGCCGACGGCCAGTCCGGAAACTCCCAGATAGCCCAGAAATACTCCACCGGCAATGATGCAGATGTTATAAACAATTGGCTGCAGCGCCTGGTACATAAACTGCTTGCGCACCAGCAGCGTTGCCCCCATCACACTCCCGGCAAACAAGAAGATCTGCGCCGGCAGCAGGATACGCGTCATGTGCGTGCAAAGCGCCACCTGATCCGGCGTGAAGCCCTTGTTGGTGTAGTGGATGAACGGACCGGCCAGAAGCATTAACACCATGGAGGCGCCGGTGAGCACCAACACCATCAGGTTCAGCACGGTGAAGATCAGGCGCTCTCCTTCCGCCTCCTCGGCGCGTTCGCGGTAGCGGTCTAGAATCGCGACGAAGGTAATGGCAACGGCGCCTCCGACGAGGAAATTGTTCATCAGGTCGGGCAGGCGAAAGGCTGCAACGTAGGCGTCGGTCTCCGGACCCGCGCCAAATCGCCATGCGATGAATTTGCCGCGGCCCAGGCCGATGATACTCGACAGGAACGAAGAAACCGCCAGCACGATGGAGGCGGTATAGGCGCTGTGCGCGTGCGATGGGCGCAGCACTCCCAGCGCTCGCGCCCATCGCGAACGCGGGCGCAATGTCTTTGAGTCCCCGGATTTCAGGTCCAGGTTAGACTGAGTTGGCTGCGATCTGTCCACTGCTCAAGATTCTACCGGCCCGACGGTCCGCTAACTTTCCTCGCATGCGGAATCGATGCACTGGGAAACTAAGGAAGCAATGACCAATCGATCCCCTCTCGCGTAAGCTGTCCGCAGGAGGCACTTCGTGCGGCAGACTTTTGGATTAGGCTTTTGTGCGATTGTTGCAGCGGGCGCGTTTGCGCAGACCATTCACGGACGGGAAGGCATCACGCTCCCCGCCCCGCCCCAGACCCGGGCCCAGTCCATCCCCCAAGCCGACGACTACTTCGGCACAAAGATCCTTGACAGCTATCGCTGGCTCGAAGACTCCACCAGCACTGAGACGCGCGCCTTTATCGAAGCCGAGAACGCCTACACAGCGCGATATTTCAAACAGGCGCCCATACGGCCCGATGTGGTGGACGACCTGGACGCTCTGGAAAATGTCTCGGCTGCAGGCACGCCCATTCAGCGCGGAGACAGCTACTTCTTCAGAAAAAGGCTGGCTGGCGAACAACAGTTCTCAATCTATGTGCGCCATGGCTGGACCCCCACACCGGCTCCAGGCAACAAGACTCCGGTTGCCTCCAAACCGGACCAGCGGCTTATTGACCCGGCAAAGCTAAGCCGCGATCCAGACACATCGGTCGACATTGCCGATGTTTCCCGCGATGGGGCGCTGGTGGCGTATGCGGTCCAGCAGGGCGGTGCCGATGAAACCGCTATTCACGTGTTCAACGTGAAGACCGGCAAAACGCTAGAGGACGAATTGCCCTCGGCCCGCTACTTCAGCGTCACCTTTGCGCCGGATGGGGCCAGCCTGTATTACGCACGCAACGACAAGAAAGGAACGCTGCTCTACCAGCACGTACTGGGCACGCGCAACTCCCGCGATGTGCTGATCTTTGGGCGGGAGTTTCGCGGCGAAGAGCTGGGCCCGGACGATCTCTTCAACGCGGCGATTACCGACGACGGGCGCTATCTGGTCATCCAAATCGACCGCGGCGTGCCCGCAAGGCGGGTGGATATCGTCTACCGCGACCTGACCAAACCTGGGACGCCGTTCGACGAGCTGGTATGGGGGCTCGACTCCCGGTTTGAAGCCATCTATGCCAAAGGCGCGTGGTATGTGAAGACCGACTATAAGTCGCCCAAAGGACGAATTCTGAAAGCCGATCCGGGGATCATGCCGGACGTCTGGGCGACGATTGTGCCCGAGTCGCCGGATGCAATCGACTCCTGGTCAATCGTGGGAGCAAAGATCTATGTCAACCGGCTCAGAGACGTGAAGACAGAGACTGCCGTCTATTCTCTTGACGGCAAGCAGGCCGGCACGGTCAACTACGACGCCATCGGCTCGGCATCGGGGTTCGGCGGACGGACGACAGATCGTTACGCATTTTTCACCTTTGAATCGTTCATTGCGCCCCCCGCCATCTACCGGCTGGACACGGCGACCGGCAAGCGTGAAGTCTTTTTTCAGCCGAAGATTCCCTTCGATTCCAGCCAATTCGAGTTGAGGCAGGTGTTCTTCAAGTCGAAAGATGGAACCCGGATCCCCATGTTCATTGCCGGCAAAAAGGGGCTGAAGCTGGACGGTACCGAGCGGCTGCTGATGACAGGTTACGGCGGATTCGACGCAAACATGGGCCCCTACTGGAACTCGACCTTTGCCTGGTGGCTCCAGCAGGGCGGCTGGTTCGCGCTTCCCAACTTGCGCGGCGGCGGCGAGTATGGCGAGACCTGGCACGAACAGGGAATGTTCGAGAAAAAGCAAAACGTGTTCGACGACTGGTTTGGCGCGGCCGAATACCTGATTGCCAACAAATACACGTCGCCGGAACACTTCGCCATTACCGGCCGATCGAACGGAGGGCTCCTGATGGGCGCATCCATTACTCAGCGGCCGGAGCTGTTTTCGGCCGTCTGGTGCGGCTATCCACTCCTCGACATGCTGCGCTATCAGAAGTTCAAAGTAGGCTCCTACTGGACGACGGAATACGGCTCATCGGAAAGCGAGAAGCAGTTCCCTTACCTGCTCAAGTACTCACCCTATCAAAACGTCAAATCCGGCACGGCATTCCCGGCGGTGCTGTTTTTCACCGGCGACAGCGATACCCGCGTAGACCCGCTGCACGCGCGCAAGATGACCGCCCTGGTGCAATCGGCCTCATCCAGCGGCAGGCCGATCCTGTTGCATTACAGCGTCTCCGGCGGCCACTCGGCCGGGGTCAGTGTCGACCAGCAGATTCAGGACGATGCCGATCAACTCACCTTTCTGTGGACCGAAACAGGGAAGGCGGGAGCGCGAAAGCAGGGTTCCGACAGTCACTGAACAGGTACTCAGGTACGCCGCCCTGGCGTAACCTCATGCCGGCGTCCCTGCTTTCCGATAAGGAAGGTGACGGGACTCAACTTGGAAGTCCTCAAGGGCAGTGTCACGCCTCGGTCACCGCCAGAATCACTCGCGGATGGAGCCTGGGAGTCGCATTCAGCCTTATTGAGAACCGCGGGACTCGCGCAGGCGCCCAGGCGCTGGGACTGTGGACTCGCGGTAAACGGAGACACGCCGCCGCTGGGGTTGTGAGCTCGGAGTGAAGATGCATCAGGCAGAGCTGGAGACAAACAGAGCCGATCAGGAGCAGGAAGCCGCCCGCCTGGCTGCGCTGAAGGCGACAGGGATTCTCGATACTCCGCCGGAACCCAGCTACGACGCCATCACCCGGCTGGCTGCTGAGTACTTCCAAGCCGATCATGCAGGTCTTGCCTTTGTCGACGAGAGCAGAGTCTGGATCAAGTCCTGCTGGGGCCAGAACATCCGCGAATTACCACGGAAGAACTCCATCTTTGAGATGATGCTTGCCGGGAACAGCTCTATTATGGTGTCCGACTCTTCCATGGAACTCGGAGTCGAGATGAAGGCGCTTATCCTCAAGCGACTCAACGCAGCTATGTTCGCCAGCGCCCCGGTGCGCTCTATCGACGGCCAAATACTGGGAAATCTGACAGTGTTCTGGCAGACGCCGCGCCAGGGAATCACCCCCGACGAGCTTTACATGCTGGAAAGTCTTGCCGATATGGTCTCCAGCCAGTTGGAGCTTCGCAGAATGCGGAATGTTTTCCCCGGGCAGGGGGTGCGGCAGCCCCGCGCCGCTGCCGGCGCAACCGGGAATTGGCCAACCGGACACGACCTTCGTCACGCCCTCGACAAGCGCGAATTTGTGCTGTACTACCAGCCCGAGGTCGATCTTTCCACGCGCAAAATCGTCGGCGTTGAGGCGCTGATCCGCTGGGTCCACCCCGAAAGAGGGCTTGTTCCCCCCATGGATTTTATTCCGCTGGCCGAAGAGAATGGACTGATCCTCCCCATCGGCGACTGGGGACTGACCGAGGCTTGCACGCAAATCCAGAAATGGTGCAGGGAAGATCCCCGAAATGGATCGCTGCGTGTCGGCGTCAACCTCTCCGCCCGCCAGTTCTCCCGCGCAGGGCTGGCCGACCACGTCGAGGCATTGCTCATTCAATTCGGCATCTCAAGCCGACAACTCGGCCTCGAAATGACCGAGTCAAGCCTCATTCCCAACATGCGCATCGCCATGGAGGTGTTGGGCAGCCTGCGCAAGCTCGGCGTTTCCCTGCTCATGGACGACTTCGGCACCGGCTACAGTTCGCTCAATAACCTGCACTCTTTCCCGTTCGATGTACTCAAAATCGACCGCTCGTTTGTGGATCGCATGACCGAAGGCGACCAGCCGCTCCAGATCGTGCGCACCATCATTGAACTCGCGCGAGTCATGGGCATGGATGTGGTTGCTGAGGGCATCGAGACCCCCGAGCAATACCGCCTGTTGCG
>Ga0302278_10007444_pt1 | contig 10093 bp, 8 predicted proteins | sample III_Bog_N3_2_FD_194543 | JGI IMG/M metagenome (GOLD analysis project Ga0302278, IMG submission 194543) | Peat permafrost microbial communities from Stordalen Mire near Abisko, Sweden - III_Bog_N3_2 | ecosystem: Environmental > Terrestrial > Soil > Wetlands > Peat | place: Sweden: Abisko... | reverse complement strand
TGCTGCAGATCGCTCAGCGCTCCCAACTCGGCTTCCAGCACCGGAAACAGCCGGCCCTGCAAAATATGGCCGAACTGGACCAACGGATCGCGTAAGCTGAACAGCAGGGCGGCCTCCCGGCGCCTTCGTTTTGCCAAAGACATTGTATTGGGAATCGCAGCCCCTTCGAAACAGTTTTTACTGAATTTGTTTCCGCTGACCGCCGCTATTTTTTCAAGTCCCTCTGGAGCCCCGCGCAGACTGAAGTCTGCCCCACCACACTTGCGGGCGCTGGAGCGCCGCCCCACCAAGCCTGGGGTTTTGACCACACGCAGGTCAGACGGCATACTGTACCTATGCTCGAAAGTGCTCCGAAGGCTGCCCTCCGCATTCGCAATCTTCGCAAGACGTACAAAGACGTCGTCGCCGTGGACGGACTCGATCTCGACGTGCCCGCGGGCCAGTGTTTTGGATTGCTGGGGCCGAACGGGGCTGGCAAGACGACGACCATCGAGGTTTGTGAAGGGCTGACCGCACCTGATTCGGGCGATGTGGAGGTGCTCGGTCTCCACTGGAAATCCGATGCGCACGAACTCAGGCAACGGCTCGGAATTCAGCTCCAGGACACACAACTTTCCGAGAAGTTGACCGTGCGGGAGACGCTGTGCCTGTTTCGCAGCTTCTATCACCAGGGCCCGGCGGCCGAAGAGATCATCGCTCTGGTCCAACTTGAAGAGAAACGCAACGCACGCATCGGCAGCTTGAGTGGCGGCCAGAAACAACGCATGGCGCTGGCGTGCGCGCTGGTGGGAGAACCCGACCTGCTGTTTCTCGACGAGCCGACCACCGGGCCGGACCCGCAGGCGCGGCGGCAGCTCTGGGAGTTGATCGAGCAACTGAAGCTTGCTGGCAGATCCATTGTGCTCACGACGCATTATATGGACGAAGCGGAGCGGCTCTGCGAACAGGTCGCGATTATGGATCACGGCAAGACGATCGCCCTTGGGACACCGCGAGAACTGGTGGCCTCCATCGGCGTCGAGCACGTCGTGGAGTTTTCGGCGGGCGGCCCTGGCAAGACGCTCGACATGGAGCCGCTGCGCTGCCTCGAAGGGATCCGGGACGTTCGGCTCGAGAATGGCAGCGTCCTGATGCAAGCCACCAAGTTGCATCAGGCCGTTCCGGCGCTGCTCGCCGAACTTGACCGGCAACAGCTTGCACTAACCGAACTGCGGACCCATTCCGCCACCCTGGAGGACGTCTTCGTCACCTTGACTGGACGGCACCTGCGCGATGAATAGTGCTCCCGCCAGTCATCAAGATATGCCGGACCCCACGCGGGGCGGAGCCCGCGAGCGGAGCACGCTCGCCAATCATCCTCTGGCGCAACTGACCGTAGTCCGCTTCCGTGAGTTCCTGCGCGAGCCGGAGGCCCTGTTCTGGGTATTCATCTTCCCGATTCTGCTGGCCGCGGGGCTCGGACTCGCATTCCGGAATCGTCCGCCCGAGGTGCTGCAAGTCGGCGCGGTCACGCCGAATCTGGCACAAGCCTTGCGCACCGAAAAACTGCTCAGCGTGCGCGAATTCAACTCTGAGCATGGGCTGCAAGCGCTGCGCTCCGGCAAAGTGGCTTTGCTGGCGCTGCCGGGTCCCAACGGCGGGATTTCGTATGAGTATGACGACACGAATCCGGAGGGGCGGACCGCCAGGATGTTGGCCGACCGGGCCGTGCAGCGCGCGGCGGGCCGGGTCGATCCGGTGAGTTCCAGCGACAGAATTTTGCGCGAACCCGGATCGCGCTATATCGACTTTCTGATTCCCGGGCTGCTGGGCATGAACCTGATGGGCAGCGGAATTTGGGGCATGGGCTTCACGATCGTGGATTCCCGGCGCAAGAAACTGTTGAAGCGGCTGGTGGCGACGCCGATGCCGCGGCACTATTACCTGCTGTCGTTCGCGCTCGCGCGCTTGTCGATGCTGGTGGTGGAGGTTGGTGTCCTGATCGGGTTCGGCGCATTGGTGTTTCAGGTCCCGGTGCGTGGCTCGCTGCTCGATATCGCCGTATTGAGCGTTGTCAGCTCGCTCGCCTTCGGAGCAATCGGATTGCTGATCGCGTCCCGGGCACAAACCATCGAAGCGGTGTCCGGCATCATGAACGTCGTGATGATGCCGATGTGGATTCTCTCGGGCGTGTTCTTTTCCGCCCAACGCTTCCCTGACGCTCTGCAGCCCGTGATCCGGGCTCTGCCTCTCACGGCGGTCATCGACGCCTTGCGCGCCAACATGCTCCAGGGCGCCGGCTTCGCTCAGCTCGCGCCGCAGTTGGGTATCCTCGGCATTTGGACGATCGTCTGCTTCACCCTGGCGTTGAAGATCTTCCGCTGGCGATAGGCGTGGGGCGGCTGTGAGCGCTGCCCCTCCATGCGAAAAGCGTCGCTAATTCCTCAAACTTTATCGCTAACTCCTTGCGGTCCTCCGACCCGGCTTGATAGGCTTCAAAACGGGTTGACGGCCGAATGCAGGCCGAGCCATCAAAGTTAGAGTTTCCTGCCATGACAAAACGCTTCTTCGCGCTCCTGCTTTTCTGCGCCGCGATCCTCGGCGCCCAAACCTACAAACCCAACTGGGAGTCGGTGGACAGCCGGCCCGTACCTGCCTGGTTCACCGAAGCCAAGTTCGGCATATTCATCCATTGGGGTGTCTACTCGGTGCCCGCCTACGCTCCCGTGATTCCGGGAAAGCTCGCGTACGCGGAGTGGTACTGGAACGCCATCACCGAAGGGCAGAAGTCCAGGGAGAATCCAGTCAACGCGGGCTCTTGGGATTACCACAAGCGCATGTATGGCGCGGATTATGACTACAAGGATTTCGCCCCGCAGTTCCGGGCGCAATTGTTCGATCCCGACCACTGGGCCGATGTGTTTCAGAAGTCCGGTGCAAAGTACGTCGTTCTCACTTCGAAGCACCATGAGGGGTTTGCGATGTGGCCGAGCAAAGAGGCGTCAAAGACCTGGGGACGCCCCTGGAATTCCGTCGAAATTGGTCCGAAGCGCGACCTCTTGGGAGACCTGACCACGGCTGTCCGCGCCAAGGGTTTGAAATCCGGCATCTACTACTCGCTTTATGAGTGGTACAACCCGCTGTGGCTGACCGATAAGCCGCGCTATGTCGCCGAGCACATGACGCCGCAGTTCAAGGACGTGGTCACCCGCTACAAGCCATCGATCATCTTCAGCGACGGCGAGTGGGAACTGCCTTCGGCGGACTGGCACAGCGCCGAACTGCTGTCGTGGCTCTACAACGAATCGCCCGTGAAGGACGAGGTGGTCGTGGACGACCGGTGGGGCAAAGAGACGCGCCACAAGCACGGCGGCTACTGGACCACGGAATATACGCCGGGCATGGCCGATATGAATCATCCCTGGGAAGAGAGCCGGGGCATGGGCTTCTCCTACGGCTACAATCGCGCCGAGAAGCTGGAGAACTATCACACGGGCCGCGAACTGGTGATTCTGCTGACCGACCTGGTGAGCCGGGGCGGCAACCTGCTGCTCGATATCGGCCCCGCGGCAGATGGCACTATCCCAGTGGTGATGGAAGAGCGCCTGCTCCAGATGGGTTCCTGGCTGAAGGTGAACGGCGATGCGATCTACGGCACGAAGCCGTGGAAAGCGACGCGGCAGTGGAGCGAAGGCGAAGTGCCGAAGACCGACTACACGGCGGAGTACAACACCAACTACGATGTGACCCGGCTCACCGAAAAACCGGCTCCGGGCAAGGCAGGCATTGAAGCGTTCTTTACTACCAAGGGGGAGGACCTCTACGCGATCCTGCCACGCTGGCCGAGCCGGCATTTCACGGTGAAAGAGTTCGATGGAGCGAAGCTGAAATCGGTCACGCTGCTGGGCTCCGCGGCTCCGCTCAAGTTTCAGGCGCATGGCAATGCGGTCATCGTGGATCTGCCGGATGTGCCGGAGGATCTGATGGGCCAACCGGCGTGGGTGTTGAAACTGAGCCGCTGAAGCTCAATGCCGAAGCCGCGTGGGGACGGGCTAGCCCCAATACTGTTCACTTGCAAGGCAATATGGTGGGGCAGACGATCACTTTGTGTCGTCTGCCGGGTTCCGGACGCGACAGACCACGCAATGCGATGGTCCCACAAAGTGAACAGCATTGGGGCCAGCCGATCCCCCGGCGCTCACTGGAGATGCTCTTGGAGTTCCAGATCCTGAGTTGGGGACGCACGTCGATTTGATGTCTGGGCCCGGCGTGCGGCAAGCAGGGCTAACATGACAACGAAGCAGGAACCGAGCGCGGGCCGGGAGAAGGGGTAGTCCACACAGGCGTGGAGAAAGACGGAGACGATGCCGAGTCCCCAGATGGTCCGAAAGCCCAGCCGGAGCGACCAGGCAAACAGCAGGATCATGGCGATACCGAATGGGATGCCGCCCTCGGCGGTCCACTGCAGCCAGTCGCAATGCGCCTGATTGGCATATAGCCCGGCGTCCAGGACGGCGTACTTGGGGTACGCGGTAGGCCATGTGCCGAGACCTGCGCCAATCCAGGGATGATCCCCGATCATGTGCAGCGAGGAGATATCGAGTTCGCGGCGGAAGGCCATGGGATCGGGCTGCAGGAGCCGGTTCCAAACGGCCTGCCAGCCGACGATTAACGTGAATAGAACCAGGAGCGCCGCAATACGCCCCAACACTATGCCAGCCTGCCGGCCGGCGACCAGGCCGCGCTGATAGACGAGAGCGACCACGACTACAACACCCACAGTGGAGAGGATGGTCCCAGCCCTTGACGAAGAAGCGATCACCGAAGCGTAGAGCACGGCAGCCAGGGCGGCGTAGGGATACGGCCGTTCTTTGCTGCGCAGCGCCTGGTAGATGGCCAGCGGGAGGAGAAGTTCAATGAATGCCGCGTAGTGGTTGTAGGACAGGATGGGCCCCATGGCCTTTTCGGAGTATGGGACGGCGAAAAGCCAGAAGATCTTCCCTTCCCCCGTAAAGGTCTGCAGCGTGGCCACAAGAGCCACAAGGCCGCCAAACCAGAGCATCGCCTCTCTGAAATGGAGCAAGGCACGCTCCTCACGCAGAGCGGCCGTGGCGACGAAGAAGACGCATAGGAACGTCAGCCACTGAACGACGGATTGGGCAGTGGCGAAAGCATACACCGTCCGATGAGTGAACAGTTGATACAGACCGAGGGCAACGGCGAAGGAGAAAGGGAGAAGCGGATAAGCAAGAATGGGCGGCTGCCTTCGAATCCGGCAAACCGCCCATATAGCTAGTGTGAATGCACCAATCTCAAAACCCGCCACCGGCCACGCGGCGGGGATCCAGAGCGTCAATATTCCAAACGCGAGCAGAGCCGCGAGGACGATATACATGATGCGGCACTGCTGCCAACAACCTGCCGGCGGACGACTATGGAGTGCTTGCCGAGGGGCTTGATGTGAATGTCCCCGCGGCAGCCAGCCCGCCGATGGTACCGGCAGCAGCCCCGCCGACAACGATCGCCGTGATCGCGGCCGCCGAAAGCCCGGCGCCAGCCATAACCGCGACTACCGAAATCGAAGCGACCGTGACGACGGTTATGCCACCGGCGGCGCTGCCCACACTGCCTGTCACGGCAATGACCTTACCGACATACTGGGCAAGATCCAGCGTCGTGCTGGTGATCTGGTAAGTCTTTCCACCCTCGGTCAGGAAGTATTCTCCGTTCTTCGTGGTGAGCTTACCCTTCAAAGTCACGCCGGTATTGGCGGTCGCCTGGCCAGATCCCGAATCGCTCGCTCCGGATGCCGGCTCAAAAGCGAGTGAGCCGCCCGGGTTGAGGCTTGCGAGGAGTTCCCCGGAAGACGTGAAGACGTTGGCGGCTCCGGCATGCGATGAGATCGTGATGAGCTTGCGGTCGCTATATCCGACTTGCACAAGCGAGTACGGCGAAGTTGCGACGATGCGCAGATTGCCGGCTTCAAGGGCATGCAAGGAAGCTCCACGAACGAGGGTAGTTCCCCGCTGCAGTGTCGTGTGGTCGGTGTAAAGAGCTGCGCGGGATTCCGGCAGCAAAGTGACTTCCGTCCCCCCGAGGTTGATGGTCGTATTCATGGACATCGTTTCCACGACGTCACCCGCCATAAGCGTGCTATTGCCGCGAACGGCAGCGCCGTCTACCCTGAACTCGCCATAGGAGCGGACAATGCCAATCGACGAGGATGCACCAGAAACCGAGATCATGCACCCGGCGATCAAGAAAGCGCACCAGAAAGTTCTCACTTTGGTCATCCTCCTTGCGGAGCGTACTCTGATGTATAGTGTATCAGGCAAGGCTCAGATTGCAAGGGTTGATTAAGCTGCACCATTGTTGTAGCACACTTGTATACAACTATCATTCATGAAAGTCCAAGTATTGGACGAGGCTATGAACTACTATAGCGAGCTCGGCGTAAAACACGACGCTTCGGAGCGGGAGATCCGGCAGGCGTACCGGGTTCTCGTCCGGTTGCTGCATCCGGACACTCAGACCGGCGACGATCTGCGCCTGGCAGCAGAACGGCAGTTGATCCGGCTGAACGAGATGTTTGCGGTTTTGATGAATGTGGACACGCGCCGCGCCTACGATCTAAGCCTGGAACAGGACTGGAGCCAGCGGAATCACGGTGTCCCGCCCAGCTCCATGGCGAGCCGCAGCAGCCCGCTAGCGGATGTCTCCGCTGTGGCGAGAGAAGCCTCGCTTGTAGCGCAGTTTGCGCTCAGGTATTGGGCGCTGATTCTGATTGGCGCGGTAATCCTCGGCGCGGCTGCCCTTTCGGCACTGCTGCATGGGAATAGCGAAGCTGTCGCACCGCCGCAGACGGCCGAAGTTCAACCGCATTCCCATTCCCCCGTCGCGACAAGGATCGTGGCACGCGTGCCGCAGACTCAGCGGCAGCTGCCTGATCCGGCAGTTGAGGAGGAGCCACCACCAGCGCTCCCACCGGCCCCCCGCCGTTCGAGCGCACTGGACGGTAAGCTGCCCACCCCGAAAACCGCGCTTCCGGCAGCCGGTACTCCGGCCACGCTGCCCGAATCACTGGAAACAGGAAGCAACGCGAAGTCGATGACGACAGCGAGTGAAGCCGTAACGGAAGAACCAGCGGCACCGCGCCACCCTCCGGCGCCAGCTTCTTCATTCTCCGGCAACTGGTTGTACACTACGGATCTCGGTTCTCCACAACAGAGTGACGGATACCGCGCCACATACGTGGAACTACTGCTTTCAGAGAAGGATGGGGCACTATCCGGCAATTACCGGGCTCGCTATGTCGTTCCGGATAAGGCGATCTCGCCGCAAGTGGCTTTTCATCTCCAGGGCCGAGCCGACTCAGAGCGGAAAGCGCGAGTCGAGTGGTCCTCTGCGAGCGGAGCGCGAGGGGAGGCCGAGCTGAGCCTGAGCGCGCCCGGCATAATGGACTTCCGATGGTGGAGTACCGAGTTAGGCGAACAGTCCGGACTGAGCTCCGGTACCGCGAAACTGGTACGGCAGAGGACTCCGTGAAGCTGCTTGGCGCCATCGCGTTTGAACTGGTGAGAGTCGGCGCGCTCGTGGGACTTGCGGCGGCCGCTGCCTGGTCGTTCCGTGTTGCGGTTTCCGACCATCTCGCCAGCGAGGTGACCGTCAACGGCCTGGAGCAGGCCATCGCATGGAGCCCGGGTCAGTCTCTCAACTACGTTCGCCTGTCCGCGCTGATCACCGAGACCGATCCCGGGAAGGCTGAGGCGCTGCTTCAACAGGCAGTCGTCTTGAATCCTATGGACTCCCGGTCGTGGATCGACCTGGCGCTGCGGCATGAGATGAGTGGAAATCTACCAGCAGCGGAGCAGGAATTGTTACGCGCCGCCACGACCGACCACCAGTATCTGCCTCGCTGGAGCCTGACGAATTTCTATTTCCGCCGAGGCGACGACGCGCGATTCTGGCTCTGGGCCCAACGGGCATCCGCGATGCTGTATGACAATCCCAAGCTATTGTTCCGGCTATGCGATGCGGTCGCCGCGGATGCGAACCTGATCGACCGTCTGGGACTTCGCAATCCCGATGTTCGGGCAAGTTATCTGAGCTACCTGTTGGCTCGGAATCATGGCGCGCTAATTCCGCCGGTGGCCCAACGTATATTGATCGATAACCGGGAACCCGATGTCCCGGTACTCCTGGCGGCCTGTGATCGTCTGCTGGAACTCCAAGCGGTTGGCGAGGCCATCGGAGTGTGGAACGGCCTGTCGGCAGCGCGACGAATCCCGTATGGCCCGCTCTCTCCCGACGTTGCCGGCGTCACGAATAGCGGCTTTTCGTCCACGCCCACTTCGCAGGGCTTCGATTGGCGTGTGCCGGACATCGGTGGCGTGAACGTTGTCAGAGAGGATGCAAGCGGCGGAATCCGCCTGATTTTCTCCGGCCGTCAGCCGGAGTCCTGCACCCTGTTGTCGCAGTTCATACCGGTCCGTGAAAACGCGCACTATGAGATGGAGAATCTTTATAACACGTCGGGCATAGCCGATCGCTCTGGACTTTCGTGGAACATAGAGTACACGGATGTAAGACGGTCCACCAATACTACAGCGGAGATTCCATCAGTCGAAAAGGGCAACGCGCTGGTTTTGCCCTTCGACACGCCCACAGGCTGTCACTTGGCTCGCTTGAGCCTGGCATACCAGCGCGCGCCAGGAACGACTCGGATTGAGGGAAACATTGTATTGCGGCAAGTCCGCTTGCGCCGCGCGGGCTAGTCGGACTGCGGTGTGCGCTCTCTGGTGATGAAGTAGAGGAAAGCCAGGAACAGCAACAGCGCCGACGAATAGAGCAGAAATTCCCGGCGTGCGCGCTTTCTCCGGATGGATTGCCGGGTTGACATGATCTCGCGCTCCGTAGCCGTGAGCGGCAACGACTCTTCCGGCTCCGCGTAGCGATAAACCAGGAATCGGTGGCCACACTCGTGACATCGGTAGGGGAGCCTGGAGAATAGCGCCGCCAGCCGTTCCCTTACGCCTCTTCGGTGCGCACGGTGCGCTCGATCCTCATGGCACTTTGGACAAAGCACTTGTCTGGATACTACATCCTTTTCATCAGCATACAATCACAACGGCTTCGCGCGCACCACGGATTCCGTAACCACGGGCCATTCTTGAGAGTGCATCCGCAAGGCTCCAGGCAAAGCCGAGCGAGTCTGCCGCGTCCTCGCCGGCCTGTCGCCGGGAAGCACCCGATGAAGTCTGGTTCAGGCTGCAATAGACCACAGCCCACGCCCTTCATCGTCTGCCCCGCCACTCATCAGCCGCGCGCAGCAGGCGGGTACGCCGGATCACCTGAAGTTCAATCCAACGGCGGTCCTGACAAGAGACTATGGCGTCACAGCAGCGTCACCCAACTTCAATTCAGCCCTAACTTTACTCGTGATTGGGGCCTGTGAGGAGGCGCGGATGGTACAACCGCCGTAGGCCTTACCCAATCTGCGGTAAATCCCGGCTGGTTCTCATTTCAACCTCCACTACTCCTCCATACAATCACAAAAGTACAGATTGGGGCGCACTAATGTGCTGGCAAAAACAACATGAAAAAATAACGCAACCTGTCCTGAGTTTGTGTTATAAACGCTTATCAAACGATATACGCTGACTTGCTGCGCGCGGTCAGTCTAACGCCTGCCAGCGTTCGTTCGCCGAATGGGGCAAGCTGAACTTTTAACGGAGGATCAAGCCACAGGACGCCGCGCAGGCGCCCCATTCGGGTTCGACCATGCGATTGGTAGCGTCCTTGGATGCACGTTCGGTTTGTGCGCACAGGATGCAGGAACCTAAGAACTTCATGATGAGAATTACATATGGAGCACCAGAATACTGCAGAGTCGTTGTGGTATGCATTGCGTGTGCGTACAAAAACCGAAAAAATAGTGGCAGGCGGGCTCAATCAGCGCGACATTGTTAATTTCTTGCCTCTTTACAAGAAAAAACACAGTGGTCCGATCGTGTTAAGACGAGTTTTATTCCACTATTCCCCGGCTATGTTTTTGCAAAGATTAACGGACGCCAATTGCACCCGTTGGTGACGGTCCCCGGTTTCATGTACATCG
>Ga0302278_10007441_pt1 | contig 10096 bp, 9 predicted proteins | sample III_Bog_N3_2_FD_194543 | JGI IMG/M metagenome (GOLD analysis project Ga0302278, IMG submission 194543) | Peat permafrost microbial communities from Stordalen Mire near Abisko, Sweden - III_Bog_N3_2 | ecosystem: Environmental > Terrestrial > Soil > Wetlands > Peat | place: Sweden: Abisko... | reverse complement strand
GCTGAAGGCTATTAGACCGTTAGGTCAGACAGGGAAAAGGATGGGCTATAGAAAATGCGAAAAACGATCGAAAGTCGGATCCCTCTGGTTGGTTTTATTGATCTCTGATGCCTATCCTCTGATCTCCGGTTTCGTGCGGTTCTGGCTAATAGCCTTTCCTTTACAGGGCCTGGGCAACCTTCTCGAGCGTATAGCACTCGATGATGTCACCAACCTCGTATTCCGAAAAATCTCCGAGACGGATACCGCACTCCAATCCGGCACGCACTTCCTTCACATCCTCCGTAAAACGGCGGAGCGTGGAGAGTCCGCCGTCATACACCGCCTGACGGCGGCGCAGCACGCGGGCGCGGGCGGTTCGAGAAATTCGTCCGTCGGTGACAAGACTTCCTGCAACCATCCCCTTGGTCAGATCGAAAATCTGTTTCACTTCGGCATGACCGATGATCGCTTCGCGAAGCTCCGGATCAAGAAGACCGGTCATGGCCTCCTTCATCTGATCCACAAGTTCGTAGATGATGCTGTAGAGCTTGATCTGAACGCCCTCCTTGCGGGCGGCGGTGATCGAGCTGTTCTCTACCTTGACACCAAAACCGATGATGATGGCATCGGAAGCGCTGGCAAGCAGCACATCACTCTCGGTGATCGGACCGACGGCGGCGTGAATGATCTTGAGATCGATCTTCGCCTGGGGAATGTCGGTGAGGGTTCCGATGATCGCTTCAAGGGAGCCCTGCATGTCGGCCTTGAGAATGATCTGAAGGGTCTTCTTCTGATCTGCTTCAAGGTTGGCAAAAAGATTCTCCAAGGTAGCGCGTTTCGGCGCGGCAAGCTTCTCTTTACGAAGTGAATCGAGTCGCTCTTCGCTGAGCTGGCGGGCCAGCTTCTCGCTCTCCATCACGACAAGCTCGTCGCCTGCATTCGGAAGGCCGCTCAGTCCGAGTACCTTGGCAGGCATTGCCGGGCCGGCGGATTTGAAGGGTTGCCCCTCCTCATTGATAAGCTGTTTCACTTTACCCCAATAGCATCCGCAGATGAAGCAATCCCCGACATGAAGCGTGCCGGAATTCACGATGATAGTGGCTGTCGGGCCTCGACCCGCCTCGACTTGGGCCTCGATGACGCTGGCGCGTGCAGGTTGATCGGGATTCGCCTTGAGTTCAAGAATCTCGGCCTGGAGGGACATCATTTCGAGCAGAGTATCAATCCCCTTGCCTGTTGCGGCGGAGACTTCGCAAACAACGGTCTCACCGCCCCAATCTTCGGAAACGAGTCCCTTGTCCTGAAGCTGCTGCTTCACGCGGTCGGGATTTGCCGTCTTGAGATCGCATTTGTTGATCGCCACCATGATGGTGACCTTTGCAGCTTGGGCATGACTGAGAGCCTCCAGTGTCTGGGGCATCAGTCCATCATCGGCAGCGACGACGAGCACAACAATATCGGTGACATTTGCACCGCGGGCGCGCATGGCGGAGAAGGCGGCGTGGCCAGGGGTGTCGATAAACGTGATCGGGTTGCCTTTCCAGTCGATGGAGTAGGCCCCAATGCGCTGGGTGATGCCTCCGGCTTCTCCGGAAGCCACCTTCGTGCGACGAATGGCATCCAGCAGGGAGGTCTTGCCGTGATCAACGTGACCCATGAATGTGATGATTGGACCGCGAAGCTTTTCCTGCTCGGGTTTGGCCTCAACGGGCTTGGGAGGTTCGACAGCAACCTTCTCCTCTTTATGGACTCCGGCACCGGAGACGCGCTTTTCACGCTCAAACACAAAGCCATACATGTCACAGAGCTTGGAGGCGATTTCCGGCTCCACGGACTGGTTGATGTTGGCGAAGATCTGCATCCCCATCAGATCCTTGATGATCTTGAAGGGCGCAACTTCCAACTGTGTCGCCAGTTCCTTGATCTGGATTGGCGGCTTGATATGAATGACCTTGCGGTTATCGATTGGCTCAGGCTCGGGAGCCGCTTCCGAAGTGACTTCTTCCTGATCGACAGGAATGCCGAGCGTGGCGGGAGCGTCAGCTGCCTGCTCGCCGATGCGAGGAAGGGCCTTACCCGTGGAGGTGACGCGTTTTTTAGGCGCGGGTTCGTCGATCAGCGAGAGTGTAGGAAGTTCAGTCGTCTTGAGCACCTGCTTCTGATCCTCCTCCTTTTCCTTGACGGCAGGTGCCTGAGCCCTTGCCTCTCTGGATGCGGAAGAACCCTTCGCTCCGCCCCTGGAAGCCGAGGTGCCGGACGATCGCGCGGATGTCGATCGGGCCCCCGGTTTGGACGCGGAGTTCCTGGACCCGCCTCCATTGGAGGACGAGGACTTGGTGTGAGAGACTTTACTGGTGGCCATTATAATTTTTTTCTTTGTTGCGGTTTCTTCCCTGGACAGGGAATGGACCGTTACAAGGCCCCAGAAACTCCTTTCTCTGCGACCTGATTTCTTGCTGCGTTAAGAATTGCCTCGGCCTTCTCCAGACCACAGCCGATGACTCCATCAATATCGGATGCCTCGGCGGTGAGGATGGCGGGAATATCGTTCATACCGCCGGCGGCGAGGGTCTTGGCTTCTTCCTCGCTGATGCCTAGTTGCTCGGCAAGTTGGTGGGCGGCGCCTCCCATCTGCTGTTCAAAGGCCTGGGCAGCAGTGCGGTCTTCTTGGATGTCGATTTCCCATCCGGTAAGCCGGGAAGTCAGGCGGGCATTCTGACCGCGTTTGCCGATGGCCAGCGCAAGATCTTCCTTCTCCACGGCGATACGGAGCGTGTGGCTGGATTCAATCACCTCGATGCTGCGGATACGGGCGGGCTTCAGAGCCTCACGGGCAAACTCCTTCGGATCCTCATACCAGCGGATGATGTCAACCTTCTCGTTGTTGAGTTCGCGAACGATGTTTTTGACCCGGGCACCGCGCATCCCGACGCAGGCACCGACCGGATCGACTTTTTCATTGGCGCTGTGCACAGCCACCTTGGTGCGAAATCCCGCCTCACGGGCAATGGAGCGAAGCTCAACGGTGTGGTCGGCAATCTCGCTGACTTCGATTTCGAAGAGTCGGCGGATGAAATTCGGATGACTGCGGGAAAGGATGATCTCCGGACCGCGCTGACCGTTTTCAACAGCAACGACATAGGCACGGATGCGGTCTCCAATGGAATACTCCTCGGTACTGACACGCTCGCGGGAAGGCATGATCCCCTCAAATTTTCCAAGATCGAGAACCACATCGCTGCGGTCGAAACGGCGGACGGTTCCACTGACGATCTCTCCTGCACGATCCTTAAACTCCTCGTAGATCATCTCCTTCTCAATCTGGCGGATGCGCTGCGCGATAGCCTGACGGGCCGTCTGGGCTGCGATACGACCGAAATCGCGGGGAGTGACCTCAATCTCGATTTCCTGGCCAATCTGGATCGCAGGATTGATACCTACCGCCTTCGCGAGGGAAATTTCCTCCTGGGGATTGACAACCGTCTCCACAACAAGGGGTTTTGCGAATGCGCGGATTTGGCCGTTCTTGGGATTGATATCAATGCGAACTTCACGGGAGCAGGAAAAGCTCTTCTTTGAAGCAGCAACCAGGGAAGAGGAAATCGCCTCGATGAGGATTTCGCGTTTGATGCCTTTTTCACGCTCGAGGTAGTCGAGCATTGCGATAAATTCGGAGTTCATGGAAATAGGAATTCCCGACGCACAGGTCAGGAGTGTTCCATGACAGTGTGTCGGGGGTTTGTGAGTATGCCCTCTTCAGGTAGGGCGGTCAATCGAAAGTAATGAGGAACCGACGATTCAAAAGTTTTGACCTATCGTCAGGGGAGATTCATGGTGCCGCACCAGCTTTATCGAACGATGTCGGCCACTTTCACCTACCTCTCCACTGTTCGGGAGGATGATCACGCCTCCTCGTGGATCAGTAAATCGGGATGGTTCTGGGGCGTGGTGACGCTGGTCACACTCTGGAAGCTCCTGGCTGCCTCGAAGCTCGGGCTCATCTTTGACGAATGCTACTACTGGGAGTGGTCGCTCCATCTTCAGGCCGGTTATTTCGACCACCCTCCCATGACGGCCTGGTTGATTGCGTCGGGCCACGCGATCTTCGGTCAAACATCCCTGGCCGTCCGGTTCTGGGCCATTGTTTCCGGTCTCCTCCTGGCGCTTGCCGGACGCGCTCTCGGCACAGAGCTCTTCGGACAGGCGGCGGGCAACCGGGCCGGAATTTTCCTTCTGCTCGCCCCGATTTTTGCCGGAAACGGCCTCTTGATGACACCGGATACTTTCCTGATGCCAGCATGGGCGTTTGCCGTCCTTTTTGCCTGGCGAGGAAGTCGAGGGAGCATGCTCTGGTGGCTTGCCGCAGGGCTTGCTGCAGGGCTTGGTATGCTGAGCAAGTACACCATGGTGCTTTACTTTGGAGGACTGGCACTTTTCTGGATCACGAGTCCTGGCCGACGCGGGAACATCTTTCTCGGCAGCACTCTGGCAGCCCTGGTCTCGCTCCTCATCTTCTCCCCCGTCATCTGGTGGAACAGCCGTCATGAATGGATCTCCTTTGCCAATCAGATGCGCCATGGCTTTCACAACGAGCATGCGACACTGATCAACTTTCAGAACCTGAGCGACTATACCGTTTTCCTGATCGTGCTCGTCTCCCCGGTGCTCGGACTCTTCTGCTTTCGCTCGGCGACCACACAACTGCGTGATGAACGCTATCGCTTCCTGGCCATCTTCTTCTGGGTGGTTGTGCTCTTCTTCGGATTCTCCGCCGCCAAGGCGCATATCGAGGCCAACTGGCCGATGGCGGCCTTCGTCACCGGCCTGATCCTTGTGGCCGCCGATTGGGAGCGCTATGGCAAAGTCTGGCGACGTACCGCGATCATCATCCTGCTCCTTGCTGATTTCGGGGCCGTGCTCGGAGTCGGATACCTCTCGCTGCCAAAAGACTCCTCTCTAGCCATTCAGAATCTCTCGTTCAACACCGGGTTCCTGAAACAATGCCTTGCTCCCCTCCCCCACTCGGAGCAGTTCGCCGACAAACTCGCCAACTCCGCCCAGCAGGGCTTTGGTGACTTTCAGGGACGGCTTGAAGAATTCCTCGGTCCTCAGGATGTGGCACGCGCTGTTTCAACCGAGTTCAAGAAATCGGGCGCAGATTTCCTCTGCGTCTCCAGTTACCAGTTCGCGGGGGTCATCTCTTTTTACGCCCCCGAGTTGGAACCCGTGATGTGGCTCCCTTACCTCGGCCGCTACCGCCTCTCCTGGATCAATGATCAGGTCTGGGCTGGAAAGACGGCCCTCACCGCCGAATGGCCTCATAACGGCCCCGATTATAGTGTCCTCTTCACCGAGTTCTCTGCACCACGAGCTTTGGAAGTTCCGGGAATCAAACGCCCTGTCTTTCTCTGCATCGGCAAGAATTACCTTCCGGAAAAAGTAAACTTCCGTCCCGGACACTGAATCCATGACACGCATTGAAAGGGCAAAAGCCCTCGCGACAGAACTTCCCAGAATCTATCCGTTGGCCCATTGCGAGCTCGATTTTTCGACTCCTCTGGAGCTTCTTGTTGCCACCATCCTCTCAGCCCAGTGCACCGATGTCCGCGTGAACATGGTCACTCCGGCCCTCTTCGCACGCTGCCGCACTGCTGCCGACTATGCCGCTATCCCGCAGGAGGAACTGGAGACGATCATCCACTCCACCGGCTTTTACAGAAACAAAGCCAAGTCGATCCGGGCAATGGGAGCCGTTTTGGTGGAGAAACACTGCGGCGAAGTTCCCCGCACTATGGAGGAACTCTCCGCACTGCCCGGAGTGGGTCGCAAGACGGCCAATGTCGTGCTTGGCAATGCCTTCCAGATCAATGAGGGAGTTGTGGTTGATACCCATGTCGGCAGGCTCTCCCTCCGGCTTGGTCTGACCACACAGACAAATCCGGTCAACGTCGAACACGACCTCATCAAACTTTTCCCCCGAGAGCAGTGGTGTGAGCTGAGTCATTGGCTCATCTGGCACGGACGCCGCCGCTGCAAGGCACGCAACCCGGATTGCCAAGGATGCGAACTCCGCTCACTTTGTCCCAGAAAAGGGCTAACGAGCTAAGGAACCGCAGCCTCAACCACTACTTTTCATGAGTTTCACGACAGCCAATCTCCTCGGTCAGATCCTCTTCGGTGCCATCGGCTTCGGAGCCTTTCTTTACGGGAAAAAACAGGGAGCATTCCGGGCGATGATTCTGGGTGCTGCCCTGATGGCCTATCCCTACTTTGTGCCAGACACCTTGATCCTCTATAGCATCGGCATCCTGCTGACACTTGGCCTGTTTATTTTTCGCGATTGAACAGCATCAGAAAAACCACCTTAACGATCGTTCACAAACCGTTCCATGAAACAGCTCCTCAAACCCTGGATGGCCCTCCTACTAGCCGCCACCATTGCGGCCTACTTCTTTGCCGACCGTCCGCTCTGCGAATTCATCTACAACCATGCGGTGCCGCAGCACCTCATGGATTTTCTGAAGAAGATGCTGAGCCTGCCTTTCTTTGTCAGCGAACACTCGCTGATCCAGCGATCCAACCTGCTCAGCCAGCTCCTGGATTGGCCGCCGCTCATGTCGGGTCTTTCCCCTTTTCTCCTTCTGCTCGGAGTTCTGCTCAAACCGGGAAAAGCTAAGGATCTCCTGATTTTCATGGGCATCAGCATTCTCCTGACCTTTGTCCTAAAAAATGACCTCAAATGGATCTTTAGCAGGAATTGGCCAGTGACCTGGACCAACAACAACCTCTCCTGGATCAGCAATCATGCCTATGGATTCCACTGGTTTTCCGGGAAAATTTTCCAGGGAGATGACACCACCGGCTCCTTCCCCTCCGGCCATACAGCAATCGCCTTTGCCACCCTTCTTCCGATCGGCCTCCTTCACCGTCGCCTCCTCCCCTACTGCATCCTCCTTGCTTCCCTCGAAGGTCTTGCGATGATTCTCTGCGACTACCATTTCCTGAGTGATGTGCTGGCCGGAGCGCTTGTCGGCATCCTCTGTGCCTTCGCCGCAAAATCTGCCCTACAACGTGAAATAGCCTAATCTGTAACTTATGCAAAAAATCCTCCTCACCTGTATCATCATCCTGATCGCGGCCTTTGTCGTGGCCTTCTTCTCTCTGAACCTCCTGGTCAAAAAAGCCGTCAATACCCTCGGCCCGGAGATCATGAAGGTCGATGTCAACCTCAGTGTGGCAGATATCTCCCCCTTCTCCGGCAGTGGCAGTCTCGTGCACCTTCTGATCGGCAATCCCGAGGGCTACAGTTCTCCCTTCGCCCTCCTCCTTGGTGGAGTCCAGATCAAAACCCAACGCACCTCCCTCTTCTCCGATCCCGTCATCATCAAGGAAATCGCCATCCGGAACCCTGAGATCAATATCGAGGGCACCCCGTTCGGAAACAACCTCACCAAACTTCTCTCCAACCTCAAATCCTCCTCCAACAATAGCAGCGGTGAGGAGACCGCTACAGACTCTAAAAAATCAAAGAAACTCATCGTCAGGGAAATCATCATCACAGGAGCCAAACTCCATGTGCACTTCACCGCCGCCAATCAAAGCCTCGATCAGACACTTGTTCTGCCTGACATTGCGCTTCACAACATCGGCTCTGATGGCTCCGGCGTCTCGACTTCCGAACTCTCACGACAAATCCTGACTCCGCTGCTCAACAGTGCCATCAGAGAAGGCGGAATAGCCTTGGCCAAACAAGGCATTAAACAGCTTGAAAACCAAGGTGCCGGACAACTCAACAAGGTGCTCGGAAACTTTTTGAAGTAGGCTGTGGACTGAGTCGAAAGGCGAAAGGCGAGAGGCGAAAAAGCTGAAGGATGAAATCAGCGACTGGCGGGAGCTGATAGTCATGCAGGCCTCAGGGCGTGCAGTCCCAAGATCAGCAGATCGAGGGATGGCTGGCATGGGAATGCCGCCAGACAAAAGGCATCAAATCGAAGGTCGGAATTTTAGACAGGATGAACATAAATGAGTTGCAGAAACGTTATCGTTCAATCCATTGAACTCAGGCTCTCCCGAGCCATTCCCCCCTTTGGGGCTGCCTTCGGCAATACGAGGCACATGGGCAGTGTCCGGAAAGCCTTTAGCCCGGTAGGGCGCTACTCACGGGAGTGAGAGCGGCAATCCTATCCGCTTTGATTCGCTCGCTCCCGCTCGGCTCACCCTCTTCGGGCTGTGTTCCTACACAGTCTATCCTAGCCGTTCCCACGGCTATGTATTCCCTAGTCGCTGATTTGAGCGAGCTGCCTTTTTTGCCAGTCGCTGATTTCCTATAATCTTGTAAATCCTGTCCAATTGCCTTTTTGGGGTAGTAATCAGGAACTCAGGAACTCAGGAACTCAGGAACTCAGGAACTCAGGAACTCAGGAACTCAGGAACTCAGGAAATGAAGAGTTACGAGCTGAATGCTAGGAAGCTTGGGTCAGGATTTTGCGGTGAGATCTTCGGTGATGGTTGCGAACTGTTCCAGGGCTGCTTCCAGATCGGCGGTGATATCGGCAGCGATGATCTCGGGGGCGGGGAGATTGGCGGAGTCTTCGAGGGCTTCGTCCTTGAGCCAGAAAATATCGAGGTTCGCCTTGTCCCGCTTGGTCAGCTCCTCATAGGTGAAGGACTTGAAGCGCTCGCTCTCCTTGCGGTTGTGGCGGTTCTTCGGATTGTAGGAGGTGACGAAGTCATCGAGGTCGCTCCGTTTGAGGGTATTCTCTTTGAGGGTGAAATGCTGGTTCGTCCGCAGATCATAGATCCAGAGCTTCTCGGTCCACGGCTTTTCCTGTGCGGGCTTACGGTCGAAGAAAAGGACATTCGCCTTCACTCCCTGGGCGTAGAAGATCCCGGTGGGGAGTCGCAGCAGCGTATGGACATCGGCCTGCTTGAGAAGTTCCCGGCGGATCGTCTCCCCTGCCCCACCCTCGAAGAGGACATTATCGGGGAGCACCACGGCGGCGCGGCCATGCTGTTTGAGAATTGTGAAGATGTGTTGGAGGAAGTTGAGCTGCTTGTTGCTCGTGCTGGCCCAGAAGTCGTCGCGGTTGATCGTGAGGGAATCCTTCGACTGCTCACCGTCTGCACCGATGATCGTAATGCTACTTTTCTTCCCAAAGGGCGGGTTGGCCAGCACCATGTCGTATTCCCCATGCTTCCCTGCCAGCGCGTCCTTGGTCGTGATCGGGAGATCCGTCGCATCGGCATCACCCCCGATGCCGTGCAGGAGGAGATTCATGGCACAGAGCCGGGTGACGCTATCGACCAGCTCGAATCCGTAGAGCGTGCCATCCCTCAAGCTCTTCTTCTGCGCCCGATCAAGTGCATGGTGATGGGAGAGAAAATCATGGGCCGCCAGCAGGAAGCCACCCGTACCGCAGGCAGGATCGCAGATCGTCTGGCCGGGCTTGGGGGCCATGGCATCGACGATGGCTGTGATCAGGGCGCGGGGGGTGAAGTATTGGCCAGCTCCCCCCTTCACATCGGCGGCGTTCTTTTCCAGGAGTCCCTCGTAGGCATCCCCCTTGATATCGACACCGAGACTCGTCCACTGCTCCTTGTCGATGAGATCGACAATCAGTCGGCGAAGCTTGGCCGGGTCCTGAATTTTGTTTTGCGCCTTACGGAAAATCAGCCCCAGCATTCCCGGACGCTTGCCCAGCTCCTCCAAGGTGTGCCGGTAGTGGGTTTCCAGATCATCCCCATCGAGCTTGATCAGGACATCCCAGCCGAAGCCCTTTGGGATCGGTGACAGTTTGTTAAAGGGAGCCCGCGACTGCTCATCCGCCATCTTGAGGAAGAGCAGAAAGGTGAGCTGTTCTAGATAATCCCCATACGAGAGCCCATCATCGCGGAGGATATTGCAGTAATTCCAGAGCTTCTGGACGAGTGCGAGTGCAGTCATGCTTGTCGATCAATTAAACGATAGATCCTCAGGAATTACTTAGGTAGGAGCCCTCGTCCAAGCACTTTACAACAGCAATCGCAAGTTCATGCATTACCATTAGCACCGCGTGCTCATATTTTTGGAACTGAGTCAAATCCGTTATTTCAAGCTTTTCGCCATGTGCTATTT
>Ga0302278_10007440_pt1 | contig 10098 bp, 7 predicted proteins | sample III_Bog_N3_2_FD_194543 | JGI IMG/M metagenome (GOLD analysis project Ga0302278, IMG submission 194543) | Peat permafrost microbial communities from Stordalen Mire near Abisko, Sweden - III_Bog_N3_2 | ecosystem: Environmental > Terrestrial > Soil > Wetlands > Peat | place: Sweden: Abisko... | reverse complement strand
GTTCAAACCATTGGTTCAGGCGTACATCAGGAGTATTGGATACCTGCGGCCTGTTTGGACGAATCCAACAGCAATATCGAAGGTCCGATCCAGACAGTCGCTGGTTAATGGGATCAGTCGGGCCAGCGTTAGCTCGTTTAAAGAACGTCGCGGCCTTTGAACAACCTCCCGTATCGAGCGCAGCGCTGACTGCTTCCTCGCCAAAGGTGGCGTGCTGGTCGGCAACCGGAAATATCGCAAAACCTTTCCGATGTTCGAATACGCGTTCCGTTCGCATCGTCCTATGATTGATGCCACGCCTACTTCGATGCGAATGGCGTCCGTAGGGTGGGCAACGGTTGGGCGCAATCCGTCTGTCCGAGGTCTTCCGAGGAACTTCCCGATGGCGGAGAATCTCCCGTACCAGAGCCGCGCCGCCGGTCCGCTCCGGCGCACCCAGGTTGCCGATCCGCCCGCAGGCTTCCCTCGAATGCCACCTGTCCGAGCATGAGGAAGGTCTGGTAGCCTGGCGCCTGGATCAACTGAACTTCAACGCTGTTTCCGACAATGGTCAAACCCGGGAACACAAGCCAGCGCGGTCCGGGACTTGGGTCGGGCTGTACCGCATAGGTGACGCCATTGATCGCAACCGACGCGGGAAGCAATACGGGGCCATTGCCGGGCGGCGTATTATCCACCCACAAGCGGACGGCAGAGATCGTAGCGGTATCGGAAAAGAAGAACCGGATGGTGGGCGCGTACCCGTTCTGGCTGGTTTCCCAGCCGACCCATTGCGACGACACGCCGTCCAGATACCAACTGGCGGCGGGCAGCACTCCGTCGGTCAGCTTTCCCGTTCCGCCGGTCAGCAGGGCGTTATTGGTGTTACATGAGTTGGCGGGGCACGGAAAATAGGTGAAGTCCCGGTAGTTGTAAGTCCCCGCGTCACCGTTGGACATCGTGTAGCTCGATACGACAAGGTCGGTCGCATCTGCCGGAAGCGGCGCAAGAGATGTTGCCAACGCCACCAGCAAGGGAAGAATACTCTTCCCGGGCAGGATCATTCACCCGCAGAATAGCACGCGGACCGTGCGCTACCACTTGTGGACTTTGACCATCGACTTATCGATGGCCTTCAGATCGACTTTGCCGCACATGGCCATGTCGCGGGCCAGTTCGCTTTGCAGCAGTTCCATAACGTGCTGCACTCCGGGCGCGCCGTAAGCGGCCAGACCCCATGCAACGGGGCGTCCGATTATCACGCCGGTTGCGCCGAGCGCGAGCGCCATCAGAATATCGCTGCCGCGGCGGAAGCTGCCGTCGATCAGGATCGGGATCTTTCCGCCGACCGCGTCGACGATGCCCGGCAGAACTTCCATCGGCGACGCCATCGCGTTGGCCGCAACGGGTCCCGCCACGTAGCTTGAAACCACGACGCCCTGCACGCCTTTCTTCACGGCATCGCCCGCTTCCCCGGCGTTCATGACGCCCTTCAGCAGAAACGGAACCTTCAGACCCTGGCGCATCGCATCGATCGATTTCCAGTCGTCGCCCGAATCGCTCAGCGTCAGGCAGACCGCCTTGCACCCAGCCGCTACAGCTGCGCCCAGCCGCTGCTTATCCGTATCGGGATACACCTGATACCAGAAGCCGGCCTTCGCTTCCGGCGCGATCTGGCTGAGCGGCAGGCTGGATTTATCGGAAATTACCATCATCGCTTTTGCCGCCGAAAGGCCGCGTGCCGTGGCGAGCTCGCCTTCGGGATGGAAGCGCTTCTGCTGCGATATTGGACCGCCGACGATGGGCGTGAACATGGGCGAGCCGAATAACTGCAGGGTCAGATCCAGCTTCGTCGTGTCGACCATCATGCGCGGGCGGAAGGTCATGCGGTCAAAGGCGCGCCGGTCGCTGCCTGCGATTTCGGCATAGGTGAGGGCGTCGAGCCTGCGCTGCGCCATCGCCTCCACTTCGAAAATATTGACCGTTTCGTCAACGGGAGTGATGCGTCCGGGCGGTTCTCCAATAAGTTGCTGCATATGGTTAGGGGAAATTCGTCAGCGCGAGGCTGCGGTTGATGGAGGCGATTGAGGTTTGTCCGGTGAACCGCATGGCTTGTACCAGTTCGGCCTGGAGGATTTCAAGAACTCGCTGGACACCGGCGGCGCCGAAGGAGCCGACGGCCCACAGGGGCACGCGGCCGAGGCAGACCGCATTCGCGCCCAGCGCGAGCGCCTTCAGGATATCGGTGCCACGACGAACGCCGCCGTCGAAGAGCACGGGAACTTTGCCGCCAACCGCATCCACAATCTCCGGGAGCACTTCCAGCGTGGACGGCCCGTAATCAAGTGAGCGTCCGCCGTGGTTCGAAACGTAGACGCCATCGACGCCATGATCGAGGCAGATTCTGGCATCTTCGGGAGTGAGGATTCCCTTGGCGAGGATCGGCACCTTCACGAAGGGCCGGATATCGTCGAAGAATTTCCATTCATACCAGAGGCGGGCTTCGGAGACGCGATACGGATTGCCGCCCGTGCGGGGCGCAGTGGCGAAACGGCTGACGGTGCCCGCACCGCGGCCGCCAAGATTGCGGTCGTGCAGATCGCGCTCATAGACGGAAGCCTGTTGATCGACAGTGACCACAACCGCTTTCGCGCCCGCGGTCTGAGCGGCTTCGAGATACTGGCGGTCGAGATCGATTGACTGCTTCGGATAAAGCTGCACCCAGAGCGGACTGGTTGCGGCGGCGGCCACTTTATCGAACGGGAACGTGGAGTTGTTACTCACGACCATGGTCGTGCTGGAAGCGGCCTGCGCGCCTTTGTGCGTGGCCATTTCGCCATCCGTGTTCAGAGTGCCGTGGCCCGCGGTGGGCGACACGATGATGGGAAATGCCATCCTGGCGCCGAATAATTCGATGGAGGTCTGAGGCGCGCCGGGCGCGGCGATGCGCTTCGAGACAAGTTCGACCCAATCGTATGCCTGGCGATTGCGGCGCAGCGTGAACTCGCTGTCCGCGCCGTGAGCGGGGTAGTCGTAAGCCGTGCGGGGCTGTTTCGCGTAGGCGACGGTTTCGAAGTCGAATGCGGTGAGCAGTTCTTTGAGGCCGGGCACACGGCTGTGGTCGCGGAAGGGGTCCTGCTGTGCGGGCAGGAGTGGCGATCCCGCGAGGAACGATGCCAAAGCTTTCAGACAGTCTCTGCGATCCATGTAATTCACCGGGCGGAAGTTATTATATATACATCCCGTCTCGCCGCGCACAACATGGAACAAGCAAGCCTCATACGTTCGCGGCCTGGTGTCTTTGCGATTATCCGCGAGGCGCTTAGCGGCTCGCACGCCGATTTCACCGAAGGCAATCTCCGTCGCGCCATTGTAATCCTCGCGATTCCGATGATTCTCGAGATGGTCATGGAATCGCTGTTCGGCGTGGTCGATATGTTCTTCGTGGCGCGACTGGGCGTGGATTCGCTGGCCACGGTGGCGCTGACGGAATCTCTCCTGGTCCTTGTATTCGGAGTCGCGCTGGGGCTCAGCATGGCGACGACGGCGTTCGTGGCGCGGCGCATCGGAGAAAAAGACCCGGTAGGCGCGGCCGAGGGTGCGGTGCAGTCGATTGCGCTGGGATTGCTGATGTCGGTTCTGGTGGGAGCCGCGGCGATTCTGTATGCGCCGCATCTCCTGGCGCTGATGGGCGGTACCGAATCGGTGGTGCGCACGGGCACGGCATACACGAGAATTCTGCTGGGCGGTTCGGTCACGATCTTTCTGCTGTTCCTGATCAACGGCGTGTTTCGCGGAGCGGGCGACCCGGCGCTGGCGATGCGCGTGCTCTGGGTGGCGAACGGCATCAACATCCTGCTCGATCCGTGTCTGATCAACGGCTGGGGGCCGTTTCCGCGGCTGAATGTGATGGGTGCGGCGGTGGCTACCACGACCGGGCGCGGCGTTGGCGTGGCGCTGCAGTTCTTCTTTCTGCTGGGCGGATACAGCCGCGTGCGAGTCTACGGGCGGCAGATTCGCATCCGGTTCGATGTGATGTGGCGGCTGCTAAAGGTGTCGTTTACCGGTATGCTGCAGTTCGTGATTTCGATGGCGAGCTGGACGGGCCTTGTCCGGTTATGCGCCACGTTTGGCACGGTTCCGGTTGCGGGTTATACCGTTGCGATCAAGATCTTTCTTTTCGTGCTGCTGCCGTGTTGGGGAATGTCGGGGGCGGCGGCGACTCTGGTAGGGCAAAGCCTGGGCGCGAAGAAGCCGGCGCGGGCCGAAGCGGCCGTGTATCAGACGGGCCAGTTCACCATGGTCTACATGGGCGTGGTGGCGGCGATTTCGATTGTGTTTGCGCCGCGTATTGTGGCGTTCTTTACGAGCGACCCGGCCGTGCAGCAGGTCGCGTCGGACTGCCTGCGGTTCATCAGTGTGGGAAATATTTGTTATGCGTGGGGAATGGTGCTGATCCAGGCGTTCAATGGCGCCGGCGACACGAGGACTCCCTCGGCAATCAACTTTTTCTGCTACTGGTGCTTCCAGATTCCGCTGGCGTGGTTCCTCGCCATTCAACTTCAGTGGGGGCCGCGCGGCGTGTTCACGGCGATTCCGGCGGCGGAGACGGCGATGACCGCCGCATCGCTGGTTCTGTTCCGCCGCGGAGCCTGGAAGCGGAAGGTTATCTGACTGCCGGATACATCGCGCCCGTACTCCCGTTGGCATCGAACTGCGCGGTGAGATCCGAATTGATGCCGCGATATTCCGGATCGCGCCACTCCCCCTGCCAGATGATCCCCACAGCTTCTGAACCCCGACACATCCGAAGAGGACTTCCGGCATGCCACAAGCCCGATCACCCCGAGTCCCGGCTCATCCTCAGGCCATTTCACGTATCCCGATGCCCTCTGGTCAGGCGTGTTATGCTGATCGGCATACGAGGGACCATGCGCATGCGCTTCGCGAATTCCGCGGTCCTTTTCTCGTTTGGGTTTTCCCCGCTGACCGACATTCCGGCCCAGTTCAGGCGATACTCGGGCGACGAAAATCATCCGGTTCCTGCCCCCGTCGGCGCTCCCGGCGACGGCGCGCACTTCCACGCCGCCCTTCCATGCAAATCTTTACAACCTAATGGCTTGCGCATCGCCGATTCAATGACAGATCGCCCCCACGGAACGTCTATAAAGGTATAAGTAAGCAGAATGTTCGAGTTCCTTTTTAAATACCCGCCGGCAATATTCGCCAAAGGCAAGCTCGCGCTCCTCTCGCCCTGGCCCCTGTGGCTGCTCTTCGTACTGCTGCTCGCCGCCGCCGCCGGCCTCTACTGGAACATCCGCCAGCGCGACGCCCACGGCAAAGGCGCGCTCTCCAACATCCGCGCCACCGCGATCTGGCTGCTCCAGACGGCTCTCATCGCCGTCGTTCTCTTCATGCTCTGGCATCCCGCCATCAGCGTGGCGCGCCTCCGGCCGCAGCAGAATGTCGTCGCTATTCTGGTCGACCACTCCCGAAGTATGGCCATCGCCGACGACGGCAAGCCACGCCTCCAGTCCGCCGAGGAGCTTCTCAATACCCAGCTCCTGCCCGAACTCAGTAAGAAGTTCCAGATCCGCCTCTACGAATTCGGCCGCGACGCCTCTCGCGTCGACTCCGCCTCCAACCTCAAGGCCGACGACAACGCGACGCGCATCGGCGACAGCCTCCGCCACATCGCCTCCGAAGCCGGCACCATGCCGCTCGGCGCCATCGTTCTTCTCACTGACGGCGGAGACAATACCGGTGGCGTGGACCGCGACACCATCGCCCAGCTTCGCCAGCTGCGCGTGCCCGTTCACACCATCGGCTTCGGCCCCGATCATTTCAATAAAGACATCGAAGTTGAAGACGTTGCCGTCCCGGCCCGCGCCCTGCCCAACTCGCGCGTCAGCGCCCGCGTCGCCTTCCGCCAGCACGGCTATCCCGACGCCAGGGTTAAGCTGGTCGTTCACGAAAACGGCAAGGCCATCGCTCAGCAGGACATCGTGCTCAAGCCCGATGTCGAACAGAGTGAATCCGTCGTTTTCAATTCCGGCGCGGCCGGAGCGCACAGCTTCTCGGTCGGCATCGAGCCGCAGGCGGGTGAGGAAAACGTGCAGAACAACGCCATGGTGCGCCTCGTCAACGTCACTCCCAAACAGCTCCGCATCCTCTATTTCGAGGGCGAGCCGCGCTGGGATTTCAAATTCATCCGCCGCGCCCTCATTGATACCGACGACCAGACCATCGACCTCACTACCATCCTCCGCACCACCCAGAACAAGACCTACACGCAGACCACCACCGGCGGAGCGGTGGATCGCAAGGGCATCGAAGACGGCTTCCCCACAAGGCCGGAAGATCTGTTCCAGTTCGACGGCCTCATCCTCGGCAGCGTCGAGGCCAACTATTTCTCGCCCACCCAGCAGCAAATGATCAAGGACTTCGCCGATAAGCGCGGCGGCGGCGTCCTGTTTACAGCCGGCCGCTTTGCCCTGAACGACGGCGGCTGGGGTAATTCGCCTATGGCTGAAATGCTGCCGCTGCGTCTGCCCAATGAAAAGACTTTCTCCCGCGATTTCGCCGAAGCCAGCCTCACCGAGGCCGGCCGCGAGAATCCCATCACGCGTCTTGAAGAGAACCGCGACGCCAATGTCGCCCGCTGGAAGAAGATGCCCGAACTGGCCAATTACGCCACCATGGGCGCGCCCAAGCCCGGCGCTGTGGTGCTCATGGATGTCACCGAAGCCGGACACCATCCCTCGCCGCTGCTGGCCATCGAGAATTACGGCCACGGCCGCACCGCCATCCTCGCCACCGAAGGCACATGGCGCTGGAAGATGCTCCAGGATCACACCGATACCACCGACTTCACTTTCTGGAAGCAGCTCATGCGCTGGCTCGTTACCGAAACGCCTGGCCAGGTGACCACGTCCACTCCACATCAGGTGCTGTCCGACGATACGCGGGTTCCGTTGCGCGCCGTGGTGCGGGATAAGACATACGATCCCGTGGCGGGGGCAACGGTGCAGGCATCGATCACCCGGCCGGACGGCGCGACCGCCGTGGTCGACATGAAGCCCGATCCGCTGGAGCCTGGCACGTACACGGCCGAATATTCCGCCGATAAAGCGGGCGCTTATGTGACCGAGGTGACCGCGCATCAGGACAAGACTGATCTCGGAACAGATACCATGACTTTCCGGCGCGAAGACGGGGTAGCGGAGAACTTCAACGCGGCGCAGAATAAGGATCTGCTCGAAAAGCTTTCGAGCGATACGAGCGGCAATTACTACACGCCGTCGAAAGCGAAGCGGCTGGGTGATGAAATAGCGGTGTCGGAAGCCGGCATCACCGCGCATGACAATCTGGATATCTGGGACATGCCGATCCTGTTCCTGCTGGTGCTCTTAATCCGCGGAGGCGAATGGTTGTTACGCCGAAAATGGGGTGTCGTTTGAAGAAATTTGCCGCTCTCACGCTCTTTCTCGCCACGCCGGCCTTTGCCACCACCTACATGGTGACCATCGCGGGTCTGGGCGGTGAGGCCGATTACGAGCAGCGCTTCCAGCTCCTCGCCACCGACACCGACAAGATCCTCAAGGCCGGAGGCGGCACCGACCGCGTCGTCGAGACATTTAAAGGCCCCGACGCAACGAAAGCCAAAATCACGGCTTCGTTCAATCGCATCGCCTCGGAAGCTAAGCCGCAGGATGTCGTTGTCATCATGATGATCGGCCACGGGACCTTCGACGGAACCGAGTACAAATTCAACCTGCCCGGCCCCGATCTTTCCGGTACCGAACTTGCCGCGCTGCTGAACAAGATCCCGGCAACCCGCCAGCTTGTAGTTGATATGACCAGCGCCAGCGGAGGCGCCGCCGCCGCCCTGAAAAAGGATGGCCGGACCGTAATTACCGCCACCAAGTCCGGCATGGAGAAGAACGCCACCGTGTTTGCCCGCTTCTGGGTGGAAGCCCTGCGCGATCCCGCCGCCGATTCCGATAAGAACGAAATCGTTTCGGCGCTCGAAGCCTTCCACTATGCGCAGACTAAGACCGCGGCATTCTACACGGACCAGAAACGTCTTGCCACCGAGCATGCGCAGCTGGAAGACCAGCAGAAAGCCGCCGCTTTCCCGCTCGTGCGTTACGGCTCCGCCAATGCGACGATCACCGACCCGGCGAAGCGTCAGCTGGTCGCGAAGAAAGAAGATATCGAGAACAAAATCGACGCGCTGAAGTTCGAAAAAGATCTCATGGCGCCCGAGGATTACAAGCGTCAGATGGCCGTCCTGCTCCTCGATTTAGCCAGAACACAGGAGCAGATCGACAAATGACCCGTCTTGTGCTTTGTGGAGTAGGCGTTTTCGGCTGCGCTCTTTTCCTCCAGGCTCAAACCATCCAGGAAGCCGAAACCCTCTGGCGCAACCACGACTACGTCGGTGCCAACGCCGCCTTCCAGGCTCTTGAAAAAGCGCATCCCGACAACGCCCAGTACAAAGTCCGTTGGGGCCAGTTCTACTTCGAGCGCCACGATTACATGGACGACGCCTCCAAGCTCTTCCAGGAAGCCCTCGTCCTCGATCCCAAAAACGCACAGGCGTACTTCGGCCTCGCCCGCGTCTACGAAGAAGGCTACAGCGGGAAAGCCAAGGAGGCCGCCGACAAAGCCCTCGAACTCGATCCGAAACTCTACCAGGCCGACGAACTGAAATCCCGCATCGATCTCGAAGACGACGACCAGCCGAAAGCCATCGAATACGCCGATGCCGCGCTCGCAATCAATCCCCAGGCCGTCGACGCCCTCGCCATTCATGCCGCCATCGACATGCTGGCCGATAAGGAATCCCCCTGGCTTCCGAAGCTTGCGAAAACCGCCGACAAGGGCAAGGGCTACGAAACTATCGCGCACTTCTTCGTCATCAACCGCCGCTATGATGATGGCATTGCCTACTACCGCAAAGCCATCGAAGCCCAGCCCGACCTCTGGTCCGCCCACTCGCAGCTCGGTGTGAATCTGATGCGCTTCGGCAAGAATGACGAAGCTTACAAGGAGCTCGAACTCGCCTACAACGGCGACCACACCAGCGACGCCTCCACCCGCAACTCCCTGAAGCTGCTCGACACCTACAAAGACTACGTCACCTTCACGACGCCCACCACCATCCTGAAGCTCGACAAGAAGGAAGCCGACGCCCTTCGCCCGTACTTCGAGCAGCAGATGAAATTCAACATCGCGCTCTTCGAGAAGAAATATCAGTACAAGCTCAAGGAACCGGTGCAGGTGGAAGTCTACCCGAACCATGAAGATTTCGCTGTCCGTACTTTAGGACTGCCCGGCCTCGGCGCATTAGGCGTAACCTTCGACACAGTGGTCGCGATGGACAGCCCTTCCGGCCGCCCTCCCGGGCAGTTCCACTGGGCCAGCACGCTGCGCCATGAAATGAGCCACGTCTTCATCCTCAAGCTGACCAACGACCGGGTGCCCCGCTGGTTCACCGAAGGTCTCGCCGTTCACGAAGAGACCGCCACTACGGCCGACTGGGGCGACCGCATCACGCCCGAAATCATCACCGCCATCCGCGATAAGAAGCTCCTGCCCGTAGCCCAGATCGATCGCGGCTTCGTGCACCCGGAATTTCCCGCGCAGGTGATAGTCTCTTACTTCGAGGCGGGCAAAATGTGCGACTACATCGCGGAGCACTGGGGCGAATCGAAACTGCTCGATATGGCGCACGAATTCGCCAACAACGTGCCCACCGTGAAGGTCATCCGCGACCAACTGAAGATCGAGCCCGAAGAGTTCGACAAAGGCTTCCTCGCTTCCGTCGAAAAGGAGACCAGTGTCACGGTCCAGAATTTCGAAGAATGGACCAAAGGTCTGGGCGAACTCAACAAAATGTCCCGCCAGCCCGACGCAAAATCGGACGACATCATCGCCAAAGCGCGGGTTCTCGAACACTTTTATCCGGACTACGTCGAACTCGGTAACGCTTACACAATTGCCGCCAAGGCCTGCCTCATGAAAGAGGACAAAGCATGCGCCATGGAAGAATACGCCAAATACACGAAGAACAGCGGCCGCGATGCCGACGCCGTCAAGCAATACGCGAAGCTC
>Ga0302278_10007430_pt1 | contig 10105 bp, 5 predicted proteins | sample III_Bog_N3_2_FD_194543 | JGI IMG/M metagenome (GOLD analysis project Ga0302278, IMG submission 194543) | Peat permafrost microbial communities from Stordalen Mire near Abisko, Sweden - III_Bog_N3_2 | ecosystem: Environmental > Terrestrial > Soil > Wetlands > Peat | place: Sweden: Abisko... | reverse complement strand
GTGCGCGACGGGGTGAACTTTCTCGACCTGATGGCTCGGCAGATCATCGATCTTCGCACGCGGAGCGGAACAGCGGTTCGTCTTCTCCTGATGAATAGTTTCAGCACCAGCAAGGAAACCCTCGCCCATTTGGAACAATATCGGGCCGAGGGGCTCGCGGAACCCTCCGAAGTGGAACTGCTGCAGAACCGGATTCCGAAGATCGATGCGCAAACGCTGGAGCCTGTAACATGGCCCGCAGATCACGAACTCGAATGGTGTCCGCCGGGTCACGGAGATCTTTACCCTGCCATCGTGGGAAGCGGCTGGCTTGATCGCCTGCTGGCAGAGGGGGTGAAATATGCCTTTATCTCCAACTCCGATAATCTCGGTGCGATTCTCGACCCCAGCATCCTGCTCCATTTCGCGGACTCCGGAGCACCGTTTCTGATGGAGGTGACGCAGCGGACGGCGGCGGATCGCAAGGGAGGGCATCTCGCCGTTCGCAAGGCGGATGGCAGGCTACTCCTCCGCGAGGTGGCGCAATGTCCCGAGAATGACCTGGAAGCATTTCAGGATATCGGTCTTCACCGGTATTTTAATACGAACAACCTCTGGATGCGCCTGGATCTCCTGAAAAAACAGCTTGCAGCGGGTGCCGGAGTGCTGCCCCTTCCCATGATCCGGAACAACAAGACAGTGGATCCACGCGACAAGACATCGACCCCCGTGGTTCAACTCGAAAGCGCGATGGGTGCCGCGATCGAGTGCTTCGAGGGCGGGGCTGCGATCGAGGTTCCGCGAAGCCGCTTCGCACCCGTGAAAACAACATCCGACCTGCTCGCCCTTCGTTCCGATGCGTATGACGTGCTGGAGGATGGACAGGTTCGCCTGGCCTCTGCACGGCAGGGAGTGCCCCCGGTGATCACGCTCTCGGATGATTACAAGCTGGTGGATCAGATCGAGTCCTTGGGCGTGCCAAGTCTGCTTCACTGCAGTTCTCTCGCCGTGAAAGGCCCCATCCGCTTTGACTCCGGTGTGGTGCTGAGGGGCAATGTGAGTTTTGAAAACCCGGATTCCACAACCAAGACGGTTCATGCCGGCCTCTATGAAAACGAAAGCGTCCGGTTGTGAGGGAAGTTATAAAGATCATTCTCAACCGGGTCGTCGCCCCCGCATTGGACAGGAAGAGCACAAACCTTGACGGACAGAGCGTAAACCCTTGCTGACAGACGGGAGGCTTACTCCCAAACGCACAAGCGGTTCACATATTCCCCGGAACCGTCACGCAGCCAGCCATCGAGCTGGGACTGATCCTTAAGCTGCTGCCCGCGGGCACGCGGCACAGCCACGAAACGCGTTTTGACCTCCGGGAGCGCGGTCATATCCACCCATAGTTTCTCGAACTGGCTCACCGGGAATACATCCTCCTGGCCATGGCCCCAGCGCTTCTTCACATCCTTGATGGTGATGTAAGTCGGCATCCGGGCCGCCACGGCGCGCACGGCGGCGGAGACTCGCTCGGCGTCGCCCAGCTCGTTGCGTTGCAGACCGAAGACCGCCAGCAATTTATCGATGCTGATCCAGCAGGTGTTGGAATTATAGTAACGCAGTTGGAACTCATCCTCCTCGCGTGGCATGGCCAGCCCCTCGACCAGCCGGACCTGGCCGTTCACACGCGCCAGGCCTCCACCCCGGTCCTCAAGCCGACGCTGAATGACCTCGAAGGTGAGCCCGGCAGCCTGTTCCAGGTGAAGTCCAAACAGAGCGGGATCGGCGTCCGCCCCAAGCGTGTCAATGTTATGCAACATCAGGTGCTGCAGCTGCGGCTGCTCGGCCAGCAATTTCGCCAGCACACCGTTGCGCAGGAGGTTGGGCACTTCAAACCAGTGACCCACCGGGTGCAGGCACTGTCCAGGCAGGTTGTCCGTATAATCACCACCCTCGCCCGCCGTGGAGGCCCAGTTTAAGAGCGCCGCTCGCAGGCTGGCACGCACCTTCTGCTGCTGCTCGTCGAGGCGTTGCTGCGGCATTTCCTCCCAGAGAAAACGCAGATCGCGCACGGTAGGGATCATGCGCAACCCGATGGAACGTCCGGCAGAAAGCCTAAGCGGCCCGGGATAGCCATGGTTCTTCACTCGCTCCAAATACTCCTCGATGGCAGAGTGAGTGAGATAACTGGTGGTGAAGATATGCGGTAACTGGCCGGGCTGACCGGCCAGTTGGGCGATACGCAGGCTCTTGGCCAGGTGGGTTTCGATAAAAGTGCGATGCCGGCCAGCAAACTTGCAAAACGGATGCAACGCTTTGACCACCCCGGCCCCCTGGGTCCAGCGGCTGCCCACCCCCGCTGCGAGGGTGACGATGGCCAGTTCGCCGCGCGCGATGGCGGCCAGGCCGGCCCGGCGTAATTCCGCTTCGTGGGGACTGCTGGCCGACAAGACATCTCCCGGCAGCACATCCTTGATATCGGCGCTGGAGGGAAGCCGGTTCTGAGCCAGACCAATGCGGCTATTTTTCAAATCTTCACGGATTTGTTCGTGCTGAAGGCGGTCAAAGCCGTTCTGCTCGAGCAACTCCGACAGGCTTTGCTGGCGGCCGGCATCTGTTTTCAATCGCGGGAGCAGCCGGTCGAACAGCGTTTGCATCATGCCTGAAAATTCCGGCCGGTTGCGGCAGGCCACGCTGAATTTGTCGAGTTCGGCACGTTGTGGACGCGTGAGACTTTGGGGATCCGCACGCAACCACCGAGGGACATGCAGTGCGTAATACCCGCGTGGCAGCAAGGCGTCACCGCCCTCCAGCAATTCCGCCCGGGTGCCGTGCTCATTGATGGCAAAATCATAGACCACCGGCTCCATGGCGAAGGGAAGCGCATGCTGGAGGTCGTGTTTGGTTTGCGAGAGGATGGCCTGCAGGCGCTTTTGAGCCGCAGCCTTGCGCTCAGGAGCGAAAATAAAACCCATACCGCCACCGGACATGCCACCCAGCATCCAGAAACCCCAGAAATCCGCGCCAAATTCCGCACGCACGGCATTGATGACCGTTTCGGTGAAGGCATTGCTCGCCCAGGGGATGATGGTCTGGATCGGCTCGCTAAAATTGCGCGTGGTCAGGCCGCCGAGGGTCTCCACATGACCGCCTCGCAAGGCTTGAATAATTTCCTCAAGCAAATCCAGAGCCTGCTGCCGAGCGGTCCATTCGATCGGTGAGCGGAGCAGGTATTTTTCCGTGACCATTTCGAGAATGGGTCCCACGTTTTGCGCCATGCCGCCGTGAACCAGCACGAGACTGTCCTGCAAACGCTCGCGCGTGGCGGCGGAGACAATCTGCCGGTCGAAGATCTGGTGCGCGGGCATAAGACGTCCTCGGCTGATGCCCCATTCGGGATCGCCAGGCACGGAGGGCACGCCGGTGATGAGCTTGATGCCGGGCCACACGCCGCCGGAATCCTGCCAGCCGCCCCCGGAGCCGCCCAACCATTCGCCGAGTAGCGCACGGGCGAGTACCAGACGACGCTCCGGCTCGGACAGTTCGCCCGTGAGAGACTCCGCCTGCCGGGTGGCCCGCATGCAGACGGAAATCAAGGACGCGAGGAGATTGGTCGAGACGGCCAGACGCGAGCCCTTGGGAATGTCGTTCACATGGCTGACCAGTTCCAGGCCGCGCCCGGGCCCGACTACTTGAGCGAGCAGGTCCGCGAGATTCAGTCCGGAACCCTCGATGCCCGGCGGCACAATCCCCGCCGCGATCACCGCCGCCTTGAGCAGGCCAAGGTAATCCCGGGCAAAGTCAAACACCTCGGCCAGACTGCTGATGTCAACCGTCGCCCCGAGATCCACGCTGGTAAGCCGCAGCACCGGCTCATCAATCACGCGCAGGCAGGCCTCCACCGGCGGCTTGGTCACGGCATCGCGACCGTGGACACCGAGGTCCACGGAAATGTTCAGCACCCGCGCCCCCTCGGGGAAATCCATGCCGAGGAAAAAAATGTCGCTCCAGCCCGAGTGGCTCAAATCCATCCGCACCGGGGTCAGCTCGCGCAGCACCGGATAGGTGCCATCCTCGCTTCGCACCAGTAATTCCGGGCGCAGGCGCAAGGGATGATCCTCCGGATGTCCCATACGGAACATCCACTGGTTGCCCCGAACCGAGCGGACGCTCCTCCGGACCTGGTCAGCCAGTGTCTGAAAGGCAATCCGTTGATAAACGGATGCCAGCGCGCTGGAAACGGCATCACTGGGGCCGGTGCTAGCCTGCACCGCCAAAAACTGTTCCAGCGCCTCCTCAAAGCGCCGTTGCAACAAATGTTCGAAACCCTTGAATGGAATCATGCCAGCCGCCCCGGACGGGAGCTTGCCGGGCAGGTGAAAGCGATGGATCGCGTACAGGAAAAACAGGGCGCGCACGCGTTCGTAAAGATTGTCGCTGGTGCGGCGGAAGGCCTCCAGTTCCGCGCAGGCCGCCAATAATTCGGGCACCGTGGCGCGGGTGCAGATGGCATCCAGCGACTGGTTCCGGATTGCCGGGTCTGTCGAGGTAATGATTTCGATGAGGGGGCTGGCCATGGGAAGGATGGTTGAATCCAGAAACGAAGCGTTACTGGCCCTCCTGGGCGAGCAGTTCAACCACCCCGGCGAGAACCTCGGCACGGGCCGGACTGGCAAGTGCGAGAGCCAGCTGCGCGGTGAGCAATCCATACTTCAAGCCAATGTCGAACCGGCGACCGGCCAATTCCAGAGCCAGATAACGTTCCTGAGCGGCCAACCGCGACAAGGTCTCGCTCAGACTGGCCGTGCGGCCTGCGGCAATCTCCGTCCCCAGCGAGTCCATGACTGCCGGAGTCAGCACATGCATCCCAAAAAAACAAAGATAATGGCCGGCCCGCAAACCGGGCACAATCAGGCGTTGTTCGGCAACCGTTGGCGTGGGCTTCTCCAACACCTCGGACACCTGATACAGGCCCCGGCTGTTTTCAGCAAGCCGGCCGCCCACAACGCCATAATAGGGGAGTTTGCTTTCGTGCGTGGCATGCACGGCGGAAACGGCGCAGACCTCCGCTTCCGCCACCTCGACCAACTGTTGTCCGCAACTGCGGCCTTCGCGGCTGAGATATAAATGATCGCCAACCAGAAGCAGGAAGGAATCCGTGCCGGTGAATTCGTGAGCGCTCCAGATGGCGTGGCCGTATCCCTGGGCGTGGCCTTGTTCCACAAAATGCAGACGCTTGCCGTGCCCTCCGGCGGCGGCGCGATAGGCAGCGACATCGCCGCGATGAACCACCACGCAAATTTCCTCCGCACCGGACTGGAGCGCCTCTTCGATGATAATAAGCAGCGCAGTCTTGGTTTTGCCGTCGCGATCCACCAACGTTTGCAAAGGCAGCGTGCGCTGACCCGGACCCGCGGCAGTGATGACAGTTTTTCGGATTTGCATGCCGGTTACATTGACTAAAAAAAATAGATAGGAAATCGCTTTTTTCGCGGATGAGGATTGAAATCTGGTCGCCCTGCGAAAAAACTCATCCTTAATGGCTTGGGTGGGATAGTTCTGTACCGTCCTTGAAAAGTCAACGGAGTGCCGTGGATTACCTCTTTCCGCTCGCTTCTGGTGCTCCTAGTGGCCTCTTTTTCCAATAATTGCTCTCTTTTCGTCCCATCGAACGCTGCTTCAAGACACAACACTCTCCCGCCGGATGTGATCGGTCATGGAGAAGATCAGCGAATCGCTCGAGGGGTTTTCATCAGAACTTACTTCAGGTTAGATTCAACCTTTCTCCTGAGTTGCCCGCAGGCCGCGTCGATGTCGTGACCCTTTTCACGGCGGATGGTGGCGGCGATGCCGCGATCCCGAAGGATCGCAAGGAACTCTTCCTGCACGGCTTCGGAAGGGCGCTTCCAGGACAACCCCTCCACGGTGTTGTAGGGAATGAGATTGATCTTGGCCCGAAGGTGACGGGCACGCTCGGCGAGCAAGCGTGCCTCCGAGGGATCGTCATTCACTCCTTCAATGAGAATATACTCGAAGGTGATCATCTGCTTCTTCCTCCCGCAGTAATAATCGCAGGCCTCCATCAGCTCGGCCACCGGGTACTTCTGATTCACCGGCATGATCTGGCTGCGGACGGCATCACTGGCCCCGTGCAGGGAAATCGCGAGACGGATCTGGAGCGGCTGATCGGCCAGTTCGCGGATGCGGGGAACAAGCCCGCTGGTCGAGACAGTCATCTTGCGGGCACCGAGGCCCACACCCCAGGGGGCATTCAGAATGGAGACGGCCTTGATGAAATTCGCGTAATTCGCCATCGGCTCCCCCATCCCCATAAAGACCAGATTATTGATCCGCTCCCCGGAGATCTTCTCGGCCAGCAAGACCTGGGTCACGATCTCATCCGGCGTCAGATGACGCTTCCAGCCATCAAGACCGCTTGCGCAGAATTTGCACCCATAGGCGCATCCCACCTGGGAGGAAACACAGAGGGTGCGTCGATCCGACTCCTCACCATAGAGAGCCGGTGAAGCGGGAATCAGCACGGTCTCGATCAACTCCCCGTCCTGCAGGCGCAGCAGGAGCTTGCGCGTTGTATCGCTTGATCCGCTCACCTGTAGCACCTCGGGAAGCCTGAAAGGATGCCGTTCGCCCAGCGCAACACGCAGGGAAGCCGGAAGATTGGTCATCCCCTCCCACGACTCCACGCGCTTCTCCCGATGATAGGCCCATTCCATGACCTGTTTTGCCCGGTAGGAGGGCTGGCCCAGCTCGTGAAGACTCGCTTCCAGCTCTCCAAGCGAGAGGGAATGGAGGGGGCGAAGTGGCAACGGAGCAATCATGAGGAAAAGTTATACCATTGATACGATGAAACGGGTAGGAATGGCACAGGAGTTTTCGTGAGGAACAAGGCGGAAGACCGATGGATACCTTTAGGTAACCAGAGGGATGACAACGCTATTATTCGCGAAAAGAACAAGTCAGTTCTATCTGTTTCAGAGGGGAGAGGGTATTTGTATCGAATGATTGCACCGAACGGGAGAAATTCATTGCACTTAAGTCAGAAATCGCTATTGTCACCCGCTCTTCCGCCGCCGCTTAAAAAGGAGCCGCGCCAGGACGGATTGGTTTCAATCCCTCCGCGGAAGTATCACCATCACACATGACAACCACCATCGCTGAACTTCAGCAACTCATCGCCGCCTCGGTCAAAAACTACCGTGAAGGCAGCATCGTCAAGGGGCATGTCCTCGAAAAACGCCCCAAGGAATTCCTCATCGACATCGGATACAAATCCGAAGGGGTCATCTCCGCATCGGAATTTGATGATCCGGATGAAGTCCATGTCGGGGACGAAGTCGAAGTCCTCCTCGAACGCCTCGAAAACGATCTGGGGATGGTCGTCCTCTCCAAGCAGAAGGCCGCACAGCGACAGAACTGGGAAAAAATCGTCAAACTTTTCGAAGCCGAAGGGCTCATCAAGGGCCGCGTCAAGGCCGTCGTCAAGGGCGGCCTCACCGTCAATGTCGGTGTCGAGGCCTTCCTTCCCGCCTCCCAGGTCGATATCAATCCCCCGAAGGATCTCCAGCAGTTCGTGGGCAACACCTATGATTTCAAGATCGTGAAGCTCAACGAGGATCGCAAGAATGTCGTCCTGAGCCGCCGCGAACTCATCGAAGCCGAGCGCAGCGAACGCCGCCAGCAGTTCCTCGGCACCGTGAGCGCCGGAGACAAAGTCGAGGGCACCGTCAAGAACATCACCGACTTCGGGGCCTTCCTCGATCTCGACGGAATCGACGGACTCCTCCACATCACCGACATGTCGTGGGCCCGCCTCACCCACCCGAGCGAGGCAGTCAAGCCCGGCGACCGCCTGACGGTTGTCGTCCTGGAAATCAACAAGGACAAGGAGCGCATTTCACTCGGTCTCAAGCAGCTTCAGTCCAATCCCTGGGATCGGATCGAAGAGCGCTTCCCGATTGGCAGGAAGGTCGCCGGCAAGATCACGAACCTCATGCCCTACGGTGCCTTTGTGCAGATCGAAGAGGGAATCGAGGGACTCATCCATGTCTCCGAACTCTCCTGGGTCAAGCGCATCACCCGCCCGTCCGACGTCCTCACCCTCGGTCAGGATATCGAGGCCGTCGTGCTCGGCGTCAACAAGGAAGACCAGAAAATCTCCCTCGGTGTCCGCCAGCTCGAACCCAATCCTTGGGACGAGATCGAACAGCGTTATGCCATCGGCAAGCAGGTCAGGGGCCAGGTACGGAACATGACCGCCTACGGTGCCTTCGTCGAACTCGAGGAGGGTATCGACGGCATGGTTCATGTTTCCGATCTGAGCTGGACCAAGAAGATCAACCATCCGAGCGAAGCCCTCAAGAAGGGTGACGAAATCGACGCGGTCGTCATCGACATCGACAAGGCCAACCAGCGCATCAGCCTGGGCGTGAAACAGATCGAACCCGATCCCTGGAAGGAAATCGAATCCAAGTTCAAGGTCGGCGATCTCGTCAAGGGAACCGTCTCCAAGATCGCCAATTTCGGAGCCTTCATCGAACTCCCCGGCGACATCGACGGCCTTGTCCATATTTCGCAGATCAGCGAAGACCGCGTGGAAAAGGTCAAGGACGTCCTCAAACCGGGCCAGGAAGTCGAGGCACGCGTCGTCAAGATCGACAAGACGGAGCGCCGTCTCGGACTTTCGATCAAGGCCACCGGTTACAGCGAAGAAGCCCTCCGCAAGGAGAGCGAGGCCCTCGAAGCCGTCCGCAGCGGCGAGGACATGGTCAGCTTCGGCGCAGCACTGCTGGCTGCCGAGGAAGAGTATCGTCCCGGCGAAGGAAAGAAATAACCGGCAATTTGTCGAAAACGTGTTACCCTAAGTCCCATGTCACAGCCTGTAATCACCGCCTATCTCAAAACCTCCTGCGGATGGAGCCGTGGAGTCCGAGCCGTCCTGGCAAAGTATTCCCTCTCCTACACGGAGAAGGACATCATCCAGAATCCATCCTTCCGCTTTGAAATGGAACAGCGGAGCGGCCAGCCCCTCTCTCCCTGCGTGGAGATCAACGGGGTCATGCTGCCGGATATCAGCGGCGAGGAAGTCGAGGCCTATCTCCTGGCACAGAAACTGGTCACGCCCAGCGAAGTGACCCCCGATGTGCCGCTGAACGCCCCCTGCTCCGACGAGCAGCACGCAGCCATGGCCGGCGGAATCAAGATGCAGTTTTAGAAAATTTAGAGCAGAGCAACCACTCAGAAAAAGCCGCGCTTCCCGATCAAAAGGGAGCGCGGCTTTTTTGTTTGCCGGGATTTCAATCCGGAAACCATCAAGAACGATACGCAGGGGCTGTTTTTTTGACCTGCTCGATGGCGCCCGGCTCGTATTATTTTATCCCATCACCCGACTACTCGTTTGACTCCGGTGCTCCCCAAACGCTTCAATACCATGCCGCCGCCCCGAGCCGATATTTTTCTTACCATGCCCAAAGACACCTCCATCCGCAAAATCCTCCTCATCGGTGCCGGCCCCATTGTGATCGGTCAGGGATGCGAATTCGACTACTCCGGAGTTCAGGCCTGCAAGGCGCTCGCCGAGGAGGGGTACGTGGTGGTTTTGGTAAACTCCAATCCGGCCACCATCATGACCGATCCTGAGTTTGCCAACCGGACCTACATCGAGCCGATCACGCCCGCGATGATCGAGAAGATCATCGAGAGGGAAAAACCGGACGCCCTTCTCCCCACCCTCGGTGGCCAGACGGCGCTCAATGCCGCCATGGAACTGGTTCACAACGGAGTCTTGGAGAAACACGGTGTCCGACTCATCGGGGCGAATGCCGAGGCCATCAAGCGGGGAGAAGACCGTACACTCTTCAAGGAGATCATGCAGGAGATCGGCCTGGAAGTCGCCAACTCCGGAGCCGCCCACTCGATTGACGAGGTCTTTGAAATTGCGAAGACGATCGGCTCCTATCCGCTGATCATCCGTCCTGCCTTCACGCTCGGCGGTGCTGGCGGCGGCATCGCGTACAACCGCGAGGAATTGGAGACCATCGCGCGCCGGGGTCTCGACATGTCCCCGACGACCGAGGTCCTCATCGAGGAATCCCTGCTCGGCTGGAAAGAATTTGAA
>Ga0302278_10007427_pt1 | contig 10108 bp, 3 predicted proteins | sample III_Bog_N3_2_FD_194543 | JGI IMG/M metagenome (GOLD analysis project Ga0302278, IMG submission 194543) | Peat permafrost microbial communities from Stordalen Mire near Abisko, Sweden - III_Bog_N3_2 | ecosystem: Environmental > Terrestrial > Soil > Wetlands > Peat | place: Sweden: Abisko... | reverse complement strand
CGATCAGCCCGGCATGTCTGCGGCCAAAAAAACGCCAAAACAAAAATCCCAGGCCGCAGCCGAAAGCGGCGTGAATCACGGCATTCACGAACATTTGCAGAATCGGATCCCACTGGCCATTCAGCCGCAGCTCCATCAGGTCCAGTGCGCGGGTGAAGAATATCCGGTGCTCGTTGTGCGCGCGAAACAGGTCGCTCCACGTCAGTTTCCCCTCCAGCCAGGGCTGGAATAGCCGCCGCGCCTCAACCCACTGATCCCAGCACGGAACTTCCGCGCCGTAAACGCTGATGATCCAGAATTTCGCACCCGCCACGATCAAAAAAAAGCCGGCCAGCCACAGCACCGCCCACGCCCATTGGTCACTTCCACGATGGGGTGTCGGGGCCAACCTGGGCTCCGGGAAAGCCGCATGTGGCGTTTCAGGCATGTGCTTTATGGCTGGCTAAACATGCCGGCCAGCCAGCCATGGTGTTAACCGTGACCGCCGCCGAAATCATCTGCTGTCTCAGATCCCGTCCACGGTCCTGATTTTTCTGACGCCTGTTTGTGCCATCGATCATCGGGCAGTGCCGGCGGGTTGCCGCGCCTTAGCCGTATCCATGCAGTAAAGGATATGTTTAACCACAGATGGACACAGATAAAGAAATGTCAGAACCGCATTCTGGCCGGGTTTTCCGCCGGTCACTAAATGGTGCGTTGTAGGTGCGAATTGAAACCACGCTTTTTCTCTGCGTTCATTCGTGTTCATTCGTGCTTAAACTGAATCGTTACGGCTTAGAATAATTGGCTTCGCCTTTGATTTTAGCGAAGCCATTAATCCCCCCAATTAGAGCAGTCCCGGGGGAAAGGTCAATTTTTATTGCTGGTCCGCCCAACGCCAAAAGCAAGGGCCCGGCGGGGCATTGTACGTGACTGTTAAAGCATAGGGGTCATTCAGGGAGCCGTGGCATGTCCTTGGGACCGGTTGGTGGCAGGGTTGGTGCTGGCACAACTGGGAGGTCTGGCTGGGGGAATGGATTACGCGGCGGTGGGGCAGGCGGTCAGCCGGTTCGGCAAGCGGTTGCTAAAAGAGCCCGAGTTGCGGCGGCAAATGGAACAACTGAAATCACAATTGTCAAATTTTGAGACCTGTCCCGCTGGGGCGTCTCCACCACCAAATGAAAATGATTCGGCATCAGGCAGAAGGCATGCACCTGCCAGCCGGTCTTGGCACAGGCCTCCCCGAGTGTGGCCAGGAATCGCTCCCGGTCCAACTCATCCATGAAAATCAACTCCCGCCGATCCCCGCGATTCATCACATGATATTCATCACATGATATATCGCCCCCGCATATTCCACTCGCAGTTTGCGCGGCATGCCCAAACCCTACCAAGGCCAACCCCAGTGTGTCAATAGTTAGGTCTGACCCGAATGGCACTTAGTTAAGCCCTAAAACTTTCTTGCCCAAGCGTTTGCGACGGACTGGGCCGGGCACCGTTTCAAAGAGGATTTGCCTGGAGAGCCGCTGCATTTGCTGGATGATCTTCTCCAATTTGCGCTGGTTGGCCACCGCCTGGCGCATCCAATCGTATTGTTCCTGCGACAAGGCCACGGTCACCGTCCTGGCTTTGACTTTACGGGTCCAGACATAACGGCTGCCCTGCTGGCCGGGACGGCGCTCAAACACGCTGCCCTGGCTGATGTAGCCCAACTTGGCCAGTTGGCGTTGCCGTTGGCGGTACTGCGGGGAGGGGGTGGAGGCACTTTTCACGCGGTCATTGAAACAAAAAGTTTGCGGCCTGTCAATATGGTGAGTATATATACTCACTATGGTTATGGTTACCCCCTTCTTTCCGGGCTTGCGCTCCCGGCTGGCCGCCCTCGGCCGCCGCACCGCCCACACCCTCCGCCAGACCACCCTGGTCCAACTCCAGCAACACCTGCGCGATTTGCTGCCGGCCCCGCTGCTGTCCGCCGAGGATGAGGGGCCCAACAGCCGCGAGCGCGTCTTTAGTTTGCGGCTGACCCTCGAATGCTTCCTCTGGCAGATGCTCCAGCCCAAAACCTCCTGTCGCGAGGTGGTGCGCCAGGTCCAGGCCCTCTTCCGTCTGAACGGTTTGGGGCCGGTCGCGGAGGGGGATTCAGCCTATGTCCAGGCCCGCCAACGCCTGCCCCGCGCGCGGCTCGAAACGGCGCTGGCTGCCACCGCCCAGGCGGCGCGCCGCCGGACCGGCAGCGCCGGCATGATCCAGGACCGCCCCGTCATCGTTGTGGATGCGTCTTCCGCCCAGCTGGCGGACACCCCGGAAAACCAGCAGCGTTATCCCCAACCCTCCACGCAAAAGCGCGGCTGTGGCTTTCCCCTCCTGAAGCTGGCTGCGCTTTTCTGCCTCCAGAGCGGGGCGGTGCTTCAGGTCGTCATGGACAACCTGCATAACCATGACCTGCGCCTGTTCCGCCAGCTCTGGGACCGGCTCAAAAAGGGCGACATTCTCCTGGGCGACCGCGCCTTTGGGGAGTACACCACCCTGGCCGCCCTGCCCGATCGCGGCGTAGACGTGGTGGCGCGGTTGCACCAGAAACGCAAGGTGGATTTCCGCAAAGCCCGCCGCCTCGGCAAAAACGACGGCCTCTTTGTCTGGTCCAAGGGGTGCCAGCAATCCGCCATCCTCACGGCGGATGAATGGGCGCTCCTGCCCGGGCAAATCACCGTGCGCATCGTCCGCTTCACCGCCGCCATCCGCGGTTTCCGCCACCGCCAGATCACGCTGGTCACCACGTTGCTGGACGCCAAACTCTACCCGGCGGACCAGCTCGCCAGCCTGTACGCGCGGCGCTGGCGCCTCGAATTGTGTTTCCGGGATCTCAAAACCACCCTGGGCATGGAGCAATTGCGCTGCAAAACCCCGGACATGGCCGAAAAGGAACTGCTGGCCTATCTGGTCGCCCACAATCTTATCCGGTGTGTGATGGCTGAAGCCGTCGCGCACTACGAAGTGGATTTGGCGCGCCTCAGTTTCAAGGGGGCCGTGGATGCCCTGCGCCAATACAGCACCGCCATGGCCCAGGCCCGCAACCGGAAAATGCGCCGGCAACTCTGGGATGACTTGTTGCGCAACTTGGCTCGGGATTTGGTGCCGCTACGCCCCGGACGACAGGAACCCCGCGTGGTAAAACGCCGCCCCAAACCATATCCACTGCTCAACCGCCCCCGCCACCAGTTCGTGGAAATTCCCCATCGCAGCAAATATTGGAAAAACCGCCCCCGTAATTTACACGCCCTTAACTAAGTGCCATTCAGGTCTGACCCCTTTTTTTCACATGGCGTGTAAAGTTCAAGTTTCAGCAGCCGAGAAGCTCTCCCAGCGCTTATTTTTCATTGGCACTACAGGTGCTTTGGTTGGCGAGTAAAGTTCATTTGAACACCCACGGGGGGAGCCAAGTCTTGCCGGGCTTCGCGGCGTAGTCTCGCAGACGGGAAGCGAATGCCGGCAAGTCTTGGCGACGGGGTTCGTGGGCGAAAAGTCGTATAATTAATTCCCTTCCTTGGAGTTGCTTTTTGAATACGGCGTAAACGTGTGTTCCATATCAAGCAAATCTCCTGGCAATGCCTCCGGTTCTATTTTTCCGGAAAACAGACGATGCAGGAATTCCGTTGCTGTCATATCAAAACGCTCACATGTTTCTTTGGTGAACTTTGAATTACAGACTACCGTCGGCCACTTCTCAGGGTGCCCTTGTCGAAGCCAAAAAAGGGTGTCACCATTTACAGTTATTCCCCAGGGGAACAGTCCAGATTCCTGCGGATATGCCGGAAAAGCTGGCATATATTGCGGAAACTCTTTCCGTCCTGATCTGTAGGCCGATAAGCGTTGTTTCGTTGCTCCAGATAGCAAGTTAAGACTTGTCTCGAATGGCGCAAATGGGGACAAAGGGTAAAGGAATTCAAAAAAACAACCTGTGCCATAAAGGTTTATCAATTTCTTAAAATCGACCGGCAATCTCATTTCAAGAATCCTTTCAATTACTTCCCAATCCGAATCATTACCGTTACAAACAGGCGGCGTTGGTAAAGGCACAATTTGAATTAGGGACTCAAGAGCGTCCATATGTTTAATTCACTGGTTATTTTCAAACGTTGTAGTGAGAATAAACCCCTTATCTCCATTGGCTTCAATTTTAATATAGCGTGGCACCTCACTATTCCCTTCAAACATTGGGGTAACACGATATTCAACAGTTTCTCCAGCCTCCACCGCCGCCCTGACCTGAAACTCAATAGATTTCATGGGTCCGTTGTTAATCGATTCAGAAATTGGCGTTAAATTTCCAGCAATATCACCTCGCCCCCCCAACATTGCACCTAAAAGATGCCCTTTTTGCAACCCTCGAGTTGCGTCCGCTCCGGGAACACTCACCCCGGCTGCTACCTCTGTTCCAGTACCAATACTTTCCCGCGTAAGTCTGGCAAAGACACCACACGCTCGACCTGCCTGATCGGTCTGTCTATACAATGTCATAGCCCCCTTAACATCTCCAACAAGCCCGCCAAGCATTTTCGCATCTGCAAAAAAGCCACCAGATTCCCAGTATACGTACGCATTAGCAGGATCTTCGTGAACAGCCTGAATAGTGACGAATGCCTGAGCAATTAGAAAAGCTCTCAACAGACCTGGGTTTTTCGCTACGAATGTTAAAGTCCTAGAGACCACCGTGAGCGAAAAACGTTGCATCATCCCGATGATGCCAGTAGTCATCAATTGCCCCTCCATTTCCCCATCGTGTCCAGAGGGGTCTCTCCCGTTCACCGGATTGCCCTTGCAATAAAGGTATTTGTGCAAGCTCAGCGGGTCTTCGCTGTTGCCCTCGTAGGTGTCCATCGTCCAGAACCGGCCACTGTCTGGCTTGTAATACCGGGCGCGGAGGTAGTAGAAGCCCAGGTCGCTGTCCCATTGCTGGCCGCAATAGAGATAATTATTCGGCGTGCTGCCGCTGCTCGCACCCGGCATCAGCAATCCGTAGGCGTCAAACGTGTAGGTGTCGGTGAGGTTGGCATTCGCATCGGTCAGGAAACGCGTGCTGCCGTGGCCATCGGTGCCAAAGTAGGAGATAGATGTTAGAAGATGGGAGTTGGCATCATACAGTTGCTGATTGATGAGCGCCAGGCCGTAGTTGTACACCCGGGTCAAACTCGTGCCCTGGTATTCCTCCAACACTTGCGCGTAGCCGCTCGGGTTGCGGTCATCCACCAGATAATACGTCGTGGTCCCGTTGACCGTCTTCTTTACCCGGTTGCCGTCACCGTCGTAGGTGATGAGAATCTGCCCGCTGTTGACGTTCGTGAGATGGCCCATGACGTCGTATTGATAGCCGAGAGCGCCGGAATTCGTCGTGTTCCCGTTTGCATCGTATTTATCGCTGGCCAGCCAGTCGTTGGCGGTGTAGGTCGCGGTTTGCGTGCTGATGCCGGTCACGGCGGACGTCCGGTTGGTCCGGTTGCCCACGGCATCGAAACCATAGGTCACGGACGGCGAGCCACTAAAACCAAAGCTGGTGCCGGTGCCGGTGAAGGTTTCCCCGGTCAGGCGGTACAGGTAATCGTAGGCCCAGTTGTACACGCGGCTGCCGCCATTCTCCGTCAACGCCAGGCGGTTGCCCGTCGGCCCCACGGTATAGGCATAGCTGGCCAATGGGTAGTTGCCCGCCTGCCAGACCAGGTTGGTCAGCCGGTTTCGCGAATCGTACTGGTACAGATTCGTCACGCCGTTAGCATAGCGGAGGGTTTGCAGATTGCCAACCACATCGTAGCCGTAGCTGGCGGCGCTGGCGGCTCCGGCCAGCACGTTGGTCAGGCGGCCCAGCAAATCATACCGATAGACGTTGGTCACCCCGTTGGCCGTGCTGGACCAGAGATTGGTCAGGCTGCCCAAGGGGTCGTAGCTGTAATTCAACGCCACGGCGGGTCCGCCGGTCCACGTCACCAGCTTGTTGGTCAAGCGGTTCTGGTCGTCGTAGCGGTAGCGGGTGGTGCCGCTGGGGTCGGCCATGTTGGTGCGCAGGCCGGTCGGGCTGTAGGCGTAGCTGGCCTGGTAGCCGAGCGTGCTGCAATTGGTCAGCCGTCCCGAGGCCCACTCGTATTGGTTGGTGATGATCACGCCGCTGAAGTTGGTCTGGTAAATCTGGTTGCCGGCCAGATCGTAGCCAAACGTCTCGGTCTGGCCGCCCGGCAGACTGCGCGCGGTTTTCCGGCCCAGGGCGTCGTATTGGAAGGTCGTGCTGTGGCCGGCGGCGTCGGTCTGGGCGATTTCGTTGCCGAGCTCATCGTAGCCATAAACCGTGGTGACGGACTGGGTGGTGCCAAACGCGAGGGTGACGGAGGTAAGCAGGCCGCGGAAATCGTAGGTGTAGGCGGTGGCCACGCCGGCTTCGTCGTTCTGCTGGAGCTTGCGCCCGAGCCCGTCGTAAGCGGTGTACTGGCTGACCGTGCCGCCGTTGGCCGCCGGATAATCCACTTGGATCACGCGGTTGGCTTGGTCGTAATGGGAGGTGGTGGTGTGGCCGGCGGCATCGGTGACGGTCACTTGGTTGCCGTTGGCATCGTAGGTGTAGCTGGTGCTTTGGCTGGGGCCGCTGGGGCTGGGGGGGTTTAGGCCGGTGGAGACGAAAGGAATCGCGGTAAAGACCAGGACATTCGTGCGCCGGTTGGCAGTATCGTACTGGTATTGGGTGACGGCGCCGCGGGCGTCCACGGAATATTGCACGTTGCCCACGGGATCGTAGAACGTCAGGTTGGTGGTCAGCACCGTGCCCGGGCTGGCCACCACCATTTTGACTTGCGGCGCGCTATTGGCGAGGGCCGTGAAATCGCTGCTGGAAGCGGGCGTCTTGGTCAGTTTGACGGCGTCGCAGCGTTCGGTTTTGATGACGCGCCCGGAGGGGTCATAGAAACTGAGCGTGGCCGGGGCGACGGTGTTGCTGGCGGCATCTGGCACCGCGCGGTCCTGGACGTATTGCTGATGCCCGAAACCGTCGTAGCAGGTCCGGCTGACGGTGCCGTCGGGATAGTCGGTTTCGATCTGGTAGCCGTTGAAATCATAGACATTGGTCGTCACGCGCCCGGCGGCATCGGTGCTGGTGACCTGTTTGCCGAGGGCGTTGTAGGCAACCGTGGTGGTTTGCGGCGGCAAGGTTTGCATCCCGTTATTGTTGCTGGCGCTGACGGTCGTGGCGAGGACCCGGTTTTGCGCATCATAGGTGTAGGCGGTGAGAATGGTTTCGGTGAGGCCGGTTCCGGTACCCGAAACGGTCGAGCGTGTCTTGGTTTCGGTCAGACGGTTGCCATTGGCATCGTAAGTGTATTGGGTGATCACGGGCTTGCCCACGACCTTGCCGCCGCTGTCCTGCCATTCCTCAGTGGTTTGCAGCAAATCGCCCAGGATCGAAGGCCCGGCGCTGTTGTAACTGTTCAAGGTGACGATCGAGTAGGGCACAAAGGGCGCCACTTGGGACTGGCTGGTTTGCATCGCGCCCAAATAGGCATTGCCCACGGTGACCGGGCTGGAATAGCCGTAGCCGGTGCTGGTCCCGGACGGATCGCTGACGCTGAGGGTGTTGCCGTTGCTGTCATACACGTAGGCGGTTTGGTTGCCATTGGCATCGGTGGAAAGCGTCGGCTGGCCGTAATTGTTCAAGGCGGTGGAAGTGCTGTCGCTGTTGCCGTCCGACTGCCCGATGAGCCGGTTTTGGGCGTCGTAGGTGTAGGTGGTGGTATTGCCATTGGCGTCGGTCTGGCTGATGAGATTGCCCTGGCTGTCGTAGGTGCATTGCGAGGCGGGGGTGGTGGAGGGGGCGCTGCCGCTGACGGGCTGCATGGCACCGGAAATGGAGCCGGAGGCATCGCTGTTCACCTGCACGGTGTTGGTGGCCGTGCTCGTGGTGGCGGTCACGATCAGATTGAAACTGGAATCGATGGTGAAATTATTGGTCTTGCCGGGTGAAATTTGAGTGGCCAGATCGCCGGTGAGCTGCCCCGTGCTGGGGTCGTTGGTGTAGGTATTGTGGAGCACCCGGATGCCGCGGGCGTCGTAAACATCGGTCAGGCGCAGAAAATCAGCGGGGGCGTGGTTGGCGTCGCTGCCGTAGGCGTAGGAATTGGTCAGGTAGGTGGCGGAAGTCCGGTTGATCAATTGGTGCACTTCGGTCAACAGGCTGTTGCTAACAACGTAAACCACGGACGGATTGCCCCCCAGCATGTCGGTCACGGAAATGTTGGTGCCATAAGCGGTGCGCGTGTAGCCGAACGTCACCTGCCGCCCACAGGAATTGCTGATGGCGACCAGGTTGGTGGTATTGGGGTCGTAAACATAGTTGAGGGAGTTGCCGTTGAGGTCGGTGGTCTGGGTCAACAGCCAGGTGACGCCATCGCCGAGGGGCTGGGCAAAGACATTGGTGGTGCCGTCGGGGCCAACGTAGGTAAATTGACCAGGATCAAACGGGCCGCCAAAATCCAGCGAGCCGGTCCACTCGTCCGGATCGCTGGCGTCGGTGTTTAGGACTAGATCACTATATTCACTTTGCAGAGAACCCTGATTGGGAGCAAAGTTGGTATAGACAATGCCGAAGTCGTCGTATTGTGCTGGCAAGGACGTTGTTGGCAAAGGCGCATTGCCATAGTTCAACTCGGGGAAGAAACTCACACTCTGCCCGTTCGGCAAATTAACGGTTACATAATGCGCCACCGTTTCACTAACGGCATAGTACGATCCCAAGTTGAATTGATAAATGCCCGACCATTGGCTGGCCAAGTCGGTGACGAGGGTCACGGAAGCCATGTTCCAGCCGGCGGTCCAACCGACGCCCAACACACCGTTGGTGCTGGCGCTGCGGCTGCTGTAGGAACGCGACAAGGAAATCGGCAGCGCCGGGGCCGGCAATTGCAAATCCGTCGCCGAAGTTTGATACGCGGACAACTGTGGCTCGACGTTGACCGTCAAATCGATGGTTTGTGAATTAAAGGTGGCGTTCCCGCTGGGAACATATGACGCCGTAGCGCTGGAAGCGAGGGCAACCGCCTGAATCTGTTGGTGGGGGCCGCCTGGCACATGATACCACGTCATCTGGTAAGGGGCGCTCGTCACGGTTCCGATAATCTGCGCGCCATCATAAAAAGTAACCTGGCTGACGTTAGGTATGTTTACGACCGCACACAAGGTCAGGTTGGTCGGCCCCGCCACGATCAACGACGATTCCACCGCACCACCAATTTGCAGCACCACCGGTGACTCCGCGAGAGGCACATTTTGCGCGATCTGCTGGTTGGTAATGGTCACAAACGCAAAATCGCTGGTCAAACCCTGGGCACCGATTGACCGCAAGGCAAAGGTGAACACGGCAGTCGTATCCGCCTGTTGGGCATCAGGAATGGTATAGCCAGCGGACGTGCCGCGTCCGGCGAACAGCAGGGTCAGGCTGCTTTGATCCTGGAGGAAGACTTGATATTGATTGACGCCGGTTTCGGCATTCCACGAGAGGGCGACGGTGTTGGTCAATTGGGTGCTGCCAACGGGCACGATGGCACCTTGGAATCCGGAGGGAGGCAGCGGTGTGAGAGTGGCCAAAGGCATGGCGCCGACCACCGGAGAATCCACCTCGAAGCCGGTGGGCGTGATGGCCGCGACCTGATAATAATACATGACGCCATTTTGCAGTCCCGTATCCTGATAGCTGTTCTGCGCGCTCTGGTAGGCGTCGTTGACGTTCTGGCTGCCGACCACAGTGAACGGCCCGGCGGGATTCTGGGCGCGTTTGATGGAGAATTGCGTGGCGCGGATCGGGCTCCAAGTTAGATTTACATAGCTGTTGCCGGGCACGGGCGGCAGCAGCGTCAGGCCGTTGGTGGGGCTGGGAGTGATTTGGGTATTTAAATTGGCGCCACCCCCGGCCACGGCCAAAGCCTGAAGCCGGTTGAATGCGGTGTCAAAGGCGGTGACGCGGTAGGTGTAGGACTGGCCATTCACGACGTCGGTGTCCAAGTAGGCCAACCCGAAACCGCGGTCGGTGACGAGCACATAATTGGCATCGGCCGTGGCGGCCGGTTTACGTTCGACATAAAACTGCCAGTTGGTCTGA
>Ga0302278_10007422_pt1 | contig 10112 bp, 5 predicted proteins | sample III_Bog_N3_2_FD_194543 | JGI IMG/M metagenome (GOLD analysis project Ga0302278, IMG submission 194543) | Peat permafrost microbial communities from Stordalen Mire near Abisko, Sweden - III_Bog_N3_2 | ecosystem: Environmental > Terrestrial > Soil > Wetlands > Peat | place: Sweden: Abisko... | reverse complement strand
GATCAGGGTGTAGAGGTAGGCTACTCTTACAGCGCGCTCATCACGTTCCTGGGTTGGCGCTGTCGGAAACATAACCACCGCAAGAAAAACCAGGAGCGCCAGCGCTCTCAGCCTGTGTGCTCGCACCGCACTCATCTACTGCCTCGATCGCCACCGAAGGGGATCCGGTAGGTCAACTTGAAACGCCATGTCCGGCCGTCTTGCTGGACCTGGTCTTCGGGAGCATTTGGGCCTGCTGGGGAGAACCAGCGGCGGTTGGTCGCGTTGTACATGCTGGAAGAAAAGACCCAGCCGCCCCACAGCGGGTTTGTAGCGACGGTAAAGTTGGGCAGCACGTATGAGGGCACGCGCGTTCCGCTATCGTCTGTCATGGCGCTCATATACAAGAGCTCGGCTGACGCGAAGGCGTGCCTCAACAAAGGCGATTTTCCGTTCAGCTTCACCTGGCTCACGGGCGAGTCTGCCACGTGCATATTGGTAACTCCGTCGGTTGCCGCAGTGGCTGTGTAGCTGATGCGCACGCCCATTCCGGAACTGCGTTCAGCAGCGACCTCTGTTTCCAGTCCCACCGCATGAACTCGCCCGTCGTTCACAAACCATTCCATTGCGGTGCTGCCGGCTGGAACTTCGTCAATCAGATTGTGCAACTCGTTGTAATATCCGTCGACTGTGAGTGATACCCAGGGGCGAAGGTTCTGCTCCATCACGAGTTCGTTGCTGAGAATCCGTTCCGGTTGAAGCTTGACCGGCGGCGGAAGAATGTTGACGGGGTCGTTATAAAACTGCTCGTAGGCGCTGGGAGCGCGGAACGCAGTCCCCAGGATGTACTTGACGGCTGTGCGTGTGCCGGCCAGGTAGACCAGTGCCAGCCGGGGGCTAACAGCCCCGCCGAATGTGCTGTACTCGTCGAAGCGACCCCCGGCATGAATGATAAGGCTGGGAGTGAAATTGAACTCCGCGTCTCCATAAACGGCAGCGCGCCATGGTGTGTCATTCACTCGTGATAGATCGCCCAACCCCACAACCACGTCGCGCTGAAGAATGCGCATGCTGCATTCGTAGTCGGCGCCTATTGTAATCCGGTGCGGACCAAACTCGCGGGTCAGGTTTGCTTCCGTTCCGGCCCAGTCTCCGCGGCCCTTCTCAAATGCCTGGGCCGTTCCGGCATACCAGGGTACCTGGAATGCGCCGCTACCGTTGCTGTCGTATGCATCGTAGAAGATGCGTAGATCGATGTCGGTTCCCGACCACGCCGTTTTGTGCAGGCTGGCATCGATATAACCGCGCACATCTTCCTGCCAGTCGAGGGGATTGTTGAACAAGGCGCCAAAGACGGCCGTGGGAAACTTCTTGACGTTGTCGGAAAATGCGCCCTGCAGTCGAAAACTGCCGTTTCGCAAATCTGCAAAAACCGAGTCGAGGCGAGTTCCATCCATATCAACTGCGTATCCGTTGTTGGTGAATGGGGAGGCAAACTGCGGGAAGAACAGGGATGGGTTGCCGGGATCGTGCAGGTACGACGCTGAAAGCAGGGCCGACCGGTTCCCGCTTCCGGCCGTCAAAGTGACGCGCTCGGTTCGCGACTGGAATGAGCCGGTGTCATCTGAGGATTCAATTGCCGCCTCAGTGCCCGGGCTGCGGGTAATGACATTGATCACACCGAACATGGCATTGCTGCCGAACAGCGACGAACCGGGCCCACGCACGATTTCGATGTGATCGACCAGGTCAAGATCGAGGGAGAACGCGGTTCCTATATACGCGCCATCATAGACGTTTTCGTTCAGGCGGTGGCCGTTGACCAGCAGCAGGATGCGCTTGTTGTCATCGCTGGGCCGCATAAAGCCGCGGACCCCGAGGTAGGGATAAAGGCGATCGTAAGATGTATAGAATCCGCGCAGACTTCCCAATGCATCGCCCAGCGTTCGCCAGCCGTTACGCCGAATGTCGGCGGCGGTGATAATGCTCACTGAGGATGGCGCTCTGCGTACGTCCTCAAAATGGCGCGAGGCGCTGAACACCTTTACCCGCGACAGGTCTTCCAGTTTCATCGACATCAGGTCGGGATCAACCTGCGACTGCGAAAACGTCAACACCGCAAAGTTCAGAATCCCCATTGCAACGCCAACGCGTATCAGCATCGCAAGCACTGATCTTTTCTTCATGGATTGGCTATCGGCGGGGAAACATCAGTCGTGAATCGCGCGATGCGAAATGTACGACTTTGAAGCACATCTGTAATGGGGACGCCAAAGCGCGCAGAAACCGACCCCCACGATCAATCGGAGCGCAAAGCGACACTCGGCTGAACGCGAATCGCGCGGCAACAGCAGGCGATGGCGGCGGCGCAACAGATGATGACGGAGAAGTGCGCTGCCCGAACGGCGAGTGTGCCTGAAAAAAGAAATGGCTGCTGAGCGCGGCGATCGATCAGCCAGAGGATGGACCATGCGGCAGCGATTCCGGATTCAATTGACTGACAGCCTCATATACCCTTATGCGGCTTGGAAAGGGATTTGTAAACAAAGATTTCGGTCAGAACAGAATATCTATGGAACGCCTGGTGTTGGAATTGAGACCGAAGGAGAGTGAAATCAAATTCAGGGAGCGTGCTCGCGCACGAATTCGTTGATCTTTATACGATCGGCAAACTAATTTACTCAAAGAATGACACGGTCGATTGATTCTAATTTGGGGCGGCTAGTGGGGATCGAACCCACGACATCCTGAGCCACAGTCAGGCGTTCTGCCGCTGAACTATAGCCGCCATATTCCCTATAAATTGTACCATCGAAGTTGAGCCGTCTTGCAGACGCGATCGCAGTGGGAACCCGCTGGCAAAAACCCGAGCGCACGCGAGAGTTATTACATTCAGCCGCGCTTGGTGACCGCTCCCAGTGCGGACAAAACCACCGCAATCAGGCCAAGCTTGCCCCGCCCGGACGCATCAATCAACACATCGGCCGCTTTGAGGCCGTAACTCGCTACTACGCATTGGAGTTTTGCTGAAGGGTGAGCGCAACCTCATCGATGCAGGCCTTCGCTTCGTTGGCATAAGTTCTGGAGGATTCCACAAACTTCTCCGCAACTTGACGTTTCGAATCTCCAAGAATGACGCGGGCGTGGCTCTCCCACGACTTGAGCCTGCTTCGGCGGCTTAAGCTTTTACCTCTTTACCGGGGCCGCGGCCTTCTTAGTGGGCGCCGTGGACTTCTCCTGAATAAGCGTCAAGGCATCGGCGGCGTTGAACGGGTATAGGCGCACCGACTGTTGGCCGGTAGTGCTCAGCGTAACGTCTACTCGGCGGTTTTGAGCCAGGACAATGACGTTCAGGCCGTGGAGAACCTTCGTCCGCTCCGCATCGCTCAGGTCGGGATTCTGTACCACGAGCCCTTTCACCTGGTCGGCGGTGAGTTCTTCGTCCTTGCCAACGCCGCGCGTTTCGATGCTGGCTTCGGGAACACCCTGCTCCACGAGGAACTGCTTGGTGCGAGCGACACGGCGTTCGGAAAGCGCCTGGTTGTACTCGACTGATGCGCGCACATCCGCATGTCCTGTCAGAGTCAGGTGGGCATCGGGTTTAAATGTGAGGAAGCTCTTGAAGTCCGTCGCCAGGGTGGTCAGTGTTCCCTCCTGGCTGGCCAGCAAGCCACCTTCGGGATGTTTGGCCGTGGGCTGATCGGTCGGGAAAAAGACACTGTGCAGCGCCAGGCGAGTCTCGAGCTGCACTTGCTCCGCGGGAGGGGCCGGAGGAGGAGGAGGAGGCGCAATCGTCAAGCTGGTGTTTGCTGTTGCGGTCTGACCCTTGTCGTCCGATACGTTGCAGGTGATGGCCACTGCGCCGGTCGGCGCGCCCGTCGAATCGTAGCTGGCCGAGACGCCACTGCCGCTGACTGCGCCCGACCCAGTCGAGTAGCTATAAGTCAACGGGCGGTTCTGCGGGCTCACGCCGGCAGCTGTGATGACGCTCTTGTCGCCCGGATTGATGGTGATGGGGCTGGCCGAGCAACTGATCGTCGGCGGCTCAAACGCCTTCACCGTGAAGCTGGCCGTTGCGGCGGCAGATTCCCACGGCCTCAGGCCCTCCTTGCCGGGTCTGCCTTCCTTCACTCCACAATTCACCGTATAGGAGCCGGGCGCCAACGAAGCTGTGGCGGCCGAGTCCAATGAAGCTGTCGCTCCGGCACCATTCAGGCCGGGCACGCCAGCCCAGGTATAAACCACATTGAGCTTGGGATCCAAGTTGCTGGCCATCGCGGTTACCGTAACCGGGTCGCCGGGGAAGATCGCAGCCGGACTGGCGGAGCACGCCAGCGTCATCGACTGAGGAGCGGGAATTCCACCCATGCGAAATACGATTCCGGCAGAAAGACGCATGTCGTTCTGCGTTGCAGTCGATCCGGTCGTGTAACTGGCGAACCTGGTCATCAAGTATTCGGCTTGAATAATGCGGATGGCGATATGACGGTGAACCCGGAGGTCCAACCCGCCCCCGGCGGTCGCTGCAAGCGCGTCCTGCTTGGGGAGAAGCGTGCAACCGGCTGTGCAGTTGGTGAGTATTACCTGGTTCGCACGTGCGCCTCCTAACAGAACCTGAAAATAGGGAGTGATTCTGTCGTACCTGAACGAAAGGCGCGGACCGAAGAGATATGATTGGGCGGCCACATTCGCATTGTTCACATTGACGGTAGACGTATAGGCGCCTGTGAATCGCATCTGCGAGTTGGTGTAGGCGCCAAAGTCGGCGACCAGCCCCAGGTAATGATTCATATTGAAAGCGATGGACGCGCTGCCGCCATTCATCCACATCAGCCGGTTTCCATCAGCTGGCGCCGGAACAGCGCGCAGATAGGAATAACCCAGGAATAGTTCGGCTTTAGGAAAACCAATGTTCTGGCCCGCTGAATGCGGAGAAGCTGCAGCCATCGAGGCGTGGGGCATGGGTACATACAGGATCGAAACTCCCGGCTTGGCCGAGGAGGAAACACCGGGATCGGTAATCGCCGCATCACCGGTTGATGGTCTTGCCGCGCTCTCGGCATGGAGCAGGAATCCGCCCGTAAGTAAAAAAGCAAATGCCGTTGTGGCAATCATCCTCGCACTGAATTTCATCGTTGCCTCCCCAATTGCGGGTCGCGATCTTCAAAAATCTGGGCGCCGGGTAAATTCGGCGCGCATGGAACATGCCACATACCGCACATGCCTGAAACACCACTGAGGCCGCCCTGGGGCGGCCTCAGCATCGCTTTACGGCAAATTGATGACGGTGTTCACGAGTGTGGTCGATGCAGTCAACGCAATCACTCTGCCGGTGATTGTGGTTACGGCGGCAACACCGGGGCTTGAAACCGTGATCCCTGGTTGAGAGATGATGGTGCCCACCATCGTCCCGCCTCCCCCGTAATTGATGACCGCGCCGGGAAGGCCCCCGACTGCCCAGTAGACGTTGGCGGCGTTGGCTCCATTGATCAGAATTACGCTTTCCGGTGCTGTCGGCGTGCCTACTGTGAGAGACGATCCAATTTGGAAAATGAAGTAGGCGTTGGTATCGCCCTGAGCGTCGAGGGTAAGTGGCCCCGTGGTAATGCCAACTGAGCTTGCGTTGGTATAGACGCCGGGGCGAATGGTTGTATTGCCCAACTCCGCAGCCAGACCGCCGGTGGAAGGGAGGCCCTGAAGAGTGGTGTAAGCGGTTCGAGCCTCGAGCGCAGCCTGGGTTGCGATGGCCATTGTATTGGCGGTTCCTTCATAGGGGCACGCACCGCTGGGAGGGGGCGGAGCGGTATCGATTGTCCCATTCACCAGCCCCATATTGCTTGGTGTTACCGTGTACGAGCATGGATATACGCCGGCAACAGCCGCAACGCTCTCATCGTAGAAACCCGTCATGGTTGTAGATTTGCCGGTAGTTCCGATATCTCCATTGATGACCGTATGAATTCCCTGGTTTGTCATCCCCGCGCCGCCACCGAAACCGCCGAATAGAGCTATGGTCGGCCCAATTACGATTGGCGGTGGAACGCTAGCCGCACCGGTGGTAAAGCTCCAAGGATTCGGTGAGCCGGTATTCCCCAGCGGATTGCCGGTGAGATCCTCTGCTCCCGAAGTGATCGTCGCGGTATAGCTGCTGTTGGCGATCAGCGGCAACAAGGGCGTGAAGGTTGCAATGAAGTCGACCGTATCGTAAGAGACCGTCCCATCTACCGCAACTCCGCCCGGCCCCGAGAGTGTGAAGGTATCCGTAGTAATGGTCGAGGGATCCATTGCTTCAGTGAAGGTTGCACTGACTGCCTTATTGAGAGGCACATTGGTGGCCGCATTGGCAGGGACAGTCGAAACGATCTCCGGCAAAACAACGGCTTCAGACGTCCCAGTCGTAAAGGTCCAGACACAGTTGCCTGCGTTGCTGCTGCAAGCAATTCCGCCATTCAATGCAGTGCCGGCCAAGTCCTGAGCCCCTGTTGTGATAGTGGCAGTGAACGTGGTGTTGGCTGCGAGGTTGGTTGTGGGTGTGAACGTAAGCGAATTTCCAACCGCGGCGTAGGCAACCAGGCCTGCCACGGGAGTAGAGCCTGGTCCTGTGAGCGTAAAGTCTGTCGAATTGATCGTTGACGGTTTCATCGGCAGGCTGAATGTGGCGCTGACGATCTGATTTAACGGCACATCGGTGGCTAAGTCGGCGGGAATGGTCGAGATCACGGTCGGCGGTACCGCAAGTGGCGCGGCAGCCGTGGTGAAGGTCCAGACATAGGGCTTTGCAATCGGGGTGCCCGCCAGATCTTCAGCACCGTCGGTAATCGTGGCCGTGTATTCGGTGGTGGGGGCAAGGCTTGCGTTTGGTGTGAACGTGGCTGTAGAGCCGGCCGCTACATAGTTGACAGTTCCGGTTACGGCGGTCCCGCTTGTCGTCGCTTTCAGTGTAAAGGTTGCTGCGTCGATCGAGGCCGTAGTCATCGCCTCGTTGAAGGTCGCGCTGAGGGCCTGGTTGATGGGCACGTTCACGGCTCCGTTCACCGGCACGGTGGAGATAACCGTCGGCGGAGTTGCGGCCGAAGCGGTACTGAAGCTCCACATGAAATTGCTGGCCAGCGATACGCCCGAGAGGTCCTGGGCTGCGGTGGTGATGGTGGCTGTAAAGACAGTGTGGGTCGCAAGATCGGCCGCAGGAGTGAAAGTAACAACCGCGCCGGCGCAACCGATGGTACCGGGTACGGAGGTCGTGCCGGGACCCGTGACTGTGAACGCTGTGGCAGGAAACGCCGGGCAGTTCATCGGCTCACTAAAGGTAGCGCTTAGCACCTGATTGACAGGCACGCCCGTGGTTGAATCCGTAGGGACCGTGGATAGCACGGTAAGAGCCGGGAAAACCTGAGTAGCCGTAGTAAACGACCACACGAAGGGGCCAATCAGTTCAGCTCCGCCCGGACTCGAAGCGCCGGTGGTGATCGTAGCGGTGTAGGTAGTTCCGTATGCGAGTACGGCAGTCGGCGTGAACGTAGCAGTGGTTCCACTGTACGTGACGGCTCCCGCTACGGCAGTCCCATCCGGTCCAGCTAGCGTAAAGGTTGAGGTGGTAATCGAGGCCGGGTTCATCGCCATGCTGAAGGTCGCGGTGACGGTCGTATTAATAACGACATCGGTAGCACCCTGAGCGGGGGTTACAGATACAACGCCTGGAAGACTTACTGTTTCTTGGCCGCAACCGGCGACAAATACAACCAGAAGAGCCGCCAGAAAACACGAAAACACCGTTCTATATCTGCGCATTTGTTCCCCCTCAACCTATTGTTGTGAAACCGTGTCTAAAACTGATCACCCCATCAGCCAGACGCGGAAAGTCGAAACTGCATGACGAAGCAAACGTAGCAACGGAAAGTTGACAGGGTCTGTATAGAATTGCTCAGCGTTCCACGAACTTGAGAAACTTTAGTTATAAATCCTGAGCAAAATCGAACAGCAATTTGGATTTTCGGATGGTGAATCGCAAATCGCCGTTAGGCAGAAAGCCACCGGCAGCCGCCCGTTATAACTTCAGATTGAGCAATTTTGAGCAGCCATCCGGGGCCAGCCTGCTTCATACTCCACGGAGGCTTCGGTTTCTACGCCACAGTCTTCCTGTTGTCGCGTTCGTTTAATGCAAAGGAGAACGCATTGTTTAATTTAACCAATATCCTATTAACCATTGGCATCTTCGCACTTATTTCCGGTGTGGCCACGATGGTCAAGGCATACCGCAGGAATAGCAGGAAACAAGCGGCGCCTTTCCTTCACTATTTCGAACCCGAATACGACCGCAACCTTTTCCCATTAGATTCCTGGCGCATCGACGAGAATCTATATCATCTTCAATCTCCAGCAACCGTACACGAAATTCGTCATTCGTGCGCTGCCGATCGGTATTCAAAAGGAAACGGCACTACTCGCCGGGATTGATGCAGGATTATTAACACCGCAACAACGGAATGCGTTTTCTCTGAGCTCTTTTCACAATCTCAACAATTTCACACAGTGTGCGATATTGCGCAGTGTTCACGCTTCTGCACGCTCATGATGAGTCGTGTGCTGGCTCCTTCCCCGCCGGGCAAAGCCCCCCCACTAACCATTCGCAAACGCGGAAATCCCGCCCCAGGAGAACACAATGCCTTTCAACTTGACCGAAACTCAGCTCATCATCGGAGCTGTAGTGCTCGTCTTCCTCGTTATCGTCGCGGTTGTAGGATTCGAGCACCGCCGCAAAACCCGCACTCTGGCCCTCCGCAATCGTTTCGGATCGGAATATGACCGCGAAGTTACGGAGCACGGCTCCTGGCGTAAGGCCGAAGCTAAGCTGGCCGGTCGCGAGACCCGTGTTGAAGCATTCAAGATCCGTGAACTCGGCGCCACCGAACGGGATCGATTCGTCACAGAGTGGCAGACAGTGCAATCGCGCTTTGTCGACCATCCCCATGCCGCGGTCACTGAAGCCGACGATTTGATCGCTGCGCTCCTTGAAGCGCGCGGATATCCCAAAGACAACTTTGAACAGCGCGCTGCGGATATCTCAGTTAGTCACCCTCGCGTGATGGAGAACTACCGCGTGGCGCATGCTATTGCAGTGCGGCCCGGCCGGGTTGAAGCATCCACTGAAGAACTCCGCACTGCCATGATCCAATATCGGACCATCTTCGATGAACTGGTCCAGGCAGAGAGACTTTCGGAGAAGAAGTCAGCCGCATAGCACGACGATTCGAGCGCGAAGGGCCTCCAAAAACAGCGAAAGCCCAGAGGGATTACAAAATGAGTCTGCTCGAGAGCGTAATTCGAATCGGCCGCAAGCCAGTGTTCTCCAGTATGCTGGTCGCGTGCTTGTTAACGCTGGGAACGACGCCAGGGTTCTCGATCAGTCCAATTCCCGAAAGTGTGCAAGCCACTTACCTTCAGAACGGGAACGTTATAACCGTGAAGCTGGTGATTTACGACTACACCGCTCCATCGGAAAAGCAGATACTCGCGAAGGCATTCGGAGGAGGCCAAGATCAAGGATTAGCCGTCGCGCTCTCCAAAACCAAAGCGGCCGGTCATTGTTCGATTGCCGGAAGTGACAGCTTTGAAATTGCCTTCATCCAAATGGTTGTAACGCCAACCGGTCGGCAGATCACTTTTATTACCAGTCGCCCGCTTCAATCCGATGAAGTAAACCCGAGTTCGGAATCCGAGTCCTTCGACATGCTGATTGGACAGTTTGATATCAACGACAACGACAACAGTAAGAGCACGGGATTCCTGTATCCGGCAAGCAGGCTCTCGGTAGATGAGCAAGGGAAGTTGCACTATGACCTGGCCGCAAATCCCTGGTCGCTGATTAATATTTTCGATTCGAATTGGACTCCAGCCTTAGCCGAGCGCCGTCCCCTCGATGCAGTGAGCTCACCAATTCAGCAGCCATAATCATCAGTCCGCTCGAAGCTTGATATCAATTCCACTTTATCGACGCGACCTCAAAGCGATTTCCAGTCCACACGCACAAGCCACCGGGCCTGAGTGGCACACAGTCAGGAAAGCAATGGCTGGTTTCTGTGCGCTGGGTCAACCGTCTCTGTTGCGATTCAAAGAAGACGATGCGCCATGCGGAC
>Ga0302278_10007415_pt1 | contig 10116 bp, 7 predicted proteins | sample III_Bog_N3_2_FD_194543 | JGI IMG/M metagenome (GOLD analysis project Ga0302278, IMG submission 194543) | Peat permafrost microbial communities from Stordalen Mire near Abisko, Sweden - III_Bog_N3_2 | ecosystem: Environmental > Terrestrial > Soil > Wetlands > Peat | place: Sweden: Abisko... | reverse complement strand
CTCTGCTGATCGGTATCAGCACGTTCCCGCGGTTTCCTCCCTGGAGGCTTGTCCAACACCTGCCCCTTAGCCTCACCGGGCTTGGACGCCTCAGCGCGCACCGGCAGGTGTCGGACAACCCTTAACCCGAGCAGTCCCCCATGAGCGTCTGCTTGTGGGAGCCAAGACTGCTGGCTAGCCTAGCGATCCGTGTCGATTAACTTTCCAGTCGCGTACCCTATGTGTAGCGGCCCGAGAACATAAACTCCTCGACCCGATAACATCGGTCGATTTGGGCCCACATTAGCTGAGAACATCGGCCGACTCGGGCTCACATTACGTGAGAACGGGCCCACATTAATTGAGAACAGCCCGACAACATCGGCCAGGACCCACATTAGCCGAGAATGGCTTCGCGTCGTCTGCAGGTGCCCACTCGGTCGCTACCAGTCCAAGTTCGCAGAGCGGCAGGTCCCACAAAGAGATTCCGAGCCACTGATTTTGGAATTGCATCGATGGCAAAAGCCTTTGATCCTGGTGATGTGGAAAGCCAATGCTTTTGCCTCTCGTAAATCGAGACCTAAGTTTTCATGGGCGTAGCGCGCCGCTTCCAACGTACTGCGTCGCGACGAAACCGCAAACGCTGCGGTCTCTGCGGATGTGAGCGAGGACGGCCAAACAACGCACGTACCGCATTTCGGGCACTCGATGTGCGGCCGACCTTTTGGTTCGATGAGGCGCACTTGTCCCTTCGATTGTCGCGACATAGGAATTGCGCCTCTCCTACCCCTGGTAGTCCAAATTCATCGGTTCGAAAAAACGATCGTTACTTCGAACCCTGGCACCGGCGCACCGCTTTGCGGGAAGTCGCTGGTTTTTGAGTTCGAAAAACTGGTTGCCGAAAACAGAGTTTGAATTACCCCAGGCCGATGAGTAAAGCGAACTTCGCCGCCGCCGCACTATTCGCGCTTAATCTGGGTCCTGGCCGATGTTGTCGGGCTGTTCTCAGTTATTCTGGGCCCATTCTCAATTAATCTGATCCTGAGCGGCCCGATATTCTCACGGAATCTGGGCCCAAATTCGCGATGTTATCGGGTCCTGCGATTTATGTTCTCGGGCCGCAACACCTATGGACGGATTTCAAAATTACTAGTCGAGACTACCGCGCCGTCTACGACTGTGGCCACAGAGAAATGGCCCGCCCCTAAAGCTCCAGCTGACCGTTGCGTCCAGATCGTGTAAGGAGTCCGTTTGAAGTGCAATCGCTTTTGGCTTCGCGACACTAATCTATCATCCTGATACCAGCGCCACTCTACCGCGTGATGGCCTGCTTCCTTGGTTGCGTCGTCCCATTGGAAATAAACGTAACAGACTACAGAGTCTTCGGGCGAAAACACGGCCGTAGGCACACGCCGTGCGGTGACTAAATCGGCTGTTTTTGTAAGAACTGTATTGGTGACGCGAGGCGTAGTGCCTGTAGTCGCACAACTGACGAGCATTCCGAGGAGGGCCCACGCAACCATATGCTGAGCGCATGTCCGCTTTCTCATATTGTCCTTCCGATTGCTATGATTCACAGGTTTGCCAAGACTATCGCAACCCGTGAACGGCCGCATTAGGGCAGGCAGTTATTGGTTACCTATGACAGTAAGTGGCCGGTCGCGTCGCGGAATGACGGGTTTCCGGCTGCCAGAGCCGCCGTTCAAATTCTGGAATTTAACTGCGGCAATTCAGCGGGTTACCGGCAACGAGCGAAGTTGACCCGTTGCGGCCATCCGCGAACGACCGGTATCCGGCGTCGACAATTGGCACTGGAAAGTGGGTTGACATCGATCCATTACCGGGGTAATGTAGCAATATGACGATTGCCCAGTCGAAAGTCACGGCTCAAGGCCAGATCTCAGTACCCGTAGAGGTAAGGAAGAAGCTTGGTATAGGCCCGGGATCCGTTATTGAGTGGCACGAACAGGATGGTAGTGTCGTAGTCCGCAGGGCCGGGCGTTTCAGTTCGTTGGACTTACACCGGGCGCTCTTTGCGAGTGGCACGCCGAGCGCCAAATCGATTCCCGACGTGAAGGAAGCCATTCGAAGGCATATTCGCCAACGATATGCTCGCGATTGACACGAACATTCTTGTTCGCCTCGTCGTCCGAGACGATAGCGACCAAGTCGAAGCGGCTGAACAGTTCGTACGAAAGGGTGCTTGGATATCCCACTTGGTGCTCGCAGAGACCCTTTGGGTTCTCGATTCCGTCTACGAGCTTTCGCGGGCGCGGATCGGAACCGCCGTCGATATGCTGCTCAATCACCAAGATCTGACCCTGCAAGACGCCGAGGTGGTCGCGTCGGCGCTGCTTCATTATCGTTCGCGGTCGGCGGTGGACTTCTCGGATTGCCTGGTGCTCGAGATTGCGAGAAAGGCCGGGCATTTGCCGGTAGGGACGTTTGACCGTAATTTCGCCAAGCTCGCTGACGTTCAGCGACTGCGTTAGCAGCGCCGGCAGCGCCACCGAGAACGTCGTTCGAACTGAAAAACCTGACCCGGAGGGGTCGATCGCGAGTGTCGGCTATCAGGCGCACGCGAGCTAGTGAGGTTGAAGTTTTAGAGTCACAAGCGCCGCGGCAATTTGCTGCTCGATGAAAATCCGAAGTGCGTCAAGAATGACGCGCCTTTCGTCATCCGTAAACTCGAGCCAAGTGTCGTGCCACGGCAGCGCTGTGTAGCCACTTGGACACGAATAGGCATTTGCATGGCCAATCTCTTTATCACCCACAGTGCGATAGATGTAAACGCTCATCCCGTTGCACGCCTGTGATTTGGCGTGCCCAAGTATTTCTCGGCGCGAGAGCGTTGGGCCGGGACCGATGGATCGAAGGACTGCATCAAACCCCCGATGTTTTGCAAAAGCAATAATCCTCTTTGTTTCCGGAGAGGGTGCGACTAGTCCCCCGCATACCTCGCCGCGGGCGTCTCCACGCTTCGCACGACCGGCAGCATCGAGCCCTACGCGGACCTCAGGGTTCGCTCACGCATCGAGGCCGGTCTCATGCCCGGACCCAAGCTCGACCTGACTGCCCCTTACCTCGAAGGCAAGAGGACAGCCTTCGCGCAGATGCACGAACTTGCCAGTGCGGAGGAGGCACGCGGCCGCGAGTGAGGCGCACCGCCGCGGCTTCAAGATAACAGGACACTTGTGTTCTGTGACTTGGCCCGGGGCGATTGCGGCTGGCATCGACGACTTCGAACACGGACCTATGTCTACCGATAGCGAATTTGTGGCCGGTAAGCAGGCCGACGATTGCCCCAACCCACAGGATCGGCAATCCTCCTGGCTCACGGAATCGATCGACGGGCCGCGCGTTACGAGCCTGATCCGCGCCTTAGTCGCGAGCAAGACATCGGAACGCTGGCGCCTGGCAAGTGTGCGGATCTGATGCTGGTCAAAGGCGATCCGTCCGCGCGCATTTCGGACATCGAGAATGTCGAAATCGTTTTCAAAGATGGCGCTGCCTTCGATTCTCGCCGGCTGATCGAATCGGTACGCGGGCAGGTTGGCATCCGCTGAAAGCGCGCTCAGGGGCCTGCACCGCCTACGGCGTCAACCCATAGACCTGCACCACCTTGTAGCCGGGCGCATAGACGCGCCCATTGGCTTCCATCGGTGTCAGGAAGGGGTTGCCGTTGCCAGGGTTGGACCAGGCGCCGATCTGCGCTGTGAAGATCGGGTTGCCGAGCGCCACCGCGTCATAGGCCTCGATGGAGAAGGGTTCTTCGGCGCGGTCGATGAGCCATACGACGCCGGTACCGGCAGTGGCGCCGTTCGATGAGACGATGGGCAGCGAGCCGCCGTAGCCGGCGTGGCTTGTGCCTTTGCCGCCAACGGTCAACGACGGGTGGCCGACGGTGGCGAGCGTCCAGGCCTTCAGCACGTCGCCGTTGCTCTGGGTGAAGACGGTCGGGCCGGCAGGGCCATTGTAGAAAGCCGGCCCGCCCCACAGTCCACCGCCGCCGTCCCATTGCGCCTGCAGCGCGCCCGCATCCTTGGGCTTCAGGGCGCCGAGGCTGTTCTGGTCGAGAAGATAAAGAATGCTCGACTTGCCCATGGCGACCGCCAGCGGCGGCGCCGTCTGGCCTGGTACCGTGGGCACCAGCATGACTCCGCCGGAGCCGAAATCCTCGTCGCTGTTGTTGAGCGACATGAAGCTCGACGGGGTGAAGTAGGTGGCGACAGACTTGAGCGTCGGCGGCAGCTTCAGGACGCTTTCGCCCCAATCCTTCTTGCCCTTGGTGAAGTCGCCGTTGCCGGTGACGACGAAGACATTCCCTGTGGCATCGATCGCCGGCGCGAAGCCGGTCATCCATATGCTGGCCAATTCGGTGCCGCCGGCGGTCTCGACGGTGTGGAAGGTGCTTTGCAGCTTCAGACTGCCGTTGTATCGCAAAAGCCAGCCGGTGATGCCGTCCAGATTATTGTCGCAATGCGAACCGATACCGACGTAGAGCGAGCCGTTGTCATAGGCGAGGCCGGCCCGATTCCATTGGTTTTGCGGATCGAAGGCGACGGTCGAGCCATCGCTGAGTTTGGCCGAAGGTGCGATGACGCTGGGGGGGACGGTGTCGGCGCCGGTGCCCAGCGCCAGCGCGTGCAGCGTGGAGATGAATTGCCCGAGCGAGGGTTCGGTGGCGGCGACGACATAAAGCGTCGCCTTATTGGCGGCGCTGCGGACGATGACGGGGGTGCTGGATATGCCGTATTCCGGCTGGACATCGCCGCAGCCGACGTCGTTGGATTTTTGCGCGGTGCCGAGGTTGACGTTCCAGAGTGTCGCATAGCTCTGCGCATCGAAGGCATAGACGGAGTTGTGGCCGGTGACGACGACGAGCACGTCATGGGTGCTCTTGTCGGGCATGACGAAGCCCGAAACCAGGAGCGGCTGGGCCAGCACGTTGCCGTCGACATTCAAGGTCGTCAGCAGGCCGAAGTTCGCCGAGCCGACCGTGGCGGGTGTCAGATCGGTTTCGGTCTGGTTCCAGCCGGTGCGGTTGAGGTCGTAATGGTACGTTGTGACGTCGATGGGCGTGCCGCTGTAGCTGCGTTGCAGACGGGTGGCGGAATCACCGATCTCCTGCGGCGCCGGTAGGCGGCTCGGCAGCGGCGCATGCGGCGCGCGGTGCGCCGGCCGTGCTTCCGCGATTGTGGGCAGCGTCGGATCCTCGGCGAAAGCCGGTGCCGAAACGGCGGCGGCAAGGATCGGGAAGGCGATGGCGACAGCGCGCAGCAGGTCTTGCATGGTGGACATTCTGGTCACGAAAGGTCTCATTGATGTGTGTCGGCGCTTGCAGAGCGGGTGCTGGTGGCACCCTACAGCCCTGTGCAAGCGGGCATCCGGTGTCGCAATCTGTTCGAAGCCACGGGAATTTACTCCCCGCGGCAGAGGGTATCATTACCCGACGAGGCCGAAGAAGCTGATTCAACATTATCCGTCATTTGCCGCTGACGAGAGGAAGGACAATGTTGAGCACGAAATCTCCGAGGAAATGCGCCGTAAGAACTCCACCCAGAACGAATCCCGCAACGATGCCGCCCAGACCCTGCCGGTAATGCGACAACGCAAATATCATTAGCGGTACCAGCCACGCCAAAAGCTTGCTGCCCGTGAGGCTTTGCAACCTTTCGATGATCTTCACCGAGATGAACGCCAACCCGGCGTAGAAGAAGATAGAGCCCGACTGTTACCGCTAGAACAATCGCAGCCTCTCTTCCCAACACCTGCCAATTGGAGTGCATCTCGCCCGTAATTGCGCGATAGCGAGACCGACCCAGGTTGGGGCGGAGGCCTTCCGGCGAATTTTGCTTTCCATGGTTGGTTCCGACAAGCTGCGGTAGACGATGGGTCCGTGTCCGTGCGCTTGCGCATTTATCGTGGCATGCTGGTGGTCCGGATTGTGGAAGTCAATCGAATCTGGGCAATGCACGCTATGGGCCGGTCGCGTCACGAAGCGACCGATCCCAACGATCACCCCAATCCGAAATGGAAATTCCTCGCCGACCGCCGTCCGATGGGAGGTGACGTCGCTCACCGAAATGACTAAGCTGCTGATCTGCCGACAGTATAAGAATGCAAATGGGGATCAATAATGACTCGCAGTAAATTACGCAAATTACGGCGTCTTCAGGCACATGAGCGTCCGCCAGCCGTGCGCCGCACCCTATCCGTGGCGTCAGCGCTGCTCGCCTGCATGCAGGCGGCTTATGCCGCGGATTCGAGCGAGGCGGCCATATTGGACGAGGTGGTCGTCACTGCCCAGAAGAGAACGGAAAACCTGCAGGACGTGCCCATCAGCATCCAGGCGCTCAACACCGAGAAGCTCGAGGAATTGCACATCGCCAACTTCGACGATTTCGCGAAGTATCTGCCGAGCGTTTCCTTTCAAACCGCCGGCCCGGGATTTGAGCACACTTATATTCGCGGCGTGGTGAGCGGCGGCGACGGCAACCATTCCGGCTCGCTGCCGAGCGTCGGCATGTATTTGGACGAGCAGCCGGTGACGACCATCGACGGCAATCTCGATATCCATATCTACGATATCGAGCGGGTCGAGGTGCTGAACGGGCCTCAGGGCACGCTCTATGGCGCGAGTTCGGAGTCCGGAACCATCCGCGTCATTACCAACAAGCCGGATTTGAGTGGCTTCTCGGCCGGTTACGATGTGCAAGGCAACACGGTGGAGTACGGCGGCAACGGCTATACGGTCGAGGGTTTCGTGAACTTGCCGCTCACGTCATTTGCGGCGATTCGCTTGGTCGGGTGGGATGAGCACGACGCCGGCTACATCGACAATGTGCCGGGCTCGCTGACCTTTCCCAGTTCCGGCATTACCTTTACCAACGCGGCCTACGTCAAGAAAAACTTCAACGACGTCGATACCCGGGGCGGTCGCGCTTCGGTCAAGATCGAGTTGAACGATAACTGGACCATTTTGCCCACCGTCATGGGCCAAGACCAATGGGTCAGAGGCAATTTTTCCTACAACCCGGCGGTCGGAGATCTTAAGATACAGCAATATTTTCCGGAGACCACGCACGATTCCTGGATTCAATCGGCGCTCACCATCGAAGGCAAGATCGCCGATTTCGACATCGTATACGCCGGCGCCTACCTGACGCGCAACACCCACGAGTCGTCGGACTACACGGATTACTCCTATTTCTATGACCGAGCCTATGGGTCCGGCGCTTATTTCACGGACAATTCGGGCAAGCTCATCAACCCGGCGCAGCACATCGTCGGCACGGATCATTACACCAAGACCAGCAACGAACTGCGCGTCTCATCGCCGAAGCAATACCCGTTCCGCTTCGTGGGCGGCCTGTTCTTGCAGCGCCAGGTGCATGAGATCATCCAGGATTACGTGGTGAACAACGGCGATCCGCTCGCCGATTCGCTGTCGATCCCCGGTTGGCCCGGTTCGCTGTGGCTCACCGATCAAGAGCGCGTGGATCGCGATTCCGCGGTGTTCGGGGAATTCTCCTACGACATTCTCGAGAATCTGACCGCCACGGCCGGCGCCCGCTACTACACGTACAACAACACACTGCAGGGATTCTACGGATTCAACGCGAATTATTCCTCCACGGAGGGAACCGCCACCTGTTTCACGCCATTTGTGCCCTTTCATGGAGCGCCGTGCCAGGACCTCAATGGCCGAACCACGGGCTCGGGAACGTCCCCGAAGGTCAATCTTACGTACAAGTTTGATCCGGACCATTTGATCTACGCGACCTACTCGAAGGGATTTCGGCCGGGTGGCGTGAACCGCAACGGCGGCGGAACGTTGCCGCCGTACCAGGCGGATTTTCTGACCAACTATGAAATCGGTTGGAAGACTACCTGGGACGACCACCGTCTGCGATTCAACGGCGCGTTCTTTGCGGAATACTGGAAGAATTTCCAGTTCGCGTACCTCGGGCCGAATGCGCTCACCATCATTGCGAACGCCGGCAACGCGCGCATCCTCGGCATGGAAACGGATGTGGAATATGCGGTCACGCAGGGCTTGACGTTGTCCACCAGTTTCTCGCTGCTGCAGCCGAAGCTGACGCAGGAATATTGCGATGATCCCACGCGGTGCGCGACGCCGGGCTATGAGCAGTATGCCCCGGCCGGGCAGCCGTTGCCGGTGACGCCCAAATTCAAGGGCGACGTCACCGCTCGCTACACATTCGCGCTCGACGATGGGTACAAGGCGAATTTCCAGGCGTCGGTGTTCCACTTGGGTTCGCGCACCGCCGATTTGCGTGCGGTGGCTGCCGCGGGCCTCGGCGAGGAACCTGCGTATACCACCGCGGATGTTTCCGCCGGTTTGGAGAAGGACAAAATGACGGGCGAATTGTACGTGAGCAACGTGTTCGACAAGCGCGCGATTCTCGACCGTTATGCGGAATGCGACGTGGCGAGTTGCGGCCAGATCGCCATATACAGCCTTCCCAGCCAGCCGCGCACCATCGGCGTGAAGTTCGGGCAGAAGTTCTGATAGGGGCGTAAGAAATAGTCCTCTTCCGCCGCGCCTCACTCCACCGTCAGGCTCTTGGCGAGATTCCGCGGCTGATCCACGTCCGTGCCCTTCAGCACCGCGACGTGATAGGCGAGCAGCTGCATCGGCACGGCGAATATCACCGGGGCCTGCAGGGCGGTGACCTTGACCGGCAGGCGAATCACGGTGACGCCGTCCGCGCTTTCCATGCCGGTCTCGGGATCGGCGAAGACGTAGAGCTTCCCGCCGCGCGCCCGCACCTCCTGCAGGTTCGATTTCAATTTCTCCAGCAGCTCGTTGTTCGGCGCCACCGCAACCACCGGCATGTCCTCGTCGACCAGCGCCAGCGGGCCGTGCTTGAGCTCGGCCGCCGCATAGGCTTCCGCGTGGATGTAGGAGATCTCCTTCAGCTTCAGCGCGCCCTCCATGGCGATGGCGTGCAACGGACCGCGGCCCACGAACAGGGCGTGGTGCTTGTCGGCGAAGATCTCCGCCAGCGCCCGGATGGTGTCGTCCAGCGCCAGCGTCCGCTCCACCAGGCCGGGCAGCTGCAGGAGCTGCGTGGTGAGATCCCGCTCGTCGATCGCCCGCGGAGCGCAATGCTTGGCGAGCGCGACCACCAGCATGCCGAGCGCGGTGAGCTGGGTGGTGAACGCCTTGGTCGCGGCCACGCCGATCTCCGGGCCCGCGCGCGTCAGCAGCACCAGGTCCGAATCGCGGACCATCGAGCTCTCGGCCACGTTGCAGATGGTGAGCGTGGCGAGGTAGCCCGCGCGCCTGGCATTGCGCAGCGCCGCCAGCGTATCGGCGGTTTCGCCGGACTGCGAGATGGTGACGAACAGGGTGTCGGGCGTCACCACCGGATTCCGGTAGCGGTACTCGCTGGCGATTTCGACGCGCGCCGGGATGCGGCAGATCTGCTCGATGAAGTAGCTGGCCACCAGGCCGGCATGAAAGCTCGTGCCGCACGCGGCGATGTGCACGGCCTTGACTCGCTTGAACACCTGCTGCGCCCCGGGCCCGAAGGCGGCGTCCAGCAGCCTCGCGCCGGCGATGCGCTCCTCGAGGGTCTGTGCAATGGCGCGCGGCTGCTCGTGAATTTCCTTGAGCATGAAGTGGCGGTACTGGCCGCGCTCCACCGCGTCCGCCGGCAAATCGCTCTCATGGGCGGACCTCAGGGCCGGCGCTCCCTCCCGATCGAGGATGTTGATGGATTTGCGCCGCACCAGGGCGACGTCCCCCTCCTCCAGGAACATGAATCGCCGGGTCACGGGCAGCAGCGCCGCCACGTCCGAAGCCACGAAATTCTCGTCGATCCCGAGCCCGATCACGACGGGACAGCCCTCGCGGGCCACCACCAGGCAATCCGGGTCGTTCCGGGAAATGACCGCCAAGGCGTAGGCGCCCCGTAATTCGGCCACCGTGCTGCGCACCGCCTGGAACAGATCGGCCGAGCGCCCCAGGTGATGATGAATGCGGTGCGCGATGACCTCGGTGTCGGTCTCCGAATCGAAGCTGTATCCGAGTTCGATCAGGCCGGCGCGCAGGGCCTCGTGATTTTCGATGATGCCGTTGTGAACGATGGCGATGCCGTCTCCGGA
>Ga0302278_10007408_pt1 | contig 10125 bp, 10 predicted proteins | sample III_Bog_N3_2_FD_194543 | JGI IMG/M metagenome (GOLD analysis project Ga0302278, IMG submission 194543) | Peat permafrost microbial communities from Stordalen Mire near Abisko, Sweden - III_Bog_N3_2 | ecosystem: Environmental > Terrestrial > Soil > Wetlands > Peat | place: Sweden: Abisko... | reverse complement strand
CCGAATCATGGGTGCGGAAGCTTTCAATCAGGGTTGTTTTCTTTGCAGTCGCCAGCACGGCGTGTGTTACTCCTCTGTCTTTTTCGTGTCCACTCTCAAGTGTCTGAAGTGAGATTACCACGAATGCCCCGCCCCGCGCCATATTGCGGGCGGCCGAGCAGGGTAAACCGCGCCTGAATTCCCCGGCTTATGCGCTCTTGGATTGAGATTCGACGCAGAGGGTGGTTCGCGGAGGGAGCAGGGGTCTGAAGAACCCCTGCTCCCTCCGCACGAACACGCCTGCCGGATTTGTTTCCTTTGATTTATACGGCGATCATGCCGTGGGGATCCAGGACAAACTTCTTCGCCGCGCCCTTGTCGAAGTCCTTGTAGCCCTGCACGGCATCGTCCAGCGTAACCACGGTGACGTTAACGGCCTTGGCGATCTGGATTTTGTCGTGGAGAATAGCCATCATCAACTGCCGGTTGTACTTCATCACCGGGCATTGGCCGGTGGTGAACACATGCGACCGTGCCCAGCCCAGACCAATGCGAATGCTCAGATTGCCGGTCTTGGCGCTCGAGTCCGCAGCGCCTGGATCGTCGGTTACGTAGAGGCCTGGAATGCCCAGCGCTCCGCCGGCGCGGCAGATCTCCATGAGCGAGTTGAGCACCGTGGCCGGAATCTCCTTGCCGGAGCCGGCGCCATGACCGCGCGCCTCAAAGCCCACGCAATCGACCGCGCAATCCACTTCAGGCACTCCGAGGATTTGTGCGATCTGATCGCCGACCGAGGCATCGCGTGAAACATCGACTGTCTCGCAGCCGAAGCTCCGGGCCTGGGCGAGGCGCTCCGGGATCAGGTCGCCGACAATCACCACGGCTGCGCCGAGGAGTTGGGCTGCGGCGGCGCAGGCCAGACCCACCGGGCCGGCTCCGGCGATGTAGACTGTGGCGCCCGGTCCAACCCCGGCGCTCACCGCACCGTGATAGCCGGTGGGCAGAATGTCAGAGAGACAGGTCAGGTCGCGGATCTTGGCCATGGCCTGGTCGCGGTCAGGAAAGCGCAGCAGGTTGAAGTCGGCGTAGGGAACCATGACATAGTCGGCCTGCCCGCCAACCCAGCCGCCCATGTCGACGTATCCATACGCTGCGCCGGGGCGGGCGGGATTGACGTTGAGGCAGACGCCGGTGGCGCGCTCCTTGCAGTTGCGGCAGCGGCCGCAGGCGATGTTGAACGGCACGGAGACGATGTCGCCCACCTTGATGAACTCCACGTCGCGGCCGGCCTCGATCACCTGGCCGGTAATCTCGTGGCCCAGAACCAGCCCGCTGGGTGCGGTGGTGCGCCCGCGGACCATATGCTGGTCGCTGCCGCAGATGTTGGTGGAGACGATCTTGAGAATGACGCCGTGCTCGCATTTGCGATTGCCCAGCGCCAGTTTTGGGAAGTCGATGTTGTGAATTTCAACGACACCGGGTCCCATGTAAACAACACCGCGATTGTCTGCCATATCTTTTGTGCCTCCTCGAAGGGGAAATCTAGATTAAGTTACGCGCCACGCGAGGATATACCGGCGCTGTTACGGCTCGCAATGCTATTTCGAGGAAATTTTAATGCGGGCTGGAAAGCCGGGGCGGACGGCTCAGGGCTGTGGGGCAAGCCAGTAATTCGATCGCGCCACGATCCGGGCTCCGTAGTCCTGCGCGGTCTTCACGCGGATCGTATGCAGGCCTGGCGTCGGATTGGAAGGGCTGAAGGTGATCAGGTAGCGGTTGCGTACGTGCTTGGCGGCGTCAACCACCCGCGCCTCAAAGCCCTTGTCGCCGGTGAAGGTGGTGTATTCGCCGCCGCTCAGATGGGCAATTTCTCTGGACACATTTTTCTTGAAGGCTTGAACAATCATGGCGAGGCTCGAGATCAGGCTCATGGTGCGCTCATCGCCAGAGTCCTTCATGTCGTGCAGCAGTTCCGCGCGCGAGGGAGAAAACGAGATGCTCAAAACCAGAACATCGGACCGGCCGATCTTCTCGACAAGCTGCTCGGCCCGCGTGTGCTTGCTGCCGTGGTCGCGCTCCTCGCTGACGAGAAGCAGAACCCGGCGAAATTCCTTGGGCTGATTTTCCAGCAGGTCCACGGCATAGCTCACCGTATCGAGAATCGCGTCGCCGCCGTCACCCGGCTCCAGATGCTTGAGCGCGTCGCCGACATCGTCGCTCGCGTTTGTGAAGTCCTGAATGAGATGCGGCGTCGAATCGAATCCAACCAGCGCGGCCTGGCTCTGATGGTCAGAGAGAAACAGGTCGAGCAGCGGCCCCAGCTTGGCCAGCTTGTCGAACTCGAGTGCGCTCACGCCGCCCTCTTCAACGGCGACGACAAGCGAGACGGGCGCCGTGTCCATCTCCTCCTGCACGCGGATCTTCTGCGCAACGCCGTTGTCTTCGAGAACGAAATCCGACGGCTTGAGCCCGTAGACCACGCCGCCGCCGTGCCGCTCGACGAGGGTGGGGACGAGCACTTCGTTGGTGGTGACGCGCAGCGTGAGCGCGGCCTGATCGGGCTGCGGAAATGGCTGAGGCGGCTCGGCAGGCGGCAACTGCTGCGCACATGCGAGCTGGATCGCAGCAACAAACAGGCAAGCCGGGACGCCGGTCTTAATTTTCATGTTTCCCCATGAAGTCTCTACAATGCCCGTCTCTAGAGCCCTGGTCCCTTTGCCCCTAGAGCAGTTTCGGAATTTGTGTGGTCCTCATTGACGGTGTGCAGGCCGGCTTTTCTTGAGAAAAAAATCACTTAAGCTCGCGCTTCCGGTCTCCAGTAATTCCGAAACTGCTATAGTCCCTGCGCTCACGCCCGCTTCCGCGCTTCGCTGTCCACGTGGCCGGTCCACGCAAGAAAATCCAGCAGTTCCCACTTCGACGCCCACATGAAGCCGAATATCTTGCCGGCGGTCAGCGTCTCCGCGCTCATGCCGGAGTAGGTCTCAACGCGCCAGCGCAGGTATTCGCTGCGCCACGGCATCAGGCGGTGACCACGGGTTGCGTTCCAGAGAAATCGAATGGGAGCGAACACGGCCGAACCCTCTGCCCTCAAGTATAGTCGCCGTCCGCCGCCACCTGCGGTGGGGCAGACGGCGCTGGCGCGCCAGGGGGACCGAGGCTTCCGGATTGTCCGATCAAGTATGGATCACGACAGCCGCTACGCCGGCATCCTGCTGAACAGGCTATTGGATGACTGGTCGAGCTGGGAGATGACGTCTTCGAGCGCGGTTTGCTGGGTCGCGGCCAGCGAGAGCTGCGTGGAAACCTGGCCCACATCGGCCTGCATCAGGTTGCTCTGCGCGGCAGTCAGTTGCGTCTGCGTGCTGGTCACGGCGTTCGAGGCCGCCGTGAGCTGGGTGATGGAGTTGTCGATAGTGACCCGCTGCTGGGAGACAAAGTTCAGCGCTGTGCCCAGCGCCTGGGTATCGCTCACCGCCTGGGCAGTATTCACTGTGCCGGTCGAGTAGTCAGCAACCAGGGCGTTCAGCGCGCCGAAGACGCTGTTGGGTCCCGCGCCAAGAAATATCTGGCTCCCCGGGACATTCAATTGAATTTTCTGGCCATTGGGAGTGTGGATGTAATTCACATCCTGGTCCCCGTTGTACGTTGTGACGGAGGGCGACGTGTTGGTCGAGGTGGAAAACGGCGTGGTCCCCGTCTGCGCGCCGCCAAAGATGTACTGGCCCTGGTAGCTGCTGTTGGCGAGTGATTGCACCTCATCCAGAATGCCGGAAATCTGATTGGCGACCGACTCCACATTCGAGGCGTTCATCGTTCCGTTGTTGGCGCTGGTGGCCAGCGAAATAGCCTGCGTGAGTTGCGATACGACGCTACCCAGAGTAGAGTCGGCCACCTGCAGTTGGCCCGTTACCAGGCTCGAGCTCTGCGTGAACGAGTCATCCTGCTGTATCTGATTAAGAAGCAGCACATTTTCGCCGGCGGCAACCGGGTTCTGGCCGATCGAGATAATGCTCACGCCGCTCGAAAGCTCGGCGGTGAGTTGCTCCTCATTGGCCTGGGCCTGATCGAGCGAGTTGACCAGATTGCTGATGTAGGTTGGGTCCACCCTCATGAAGTTCCTCCGCGATGCGTGGGAGCGTGCATGCTCTTCAAGCGGCTCCTCGCAGCAACACGCCGCACACGTTAGTTCTATGAGACAGCCGTCTGTACGCCCAGGTTCAGCGCCGAAGTGATGATGACGTTGAGCATGTTGAACACCTGGGAGGCGGCCTGGTAACTGGTTTGCAGCGTCGCCATGGCAGACGCCTCGTCGTTCAGATTCACGCTGGAGAGCGCATTGTTCTGGATCTGAAGCTGCGAGACCGAGGCGTTCTCGGCCGTGTTCTCCGCCTGCACGCCGGCCACCGTCGCGCCCAGAGTGGAAACAAAGCTGGAATAGAAATCTGTCGGTGTTTGACCGCTGCTCAGACCCGCCGACCCGTTCTGGCTCTGCGCCGTCTGCGCGCTCGCCGCCGCGGTCTGCGTAATGCTGCTCGCGCCGCCGCTGCCAATCAGATTCCAGGTCAGGTTCAGGCTCGCTGCGCCATCGCCCAGGCCGCTGAATGCGATCCCGCTCACGTCCGATGCCGGGCTGACAAGTGCGCCGCTGGCGTTGAAGGTCAGGGTTCCGGTCGTCGCTGCCGAGGCCACCGGGTCCGCTATTACGCTCCCCGAGGTCGCCGTGGCGCCGGCGATGGTCAGAACGCCGCCAGTGTTCGACACGGTCACGCCGGTGATTCCAGCCGCTGTCAGCGCGCTATCGAGTGACGCGACGTAGCCTGTCGGTGGTGGCCCCGCGCTGCCGACTGCCTCGCCCGGAGTGATCGTGGGAGCAACAATGGTGGCCGTCCCACCCGTAGTCGCCCCGCTGATGGTCAGATTGGTGCCCGGATTTACCGTTTCACCGGCGCCAAAGTTGTAACTCACCTGACCGGCCACGCCGGTATCGGCCGTCAGCGCGTCCGGCAGAGAGATGCTGTAGCCCCACGAATTGGAGCCCAAATTGGTGTAGGTCACCGTGGCGTTGTAGCTGGTCCCCAGCGAATCGTAGACCAGAGCGCTCCCCGTCACCGTGCCACTCACAGGTGTCGTCGAGCTTAGATTCTGGGTCAAACTGAAAGATGTCGTCGCCACCGGCTGAAACAGAGATTCGTTGGCCAGGTTCGCCATAGCCACCGCGTTCGAGTTGTCGCCTGCGTTCTGACCCGCACCGGCAGCCGCAATCTGGCTCGGATCGGTCATCACCACGCTCATCTGTGCCGCCGCACCGGCAACCTGGGTAGGCTCGCTGAAGACGTTGAGCGGGCTGGCCGCTGTACCGGAGACGCCGTTCAGATCCGTGCCGGAGTTGTTCAGCGCATTCACCGAGGTGGAGACCCCGTAGGCCAGCTGATCGAGAGCAGCCATGGCGGAAGGGATATCGACTGTGGCCGCGGTCAAATAGCCGCCAAGCTGGCCTCCTCCGGCAGCCAGACCCGCCGTGACGTCACTGTTGCCCAGAAAAAAATGGGTCGCGCCGCTCACCACGCCGCTTGAGAGTTGGAAGCTGGTGCCTTCAGCGACCAGAAGCTGTCCTGAAGTCGTGGTAATCGAGAGGCCGTTGTTCTCGGTCTTGACCTGGTTGATGCCGATCAGCTGCGACAGCTGGCTGATGTCTTCGTTACGCTGATCTTCGAGCGTGCCTGCGTCGGCCGCAGGCGAGCTTGTCTGAATCTGGTGGTTCAGCTGCGCGATGGCCGTGCTCAGAGAGTTCACCTGGGAGGTGACCCCGGCAGCTTCCTGGCCCAGGCCCGCGCTCTGCGCATTCATGCTCGCCGCCGCATTCGAGATGTCTCCGGCCAGTGTGGTCGCCGAGGAAAGCACCTCCTCGCGCAGCGAGATGTTGCCCGGGTTCGCCTCAAGCGAGGCAAAAGATCCAAAGAATGTGGTCAGATCGTTGCCAATGTCACCCGCCGTCGCACTCGACGAGCCGGAGTCGGGAGGAAAGAGAGCTTCGAGTGAATTGAGCGCGGTAAGCCGCGTGCCCGAGGCCGACGCCAGTTGGTTTTGCTGGTCCAACCGCGCCACCAGTACGCTGTCGCGCAGCGACATGGCACCCGTTTCGCTCACTCCCTGACCGTACGAGATGCCCCCCACCGTGAGCGGCTGGTTCTCTTCCCAGTTGGCGATCTCCTGGGTGTAGCCCGGGGTATTGGCATTGGCGACATTGTTGGCCACCACGCTCAGTGCGGCCTGGTCGGCTTCGAGGGCTCTGGAGATGATGCTGAAGGCAGAGTTAATTGTCCCCATGCGGGCTCTCCTTCGGCAGCCATCCGCGCGCCTGGGACTCGCTGTACTCCAGCCGCCCGGCGCGCAGTTCGCGCAGTCGATTCATCACCTGGATGTTGTTGCGCGTTGCCTCAAGGACTCGCGCGAATACGGCCATGTCCCGGCCGGCCTGACGCGCCTGGGAGGCAAGGCGCGCACGGGCATCCGTGCAGGAGGCGCGGCCCCCGGCCAGGTCCCGGTCAAGGTCCCGATTCAGCGCCTGGCAGCTCAGCGCCAGCTCTTCCAGCCGCGCCGCGTCCAACCGGGCCAGCGCCTGCGAGGCCTCGGCCACCAACCGCCTCAACTCCGGCGGGGCATGCGTCTCACTCCCCTGCTGCGCCCTGTACTGCGGCAATGCCTGCATGGCTGTTCCTCGATGCCTGTCCCGTGACCGCACAGAGCGACCACGCCGTCGGCGGTTAGCGGCTCGCGCTCAGCATCGCGTCCACCATCTTGGACGCCACGGCCGATGCGGGCACGTTGTAGGTTCCCGCCGCCAGCGCGGACTGGATGCTGGCCACCTTGTCCATGCGCACATCCGAGCCGGCGGAAGCCTGCGCGGCTTCACTCCCGGCGCTGCTGAACGTGGCCCGGTCGCTCGAGAACGTCGCCGAGGTTGTGGCCGGTGTGTTCTTGCTCTGCGTAGCCGGTGTTGCGGGGGCGGGCACGCCGAGTAACGATTTCAATCCATCAAGACTGCTGCGAATGTCCATTCAACTTGCTCCTTAGGGGATGTATCGGTTGGTCTGCTAATCACGAGAGTCATTGGGCCGTTTTAATTACGGTATTACCGGGTTGGTTTCGGGTTACTGCCGATCCCGGAGGGTGGTTACCCTGCGGCGTCAGCTGTTTGACGATGCGGGATGCGATCCCAAAGCCGCCGCCCTCGCTGAGAGCGCGACCGAGTGCTTCTGAAGCGAACTCGCCCAGAGCGCCGCCCGACCCCTCCGCGTCGCTGTTCTCTCCGCTGCCGGTCAGGCCGTCGCTCTGGTTGAGCGGCTTGAGCAACTCCTTCATCATCTGCGCCTCAAACTCGTGCGCGGCATGTACCAGGCGCGGCTGCGGCGTGGCCGCGCCGCTGGCCGGAACTGTTGTTACCGCCACTGCTGGCGTCGCTCCCACGGTGTGCAACATACCTTCTCCTCAAACCGGGCATCGCGCCCCCGTCTGCTCAACCCTCGCCTCCAGCTCGCCAACGTCCACTCCGCCATTGCCTTCAACCCCGGCGTTCCGTCCAGCCCGAGTTAGAGAACTTCAAGATCGGCCTCGAGAGCGCCGGCTTCTTTCATGGCTTGCAGAATTGAGATCACATCCCGCGCTCCTGCCCCGGTTCGTTGCAATTCCTGGACCAGATCCTCGACTGTTGCGCCTTCTTTGAGATCAATTCTGTTGACCGGTTTATCCTGGGCCTGAATCGTTGTCTGGTTGACAACCTCGGTGGTTCCCGGGGAGAGCGCGTTCGGCTGCGACACCAGCGGTTCGGTGACGACGTTGACGCTCAGCCCGCCGTGCAGGATGGAGACCGGCTGCAGGCGCACCGTGCCGCCGATCACCACCGTTCCGGTGCGCTCGTTGACCACCACCCGGGCGCGCGGAAAGACCTCGACCTCGACCGCTTCCACGCGATCGAGCAGCGCGACCATGTCTTCTTCCGGGGCGGATTGAATCTCGACGCGGCGGCTGTCGACGGCATGGGCGCGCGAGAATCCGAGCGCCTGGTTGATGGCCCCGGCCATGCGCTCGGCGGTATGGAAGTCGGCGTCGTTGAGCACCACGCTCACCGTATGCATTTGCTTCAGTTCGAAGGCAACCGCCCGCTCCACCAGCGCGCCGCCGGGAATCCGCGCGGTGGTGGGATGATTGACCTGGCGCGAGTTGCCTCCCCCGGCCGCCATATATCCGCCCAGCACCAGCGCTCCCTGGGCCTGGGCGTAGACCTGACCGTCGGGCCCGTAGAGCGGAGTCATCAGCAGGATTCCGCCCTCCAGCGAACGCGCGTCGCCGGCCGAGGAGACGGTAATGTCCATCTTGTAGCCGGGGCGGCTGAAGGGTGGAAGCGTGGCCACCACAAACACACCCGCCATGTTCTTCACCTGCATGTTGGCCACCGAGTTGTTGCCGGTTTGCGGCACGGTCACGCCCATCCGCTCGAGTGCTGAGATCAGCGTCTGCGCCGGGAAGACGGTCTGCGAACTGTCGCCCGTACCGTGCAGGCCCACCACCAGTCCGTAGCCCACCAGCTGGTTGTCCCGAATGCCCTCGATGGTGGCCACGTCCTTGACCCGCGCCGGGCGCGGCAGCGACTCGGGATGCAACACCGAGGCGGCCAAGAACAACGCCGCAGTCATCAGCGTCCACCAGCGGAGGCGGCTTGAGGCGGTTGGTCTCAGCGTGTTGTTGTTCCCATCCTGCATGGTCCCTGTCTCTCGGATTGCCACTGTGTGTTGCCCTGGTCCCTTGGTCCCCTGGTCCCCTGGTCCCCTGGTCCCTGCTGTTAGAAGATCAACAGCTTCTCAAGAAACCGCACCACCGGATTCTGCCGGTAGGTGGAGTCGTTAACAATGCCCTTGCCGGTGACTTCGAGCTCGAGGTCGGTCATGGCCGTCGACAGCACCTGGTTCTGCGCGCTCACATCCTCGGGCCGCACCAGACCGCGCAGCTTGATCAGCTGGGTCTGCTGCGAGAAGGTCAATTGCCGCGTAGCCTGCACCACCAGCATCCCGTTCGGCAGCACGTCGACCACCTCGCCGCCGAACGTCGTGGTCAGGCTGGAGTTGGTGGTGCTCTGCCCGGTTGCCGCCAGGCCCGAGGCCGCGGTCATGCCGACCAGATTTTGCAGCGCGTTCGACGTTTTGAGCGCGCCGAACAGCGAGGTCAGCCCGGAGTTGGCGTTGGAAGCACGGGAGTTCTTGACTCCGCCGTCGGTCTCTGCCACCAGGGCCTCTGAAACGACGATTGACACCACGTCGTGCAGCCGGGCCGCCTTGGCATCGGTGCCCAGGCGCACCAGACGGCCCTCCGAGCTCCAGATCGATCCCGTCGTCTTGACTTCGGCCGCCTGCTGCGCGCGCACCCTTTCGATGTAGGCGTGCAGCGCTTCTTCCGGCGGGGTGGGCTTGGCGGCGGGCGCAAGCGGCAGCTTCTTCTTGTCGAGACCGGACAGCGGCGGCGCCGCCGCAACCGCGATGACGGACAGAAGGATCCATACCGCGAATCGTGAGCCTCTCATCGTTCCGACTCCTCGGCGAACCGGGCCCGGCCGGCAGAGAGCGCCACGGCCCGCACCAGGCCGCCGCCCATGAGCAGCCGCGCGCTGAAGGCGGCACCGGCGCGGGCCGGGCCGATCGCCACCGCTTCCAGGCGCGCATCGACCAGGCGGGAGTGCTGTTCCAGGATGATGCGGTCGCCGGAATGAACGATCGGTAGATTGACATCGAGGGGGACCGGCGCAGATCGATCTGGCCTGGGGCGCAGTGCAGCCTGAGCCGGCTCTCCCGCCCGCAAACTCGGATGCTGGTCACCTGCCAGTGCCTCGCTCGCCGGCTCACCGGTCACCGCAGCAGCGAGCCGCAGCAGTCCCGGGCCGCCAGGGTGTCCGGGGTCGCTTGTCAACAGCCAGCGGTTGCCGTTCCCGGGATCGTCGATCTCCTTAACGACCGCGCCGGCGGCCTGCCCACCGGCCCCGGCTGGCTTCATCGCAAGGGTCGCGGCGGGGCTGGACGACGCCATCAGGAAACGCTGCGTGGATGGGGGGGGAGTGGAGACCCTGGACGGTGTCAACGATGGCCGGGAGGGCAC
>Ga0302278_10007407_pt1 | contig 10126 bp, 7 predicted proteins | sample III_Bog_N3_2_FD_194543 | JGI IMG/M metagenome (GOLD analysis project Ga0302278, IMG submission 194543) | Peat permafrost microbial communities from Stordalen Mire near Abisko, Sweden - III_Bog_N3_2 | ecosystem: Environmental > Terrestrial > Soil > Wetlands > Peat | place: Sweden: Abisko... | reverse complement strand
TGAGCGATGGCAAAAAGGGCCAGTTCCAGCCGGGTGGAAACGCCGGTCTTGTCAAAGATGTTGGACAGGTGGCGCTTGACGGTCTCCTCGCTCAGGCTGAACTGCTTGGCGATGTCGCGGTTGCTGCAGCCTTCCACGATGCAGCCCACCACTTCCAGTTCGCGAGGCGTGAGGCCGTAGGTTTTGCGCTGCGGCACGGCGGCCTGTTGCATCAATTCGTGCAGTGCCGAGACTAGGTTGACGACGCGCTTGCCGCCGATCCAGTAGTCACCGCCAACGACGGTGCGGATGGCGGTTTGCAGATGGGCCGCCACTGAATCCTTGAGCACGATGCCGCGCGCCCCGATGTGCAGGGCCTCGATAATCTGCTGGGTGGTGATGGTGGAAGTGAGGAGGATAATTTTGACGGTGGCGGAGCCATTCATGATGGCGCGCATGGCCTCAAGGCCGGGCAGTCGCGGCATCTGCACGTCAAGCAGCAGAATATCGGGTTCGAGTTCGAGGGTCTGCGTGATGGCCTCGTCGCCATCTGAAGCCTCTCCAACCACCTCAAAGCCGTCCTTTTCGGTGAGCATGTTGCGCACACCGACGCGGACCACTGGATGATCGTCTGCCAGAACAATGCGAATAGGTCGTTCCACTTGGGTTGCCAGCCTCCGAAGCCCGGATCCTGATCAGACCTGGAATTCAGCCTCCAGCATACTCTCCAGGTTGCGGAGGGCGGCGCGCAAATCGGTGAGGAGTTTGGAACTGTTATCCAGATGGTTACCCTTGGGTTCGAGTGGCACGGCCTCAAGCAGAGCGCCCAGACGGGCGGCCTGAAGGGCTCCGGCCATGCCGCAGCCTCCCTTGATGGAGTGGCCAATGCTGCGGATCTGGGAGGCGTCGCCGGCGGCGATGGCAACTTCAAGCGCGGCCAGACGTTTGATCAAATCAGCCACGACTGCGGAGTAAATCTCCCGCACCGCGGACTCGGACATCATCTCGCGGAGCTGGGCCAGGGTTTCAGCGTTGACGACGGGCTCATCGGCGTTAGACCCCTGCGGCGAAGACCTGCCGCGACGACGCTTGGCAGCAGGGGCGAGCGCCGCTGCGGAATCGGCCGGCGCTGCATGTTTGTCAAGCAACTCTTGCAAAGCTGCGGCGCCAAACGGTTTCAGCAGGAATCCATCGGCGGTGGCGACCAACTCCTGGGGCGCATTGCTGCCGCTCATGGCCACCACCAAGGCCCGGCTGCGCGCGCGGAGTTCCGTGATCAACTGGGGGCCGTTCAGGCCCGGCATCTGCGCATCCATCAGGATCACGTCCGGTGCACATTCTCCCGTGGTCAGAATTTCCAGCGACGCCCCGCCGTCCTCTGCAGTGTGAACGGTGTAGCCGCCCATGGTGAGTACCGTCGCCAACACCTCGCGGCTGACCAGATCGTCGTCAATCAGCAGAATCGTGGGGAGGTCCCGGTGGGCGCCAAAGTCGAGCATGTATTTAGTGTGCCATCGCAGGTTGAGGTGTCTGCTGAAAATGTGGCCGCTGTGTATAGGTTTGATTCAGGCAGCACCACCCGAAGCAGCGAGTTTCACACGTGCAGCGGCTTCCCTTGTGAGTGGGACACGGCCCCATGGCCGCCTGTTGCCGTGTCTGGCAACAGGCGGCCATGGGGCCAGAAACGATTATTGAGCCACGGGCGCTGCTGGCATCCCGAGTGCGGAAAGCGAAGGCAGATCCTTGCCCGTGCGCCATTCGTGCTCTCCCACCTGGAACTGCTCGCCGCGCTGCTCCCACTTTTCAATGGCCAGGTCGTAGCGGACAGTGACGTTGCCGAGCCAGTAAGGCCGGTTTTCGCTCAGCCACACCTGACTGAACTCGTCTTTCAATGCCGAGTAGGCATCGCGCAGATCCTGGCAACGGCCATTGGTGCTGCTGATCTCGTTGATGATGTTGCTGGTTTCCTTCGCGCTGGCCTTGTCGTGCTGCTGGGCCAGGGCCTGCGTGTAAGTCGAAACGATCTCCTGGCTCATTTCAAACTTGAAGCCGATCAGGTCAAGCCGGCGCGCGCCCAGATCCATGGCTGTAAGGGCATCGCTCTCTTTCAAGCCTGGGTTTGCCAGGCGCACCTGGGCCAGCAACACCATGGCCTGCTCAGCATGGAGGCGCAGTACCTTGGCCACCGGCAGCATCCTGGCTGAAACCTCCTGTCCCCGCGTGCTCCACGGGTCCAGCCAGAAGAGCGCGTCGCTGCTCATTCCCGTCTTGGTCTGGGCAAGCACATCGTTCGCGGCCATCAGCTCAAGTTCAGCCTGGTTGATCTTGCCGCTGGCATCGCCATGGAACAGCTGCCCATAGGCATCCTGATAGGCGGCGATGGGGCTTTCGCCCGGCTGCCATGCGGCCACCGCGCCAAACAGCACACCGTACCAGTCCATGTTGAAGAGGCCCTCGCCATCGTCGTTCCAGACAGTGGTGAGAGCGCCGGTTGACCCCAGCCGCTGCCCGTCGCGGATGAAACCCTGGATGTTTCCGAAGGCGATCCTGTCCTCTGGGTAGACCTGGTTCCAGTTGGAGTCGCCCGGGGCCACCCAGGTCTCGATGCCAGCCTTGGCGAATGGCTCGATCATCTTGTCGAAGCCGCTGGAGCGGCCATATTCCCAGGGAACGGCAATCATGTCCTTGGGCAGGCCGGCAACGGCGGCCGGGTCGGCACCGCCAATATCGCCCCAGAAAAGCAGGCGGCGGTGCAGAGGCTCCAGTTCATCGTGAATCTGCTTGAGGAAGGCCACGTAGACCGGCCCATAACCTTGCGTCTGCACCTGCTCCCGGGTGCGGCCCAGACCCAGGTCCCAGGTTTCGTCGGCGCCGATGTGAATGAAGGGCGAGGGAAACTCCGCGGCGATCTGCGTGAACCAGTCCTTGATGAGAGGCAGGGTTCCGGTCTGGCCCGGAGCCAGCACATGGCCGTGCGGCGTCTCCGCCACATCCTGGTTCAGGTCGTACTTGAGCACCTGGTGCAGATGGCCGAAAGCCTCCTGCTCAGGCAGGATGGTGACGTGATACTGGCGGGCGTAAGCCACCAGTTCTGCCGCTTCGACGGGCGAGAGCGCGCTGCCGGGAAGCCCCGGCATCGGCTCATTGGGATAGAGCAGCGTGTGCTCGAAGTAGGGCGAATAGATGTTGGCCTTGTACGAGGCGAAGACGCGAACCTGGTGCTTCTGAAACTCGAGCGTGGGAAAGGGGCCGCGGGAGAGATCGTCGTCGATGCCGCGATAGCGCATGGCCGGCCAGTCGCGCACTGTGCCCGTAGGCAGTACCGGCTTGCCGCCGGGCAATGGAAGCAACTGCTTGAGGGTCTGCACGCCGTAAAAGATTCCCGAGCCGCTGGCGGCCACGATCACCGTCTGGTGCGGCTCGATGGCAAGCACATAGCCTTCGTCTTTCATCGCCACATCGAAAACAAGTCCGTGCCGGGCCAGCAAGGCTTTGGCCTCAGCAGTGCCGGTGCGCAGCAGAACCACCCGATAGGCGGCCTTCGCGGCTGCGGCCTTGGCCGGCGCATTCTGCTTCAGTGCTTCTTTCAGGTCGCGGGCGGCAAACTCATCGTCCGCGTCATGGCCCGGCACGCTGACAGTAACAGTTGCCGGCAAAGCCGAGTCCGCGCCGAAGTGCGCCTCGCGGGGCGCCGGCAGCAGGTGAACCTGGGCAAAGCCCTGGATGGGGAATGTCAACAGGAGGGCAACGGCTCCCAACACCGCTCCACGCACAATCGATGACTTGTATTTTGGACAGAGATTCAACATGCCGGCCGCTTTCAGCTCAACCATTTGAGCGTTCCATTTGAATGCGACCATTGTAGATTAGACACGCACACTGCTACCTTGTCTGGAGCGAGAATTTTTGCCCGCGCCGGCCGTTCTGCATGGAGCCCATTCCTCACTCCGGCGGAAACAGAGTGCACGAAAGGGACACACCTCCATGACGATAACCGCAAACGATTCCACGTACATGCCTGACGATGGGTCCGCAATTCGCAAGTACAGCGCCTTTCTGCTTACGGTTGCCGGTCTGGGCGGATTGCTCTACGGGATCGATGTGGGGATTATTGCCGGAGCCCTGCCCTACCTGGAGGCGACATCGCAACTGACCGCCGCGCAGCTCTCCATCATTGTGGCGGCGGTGCTTCTGGGCAGCGTGTTTTCCACCTTGTTTGCAGGTGTGCTGGCAGACTGGATGGGACGCAAGCCACTGATGGTCCTAAGCGGCCTGACCTTTGTCATCAGCATCCCCGTGATCGCGCTTTCGCACGGGTATGAGCCGCTGTTTTTTGGCCGGCTGCTGCAGGGCATCAGCGGAGGCCTCATCGGCGTAGTCGTCCCGTTGTACCTGGCCGAGTGTCTTGGAGCGTCAAACCGGGGCAAGGGAACGGCCGTTTTCCAGTGGCTGCTGACGCTGGGCATTGTTGCGGCAGCCCTGGTGGGCATCTATTACAGCTACCGCGTGGAGGCGGTGGCCAGGACCGCCAATGCGGCAACGCTGTTCGGTTTCAAAGACCAGGCATGGCGGCGCATCTTCTGGGTTTCGCTGCCACCCGGCGTGCTGTTTGTGCTGGGCAGCCTGATGGTGACGGAGTCGCCTCGATGGCTCTTCCGGCGCGGAGCGAAAGATCGCGCCCTCACAGCCCTGCTGCGTTCCCGGAATCCCAAACAAGCCGCCATCGAAATCGAAGAGATGGAGACCATCGCGCATACCGCCAAGGCAAAGCTCGGCGAGAAAATCCATGACTCTCTGCTGCAACGAAAGTATGCGATTCCCTTCCTGCTGGCCTGCGTGATCCTGGCCTGCAATACGGCCACCGGCATCAATTCTCTCAATGGGTTCAACACCAGCATCCTGTTGCAGAGCGGCCTCTCCGATCTTCATGCCCACTGGGGCTATGTACTCTTCGCATCGGTAAATTTCCTGCTCACCATGGTGGGCATGATGCTGGTCGATCGCGTGGGACGCAGGTTCCTGTTCATCCTGGGCACCAGCGGCATCATCGTTTCCATGATCGGCGTGGGCATCCTGTTTCTGCAGACGGAAAAGTTCAGCCTGGACTCCCGCGACCTGATTCAATCCATGGTCGGACCCGGCCAGGATTTGACGCTGCGCTTCGATCAGGCCAAAGCGAATACGCTGCTGGCTGCCCAGGGAGATGCAGGCAAGGCAATCGATGCCGGACGCGCCTCACTGGCCATCATTTATTCGTATGGGGACTTCACGGCGGCCACGACCTTTGTGCGTTCCGACGACCCCGCCGCGGCGTCCATTGAAATCACCCGCGCAAGCTGCGTGCCGTCGAACAAGATCGAGGCCTTTTTCAAAAATCCCTTCGCCAATCTGGAGACCGCGCAGACCGCACCGTTGAGGATCGATAAAGCCATCCTCGGCCGCGTTCCCAACGCCAGTCACGGCTGGCTGGTGGCTTGCGGACTCTACATGTTCATGGCCTTCTATGCCATCGGCCCCGGCGTCTGCGTATGGCTGGCACTGTCTGAGCTGATGCCCACCCGCATCCGCTCCAACGGAATGAGCGTTGCCCTAGTCATCAACCAACTCGTTTCCACCATACTTGCCGGCATCTTTCTGCCCTTCGTCAGCAAGCACGGCTACGCGTCGATGTTCTTCCTTTTCGCCAGCTTTACGGTGGTGTATTTCCTGGTGACGGCATTCTTCCTGCCTGAGACAAAGGGCAAAACCCTCGAAGAGATCGAAGCTCACTTTGAGGCGCAAGGAGCCAGGTAGAACACGCTACGCGCCAGGAGTTTTCTCCACAACCGCCTTCGAGAGATTTCGCGGGCGGTCCACGTCCACGCCGTGTTCGAGCGCCATGAAGTAAGAGAACAGTTGCAGTGGAACAACTTCCTGCACGGGCAGCAGGTACTCGGACGCCGGGTGCACATACACGCAATCGCTTACCAGTTCCGCGACTTCATCGTCGTCCGCGTTGGCGAGAGCAATCACCTTGGCGCCTTGCGCCTGCATATCGCGCAGCAGTTGCAGCGTCTTCTCATAGCGCGCGACCGACGCCTTCAGCGCGCGGTCTACGGTGGCCAGCACCACCAGCGGCACACGGTCGCTAACCAGCGCATTGGGCCCATGCTTCAGCTCGCCCGCCGGGTAACCCTCGGCGTGAACGTACGAGGCCTCTTTCAGCTTCAGCGCGCCCTCGCGAGCAATAGAGTAGTGAATGCCGCGGCCCAGGTAGAGAAACGTTGCTGCGGATTTGTACTTGCTCGCCAGCGCGGCCATCCGCGCGCTCCATTCGTCCAGTTGCGATTCGATTCTGGCAGGCAGCGCCTGTAACTCCGCAATGTGCGCGCTGAGCGCCGCGGCATCCATCCGCCCCAGCCGCACGCCCTCGTAGAGCGCCAGCAGGTAAAGCACGGCCAACTGGCAGGTAAAACTTTTTGTGGCAGGAATGGCCTTTTCCACGCCGGCAGCCAGCGGCATGGAGATGTCGGCTTCCAGCGCCATGGTGGACCCGGTAGCGTTGGTGATGGCCAGGGTTTCGTGCCCGCGCAGGCGCGCCTCGCCCAGGGCAGCCAGTGTGTCGGATGTTTCGCCCGATTGCGAAAGCACAAGAACGCTGGGATGGCGCAGGTCGTTCGCGCCATGGCCTCCGCGGCAGCTGTATTCGCTGGCGTATTCCACATCGACAGCCAGCCCGCACAGGTCCTCAAGCAATATTTCCGCGTAGAGTCCGCTGTGACGGCTGGAGCCGCTGGCGGCAATCAGAATTTCGCCCGCCGGATTCGGCCAGTCTGCCAACAGAGCGGCTACGCTTGGCTTGAGGCTCTTGCCGGCCAGATAAAGCGACAGCGTGCGGCCGAGCGCATCCGGCTGTTCGTAGATTTCACGCAACATCTCATGAGCAAAGTTTCGCATCGTGCCTATTCCTGCGGGCCAAATTGATTTTCAACTACGATCATAACTCCTGGCATCGATTAACTTATTGCATTGCCTCTGCCGGAATCAGCGCGCGGTGGCTCGCACTTCGCGTCGCCGCTCCATGCAGATCGTCGAATTCCTTGTTGAACGCGCAAGCCATGACTGACTGCGTTTACACAAAATCCCGGTGCGCGGGGAACCCGGGAATACTGTGGGCTTGTATAGCCGCCTGGACCACGGCGCGGGCCATGACTTCCGCGGCAATGGCGCCGATCATCCCTGCATCCGCGCGCAACTTCAACGCGCCCGTGCTCAGAGCGAAGATGGTGTCGCCGTCGCTCATCGTGTGCACGGGATTGATGCTACGTGCAAGTCCGTCGTGCGCCATCTGGGCAATCTTGGTGGTTTCAGCCTTGTCGAATTTCAGGTTGGATGCAACCACGCCAATCGTCGTATTGGTGCCGATTGGCGGCAGCACCACTCCATGTCCTTTGAGAATCTCCGCAATCGAATCGCGGAATGCGCGCCCTTCCGCCTTGCGTGCACCGGCAAGAATCTGTCCCGTATGCGGATCGCGAATGTCGCCCACAGCATTGACAGCAACCAGCGCGCCGACAACGATGTCGCTGTCCTTGAGCCGGATGCTGGCCGTGCCGATGCCGCTCTTCATCGCAAACTGCCCGCCGAAGAGTTTGCCGACCGTGGCTCCGGCTCCGGCTCCCACGTTGCCTTGCTCCACTGGACCGGAAGATGCCACTAGCGCAGCCTGATAGCCGGCCTCTGCATTTGGACGAATCTTCGGATTGCCGACACCGAGATCGAAGAGAATCGCGGCGGGAACAATCGGCACCACGCCGAGAGATCCTACCCTCTGCCCCAGGCCTCGCTCTTCAAGATAGCGAACCACGCCGGTGGCCGCATCCAATCCATAAGCGCTTCCGCCGGAGAGCAGAATGGCCTGCACCTTCTGTACCATGTTGATCGGATTCAGCAAGTCCGTCTCGCGCGTTCCCGGCGCTGAGCCCCTCACGTCCACGCCGCCCACCGCGCCGGCCTCGGCCAGAATCACCGTGCATCCAGTGGGCCGTTCCTTGAGCGTGTAATGACCGACTTTCAAGCCCTCCACATCGGTGAGGCAGCCGCCGGCAACAAGGTTCTCATGCACACCCTGCTGAAGCGGTACGCCCGATGCCCACGCAGAAGTCTGCAGGACAAAAGGCAACCCCATCAAGGTTTTGTTGAAATCGCGCCGTTCCATTCGACCTCACATGTTTCTGTTGAACTGCTTTGTGCGAACCATGCCAACTAAGTGCTATTGTACCCGCGGACTCGACGTCTGCATGTGCAACCTATCGAGCAGAGAATGGCTAACTGGCCAGGGCTATCAATGGTAGTATCGAGGAATTCCTGGGAGAAATCAGCAACGATCCACCTGCCCGGAACCTGCAAGGTTGGATCTGCCTCTGCCAACGCAATGGTCATGATCGCTATCGAACCGCTGGGCACGGAGTCTTTCACACACCATGAATATTTATCTCGCGGCACTCCTTGTCTATGCCGTATTTCTGATGGTGCTTGGCGTGTTTCTCGGCAGGCGCGTCAGCACCTCGGCGGATTTTCTGGTGGCAGGCCGTGGCATGGGCGCGGGAACGCTCTTTGCAACCTTTCTTGCTGCTAACATCGGCGCCGGTTCCACGGTGGGCGCAACCGGGCTGGGTTATCGCTTTGGACTATCCGCCTGGTGGTGGGTTGGCTCGGCCAGCATAGGCACGCTGCTGCTTTCGCAATTTCTCGGGCCGCGCATCTGGGAAATCGCCAAGCGGCATCGGCTGGCAACACTCGGCGATTATCTGGAGTACCGCTACAACAAAGCGGTAAAAGCCACTGTTGCCGTTCTGTTCTGGTTTGGCGCGCTCGCAATTCTTGCCGCGCAATTGATTGCCATCTCATGGATACTCAATGCGATCGTAGGGCTGCCCAAATGGGAGGGCTGCTGCATCGGCGGCATGGTTGCCATCATCTATTGCACGGCCGGCGGACTGATGGGCTCCGCCATAGTCAACCGGTTTGAACTGGCCATCACCATGTCAGGCCTGCTGCTTGCCGTCCCCTTTTCCATCCACGCATTAGGCGGCTGGAATCATATCCATCTGCTCATCGGCCAGCAGAGCGGCAATGCTGACGCGGTTCAGAAACAATTCAGTTTTTTGGGAGCAGGCGGCAGGCAGATCTTTGCATGGATCGCCATCCTTGTGCCCTCGTTCATGGTCTCTCCCGGGTTGATCCAGAAGCTGTACGGCGCACGCGACGCGCGCACCGTGCGCCTTGGCATCGGTTTGAATTCTCTGGGGCAGGCCATCTTCGCATTTGTTCCGCCGCTGCTGGGACTGTGCGCGCTGGCGGCATTTCCGCATCTCCAGAATCCGGAACTGGCATTGCCCGCGACGATGAAGCTGCTCTTGCCCCGCTGGCTTGGCGTCTGGACTTTGGCCTCCATCTTCTCCGCCGAACTCAGCGCCACGGATGCCATCCTCTTCATGCTTTCCAGTTCCCTGGCCGTCGATCTCTACAAGACATTTCTGAATCCGAAGGTCACAGGGCAGAAACTGCTAGCCGCCAGCCGCATCTTCTGCGTGGGCTCCGGAGTCTTTGGAGTTTTGCTGGCCATCGTTCTGCCGTCCATCATTGCCGCTATCAGCATCTTTTACGGACTGATTGCCGTGGTTCTGTTCGTGCCGGTCATTGCCGGACTCTATTCCCGGCGCGTGCTGCCAGTGGCTGCATTGAGCAGCATTGCCGTCGCGCTTGGCACCACGCTCCTCACCGGTTATCTGACCCATGGACACGGATGGAGCCTCTTCTCTCCGCAGGCGCTTGGCATCTTCGCCGCGGCGCTAGTGGTGATGAGCTTTCGCTTGGTCACTTCATAGGCCACCCTTGTGCCGCCATGGCTGCCGCGCGCGGACTGGGAACCGTGGACTTTGAAACGCTCGCGGTGAAGGTCAGCCAGATGGGATAAGTCGGTGCAGAGCATCGGTTCGAAACGGGCTGAAAATTGCCGTTTTGGGGGGCAAAAAACCCTCGAAATTCGCCAAAAAACGGCTGATTTTGAGGGTTTTTGTTTACCAGTTAGATAAGGGTCAATTGTCTATAAGTTGTTTATTATGAATTATTTGAGATTTTTTCGGACTGCGAAAAGTGCCCTAAA
>Ga0302278_10007401_pt1 | contig 10130 bp, 10 predicted proteins | sample III_Bog_N3_2_FD_194543 | JGI IMG/M metagenome (GOLD analysis project Ga0302278, IMG submission 194543) | Peat permafrost microbial communities from Stordalen Mire near Abisko, Sweden - III_Bog_N3_2 | ecosystem: Environmental > Terrestrial > Soil > Wetlands > Peat | place: Sweden: Abisko... | reverse complement strand
GACGGAGCAAGCGTCGTTGCCAGACTGGATAATGACGCCGCGCAGCAGGTCGTCGATACGAGCCTGAGAATTCAGCGGCACGAACATCATCGAGCCGTCGCTCTTATAATGCTTCTTCCAGGCGGTCTCGGTGACCTGCAACTGGTCGGAGGGCTTCAGGCTGCCGTCCTTGAGGCGCGAGAAGACCATATAGACGGTCATCAGCTTGCTCATGGAGGACGGCGTCATCAGCTCGTCGGAATTCTTGTCCAGCAGCACGGCGCCGGTGTTGAAATCGACGATGATGGCTTGCCGGGCCTTGGTCTCGATGGTTTCGGCCAAGGCGCCAGATGCGAGCCCGGTGAACAGGGCAAGCGAGGCGGCAGCGGCGGCCAGCGGGCGGAAAAAGCTATGGCAAGACATGGGTTAAACGTCCTTGACGAAGAAAAAGGATGAAGTTTAGTCGACGATCAGCTTGGCGTCGGGATAGCCGGCGCCGATGACCTTTTCCAGAAGGTTGTCGGCCTCGTTGACATTGGCCAGCGGCCCAATGCGGACCCGGAACAAAGTTCCGGTCTTGGTCTGAACCTGACTGATGGCGGCAGAACCATAGGGTTGCAGGGCGGCGTTCATGCGGTTGGCGTTCTCGAAGCGCATGAATGCCCCGGCCTGGATGAAGATCTGGGTGCTGCCCTTGACCGCCACCTGCTTGACCTCCTGCTGGGCCAGCATGGAGGTCTTGGCGTCGGGTACTGCCGAGCCCACCACCACCGGAGCCGGTGTGGCGGCGCGGGTCACCGGCTTGGGAGCCTCCTTACCACCAGGAGGCGGCAGGCTTTCGGCCACCACCGTGCTCCGGGGAGCGGCTTCCACCGGCGGCTCGTCCAACTGCTGCTTGGCCTTCATATTCATGGCCAGCTCGCGGCTTTCGTCGGCCATGATCTCCACCTTGACCTTGGCGGTGCCGGTGCCTTCCATGCCCAGCAACTGGGCGGCGCGCTTGGAAAGATCGAGGACGCGGCCATGGGCAAAAGGACCACGGTCATTGATGCGCACCACCAGGGAGCGGCCATTGTCCAAATTCGTTACGCGCACGAAACACGGCATGGGAAGGGTGCGATGGGCGGCGGTGACGTCGTTCTGATCGAAGATTTCGCCGTTGGCGGTATATTTGCCGTGAAAGTCAGGCCCATACCACGAGGCGACGCCGGTTTCAGAGTAGCTGTAATCCTCGCCCGGATAGTACCAAACCCCTTGAATCTGATAGGGTTTCCCCACCTTATAGACGCCACCGCGAGTGTCGGTGCCAATCGCCTCTTTGACACCGTAAGTGGCCAGCTGAGTTTCCGAGCAAGCGCCCAAAAAGGCACAGCCGGCCAACAGCACAAGCACGTGGGCGCGCGGCAGGCTCAGCTTCATCTAGTGGTCTCCGGTCGGGTCACAGGCATATTCGGGGCAGATTTGGTAGATTACTGACTCGCGAGCCGATCAGCAAGGGTTCCGGCGGCCAAGGCGAAGAATGTAGAGTGATTCCACTTCATCATGACCCGGAAATTATCCCCCACCAGGTAGGGCGGCCCCTGCCCCATATCGCCGTTCTTTCCGGACTCGGCACGAATGAGAGAGTACTGGGTTGCGCCCTCGGGCAAAGCTTTGCCGTTGGCCAGAGTGATCCCCAGCTTGCTCCATTGGCTCAACCCATGGCGGACATCCAGGCCCATCAGCGCCGGAGCGATGCCGCCCGCCGGCAGTTTCACCGCCATGCCCCAGAGCTCGTCGGACTTCCAGCCGATCTGCGACAGATAATTGGCGGCAGAAGCGAAGACGTCTCCCGGTTCGGACCAAATGTCGGGCTTGCCGTTGCCGCTCCAGGACTGACCGTATTTCAGATAGGTCGAGGGCATGAACTGACATTGGCCCATGGCTCCGGCCCAAGAGCCGGTCAGTTTGCCCAAAGGCGCCATGTCTTTGTCGGCGATGGTCAGAACATTCAGCAGCTCGGTGCGAAAATAGGCGCTGCGCCGACCGTCATAAGCCAGGGTCGCCAGGGCCGGAATGACCTGGAAGCCGCCAGTGACCTTGCCAAAATCCGTCTCGATGCCCCACATGGCGGCGATATTCTGGGCCGGAACCCCATAGCGCTGGGCCACGGCCTCCAGCAGCGGACGGTTCTCGGCCATCATGGCCTTGCCGCGCTGGATGCGGCTGGCATTGACCACCCGGGCCAGATAATCCTCGAAGCTCAAGGTGAATTCCGGCTGCTTACGGTCCAACTCCAGCACCCGGGGGATCGGCTGCAGGCCGGTGAAGGCGGCGTCCAGGGTTTCAGCCTTCAGGCCCTTTTGCAGAGCCTCGGCGCGGAAAGCCGTCAACCAGCCCTGAAAACTGGCCTGATCAATCACCGGAGCCACCTCGGCCTGAGGCGCAACGGCAACTGGGGCCGGAGGCGGAACCGGCTTTTCGGCGCAAGCCGCCAAGGCCAGCAGCACCCCGGCCAAAATCAGCATCCTGGGACGTAAAATCGCCATGACTGAGGCTTCCTTAGGGCTCGGGGAACAGGCTGTCGGTCCATCCCGACAGGCGATAGAACAGCAATCCCGCCCATTCATGCATGCCGCTGGCAAGATTGCTCAGACGCGACAAGGGCTTGTCCGCATTGATCCAGCGCGGCGGCCCGCCGGTCGAATAATCCACCGGCCAAGGCACCACCGGCCAACCGACCTGACGAAACACCCCCACCGAGCGCGGCATATGTTTGGCCGAAGTCACCAACAGCCAGACCTGCCCCTTCTGCGGCTGGGCCAGACGCTGGCTGAAGACAGCGTTTTCATAGGTATTGCGAGAAGCATCCTCGACGACCAGACGGCTGGTATCGACGCCCAGATCGGCAAAGGCCTGCTGGGCGAAGGTGGCTTCGCGCAGATCGGGCTGGAAAGGATCGGCCGAGCCGCCGGTGAACAGCAGCCGGGCTTCCGGATGCAGCCGTGACAGCCGCGCCCCCTCGAACACTCGTTCGGCGGCCTCGTTCATAGCGATTTGGTGATGGGCGACGCTCAAAGCCGGCTCGATAGACCCGCCCAGCACAATGATGCCGTCCAGATGCTCGGGGATCGGCGGATTGGCCGGAAAGCGGTTTTCCAACGGCGAAATCAGCGCCTCGTCCACCGGCAAAAGCGTCAGGGCCAGCAGAACCAGGCTTAAAGTCGACAGCAAGAAACGCCCGGTGCGCCAGTGCTTACGGCTCCACAGCAGGCCACTGGCCAGCAGCACGCCCAGCAGCAGCAACATTCCCGGCGTCAGCAGCGCGCCTACGATCTTGGTCAGTAGATAGCTCATTCTGCCCTTGGGTTTACTCCCCGCCGGGCCCTTCCCGCAAGCCGCTTCTGGAAGCTAAATCTTGTGGTATGATCCGAAAGCCCCTACCAAAGGACCAGATATGTCCGTCAATGACGACAACCTTCCCGCCACGCAAGGCGATCAGGACCCACAAGCGCTGGAGCGCCAGGACGGCCGCGCCCGCGCCTATGAGGCGCTGCTGCGGGCCAATCCGCCCAATATCCGCGTGATCGCCGCTCCTGCCGCCGACGCTCCGGCCTCGCGGCCCAAGCAGCGGGAGTTCCTCTTCCGCGGCGGCGTCTATACCTTCGAGGCCCTGGGGCCGCGCAACGAAGGCGAGCGCCGCTCCGGCATCATCGAACGCTGGCAGACCGATATTCATATCGACCAGATCGGCTTCAATGTCATCGTCTTTGAATATGTGGACGGCCGCTTCACCCCCTGGGCCTTCGAGGGCATCTTCTTCAACGACTTCCTGCAGGCCGCCACGGTGGGCATCGTCTCGGGCGGCTTCCAGGCCGAATGGCACCACGAACAGCAAGGCCACGAGCGCAGCAAGCGGAAATTCGCCTTCCTGTTGCCCGCCGCCATGGTGTTGGGAGTGATGGTGGGGATTTTGATCGGGCTGCGGTGACGATGTTATTGGGGGCCTAGCCCCCAAAACCCCTGCGTGGGAGACTCGCCTCCCACACCCTCCATTCGATAATATAAGCTCGCCTTAGGCTTCGGCCCAAAAATCCGCCAGTTTTTCCAAGATATCCGATAACAATCTGTGATCCTTGGCCTGTTCGGTGACGACCGTCAAAATGGCGGCGGCCTGATCATCGACCAGACTCAGGGCCTTCATTGCGGCGGCGGGGCCGTCGGCGTTGATGGCTTCGGCAACCGGGCGATATTCGCGGCGGCGGCCACGCTGAAGCTCCTGTTCCACATGTTCCATCACCACTTCGTCCAGGGGACGCTTGCGATGGACTTGGAACGCAAAGGCACGCAGAAGCTTTACCTTCTCGTCTTTATCCAACAAACCGTCTTGCTTGGCCATGAAACTGGGCTCTCCGATGAACGCGGGCGCCACCATGCGCTGTTTTCATCGCTGTTCAAAGGGTGGAAATCTCACGGCGGGCATGAAAAATTGGCGATTACCCCCGCCCTGCTCATCCCCAAGGGGCGATCAGCGGGCTCCAGGTAACCAGATAGTCGCATTCGATCTCGTGCTGCAGTTTGACCAAAATCCGCTCGGCCATATCATGCACGCTCATATCGAGAGACTTAGAAAGTGCCATGGCTTTTCTCCCATGACGGATCATTTCCAGGCCCCGAATTCTACTCTTGCCTCGCACAGCCTATGGAGACATTCCGGCGAAGAGTTGATGACCAAGATTAACCAATTTTCCCCGTTGCGCTATCGCCTTGCAACGGCTACACAATTCCCCCAGCCCCGCGCCATCAAGGCCCGGCGGGCTATGGTGAGGATGGGTGGCCGAGTGGTTTAAGGCAGCGGTCTTGAAAACCGCCGAAGGTGTGAGCCTTCCGTGAGTTCGAATCTCACCCCATCCGCCAACGACATCATCCCGCACCCATCAGGACTGAACCACAGACGGATCATTGGAAGGTGAAGGGAATGGTGAAACTCAGCTGCCCCGCTGACAGTCCCGCAGGCGGCTGCGGAAAAGGGGCTGCGTCCTTGAGCGCACCCAACGCCGCCTGATCGAGGCTTCCTATGCCGCTGGAGCGGGACACGTCAGCGGACAGAAGATCGCCGCTGACGGACAGGCTGAAGGACAGCATAACCGTACCCTGGAACCTGATCCCCCTAGGCTTGTGGCTAATAATCTGAGCCCACAGGGTCCGGGCATAGGCCTGCATGGCCTCTTCCCTGCCGGCTGGGTCAGTCTCTGGCGCTGTGGGTAAGGCGGGCTGAGGCGCATCAACTTGCTCGGCGGCCATGGAAACCGCTGGGCTGACGGCCTCTGGTGCCGCGTCATTGGCCGGGTTGGGCAAACGTGAAACCGGTTTCGGTCTGATGGGCTGAGAGGCCTCTTTTGGCCTTTCCAGGATGGGTCTGGGCTTTTCTGGTTCGATTGGCTTTGGCGGCTCAGGCGGCGGCGAGCCGAGGAGTTCGACCTCAATCCGGTTTTCACGGCCATCCAGCCCCATCGGCATGATGGAAGCCTGCAAGATAACGGCCACCACGGCAGCATGAAACAATATCGATAGAAACAGCCCCATCCCCATGGCCTTCGGGGATGAGGCTGTATCCGACTTTAACTCTTCGGCAGACAGAAACGGGACGGAGGCGCGAAAAGCCCCAGCCTCAAGGACTCTGTTCATCGTCAAAGATGGTTCCGAAGCCCTGTCCCGTTCCATCAGCATCAGAACTTCACGGTCACACCGGCGTTGTAGGATCGGCCAGGAGCCGGTAAGGCCCCCGGACCATTGCCCGGATATCCCGCGGCTCCCCACTGAGAAGCATAAACCCCACCGTTCGGATCGTAATATTGCCGATCGAGGATGTTATCGACTCCCACCGCAAAGGTAATGCTATCAAGCTGATAGGCCGCACGCCAGTTCAGCACCACGAAGCCGGGCGTCATCGGCTCATCCTCAAGCGGACTGGTCACGGACTTGTTGTCCACCAGCTTGGCCTGGAAGATGTTCGTCAAACCACCCAAATTATGGGTCAGGCTGATGTCGGCGTTGAGGGGCTGCATATGATATAGGCTGTTGCCGTTGTTCAACTGCATGCCCTTCACTAATCCCGCAGTACCGCCCAGATCGAGGTTGCCGTAAGAGCCATCCTTGACCAAGGACGTCTTGCCCGAAAGGTCGAAGCCGAACATCTGGGCGTCGTGGTTGGCGAACTGGAGCTTGTCGATGTTGCTATAAGACGTCGCGGCCAGCTTATTCACACCGATATAATCTTGAACATAGGTGTAATAGGGGGTGGCCTTGACGTCCCAATCCTGCTTGGCGGCGTCATGCCAATCGCCGCTGATGCTGGCCGTATTCGCCGTCTCGGGACGAAGGTTCACGTTGCCGACGTAATAGGCCCCGTTTCCGAACCAGCCGATCATGCTGGAGGCCATGCCATTCGTCGACCAGGCATAGCGCTCGTACAGGTTCGGAGATTCCGTCTTACGCGCCAGGCCAAGCTCATAGGTATTGTTGACCGTGGCCTCATAGCGCGTCGTCGCCGTCAGGTCGAAATTGACATCGGTCTTATGATGGTCCTGGGTATTGAACTTGGCGGCATCGGCGGCATAGCTGCCAGCGTTGTAGCCGGACACATTGCCGGTGTTCATCCACACGGTGTCGTTTCTCAGGCCGAACTGGCTGGTCCAGGCCGGGTCCCAGGTCCTCTCCAGTTCGGCATAAGTGCCAAGAACATCCCGGCGCCCGCCATTGATGTTCCAAAAAGTGTTCGGCCCCATCATCATCGAGTTCGCAACGGGCGGCCACCAATCATCAAGACGGTAGATATGCAGCTCGTTGCCGACACGCAGAAGGTCTGCCTTGTCGAGGGGGATCTCCGACTTCAAGGAATAGCCCGTGTCCGTACCATTGGTGTTCATGGGCATGGAAGACGTCAGCGACTTATTCCGCTCACCATCCAGGAAGTCCATGTAATGGGTCACATTTTGCCAATAAACCTTGGCATCAATATTTCCCCAGCGGTAAGCGCCTGAATAGCTGCCGTTCAGGTAATTGCTGGTATTGCCCAACAGATCCATATAAGTGTCGGCGAAGCCCTCGTAGGGGGTGATTTGATGGCCGGCGCGGACCACGAACAGACTATCGTCGGTACGGGCCGCCAGCGTGCCGTTGTGGCTTTGGTTCTCGAACTTGCTGGCAAGGATATTGTCTCCCTTGCCATCGTGATAATCGTTGGCGCGTGTCCAGGAACCGGCGTAGCCGACGCTATACTGGTTGGTAGCGGCGCTGATGTCGCCATTGGCCCCGATCTGATGATTGTTGCTGCGGAAATAGGTTCCGGTGGAACCATGTACATCGACAGAATTGGCCGAAGTTCCGAACATTGGAGCCGGCGGATCGATGATGATGGTGCCGCCGATGCTGTCGCCGCCGGCGCTGACCGGTGAAATGCCCGAGATCACCGTGACATGCCCGGCATTGCCAGGAGCGATATAGGACATGGCCGGATTCATGTGGTTCGGGCAGGCCGAGGTCAGCGGCACGCCGTCCACCAAGGTGGTGTTCCGGTCGTCGGCCATGCCGTGGATAATCGGCAGGCTGGAGATACCACCGCCGGTCTGCAGATTGACGCCGGGCAAGCCAGACAGGATAGCCGCCGAGTCTGTCGCACCCAGGATGGCTTGGGCATTGATCTGCCGTTTATCCAGGGTGGAGCTATCCAGCGGGCAGCCAGCCGGCATCTTGTCGGTATCGACCGAGACCGGCGGCAACGGCGTGGCGTCGTCGGCGCGGGCGGTGACGGGGTGAGACAGGGCCAAGGCGGCCCCCATCAAAAGAGGCAAGGCGGCGCAGGAGGTGCGGCGCAGATGGAAAAACAGATGAGATCGCATAACCTATCCTCAGCACTGGCAAAGCCTAAAAGGCATCGCCATCAGCCCTGACGAAGCAGGGCCGAATCCAAGATGAGCCCCCTTATGCAGGAGGCGACAGAATCAGGGATTCAAGCGAGTGGAGGTGCTCGCGGGGCCGCGATTGAACGGAAACGGACCGGGATGATCTGCTGCCGCTCTGAGGCAAAAGCAAAGCTGCCTTTGGTCTCGACAGGTTTTTCGATGGTGGCGACGGTGTCGGGCAGAGCCAGACCGCCATGCATCAAAGGCAGACAGAATACGCAGTGCAGACCGTGGTCATCATGCTCGCCGGGCAGGTCAGACGACTGCTGGACCGGGCCATGCTTGGCGCAAATCTCCATGGCAGAAGCCAGGAGTTCCGTTGAGACATTGGAAAAAGACGATATCGGATGGGCCGGCAGCGTACCGCTGGCCAGGATGTTGACCGCCAACAGCAAAATGGCGAACCAAGACACCATTTCACGCCGGGCCTTCATCAGAGGCCCATGTGAAGACCGGATTCCAAGATTGCTTCGGTCAGTGTCCATGGTGGTTTTCTAATGGCAGGCCTGATGGGGTAAGTCAATCTATCCAAAAGCCAGTGAGGAGAAACGAAAAAAGCCCCCTTTCGGGGGCCTTTCTCTTTGTCTTAAGGACGAAACCTTACGACTGGATCAGACGCAGCAGCTCCTGCGGCAGCTGGGAAGCCTGCGACAGAGCGGCAACGGAAGCCTGGGTCTTGACGTCGGTCGAAGACAGGTTGGACTTCACCGAGGCCACGTCGGCATCCATGATCACCGACTGGGCGGAACTGATGTTCTGCACGTTGGTCTGGATGTCTTGCAAGCTGAAGTTGAATCGCGATTCGTAAGCGCCGATCTTGGCGCGTTCCTGAGTGACCGTGTTGATCGCCGAATTCAGGGCGGTGATGGCGGCCAGAGCGTCGGACGCGGTGGTCACCGAGCCGGTGATGCCCAGACTGTTCAGAGAGACGCTGGAAATCGTGATATTGACCGTATCAGAACTGGTGGTGCCAACCAGGAAGTTCACACCCTGCAGGAACGAGCCCGACAGCACGTTCTGGCCAGCATAACGGGTGCTGGAGACGATGCTGGAGACTTCCGACTGCAGCTGCGAATATTCCGTGTTGATGTCCTGGGTGCGCTGGCTGTTGGTGACCTGGCCGGAACCGGCTTCCGTCGCCAGGGACATCATGCGCTGCAGGATGTTGTTGATCTGAGCCAGGGCGCCATCGCTGGTTTGCAGGATTGCAGTGCCCTGCTGGACGTTGGTCTGGTCCTGCTGATAGGTGGTGACGCTGGCCTGCAGCTGAGTGCCGATGGCAAGGCCGGCGGCGTCGTCAGACGCCTGAACAATGCGCGAACCAGACGCCAGCATCGCAAGCTTGCTCGACTCGGAGTTCGAGTTGTTGTTCAGATAGTTCAGCGCGGAGTTGGCGGCGTTATTGGTGGAAATGACGGGCATCGTACACCTCTTCAGGGTTTTTTAAGGTGCCCCACCAAACCCTGTGAGGCAGAAAACTAAGGAGCATATTGGCAGGAAAGCGTTTCCATCTGATTAACTTCCCGCCGAATTGCGGCGAAATTTCAGAAAGCGGCTTTTGACCGGCTCTCGTACCAATCGATATTATAACGTATTGATGAACAAAGACTTTACGCCATAGCCGGATCGACCTTGGCATCGCCTATAACGTTCAAATCCTACATTCAATGTTCCCGTTGAATGAGTATTTTTTAAAAACATTCATATTCTCTGATCAAGCACTGACCCGGATGCTATGGCTCAGCCGGCGTTGTTCGCCCGGCAGGATCAGCAGCAACCCAGGCTTGTCGATGAAATCCCCATTGAAATCCCCCTCGCTGGTCATTCCGTGCCAAGGTTCGATGCAGACGAATGGAGCCTCCAGCTTGGTCCAAACGCCCAATTGGTAAAACCCCTCCCACGAGACTTCGATCACCGGGGTTCCGGGCGCGCTATAGCGCACCGACTTGCTGGCCGGGCACTCGAAGATCATGGCGCTGATCTTGAACAATTCATTCTTCAAAGGCAGAAGCTTACCCTCGACGGGACAGGCAAAGGGCTGCGAGTCCAAAAGGCCGTCGGAACCGAGGCGGCGGATGGGATGGGGCTCGGCCTGGGAGAACTCCAGCCGATGGGCGTCGCGCGGGGTCCCCTCGGCCAACGGCCAGCGGAAAGCCGGATGAGCCCCGGCCGAGGCCGGCAACGTCTCGTTGCCGGGATTGCTGATCT
>Ga0302278_10007397_pt1 | contig 10135 bp, 4 predicted proteins | sample III_Bog_N3_2_FD_194543 | JGI IMG/M metagenome (GOLD analysis project Ga0302278, IMG submission 194543) | Peat permafrost microbial communities from Stordalen Mire near Abisko, Sweden - III_Bog_N3_2 | ecosystem: Environmental > Terrestrial > Soil > Wetlands > Peat | place: Sweden: Abisko... | reverse complement strand
TTCGCCAAGCGCCTCGCAGACTTCATGCCCCAGTTTGAGATCTATCTACAATTCGATTCGCTTCAGCGCGAGCCCCTCATGCAGTTGCGCGGTGCGGACATGCGCAGCATCCGTGAAAAAGCGCTCGAACGCCTCAACAAACTCGGCATCTCCACCACACTCGTCGTAACTGTCGCCCGGGGTGTCAACGACACCGAACTCGGAGCCATCGTCGACTACGCCCTCAAGCAACCAGCAGTCCGCGGCGTAACCTTCCAGCCCGTCCAGCAGGCCGGCCGCGTGCAGGGATTTGATTCCGCCCAACACCGCCTCACCCTCACTGAAGTGCGCCGCCGCATCCTCGAACAGACCAGCGTCTTCCGCCCCGAAGACTTGATTCCAGTGCCTTGCCACCCAGATTCACTGGCCATGGCCTACGCTCTCAAGCTAGCCGGAAAAACCGTTCCCCTAACCGGCATGGTCCCGCCTGAAGTCCTCATCGATGGCGCAAAGAACACCATCATCTACGAGCAGGAATCCGGCCTCCGCGATCATATTTTCAAGCTCTTCGCCACCAACCACTCGCCCAGTTCGCAAGCCTCTACGCTGAAGGAGCTCCTTTGCTGCCTGCCCAAGGTCCTCATCCCCAAAGATCTCGGCTACAAGAATCTCTTCCGCATCCTCATCGTCCAGTTCATAGACGCGGAAGCCTTCGACGTACGCAGCGTCAAGAAGACCTGCATCCACATCGCGCACCCAGACGGCAAGCGCCTCATCCCCTTCGACACCTTCAACATGTTCTACCGCGGCGACCTCGAAACCACACGCCTGGCCGCCCTCCGCAAACAAGAAGCCGCACCCGTTGGCGTCTAAAGTTTGTTGAATGTGGGTGCCCCCGGTCCCTCGCACTTGGGGACCGGGGAGTCGCTTCCAGGCGTAAAACGCCCCGTGCCCCGTTCTTGCGATTTCCTTCTGTCGCAAGGGCGGGAAGCAGTACGCAAGTGCGAGCCTCCCGCGAGCGTCTGCCCCACCGCGGGTCGTCAATCCAGCTCCCGCAGCGCCGGCGAAAACGCAAAGAATCCAGCAAATGCAACCATAGCCAGCCCAGCCATCATCGCAAGCGCAAGCCCCGTCGGAATATGCCGCGAAAGTTCGCCCGCCAAAAGCGCACCCAGCGGCGGCAATCCCAGAAAGCTGGTTGTGTAGATACTCATGATCCGTCCGCGCATTGCATCGCTCGATAAATGCTGGATCGAAACATTGAAGCACGAGATCATCAGGATTCCGCTACAGCCCTCGAAGAACGCCAGGCACACTGAAAGCGCAAAAATATGCGAAAAGCTGAAGCCGATAATCGCCAGGAAAAACACGATCCCGGTAATAGTCAGCACCACCCCACGGTGCCGAATAACGCCCAGCACGGCTACCGTCATTGCGCCCAACACTGCCCCCGAGCCGGATGCCGCCAGCAGCCATCCCAGACCACTCTCCCCTGCGTGCAACTGGATCTTCGCGAAATAGGGAATGAATGTAAGGAACGGCAGTCCCAGAAAGCTAACCGCCGCCGTCATCCAGATCAGAACCCGCATTTGTGGTTCGCTGTTCAGATACGCAAACCCGCCGCGCAAGCTCGATAACATACTCTCGCGCCGCGCGGCAATCTCCAGCGGATAATCAATCCGCGTAAGCGCGAACAGAACGGCAAGAAAGCTCAGCCCGTTGAGGAAGAAGTTCCCCGCCACCCCCAGCAGCACCATCGCGTACCCGCCCAGCGTCGGCCCCAGAATGCGCGACATGTTGAACTGCGCGGAGTTCAGCGCAATGGCGTTGGTCAGGTCTTCGCGCTTCACCAGCCGCGGCACCAGCGCCTGGTAGCTCGGCGCATTCATCGCCATAGCCACGCCATTGCAAAAGGCAATGGCCGCCACCTCCCACACCGTGATCACCTTCATCCATGCAAGCGCCGCCAGCAGAAACGCCAGCAGCATCATCACGGTCTGCGTCACCAGCAGCAGCCGCCGCTTGTCCACGCGGTCCGCAATCACTCCCCCAAAAAGTGTGAAGAACAGAAATGGAATCGACCCCACAAATCCCACCACACCCAGCCAGAAAGCGGAATTCCCACTGAGTACCAGGACCAGCCAGCCCTGCGCCACGTTCTGCATCCAGGTGCCTATGTTCGATAGAAAATTCCCGCTCCAGAACAGCCTGAAGTTGGGATTCCTCAGCGCCCGCACCACCTGCGGAAACCTGTCCCCTTCGACGTCGGCAATCGCCTGAGCAACCGCCGCAGTCTCCTCCGGCGAGGGCCCCATGGCCTCTGAATCCAAATCGCGACCGTCGTTCAGAGCCATGCCCCCCAACCCTTAGTGTAAGCTGTGGAATTATTTGCATGTTCCTTAACCCCTTGGCCAATTGACCTGCTCCACTTTTAATGCACACCTCGCCAATTTCCCCTCAACCAGTCCCATATACTTTCGTGATCCCGACCGAAATCTAGTAAATTTCTATATCAGCGCCAAGATCGAATAACCAGCAATCTTCTATCAAGGATTCCCATGCCCAGTCCGCGCAATTCGTTCCCCATACCGCATCTCATCTCCGCTCTGCTCCTTGCCTTCATTCCCGGCCCGCTCCTTGCGCAGACCGCCGCCGCACCCACCGTCTTCGGCTATACCGACTTCTCCGCCCAGTCCAAAATCGAAGAAAAGTTCCTCGCCGTCCCTGACGCCAAACTCGCCGGCCAGCACCTCAAAACCCTCACCGCCGAGCCGCACATCGCCTCCTCGCCAGAAGACCGCAAAACCGCCGAATACGTTGCCGAAAAATTCCGCGCCGCCGGCCTCGACACCGAAATCGTTCCCTACCGCGTGCTCCTGAACCAGCCCAAAGTCGTCCACTTTGAAGCCTTCGACGCCGCCGGCAAACAACTCATCACCGGCCCCACCCGCGAGCACGTCGACAACGACCCTTACCAGGACGATCCGCGCGTCGTCATGCCCTTCAATGGCTCATCCGGCTCCGGCGACGTCACCGGCGACGTCGTCTACGCCAACTACGGCCGCCTTGAAGACTTTGACCAACTCGCCTCCATGCACATCGATCTCCACGGCAAAATCATCCTCTGCCGCTACGGCTCCAATTTCCGCGGAGTCAAAGTCTACCTCGCGGAGCAGCGCGGCGCCGTCGGCGTCCTCATCTACTCCGACCCAGAAGACGACGGCTTCTACAAAGGCGATGCCTGGCCCATCGGACCCTGGCGTCCTGAAACCGGCGTACAGCGCGGCTCCGTCCAATATCTCTTCCGCTATCCGGGCGATCCCGAGACCCCCGGCGTCGCCTCCACACCCGATCTCCCCGACTCAGCCCGCGTTTCTCCCGATGGCAACCAACCCCACATCGTTTCCATGCCCATCAGTTATCACGACGCCCTTCCCATCCTGCAGGCTCTCAAAGGCCCCGGCGTCCCGCAAGGCTGGCAGGGTGCGCTCGGCTTCCGCTACCACGTAGGTCCCGCCGGCGTCAGCGCCCATCTCATCTCGCAGCAGGATTATCAGCGCCGAACCATATGGGACGTCATCGGAACCATCAAAGGCTCGGACTATCCAGACGACTGGGTCGTCGTCGGCAATCATCGGGATGCCTGGGTCTACGGCGCAGTCGATCCCAACAGCGGAACCGCCGCCATGCTTGAAACCGTGCACGGGGTCGGCGTGCTCCTCAAGCAGGGATGGCGCCCCAAACGCACCATCGTCTTCGGCAGTTGGGACGCTGAAGAAGAAGGCCTCATCGGCTCAACAGAGTGGGTCGAGCAGCATGCGAAGACCCTTGAGCGCGCCGTAGCGTATTTCAATACCGATGTGGCCGTCGCAGGCCCAGACTTCTCCGCTGCCGCCGTTCCTTCGCTCAAGCAGTTCATCCGCGAACTCACCCACAACGTCTCCAGTCCCGTCGGCGGAACCGTCTACCAACAGTGGAAGAATGCCCGCCCTGATGGCAATGAGCACCGCGGCTCGAATGCCCCACCCGAATCCGATCAGGATGTCCACGTCGGCGATCTCGGCTCCGGCTCTGACTTCACCCCCTTCCTCCAACACATCGGTGTCCCCTCCACGGACATCAGCTCCGGCGGCCCCTACGGCGTCTATCACTCCGTATTCGATAACTACGCCTGGTACGTCCAGAATGCCGATCCCCACTTCGTCTATCTCCAGGAGATGGCGCGCGTCCTCGGCCTTGAGACCATCCGTATGGCAGACACTGACGTCCTGCCTTACGACTACGTCAATTACGCGCATCAGATCGACTCCTACATCTCTGCCGCCAAGCGCAAAGCCTCAGACACACATCTCAGCGGACTCGATTTTGCCCCCGTCCTCGCGGCATCTGCGCGCCTCACCGCAGCCGCCCAAAAAATGCACGCCCTCCAGTCCGCGCCCACCGGCGATCTCGCCAAACTCAATCAAGTCCTGCGCCAAACTGAAACCGCGCTCATCTCTGACGCCGGCCTCCCCAACCGCCCCTGGTACCGCCATACCATCTACGCGCCCGGCGAATACACAGGCTACGCCGCCGTCGTCATCCCCGGCGTCAACGAGTCCATCGACGCTAAAGACGCCCCTCGCGCAGCCCAGCAGCTGGTCGTCTTAACCCAGGCCCTCGACCGCGCCGCCCAAACCCTCGCTTCCGCAAATTGAAGCGATACCCAAACATATCCCTGATTCCGGACTAAGCTTTTTGCCATCGGCCCGGCGGACCGAAACTCGCCGTGCCCCTCCGTGTCTAATTCAAGACATCGTGCGATACATCCAACATGTTTCAATCGAGATTGGGGTAGCATCGCAGAACCGCTGACAATCGACCATCGAATCGCCATCTTATGAATCATGCCATCTTCACTGAACCCGCAAGCACCCTGATTACCGGAAACAGTGAAATGGCTGATCGCATCCGAGCCTTTCACTGGTCGAAGACTCCGCTCGGGTCAATTGATCAGTGGTCCGAAACCCTCGTCGCAACCGTAAACCTCATGCTCCACTCTCCATTTCCCACCATCCTGTCCTGGGGGCCGGAAATGGTCTTCCTCTACAACGACGCTGCCATTTCCACACTCACCCTCAAGCACCCATCAGCCCTGGGCAACCTCTATCGCAATGTGTTCCATGAAGCATGGGATCTGGTGGCCGGCGATCTCGAGGCCTGCCTTTACAAGGGTGAAACCGCCGTACGCGACAACATGTTCATCCCCGTCCTGATCAACGGCACGCTTGAAAATCACTACTTCAGCTACTCGCTCATACCCGTGTATGAAAACGGCCGCATCGTTGGCGTATACGACGCGTTCCGCAACATGACGGAAACCGTCATCGGAGCCCAGCGCCTCCGCGAGAGCGAGGCCAGAATCAAGCTCGCCACTGAGGTCGCAAAGCTCGGTGTCTTCGTCTGGGACACAATCGAAGACACCTCCAGTTGGGAAAACGATCGCATGTATGAGATCTTTGGCCGGACCCGTGAACAGGGGCCCCTCAGCGGAGAAGAATTCCTGCGCGACGGCATCCATCCCGATTCCACCGACGATTTTCGCCAGGCCTTCCAAAGCACAGTGGAAAATGGCGAGCCCTTGCATTTTGAAGGGTCGGTTTATCTCGCCGACAAGTCCCTCCGCCGCATTGAAATCAACGGATATTTCCAACCCGGCTCTGGCCCCTCCAAAGCCAGAATCCTGGGCACCGTCCGCGACATAACGGAGATCCGCGAAACTGAAGAGGCGTTGCGTGAGAGTTCCAAACACCTCGCCGAACTCGCGGCAATCGTCGACTCCTCACACGATGTGATTTTGAGCAAGGACCTGAATGGGATCGTGACAAGCTGGAATGCCGCTGCAACCCGCGTCCTCGGATACTCTGCGGAGGAAATGATCGGTCAGTCGATCCTCACACTCATCCCCGTGCATCTCCATTCAGATGAGCCCGCGATCATCGAGAACATTCGAGCAGGCAGACGCTTGGAGAATTTCGATACGGTACGAGTGACCAAAGATGGCCGATTGATCGATGTCTCCCTCACCATCTCTCCCATCAGGGACATGGATGGCCGCGTCATTGGCGCCTCTAAGATTCTTCGCGATATCTCCGCCCGCAAACAGTTGGAGCAATCCCTGATGCAGGCGGAAAAAATTGCAGCCACTGGCCGAATGGCCGCCACCATCGCACACGAAATCAACAACCCCCTCGCATCGGTCGTCAACCTTCTTTACCTTTTGCGCCCTGAAATCAATAGCCCGGAGGGAATCAGGTACCTCGCCTCTGCTGAAAGTGAGTTGGCGCGCGTCTCGCACATCGCCAAGCAAACGCTCGGCTACTACCGCGAGAATGGAGCCGCAAGCCGAACCAACCTCTGCGATATCGTGTCGCAGGCCATCGCCATCTACGAGCCACGCTGCATAGCCGCCGTTATCACCATGAAAGCGTCTCTCGACTCCTCCCGGAAAGTCATGTTGCGCCGTGGCGAAATGATGCAGGTCATTTCCAACCTCATCATGAATTCGATCTACGCAATGTCTGCCGGCGGCATTCTTTCCATTTCCGTCAGTGATGTCGATTCCCCATCAGAGGGAGTTCTTCTCACGGTTACGGATGATGGCATGGGCATCGCACCCGAAATCATGCCCAGAGTCTTCGACGCATTCTTCACCACCCGTTCCACTGTCGGCACGGGTATCGGATTGTTCATCTCCAGGCAGTTCGTCGAAGGACACGACGGCATCATTACCCTCGAAAGCAACAGCGAACCCGAGAGTCACGGAACCACTGTGCGTGTCTTCCTGCCCCTCCACACCGCCTACGAACTATCCGAGAATTAGCCGCGTCCCTGCAAGGGAAGCGACTCATCTCTCCTCTTCATCAGGGTTCGTGAAGCGTCTCGATGGGATCAATCTGCGTGGCGCGCCAAAGCGGAACCGCCGCTGAGAGCAATACGATCAGGAACGCGGCCAACACCGCGGAAAAGAACACAACCGGATCGTGGATGGAGACTCCGAAGACCAGGCTGTTCAGCCATCGCGATGCGCCCCAGCTTCCTGCGAGCCCTGCCACCAATCCAATCGCGCCCAACCGCGCTGCCTGCCTTCCAGTGCGACGCAGGATGGCGATCGTTCCCGCTCCCATTGCCATGCGAATGGCAATCTCCTGCCTCCGGCAACTGATCCAGTAATTGAAAACCCCATAGCAACCAATGCTGGCCAGAATCACCGCAATCCCCGCGAACAGAACCAGCAACAGCGTCGTGAATCGACGCTGTTGCAGTGTGGCGCCGAGCCACATATCGGCGGTCTTCAACGACTGAATCGGAACATTGCCGTCGATCGAAGCCAGCGTTCGCCTCACCGTGGCAGCCATGTTCTCCGGGTTGCCGCGCGTCCGTATCATCACCACCATCGCCCCATCCACTCGCTGTGCGGCAGGAAAATAAATCTCCGGCGCCGAGGAGATGTCCAATCCGTACTGGTGCACATCGGCCGCAACCCCGACAATCTCAACAACCGGGCCTTTCATATAGGGTCCGCCGACTTTAATGTGCTGGCCAACCGCGGAACGCGGATCCTTCCACCACGCTCGTGCAATCTCTTCATTGATCACCGCAACGGCTGGCGTGCCCGCCCTGTCCTCATCGGTCAGAGATCGCCCCGCGATCAGCGGAATGTGCATGGTCTGAAAATACGCACCGTCCGCCATATTCACCAGCGTCAGAGGCACATCTTCCCGGCTGAGCGTCGGCCGCTCCACTACGGAATACCACCAGTCATTGCAGTCGCCCGCCCCGGGAGGACAGTTCACTTCGCTAACTGATTCGACACCCTGCTGCGCGCGAAGCTCTGCTTCAAGGCGTCGATAAGAGTCAAGAATAGAAGCATCGCTTTTGTACGGTAACGGCGGCAATTGCAGTTCGAGTGCTAGCAAGTGCCCTGGCTCAAATCCAGGATTCACTGCCTCAGCGGCCGACAAACTCCGCAGCAGAATTCCCGAAGTAAAAAGCAGGATCACGGCCACCGCGAGTTCCGCAATCACCAGGCCCCCGCGCAGCGCATGCCCAATCCGGCTCGCGCCCGAGCCAGCACTGCTCTCTTTCAACAGAATCGCCAGGTTCACCTTGCTTGAACTGAGCATTGGCACAAGCGAACACACCAGCGCCACCGCCACCGTCAGCGCCGCCGCAAACATCAACACCGGCACATTCAGGCTCGCCTCTGAAAGCCGTGGAATATCGCGTGGCCCCAGCACTTCAATGGCGCGCAGCCCAAGGCCCGCCAATAGAATTCCAAGCCCACCACCCACCAGTGAAATCAGTACGGTTTCTGTCACCAGCATGCGTGCAAGCCGGCTGCGCCCCGCGCCTATCGCTGTGCGAATCGCCATCTCCCGCGCGCGGGTCGTCATGCGGATCAGCAACAGGCCGCCAATGTTCGCACACGCCAGAATCAACACCAGGCAAACCGAAGCCATCAGCAGGACGAACACGTGCCCCACGTCGCCCGTTTGCTCTGCCGAAAGAAACTCGGCAAACAACCGATGGTCGTCCTCAGGACCCGGATCAGCCTGGGCAAGCCGTTGCATGATCGTGTCTACGTCTGACCGTGCCTGCGCCAGCGTAAATCCAGGTTTCAGCAGCCCCAGCACATGCATCCCTCCGAGTGCGTCGCGCTTTGAAGCCTGCACTGCATTGGGTCGCAGCGGAAGGTAATAGTCGATCGGTTGCAGAAAGAAGCGCGGATCCCGCGCAAGTACACCGATCACGGTATACGCCGTCCCATTCAGCGTGATCGTCTTGCCCACAATCTCCGGATCGGCCGAAAGAGTCTTCACCCAGAAGGCCTGCGTCACCACCACCGTCTCTGCGGTCTGCGACTCCTCGTCGCTGGCCGTAAACAACCGGCCCATGATCGGATGCGAGCCCGTCAGCCGAAAGAAGTCGTTCGTCACCAATCCGGCGCGTGTCAGCACCGCCTGTCCGCGGCCCGTAAGCGTAAAATCCATCTTCTGAAAGCCAGCCATCGACTCAAATGACCGATTCTCCGTCCGCCAATGCTCATAATTGAGCCACGTCACGCTGATGCCCGTGGCCTTCGCAGACGACTCACCCAGCCACACCAGCCGCTCGCCCGATGGAAACGGCAGTGGCTTCAGAAGCACCGCATACACCGCGCTGAAAATGGCCGTGTTTGCGCCGATTCCAACCGCCAGCGTCAAAATCACGATGAGTGAAAACACGCGCGCTTTCCAGATTCCCCGCGACGCATAGCGAATGTCCTGCATCAGCGATTCAACCGCAGGGAATTGCCACGAGTGATAGCTCCGTTCGCGCACCCGCGTCATATTGCCAAACTCGCGACGCGCAACCGCACGCGCATCGTCCGGCCTCATCCCGCGCTCCAGATTCTCATCCATCAGAAACTGAAGATGAGCGTCCATCTCCTGCTGCAGCTCGTTCGCGAGATTCCGCCTTCTCATTAGCACACGCGTCACTTTCGACCACCATCGGCGCATAGAATTAACCCTCCGGTGCCAGAATCCTTGCCATGGCTAAAGCAAATCGCTCCCACTTTGTAGTCGCCTTCACCAGTTGCTTGCGCCCCGCTGCCGTCAAGCTGTAATACCGTGCCCGCCGCCCATTCGGCGAAATCTTCCACTCCGCGGAAATCCATTCCCGCTGAAGCAGCCGTTGCAGCGCTGGATACATCGATCCGTTATCCACCAGAAATTCGCTGTCGGATTGCTGTTGCAGAAACTGCGAAATTCCATAGGCGTGGTTAGCCTCCAGCTTCAGGCTCCTCAGAATCAGCACCTCAAGAGTCCCTTGCAGCAGTTCAAGTTTCTCGTCTTCAGGTAGATTGTCTACGGTAGTCACACTACCTATATAGGACAAGAATCAGACCCTTGTCAAGCCAGCCAATTCAGGTCAACTCCCACCCCCGCGCCTCCACCTCGCAACACTCCGCCCGCGCAAGCCCCGCCCCGCCAGGCCATTCAAATGATTCGCTTTCGGGAACAAGTCTCTCTCCGGGAATCCTGCCCACCGCCGTGTGATTAAAATCACACATCATCCCTCCGATGGTTGACCCCACTCCCGTACACTCGTATCGTTGATATTGAAAAGGTTG
>Ga0302278_10007393_pt1 | contig 10139 bp, 9 predicted proteins | sample III_Bog_N3_2_FD_194543 | JGI IMG/M metagenome (GOLD analysis project Ga0302278, IMG submission 194543) | Peat permafrost microbial communities from Stordalen Mire near Abisko, Sweden - III_Bog_N3_2 | ecosystem: Environmental > Terrestrial > Soil > Wetlands > Peat | place: Sweden: Abisko... | reverse complement strand
TCTTTTTGTTGTCGCCAGGAAGGTAGAAGCTATCCACGGTTAGGCGGGTGGCCCGTCCTATCGCGAAGCGAAGGGCGGGGAAAGAGCGAAGGGCGGGAGCCTTTCTGGCAGGCGCGTTATTACGATTTCAATGTTTGGAGCGTATCAAAGCTCGTGGAGAAACTGCGCTATGTTCATCGCAACCCAGTGACACGGGGACTGGTCGCGTGCCCCGAGCACTGGGCGTGGAGCAGCTTTCGCCACTATCTCACCGGTGAGGAAAGAACCGTCGAAATCGAGTCGCACTGGACGGCGAAGAAGCGGGAAGCCCTGGGCCTTTATCCCACCGCCCAACTGCGTGACTCAACTCAAGTCCCGCCCTTCGCTTCGCGATAGGACGGGCCACCCGCGCCGGCTGCCCCATTCATTCGCGTACTTTGCACATAAGCATGGTGCTCTCATCACCAAACGCGCGGCCGGAGATCGTAGAGTGACTTTGTCCCTCTTCCTCTTGTCTTGACATGCTGCAAGGTTTAGTGGATTCTGATCCCGCAATCCTCGACAAGGTGGGTGAATGCTCGATTACGCGACCGAACTGTCCAGGCTCTATCGCTTGCAAACGGAGATTCGCGATGATCGTTATCTCCAGTCTCACTCCCGAAACTCAGCTGTGATTCGCCGTCAGGCCAGCATTTTCGAACGTTGCCAGAACTTCCTCGAGGACGCCCACGTGGTCCTGGATTGGGGCTGCCGGCAGGCTGCGGACGCGTGCATGGTTCGTATGCTCCGGGGAGCCGAAGTCGAAATCCACGGATGCGACGTGGAACCACTCGAGTATCGTGCGTTTTACGAGTTCAGCGGCTTGAAGTACTCTCAGCTGACTCATCCCTATCTCCTGCCCTATGACGACAGCTCGTTTGACGCCGTCATTGGAAGCGGAGTGATAGAACATGTCCCGATCGATTCCGAGTCCTTGAAAGAACTCTACAGAATCATTCGCCCTGGCGGGTTCTTTATTATGACTCATTTGCCCAACAGGTATTCCTACACAGAATGGCTCAACCGGCAGCTCGGAAACCCGCATCATCTGCGGCGCTATACCTTGTCCGAGGCTCTCCACATGTTGATTCACCACGGCTTTTTGCCCGTGATTTCCGGCTATCATCAGATGGTGCCCAGCTTGTCGAGCCCTGCCGGAGGAGTATTTGATTCTCCTCTCTCGAATCGTCTTGTCGAATCGCTGTTTTCCTTCAACGCTTCTCTGGAAAAGCTCTGGCCGCTCAATAAAATTTCCACAAATATTTTTGTTGTCGCCAGGAAGGTAGAAGCTATCCACGGTTAGGCGGGTGGCCCGTCCTATCGCGAAGCGAAGGGCGGGTTCTGAGCCGAGTCGGTGGGTGGGCCACTTCTCGCGTTTGAGAAGTGGCTTCCACGGCCTTCTTTGCATTGACCACTTCCACCTTAGCAGTCCGAAGCAATCTCAATGTAGTAGTTAGTAACTTCCCCGCTCCGGAACTGCTGTCCATCCAGGCAGAAGATCCAGTAACCCACTTCCTGCGAGTGGCTGGCATTGTTGTAGTAGATGAACTCATGCCCCGCCTTGCCCGCCGCTTCCACTTTATGATTCGTCACCAACGATGCGAATCCTAATACCACCACGCAGACTGCGGCCATCTTGCCCAGCCGCAAGCCCCTGACCATGCGAATTACCCGTCTCATAGGTTCTCCTAAGTCTGAATTGTCGCGAGTCGTTACCTGGCCCAAAGACCACCACGGAGAGTATGGCCACCGACTATAGGCAGCCCAGAAATCCAAGTCAATCAGAAATCCAACGCACCACAATCCCACAAATTTTTTTTCATCACATCCGCACTGTGAGCACCATCACCGCCGGAGATCCTGACGCCATGCGACAATCACTCCAGATTCAGGACAGCGTAGCGTGTGTCCGCCTAAAAAGGCGGCGCGCTCCCCGCTGAAATCTTCGACCGTCGAAGCGTCACTTGACAAAGCCACGCCTCGCAAGCGGCCAAGATCGACCGCGAAACAGGCTGCGAAAGCGTAAGTCCTTATTTTGGAAGACTTTGATGTAACTCCTTTATTTTCAAAGACCAAACGCAAAAAATCCTCCTAACCCAATGATTCTTAAAGACCAGGGGGGAGGGGGGTATCGGTACTAACCAGTAAACATGAATCAAAAGCGGGTGCCCCACGTTTCGCGTTTGAAACGTGGGATTCCGAGACGGTTGCAGCAGCTCAGGACTTGACGCGCTGAGTTACGCACAGAGTTGACCAACCCACACCTAAAATCGAGACCGAGACATGGAGCACCCTCGACCGGGCTTCGAGCCGGTGTAAAATTAAAGGTCGCGATCATCCGCGCAAATTACGCGCTGCGTTAAGCGCGCAAATTTAGTATTCCGTCCTGAAAGGATTCCCATGGCAACCACGGAAGCCCCGCCGCGTCTCCAAGTCCGCCTTCATCAAGGCACGTTTAAGAATGAACAGTTTGTCGACTTCACCAAAGAAGACAATGTCCGCAAAATGCGCTCCGCCATCGAAAAAGTGCGCGGACAACTTGGCCGCGAATACGATCTCGTGATTGGCGGCAAGCGCATCAAGACTGGCGAAAAGATTCGCTCCATCAATCCCGCCAAGCCCTCCGAGGTTGTAGGCATTCACCAGAAAGCCGGCAAAGACCACGTCGAGCCCGCCGTGAACGCCGCCCTCGATGCCTTCACGCACTGGAGCCGCACCACGGTCCAGGAGCGCGCTTCGCTGCTCTTTCGCGTGGCCGATGTCATGCGCGAACGCAAGCTGGAGTACATGGCGTGGCTGGTATTCGAAGTTTCGAAGAACTGGCTGGAGGCCGATGCCGACATCTCCGAGACCATCGATTTCTGCGAATATTATGCCCGCGAAGCTCTGCGCTTCGCGAAGGCCGAGCCCTCTGTGCAACTGCCCGGCGAGCGCGACACGCTGACCTACATTCCGCTCGGCGTCGGAGCCGTCATTCCGCCCTGGAATTTCGCCTGCGCCATCATGGCCGGAATGACTTTGGCGTCGATCGTCAGCGGAAACACCGTGGTGTTGAAGCCGTCGAGCGATTCTCCAACCATCGCCGCGAAGTTCGTACAGCTGCTCGAAGAGTGCGGCATGCCCGAGGGCGTGGTGAATTTCTGTCCCGGAGGTGGCGCGACCTTCGGCGACGCCCTCGTCTCCCATTCCAAGATTCGCTACATCGCTTTCACCGGATCGCGCGAAGTTGGATTGCGCATCAACCAGACTGCAGCGCAGCAGCAGCCCGGCCAACTCTGGATCAAACGGACGATTCTCGAGATGGGTGGCAAAGATGCCATCATCGTGGAAGCCGATGCCGATATCGATTCCGCGGTAGAAGGAGTAGCGCAAGCCGCTTTTGGCTTCCAGGGCCAGAAGTGCTCCGCCTGCTCGCGCGCCATCATCGACGAGCGTGTCTATGACAAGTTCCTGGAAAAACTGAAGTCGCGCGTCGAGAAAATTACGATTGGCGATCCAACCCTCAATCCTGGAATGGCAGCCGTCATCAACGAAGGTTCGATGAACGACATTCTTCGCTACATCGAAATCGGCAAGAAAGATGGACGCCTCATCACCGGTGGCGCTCGGGCCACGAATGCCGGTGAAGGCTACTTCATTCAGCCGACGGTGATTGCCGACATCCCCGCAAAGTCGACGCTTGAGCAGGAAGAAATCTTCGGACCTGTGCTCGCCGTCATCAAGTCGCGCAACTTCGATCACGCATTAGAAATCGCGAACGACACCGAATTTGGGCTCACCGGCGCGGTCTATTCCAGCTCGCGCGAAAAACTCGATCGCGCCGTGCGTGAATTCCACGTCGGCAACCTCTACCTCAACCGCAAGTGCACCGGAGCCATGGTAGGCGCCCATCCCTTCGGAGGCTTCAACATGTCCGGAACCGATTCGAAATCCGGAGGGCCGGATTATCTCTACTTATTCACGCAGGCAAAAAGCGTAGGCGAAAAAATCGGGTAGTTGCAAACGCGCAGGACTGAAATCCAACGAAACTGGATAATCGTGCGCGGCTCCAGCCAGAAAAGTCCAGGCAAGAAAAAAGGCCGCTCGCAAGCGGCCTCTTTATTCGGCAAAATTATGTTAGTTGCTGATTCCGGCGCTTTGCGAAGCTTGTGGGATCGCTGCTGCTGCTGTGGCGGCTGCCGCTTCGTTCAAGATCCGATGGTGGATGGTGAAGAGCGCCAGTTCCAGGCGATCGGAAACGCCAATCTTGTCGTAGACGTTGCGCAGATAATTCTTGATCACCTGTTCGGTAGTACCGAGCTGCGTTGCAATTTCCTTGTTCTTATATCCCTGAACGATAAGGGCCACGATGCGCAGTTCCTTGGCTGTCAGCCGGTCCCGGACGCGCAGGCCGACCATATCGTTTTCGGTCAACTCGCTGGGGACGGCCATATCCTGCACCCAGTTTTCGCCGCGCGCAATTTTTCGGACGCAGTCGACCAGCGCCGGACTCGTCACATTGCGATAGACAACGCCATGCGCTCCGGCAGCCATGTAGCGCTGCGCACTCTCACCCGTATCCGCGAGAACGACGACGCGAGTCTTGTTCTTGTTCGCGGCAGAGAGCACCGAGTTGAAGTCGGAGTGGAATCCCCCGGCGATGATGAGCACGGCGGCACGAAACTTGTCGAGCGCCATGAACATCTGTTCCGCGGTTTGTGCCTGCGCTACGATGCGCATCTCGTCTTCTACAGCCAGTACTTTGGCGATGCCAGCGCGAAAGATTGCCTGATTGTCCGCCAGTATAAGTTTCAGCATCGGTCGCTCCCGGTTAACTGTTTCGAACGAATTCGTAAGAATCGATTACGCAAGCGACGCCCCGGTCATCCCCGGACCCCGCGCTGCCTTTGGGCTCATCGGTCCGCACGACGCGGCCGCGGCACTGAATTACAACGTCGTCCTTACCGCCCGTCACTTCGGGCGGTAACGTGATCTCAAATTCTACAGGTGAGCCGACTTCGAGCGAAGCATCGGCGCGGATGTACACGCCGGCGGCACTCAGATCGCCAGTCATGCCGTTGTGCGTTTCGCCCGCTGTGTCTTCCTTATGGATCTTGATCGGCAAATGCAGCGGAAATCTTTTCCCGGTACGTGCTTCGGACACGATGCCTCCTCTGCCCACGCTCTGTATCGCATTCAAAAAGCGGAAACCCACACACGCAATTTCCAGCCCAAAGCCTGATGAGCAGCTAACGGCGTTATATCACGGAAAATACCCCAAAAGAAGCGCAGATTACCTCCGTAACATCAGTAGGAACTAGGTACCTCTTCGGAAAATGGGCAGAAATCCCTTCATAAAACCGCCTAACTCACGGCAGAATCAGGCTCCCAGCGCAAAGGATCGGGCCAATTGCCGGAAGATTCATCCCGTATCGCTGCCAAAAAGGGCGGCCGAATCAGAATAAGTTTTCGCTAAGCGTTCGCATTGCATTTTTCGTCAGAGGCTACATCTCCTCCAGCGTTTTTCCGTCCCTCGAGCCCCGATGATTCCTGCTAACGGGATGGTCAACCCTTCCGCCCGTTGAGTTTTTGTTAGCAAGGAACACCGTTTTCTTCGTTCTGAAGAAGATTTCTGAACAGTACGGAGTCTGAACCCGTCACCGCCGCCCCTGATCGAACAAGAAAAACTTCTAGCCAGCTATGTGGCACATTATCCTCAATTAACCATCGGTTGCGACGACGTATTACGATAGTTGCCGGAGGCAGCGTGGTCATCGTTCTAGTCGGAGTGTCCGGCGCCGGAAAAACGACGGTCGGTCATCTCCTGTCGTCGCAGATGGGATGGGAGTTCGCGGATGCGGACGACTACCATTCCGCCGCGAACATCCAAAAGATGACGAGCGGAATTCCGCTGACCGACGCCGAGCGTGCGCCGTGGCTTGAAACTCTGCGCCGGCTCATTGCCTCCTGGATCGCCGACGGAAAGAACGCGGTACTCGCTTGCTCGGCGTTGCGCCGCGAATATCGAGATATCCTGCGCATCAGACCGGAGGTCCAGTTTGTCTACTTGAAAGGGACGCCGCAACTGTTGCATGAGCGACTGCACGCGCGGCTCGGCCACTTTATGACAGAAAAGATGCTGGATAGCCAACTCGCCACACTCGAAGAACCGGAGGACGCCGTCGTCGTCGACATTGACCGCTCCCTCGAAGAAATTGTCGCGGAGATTCGCACGCGTCTCGCACTCTAGCTCGCCGAACTTGTCACAGCCTTGGCCGGATTGTCCAATGGTAAGTCTCTTTTTCTCAGATCCTGCCACATACCGACCACGGTTGATTTCAGTTCCGCCGTGAGCCGTTCATAGGCGGCGTCGGTCGCCTCACTGGCGGGAGGCGGCTGCATCGGTTTTCCGATTACGATCCGCAAATCGTTAAACTTGGGAAATTTTTCGTGGCGCGGCCACGCCGCATAGAAGCCTTCGATGGCGATGGGGACAATGGGCGCCTGGCTGTGAATAGAGAGAATGGCAGCGCCTTTGCGGAAGATTCGAGGGCTGCCATCGTTGGTGCGTTCGCCTTCGGGATAGAGGATCAGAATGCGGCCGTGGGTGAGACCGAAATATCCCGCGCGCATGGCTGGGACGAGGTTTGCGTCGGGATCGAGAACGACGACGCGGATCCAGCGTGCGAGGCGGCGCATGAATCCCTTGCCGAAAATATCGCTGGTGCCTACGGCGAACGTATTGCGGAAGAGGCGCCAGGGAAGAGCTCCAGCGAGAACGAGCGGGTCGATGTAACTCTGGTGATTGGAGCAGAGAAGAAATGGGCCCTGGGCGGGCAGATTCTCGAGTCCGCGAATCTTGAGGTGAAAGCGGTCGAGGGCGAAGAGATAAATCAGACGTCCCAGAAGAAAGAGACAGAGCTCGATCAAGAAATTGTGGTGCGCAAGCGAGAGGACGTCCGGATCGGTAATGGGCTCGCTTAGGATGCTCGACCACGCGGGTTGCGCGCCGCCGCCGTGACCTTCACCGCGACCAGAACTGGCAAGAACGGTATCGACGAGGTCGCGTACACAATAGATTTCCGAGAGTTGGGACTCGGGGACGCGACCGCCCAGCTGTTGCTCAAGCGCGGTAAGAAGTTCGACGCGCTGCATGGAGTCGAGTCCGAGATCGAGTTCGAGATTGTGGGAGGGGCGTATGGCTCGCGGCTCTTTGCCGGAAGATCCGTGCGTGTTTTCTTGAATGATGGCGAGAGCGCGCTGCACGTCTTCGCGCTGCAGCCAGATCTGCTCCTCTTCGGTGAGCGGCCGCTCGTTGCCAACTTCATCGCCAGAGTCTTCTTTTCGCTTGCGTTCGCGAACTTGCTTTTCGATTTCGAAGCGTTTCAGTTTACGCGTGGTAGTGCGAGGCAGGTCGTCCTGCCATAGGTCGTAACTGCCAAGCCGCTTGGTCGAAGCAATTTTGTGGGACAGGGCTTCGATTTCGAAGCGGAGGGCCTCTTTGGCGTTTACGATTTTACGCTCGCGCAAGACCTCGAAATTGGGCACGACGATCGCGTGAAGGCGTTCGGAGGTGGGATCTCCCGGGCGCGATTCGAGGGACATGACGCAGAGTTCTTTGATGAGGGAGGCGTGGAGGTAATGGGCTTCGATCTCTTCGGGATAAATATTTTTCCCGTTAGCGAGGACGATGACTTCCTTGCGGCGCCCGGTGATGAAAAGATTGCCGGAGGAATCGAAGTAGCCGAGATCGCCGGTGTAGAGCCATCCCTCGCGTAGAACGTCGGCGGTGGCATCGGGGCGATTCCAATATCCCTTCATCACGATGGCGCCGCGAATGGCAATTTCGCCGGAGGCCGGGACGGAATCGTCGGTCGTCCGGTCGTCGGCAACTTTATTTTTATCTTTGTTTTTTTCTTTTGCCTTGTCTTGATCCTGGACGATGCGTGCTTCGACGCCAGGGAATGGTTTGCCGACGGAGCCAAAGACAATCGGCTGTCCGGGCGGGTTAAGGAAGGCCCCGCCGGAAGTTTCGGTGAGTCCGTAGGCGTTGAGAACGTCAATGCCGAAGGAATAAAAATCGCGCGCGATGGCGGGATCGAAGCGCGACCCTCCAGTGACGAGGTAGCGCATGTTGGGTCCGAAGGTAGCGTGAATTTTTCCGAAAAATGTTTTGCCGGCGTTGATATTGAAACGGCGTAGCGTGCGGTTGAGAGCCATCAGGGCGCGGACGATGCGCAGTGTGAAACTGCCGCGCTTGCTGAGTTCTTTGAATATTTTTTCATGAATCAAATAGAAGAATTGCGGGACAACGCAGAAAGTGGTGATGTTGCGTTCTTTGAGGGCGCGCAAAAGTTCGGTCGTGTTCAGCGTTTCGAGATAGACGACGCGTGCTCCGTTGAACAGCGGCAGAAAAAGATTCGCCATTTGGGCCAGCACGTGAAACATCGGGAGAATGCCGAGGAGGGCATCGCTCGGTCCGATCTTGACGACGGCGAGAACGGAGTTTGCCTCGCCGACCAGATTGGCGTGAGTGAGCATGACGCCCTTGGGATCGGCAGTGGTGCCGGAAGTGTAAAGCAGAGCTGCCAGATCGTCGTCGTTCGGGACGACGGGGTGAAAGTCGCCGCGGCCCGTGGCGAAGATGGAATCGAGATCGCCGGCTAGGTTTTCGTTGGGTACAGACTCACTCCTCGCAAAGGGCGCGATGAGTGGGGCACCCGGCGCGTTATTTGGCGCGGCAATCTGTTCGGCTGAGGTGCTGGTCATAACAAGAGGGATGTTTAGATCGGCCACTGCTTCGCGGGAGACGGCGAGATGCTTCACGTCGCAGAAGAGCAGGGCCGCGCCGCTGTCGATGAGCAGTTTCTTGACCTGGTCGGCGTGGAAGGCGGTGTCGAGGGGGACGGCGGTGCGTCCGGCGGCGATGATGCCGAGATAGGCGGCGACCCAGCGGGGATGGTTCGCTGCCAGGATGGCGACACGGGCATCCCGCGGAACCCGCGTGGAAAGCCAGTTGCCGACACTCTCGGACATCCGCGTCAGGTCAGAGAAAGTAACACTTTCGAGGGTCTCCGGGCGCTGAATTTCGAGAGCGATGTTGTTGGGGAATTGGCGAGCGGATTCCTGAAAACTCTGATAGAAGGTGGGCATGAGTCGGAGAAAATCTTACAGGAAATCGATATCGGGGGCTGTGCCTAGAAGAATCTCCTGTCGCCGGAGAGGATCCCTGTTGGCAGATTAGGGGGAATTGCGGCCCGCACGAATCTCGTGTACACTATTCTAGTGCGCAGCGGGGAACGCACGCAAAGCTACCCGCGACGATATGAATGAGTGATAGAGCCTTATGAAGAACATCACTTTTAGCGCCGCCGAATCTGACATTGAACGCGCGCGGGAAGTTGCTCGCAGTGAGCACCGCCCCCTGATCGATGCTTTCCGCGAGTGGCTTATTCAGTACGGATCCCGGCGCGTGAGCGCTGCAGAGGTCACGGAACTTTACAACAGCCTGCGTCATGTGAACGCGGGCCGGAAGTTTACGCGCGACGAGATGAATGAGCGATAAATACTTCCTCGATACCAATATTTTCGTCTATTCGCTCGATCCGGTCGATCCCCGCAAAGCTCGAATAGCCGAGGAATTGGTCACGCGTGGAGTCGGTTCGAGGCAGGGGGTAATCAGTTACCAGGTCGTACAGGAGTTCATGAACGTGAGCCTGCGGCAATTCAGGGCCCCAATGACGGTGACCGAACTGGAATTGTATTTCTTCAAGGTCTTGCTGCCGATGATGACAATTCCGTCGTCGTCCGGACTATTTTTGGAAGGCCTCCGCCTACAGGCAGCAGGGCAGATTGCGTGGTACGACTCTCTCATCATAGCGGCGGCGCTACAGGGCGGTTGCAAGGTCCTTTATAGCGAGGACATGCAGCAGGGGCGTCGGTTTGGAGATCTGGTCATCCAGAATCCATTTCTTTAGCCAAGAGCCGGCCACGTTCTCCGTCCAACGCCATCCCGTCCGCATCTAATGTGCTAGGCTTTTAAGTAGATTTGGGACGTGTGTCCTCTGAAGGAAACTCCTTTTGATTAACACTTTGCTGGGCAAGGTTTTCGGGACGAAGAATGAGCGCGAGGTGAAGCGCTT
>Ga0302278_10007392_pt1 | contig 10139 bp, 12 predicted proteins | sample III_Bog_N3_2_FD_194543 | JGI IMG/M metagenome (GOLD analysis project Ga0302278, IMG submission 194543) | Peat permafrost microbial communities from Stordalen Mire near Abisko, Sweden - III_Bog_N3_2 | ecosystem: Environmental > Terrestrial > Soil > Wetlands > Peat | place: Sweden: Abisko... | reverse complement strand
GCGGTGCAGGTGCCCAAGGCGCAGAGCGGGTGGGACATCGCGCTTCACGCCCTCCCGACGAACCTCGTCAAGCACGCCGCGGAGGGCGACATCCTGCCCGTCGTGGTCTTCGCGACGCTCTTCGGCGTGGCGCTCGTGCGCACGGGGGAGCGCGGCAAGCCCGTGCTCGCCTTCTTCGACGGTGTCGCGCAGACGATGTTCAAGTACACGGACATCGTGATGCGGATCACGCCGCTCGGGGTGTTCGGCGCGATGGGCTACAACGTCAGCCACATGGCCTCGGGCCTCGTCGTGAACGGCGCGACGATCAACGGATGGCCCGCCGTCCTCCATCTGCTCCGCCAGTACGCGGTGCTCGTCGGCAGCCTGTACCTCGCGCTGGCGCTGCTCTTCGTCCTCGTCTTCCTCCCTGTCCTCGTCATCACCCGGACGCGCATCGCGGCCTTCGTCCGCGCGATTCGCGACCCCGTGCTCACCGCGTTCTCGACGGCGAGCAGCGAGGCCGCCCTCCCGAAGCTCCTCGAGCAGCTCGAGGCGTTCGGCGTCCCGCGTCGGGTCGCGAGCTTCGTCGTCCCCGCGGGCTACTCGTTCAACCTCGACGGCTCGACGCTCTACCTCGTGCTCGCGTCGATGACGATCGCCCAGGCCGCGCACGTGCCGCTCTCGCTCGGGCAGCAGCTCGCGATGATGCTCACGCTCATGCTCACCTCGAAGGGTGTCGCGGGCGTTCCCAGGGCCACGCTGGTCATCATCGCCGCCACCTGCGACAGCTTCCAGCTCCCGAGCGAGGCGGGCATCGCCATGCTCCTCGCGGTCGACAGCGTGATGGACATGGGCCGCTCCGCGGTGAACGTGACGGGCAACGCCATTGCGTCGGTGGTCGTCGCGAAGTGGGAGCACGCGTTCGAGGGGGATGTCGCGAGCGCCCTTTACACGCCCAAGATCGCGGACTAGCTTGCGCGCTCCGGTGCTCGGCGATCCTGGTCGAGTACGTCCCCATCGTCTAGAGGCCCAGGACCGCGGCTTTTCACGTCGCTAACGAGGGTTCGAATCCCTCTGGGGACGCAACTATCTCCGGCAGCAGCCGGAGACCAGGCATCGGTCTTATGTCGTCCGGGGCCGCAGCTTGCACAAAGCGTCGACACGCGGGTCTATTCCATGGAGGCCCAAGCTTGCGCGAGCCGCGGGGTCGGGAACTGCCACGTTTCACGAGTGGGCGAAGAGCCGATCTGACTTGCCGCCTCGCGGAGCGCGAGCCCGAGGCGCTTTCTTGGGTGCGGAATGGACTCGAAGAGAGCACGCGTGGCGACGGGCCCGTTGCCCTTGTTGAGAGCAATGGCCAGCTGATGACGCAGGCGCGTCTTGTCGTTACCCGCGAAGCGCATGGCTTCCTCATCCCACCCCGCAGCCGTGAACGCCTCGTGGAGCGCAGCGTGCGTCGTTTCTCGGCTGTTGCGCCATGACCGTGCCACACCTTCGGGCATCGGGGCCTCGAGAAGGCTCAGGCATCGCTGAAGGAGGCCTTGCGCAGCGCTTTCATCACCGAGCCTAGTCGCGAGTGGGATGAGCTTCGCGAGGGACCAGATGGCGACCTCGGGTGGAATGGCGGACTGCATCACCGACGAGACGTTCTCCTCTGCGAGGTCGCGGGCCACCATCGCAGACGCGAGCGCGCCCTCGCTGTCTCCTGCGTCCTCTCGAGCGATCGCAAGCGCGACGGCAGTGCCGACCCAGGTCCAGTCACGCGGCGGCGACTCGACCCAGCGTCTTTGCACGGAGTCGACCATGGTCTGGTACTGGCGTTCGAGCCCTTCGGACCAGAGGGCTGCGAGGAGCGTCGCGTCGAGATGGAGATCCGTCCTCGACCAGTGGCGGTATGCGGCGCGCGCGAGTCCGCACCGGAGCAGTGCACGGTACGTCTGCTCCTGGTACTTGGGCCCGAGGTCCTCCACGCGCGCCTCCACCGCGTCAAAGAGCGCTTCCCACGACGAATCCCCCTTTGCCTTCAGCTGCCCTAGCTTGCAAGAATCCAGGGCAAGCCGCGCGTCGCCCTCGAGACCATTGAGCCACCGTGAGGTGACCTCGTCATGCATCGCGTGGGCGACGTGCATCAGGTCGACGGCAAGAGAGGGCACCTCCGTCACGTCGCGGCGTGCCGCACGGCACAAAGTCAGGAGCTCGCTTCGCAGCCGGGCGGAGACATCAGCATCTCCCCCTAGCTCGGCAAGCGCGACATAAGGAAGCAGGGCGCCGGCTGCCCACACGCTGCGGTTGCTCCACTCGGCGAGGCTACCCGCGAGCCAGGGCGCCACGGGGCGCAACCGGTCGGTCGCCTCGGCAATTCGACCGCAACTGGCGAGCGCGAGGACCAGCTCGGCAACGAGGGGATCGGGTCGGTCGGCCGGGAGCTCGGACGCTGCCTGCACGGCGACGGCGAGAAGTTCATCCATGCAATGGTCGGCGCAGGGGTCTCTGCTCATGGGTCCTTTACAGTAGGACAATACGTTCGCCGACGGCAGGTGGGGTTCGTGATGGCCCACCGCCCCCCTTACGCGGCGAGGTCGACCAGCGCAGTTCTAAATTCATCCACGTAGGGACGCAACCATTTCGCATACTTACGAGGCGCTGGCGGATACGGCCTTTTGGACTGGCGCGAGGGCGCGGTCGGCGCAAACATCAGCGTGCGCCTGGGAGGCATGATGGCGACCATTCAAGACGCGCTCCGCAAGTTGAAGACGTTGGATCAGGAAGGCCGTCTTGCCTGTCCGGTCGACTTCGAGGCCATGTGTGCCTGTGGGCGCGTGGATCTGCCGTCCGTTGGTGCCAAGACCAAGATCGATAGACAGAAATGCACGGTGGTGACGGGATCGGTCGAGGTCGAGAAGTTGGCGCTCGATGCGCCGATGTTGGTGCAAGGGAATCTGATCGTGAAGGTCCTCACCACGACGAGCGATCTCGTGGTGCTTGGCAATGCAGAAGTCTTGAACTCGGTCGTCGGGACGGGGGGCGTGAACAGCGACCATCCCGGTCTCACGGTGGTCGGCAAGGTGACCATCGGCCATGCCGAGATGCGTGGTGGTTACATCATGCAGTTCCTAGGCGGCGGGACCGTCAGGGAGTTCGGGGACGAGGATGGCGGCGTTGAAGAATTGCTCGACCTGCTCGGCAAGAAGCTCAAGGTGAGCAAGATTGTTCCTCTGTCGTGAGGCGCTAGGCACGACCTGACGCCACGTGGTGAGCGTCTGACCGAAGAAGCGGAGGGAAATGCCTCCGTCGTCGAGAAGCGCATTCGCCACGCTCACCGAGGCGAGCCCTTCAAGCCACAGCGGCCAGCTCGACCAGCGCGGTTCTAAATTCATCTACGTAGGGACGCACATTTCGAGGGGGTTTTTGTTGACCCGGATCGCCCTCGACGATCCGCATGTGCGCGAGCGACGCGATACCTTCGATGAGGAAGCGCGGGCCGTCCGTCGTGTCCTGCGGCGTTGCGGTGAGCTTCCCGTCGAAGATGCGCACCAGGAGCTCGCGAGCCTTGCTGGGTTCGAGTTCCGCCGCCTGGCGCAGATCGGCGATCAGCTTCTTCGCCTCCTCCTCCATCCGTCGCACCTCGAAGGAGATCGAGTCGGGGGCGAGGTTGGTAGCAGCGATGCGTGCCTCAAGCGCGGTGAGCTCCACCTGCCGCTCCCCCATCCCGGCGATGAGCCCGGCCGCGTGCTCCTTCGGGGTGACGGCCAGGACGTCCACGATGTTGGCGATCTCGGCCTTCAGCTTGGCCGCATTGCCCTGAAGCACCGGCATCTCCGACGTGACCTGCTTCGCTCGCACGGCGAGCCGCGCCCGGATCTTCTTCAGCGAGTCGAGCACCATCTCCTCGCTCAGGACGTTCGCCTCCACCCACCCCATGACGAGATCGTTCACCGAGTCGATGGGCCGGCGGTGCTTGTTGGTGCAGACGGCAGAGCCTCTGTCATGCCTGTACGCGCAGACGTACGCCTTGATGGGGGTCGTTCCGTCCCGGCTGCCGATGACGGTCAGGGGACCGCCGCAGAGAGAGCAGCGCGTGAGCCCGGTGAGGAGGTAGGCAGGCTCCCCTGGTCCCCTACTACGACCTCGGGACTGCGTGCCTGATGCACGACGACCCGAACGGGCGCTCCCTTCCCGTGACAGGGAACAGCGGTCCAAGCCTCAAGACGAACGCTCTCGAGATGAAGGCGACATCCCTCTGGACGGTCGTTGTGAAGAAAACAAAGACCGGGACGGAGGTGAGTCCAGGATGGGCGGGAGATGGCGCGTCCCAGCTTCACTCCCTCGCTCTCGGACACCCGTCTTCCTGGGGTTGTTCAGAAACAAGCAACTGCCCCTGCATTATTCGCGGAGCGCTTCCGCCGCGACGACGTGCTCGCCACGAGGATTCGTCCGGTAGACGACGCGGTAGCCCGCCGGGGCACCGTTCTTTGCGAGCCCTTCGGCGACCGCGGCGAGCACGTTCACGCCGCCGGCGGGGTGATCATCAACAGGCGAGTGGTCAGCGTTCACTGGTTCCATGCGCGTCCGGTAACGGACCGTGCGTTCAGTGTCAACGGTCGGCGGCGGGCAGTCGTGACCTTGAGCGACGGCGCTCGCGTGGCCGATAGTTCGTCGGCAGGTCCGAAGGTTCAGCAGCCCTTGCTGCGTCTCTTGACCATGATACGTACCACGACCATGATACGTACCGCGCGCATGAGACATTCCGAGGAGCCGCCGCCGGCGGCGGCAGACGCGGTCACGGAGGTCCTTTCGGAGGCCCTGCCTCACTGGAAGGCTCGGAGGCGTCCGCGCACGAAGGGGGAGGTCGATCTCGAGCTCTCGGGACCTCATGGGGCTGCACTCCAGGTGAACATCAAGGCAGCCCGTGACACTCGTCCCGACACGGTGGAAGGGGCGCTGGCTCGCGCCGTCCTGCAACTCCAGCACGTCGACATCGCGGGAGTGACGCCGGTGGTAGCGCTGACGGTCCCACAGCTAGGCTCGAAGACCGTCGAGCGAGTCCGAGCATTCATGGCCGAGCATGGCCCAGCGATGGGCTGGGCAGTCGTCGCGTCCGACCGCAGCTTCGCGATCGAGATCCCGAGCCTTGCCGTGTCGAAGCGCTCGATCGACTCCCACCCCACGACGCGCACTCTGCCGGTGTCGGGATCGTCGGCCCTCTTCACGGATCTCAACTGCTGGCTGCTGAAGGTGCTGCTGCTGAAGGACTTGGGGCCGGAGCTGTGGAGCTACTCGCGCGGCGCCATCCAAACGCCCATGGAGCTCATGAAAGCGGGCGCCGTGTCGCGCATCACGGCCTACCGGTTCGTGAGAACGTTCACGGAGGCCGACTATCTACGGGCGACACCGGCCGGGTTGCAGATCGTCCGCCGGGAGGCGCTCGTTCGCGCCTGGCGGGGCGCCGCGGAGAGCGCCGTGGTCCACGCGACGCCGGTACGTTGGCTGCTCGGCCGTCCGTCTCGTGTCGAGGACGTCTTCGACATGGGCAAGATGCGCTACGCCATCACGGGCTTCGAGGCGTGCCGCCGTCTCGGATTTTTGCACGCCAACTCGAAGCGCACGGAAGTCTACGTTCCCCACGTCGAGCGCGCGATGCGGCGCCTCGACCTCGCACCCGCCAGCACCGGCGAGGCGGACTTCCATCTGCTCACGTCGACGCAATCCGTAGACCGAGGAGCACGGCTCGTCGACGGAGCCCTGGTCGTGGACGTCCTCCAGGCGGCGATCGATGTCGACCGCAGCGCTGCGCGCGGTCGCGAGCAGAGCGACTACATCTTTCACGACGTGCTCGGCTGGAGAAACGTGTGACCTCCGAGTTCGATCTCGCGCAAGAAGACTTCGGCAGGGCGCTGTACGCGCTCCAGCCCTACGCGAACGACCTGCTGGTGATCGGCGGGATGGCGCCGATTCTCTATCGCCTCGTTCCAGGCTTCGCTCCGGCCGTCGTTGCACCGATCGCAACGCGAGAGGTCGATTGGAGCACACCGCCCAAGCTCCCCACGCGCGGAGAGGCGGCCTGGAGGTTGCTCAGGCAGAGGGACTCCGTGCGTTCGAAGTCCCCGGATTCGGAAAGCAACGCGGTCCGCAGGTCTTTCAGCACGAGCGATACGACGCCGAGCGGAAGGCACCCGTGTACCAGGAGTTCCTCTGTCCTCTTCGCGGCAACACCACGAAAATCGTGGACGTCCAGGAAGGCCTTACGGCCCAACCCCTTCGATACCTCGACCTCCTCGTGTTCGACCCCATCACCGTCACGGTCGACGCGTCATCGGGGATCCGCGTGTCTGCGCCGTGCCAGGTTCGTCTCGCTCAACCCGTTCTCTACATCGCGCAGAAGATCCTCGCGCGCGACAAGCGCGCCGCGATGCCCGGGAAGGCCGAGAAGGATCTCGCCTACGCGTTCGACGTCGCGTCGCTCTGCCGTCCGCTGTGGCACACCCAGGCGGATGTTCGGCAACGGGCCGCGGCGGACACCCCCGAGTGGTCGAAATGGCTCGCCCGTGCAGGGCGCGACCTCCGCGAGCTCTTCAGCGCGCCGACCGCCAACGGGCCCGTCGAGGCGGCGCGGATCTTTCGCGCCTTCGGTGGCCGCGCCCCCGACGAGAACGAGATTCACGTCGTGATGTCCCGCTTTCTCCAAACCGTGTTTTGAGCTGGAAGCGAGCATGCGGCCTCGAGGCACGACCCGATGACACGCCCGGCGAGCGAGTCCCGATGGCGCTCAGGCTACCCCGCGGTCGGAGAAGGTGAGCGATTGGTCCCTGCGCTACGAGGAGCTTCCGCGTCTGCGTCCAGGAGAGACCCTTGCACGAACATTTAATAGGTTTTGATGATCGTGCGCGCGTCGAACGCAAGGTGCCGGCATCCGTCCAACGTCGGGAACGCCGTGCTACGGCCCGCCGCATGAAGCCCACGAAGAAGGCGTCAGTTGCCAGCGCGTTTCTCGACGCGTTCGCGGACATCATCGCGGATCGTGTTGCGATGAAGCTCGGCGAGGCAAGTCCTACGTCTGCCGTGGTGGGGACGTGTCGAGCCCTGGTCGTTCGTCCAGTCTGGTAGCGTCGCGGCATGTTGAATGCGCTCATCGTTGGCGGAACCGGCCTCATCAGCACCGGGGTTACGAAGCATCTCCTCGCGCGTGGTGCAAAGGTCACGATGTTCAATCGCGGCCTTCGCAAGACGGTGTTTCCCAGCGACGTGCGGCAGATCGTCGGTGACCGCGACGACCGCAAAGCGTTCGTGCAGGCGTTTGAACGGGAGCGTTTTGATGTCGTCTTCGACATGATCTGCTTTACCCCCGAGCAAGCCGAGGACAGCGTGCGGGCCTTCCGAGGACGCTGCGAGCAGTTCGTGCTGTGCTCTACGGCGGCAACCTATGGCGCTAAGCTCCCACCCCAGGTTCTCGTCGATGAGCGGTTTCGGCTCGATCCGGTGTGCGACTACGGCCGGAGCAAAGTAGCGTGCGAGATCGAGGTTCGTCGTGCGGCCGAAGATGGCGCGTTCAAGTTCACGATCATGCGGCCCGCCCACACGTACGGTCCTGGCGCCGCGATGGACGACCAGCAAGAGTCGGATAGCGGCACTTGGGATCGGGTGGTCCGTGGCCTGCCCGTACTCCTCGCGGGCGACGGCCTGGGACTTTGGCAATCCACCCACCGTGACGACTGCGGGCTGCTCTTCGCGCACGCTGCCCTGAACCCCAAGACCTACGGCGAGGCCTACAACGCGACCCGAGACGAAGTTCTCACGTGGCGCGACTACTATCGCGAGGTGGCCCGTGCTCTCGACACGAGTGCCAAGGTGATTTTTGTGCCAGCGCAGTGGCTGATCGCGCAAGCTCCCGCGCGCTTCGGCTTCCTGGCGCAGATCTCCCGCTTCCACAACGCGTACTCGTCGGCCAAGGCCAAGGCGGACGTGCCGGAGTTCCGCGCTCGGATTGGGCTGGAGGCTGGCGCACGCGAGGTCTTCACCGACACCCGCGCGCGCGGAGCTTGGCGGGACTCCGGGCAAGATGTCGAGTATCAACGCATCGTTGACCACGCGTTAGCGCTCGGCTTCGAGGTTGACGAGGCGTAACGGGCGAGCTGACCCCTGCTCCATCGGTCAGCCCGCTGGACGGAGTCAACGTAGGTCTACGAAGGAGCCGCTATCCGCTATTTGCCGGTCCGACGGTCCACGAACGCGACCCGATGCCTCTTCAGGCATGCTTACAGCCGGGCAGCAATCCACGTGCGAATCGTCGCGCAGACCTCATCGAGAGACAAACGCGGTCCCCCGAACATCGGCGTGGTCGCCTCGTACCCTGCAGATCCCCGAGGTGCCGACCGGGGTACGTCACGCGCAAGTTTGCCCCGCGCCACGCCGTGTCGGTCGGCGGTTCGAGCGTGACGACCGCCCCGGGGACGACGAGCAGCTCTGCGAGTTGGTCGAAGTAGGCTCGCCGGGCGCCCGTCGCCTTCGTCCCCTCGCTCTTCCAGTTCGTCACGAGCTGGAGTGCACCGACGCGACCAGGTTCGACTTTCAGGTCGAGATCCTCGGAGAACCTCGATGAGACCGAAGCCCTTCGAGAGCGAGGTCCCGCCCTTGAACCAGACGTCGAATCCTTCGGCGTGCAGCGCCCAGAGGGCGTGCGTAACCCAGTAGTCCTTCTCGACGAGGCCGATCGCGAGCCCGCGCCGACCGGCAACGATGCGCAGAACGTCGTCGAATTCCGCGTCCTCGTGAACAAACGTCATGCGGCGGACGGGTGGATCGCGGACTCGACGAGCGCGCGCGTCACTCTCGTTGCATAGCGCTCCGCCATCGCACGCAGCTTGTTCCGGTCAAAGCGACCGTTCGCGACCGCGACGGTGAGCGCCTTCATGACCGTCGAGCGCGCAACCCCCGCTTGATCCGCGTGCTCGACGAGATCGACGACGTACCATTCTGGCGGCGGCACTTCGGGGAATGCAACGCGACGGAGCAAGAACTTGCGACCGCCGAGCTCGAACATCCCCGAGCGCTTCGTGTTGTAGACGAGGGGCATCGCGAATATCGCCGTCGAACCGAGGCCGAGCGCGTTCCAGCGTTCCGGCCCGGTGAACACGAACGGTGTGTCGTCGAGGAACGCTCGCAGGATCTCCTCGTCACTGGGCGAGACCACACCGAACCGTCCGCGCTTCGGGTGCGCAAATAGCCCGTGGGCGAGTGGCACGAGCTGGCCCTCGTCGACGAGACGCCTTGCAAGCCGGGGAGGGTTGGCGCTCCACGGCGCGAGATCTCGCGTCCGGTACACTCGGCCGGGGTCGAGCTCTGGTCTGCTGGCAACCGTCATGACCGTCCCGGAAGCGGCGGGGTCTTGGGCGCCGACGGGCAGCCGGACCCCTCACCTCGGTCACCCCAGCGTCCGCATCTCGGCGTCGGGAGGGTAGCCCCACGCGAACGATCGGCTGGTGATCAGGCTCCGATGACGGGCAACCCCTCCGCCGCGGCTGCCGCCCCGAGATCCACGTCGTGGGTCGCGAACCGCAGGGCCGGAAACCGCGTGCGGACCAGCAGCGCGCTCGCGACGTGGAGGGCATCCAGCGAGCGAATCTTCACCGGGAACGGATCGGCCGCACGCTCCAGGACAGCTCGATTCAGGCGTACCTGCTCGAAGCCTGAGAGGACCGACAGCGCCGTCGCTCTTCGCCGAGCCAGCTCGCGATCGACCATGCCACCCTCGAGACGCAAGCGGTCGAGCGCGCGCAGGCACTCGACACGCGTGACCTCGCTGGTGACGGCCTCCGACGTGCGCGACCACTCCTTGAGCCGGCCGCGCTCTCCGAGCACCACGCGGAGCACGACAGACGAGTCGAAGTAGACCCTCATCGCTGCCCGCGATCCCGTCGCAGAGCTTCGAGAGAACTCATCGTCACCTCTGCTGGGCCGAGGCGCACATCGCGCACTGATGCGAAGCTACATGCCGCGGGTATCATCTCGAGCGCGGCGGTGTCGCTCTCGATAGGCACCACCCGGACGATGGGACGGGCTCGATCCATCACCTCGATGGTCTCGCCTCCCTCCGCGGCGCGGAGGTGCTCCGAAAGATGGCTCTTGAGCTCCGAGATTGCGACGCGCTTCATGACCTATTG
>Ga0302278_10007391_pt1 | contig 10139 bp, 8 predicted proteins | sample III_Bog_N3_2_FD_194543 | JGI IMG/M metagenome (GOLD analysis project Ga0302278, IMG submission 194543) | Peat permafrost microbial communities from Stordalen Mire near Abisko, Sweden - III_Bog_N3_2 | ecosystem: Environmental > Terrestrial > Soil > Wetlands > Peat | place: Sweden: Abisko... | reverse complement strand
CTACCTCGCTCCCTTGTTCCCTGCTTTTACGAAATCCTTAGTTTTGTTCAGGTTCTTGCATTTAAGATGATGAGAGTCAACCTGCCGGAGAAGCCGTTCAATGAGTTTTTACGACACCCTTGAGGCAGGCACGCAGCTCGATTCGTACCGCATTGACGCCCCAGTGGCGCGAAGCGGGATGGCCTCAATCTTCAAGGCCACAGATCTGCGCAACAACCGCATTGTCGCCCTCAAAATTCCCCACCCTGACCTCGAAGCCGACCCCATACTTTTCGATCGTTTCAAGCGCGAGGCGGCCATCGGCCAAAAGCTGAATCACCCCAAAGTGATGCATGTATTCGACGACGAGAAGCGCTCGCGCATTTACATGGTGATGGAGTGGTGCGAGGGGCGCCTGCTGCGCCAAATCCTGGACGAAGGCCGCATCTCGCAGGAACGCGCCATCCACATCGCCGGCAATGTTCTCGAGGCACTTGAGTATATCCACGCCAATGGCGTTGCGCATCGCGACCTGAAGCCCGAAAACATCATGGTCGACGACGAAGGGAATCTCAAGCTTATCGACTTCGGCATAGCTGGCGATACGGCCGCGCGACGGCTGACTTACGCAAATTTCACCGCAACATTAGGAACGCCCAACTACATCTCTCCTGAGCAGGTAAAGGGTAAACGCGGCGACGGCCGCTCAGACCTTTATTCTGTCGGCGTAATCCTTTACGAAATGCTTACAGGCAAGCTACCGTTTTCAGGACCGACCCCGATGGCCGCCATGAATGAGCGGCTCCTGAATCACCCGGTTCCGCCTCGTGTTGCCGACCCTTCGGTTTCACCTCAACTGCAGGAGGTGATTTACCGCGCGCTGGAACGTGATCCACGCAACCGCTACCCCTCGGCGCACGAGTTTCGACATGATTTGGATCACATCGACCAGGTGGGCGTTGAAGATCGGGTCGAGTTGCGCGACTGGCAAAAACGGAAATCGCAACTTTCCCGAAAAATTGTATACTACAGCGCTTTAGCCCTGATTCCAGTGGTTATACTACTGGTAATGTTCCTCATTGCACACCATCGGTAGCGCCTTTTCAGGGCGCAGCCAAACCGTTAAATTCTTCACGAAATCCTTATACCCAAGGCACTACGATTCAGGTGCAAACCTAATCATTTTCTGCTTGAAGGAGATCCATGGCAAAGTACAAATTGGAGTACATCTGGCTTGACGGCAAAAAGCCTGTTCCCGAACTTCGCGGCAAAACTCAGCTTAAGGACTTTGAGAAGCCGCCCACACTGGCCGATCTGCCACTTTGGGGCTTTGATGGCAGTTCAACGATGCAGGCCGAAGGCCACAAGTCTGACTGCGTTCTGAAGCCTGTGGCACTTTATCCTGACGGAGCCCGCAAGGACGGTTACGTGGTTTTGTGCGAAGTAATGCTGCCAGACGGAACGGCGCACCCGTCGAACGGGCGCGCCAAGTCTCCGGACGATCCGGATATCTGGTTCGGATTCGAGCAGGAGTACTTCCTCTATAAGGACGGACGTCCGCTGGGTTTCCCCAAGGATGGTTATCCTGGACCGCAGGGCCCATATTATTGCGGCGTAGGCTACAAGTACATGGGCAGCATTGCCCGTACCATCGTGGACGAGCATCTTGACCTGTGCCTCTATGCCGGCATCAATCACGAAGGCATTAACGCCGAGGTGGCGAAGGGACAATGGGAGTTCCAGATCTTCGGCAAGGGTTCGCACAGAGCCGCCGACCAAATGTGGACCGCCCGCTACCTGATGATGCGCCTCTGCGAGAAATACGAAGTGGATGTGGTGTGGCACTGCAAGCCGATCAAGGGTGACTGGAATGGTTCAGGTATGCATACCAACTTCTCTACCAAGCATCTGCGCGACGTTGGCGGCAAGGAATACCTGGAAGCGCTGATGAAGAATTTCGAGAAGAATATTCCCGAGCACATCGCGGTTTACGGGCCGGACAATCACCTGCGGTTGACTGGACTTCACGAGACGCAGTCCATCGATAAATTCAGCTATGGACTTTCCGATCGCGGCGCGTCGGTTCGTTTGCCAGTCAATTTCATCAAGCACGGCTACAAGGGCTACCTGGAAGATCGCCGTCCCAACTCCGAGGCCGATCCGTACCAGATCGCCGCGCAGATCATCAAGACGATCAGCGAAGTGCCCACCACGTAATCGGACGCAATCACCTGCAATGCCGGATGAGTGCCTCGCGCATTCATCCGGCCAAAGCAAATTACCGGCATGGCGGCGCGGAAGGCAGAACAGCTTTCCGCAGCTTCCATGCCGGTTTTGCGTTGCGATGGTTTACTCGGGAGCGGCATTGAGACGCTGCGGAAAAACTGATTGAACGAGGCAATTTCTCAACAGTCGACATAGCAGGGGCTGAAGCCCGGACTCATTTGATGGGGTTTATCGGCCCGGCTGAAGCCGTGCCCTTGTTACAAAGCCCCCCTTGCCTGGGCAAAGATGAGTTTTTCCGCAGCCTTTAAAACCCCTCTTGTTCAAGGCCGTGATCGGCACGACTGAAGTCGTGCGCTGACACAAGAAAATATCTCGACTCGTTTTTCTGCAGCCACTGGAGACGCGCTAAACGCTGCGCTCGACAGCGGCCTCAATTTCCTGGGTCAGCGCTTCCGCGGCATTGATGCACGCGCTGCGGCTTACATCGAGGTGGGTCACCAGCCGGATGGAATCGGCACTGAAGGCGCTGACCAGCACGTCGCGCTCTTTGAGGCGTGCAGCAAGCTCGGGCGCACCGTGGCCGGCGGGGAGCCTGAAGATGACGATGTTGGTCTCAACCGAATTCAGATCGATGTTCACGCCCGACGTGTTGGCCAAGGCTTCAGCCAGCAGGCGGGCATTGGCGTGATCTTCGTGCAAGCGCTTCGGGCCTTGCTCGAGTGCCATCAATCCTGCGGCTGCGAGAATACCCACCTGACGCATGCCGCCGCCCAGCGCTTTGCGGAACCTGCGCGCCCTGGCAATCAGTTCCTCAGAGCCCACCAGAATGGATCCAACCGGCGCGCCGAGCCCTTTTGACAGGCAGAACATCACGGTGTCGAATCCGCGGGTGAGGGTTTTCACGTCTACGCCCAGGGCGACGGAGGCGTTGAAGATTCTTGCGCCGTCCAGGTGGGCTGGGAGGTTGTATTTTTTTGCGCCGGCCCAGATCTCTTCGAGGATTGGAAGGCTGGAGACGCGGCCGCCGGCGAGGTTGTGGGTGTTCTCAATTTCGATGAGGCCGGTGTGGGCGCGGAAGTTGCTCTTCTGCTCGATGACCTGCTCGATTTGCTTCCACGTCAGGATTCCGTCGCTGGTGGGCACGGCGCGAATTACGCAGCCGGAAAACACGGCGGTCGTGGCCATTTCCCAGTCGAGAATGTGGGCGCGGCCATCGGCGATCACCTCTTGCCCCGGCTGCGTGTGGCAGCGGATGGCGATCTGGTTGCCCATGGTGCCGGTGGGAATAAATAGGGCGTCTTCGCGGCCGAAGGTTTCAGCCGAGCGGCGCTCCAGGAGATTGACGGTAGGGTCTTCGCCGTAGACGTCGTCGCCGACTTCGGCCGCGGCCATGGCCGCGCGCATTTGCTGGGAGGGGCGGGTTACGGTGTCGGAACGTAGGTCGATCAAGTCAATCAAAAGATTTTGCCCCTTTGAGATGGGTGAAAGAGCTCAGTTTGAGAACGCGCGGACCTCATACAGGAAAATCCCAATGAGAAAGACACCGCCCACATAGTATGCTGCAACTTCCAACCAATACCGTTTCGGCTCTTTGGCACGATAGACCCAACCGTGAAAGCGGATCCACGCTTTTCCGGTGTACGTATAGAGCACCGCCAGGAAAAGGATGAACATCCCGGCGACAAACAAAGTATACGGCGGCCTTAGAAGCCAGAACGAGTCACGCATGAATGACTTCCATTTCCTTGATCGCGCGCGACGTCTAGCAGCCGCAGCAGCGCCATTTCCAGATACCCTGTCCCTACCTTCTTGTTCCCTAGCCGCTGTTCCCTGCCTCTACGGTATCTGCTTCATTGGCAATTCCATCACCGGCGTGCGCTTGTCGCCGTTTACGGCGTAGGCCCAGAGGCCGTGGAAGTTGGCGCGGATGCCGGGTTCGGTTTTTAGAAATGCGCTCAGCACCGACGTCGCCTCAGTGCGCAGAGCTGCGGGGTCGGTGACGCCGGTTGATTCATACGCGATGGCAAGATCGGGCTGGCGCAACGATGCGTCTTGCGTCACTCCTACAATCTTCCACGTGCGGTCGCCATCGGGGATCGACAGCGGCAGCGCTTTGCGCGGATCAGGCGTAATTTGCGACTGCTCCTGCCCAAGCTTCTCGAGGTTGGGGGACGACATGAAATCCACGGGCAACAGCAGATAGTGAGCGATGTCGTAGGCGTACCACGCGCTCCACGGGTCGTCGGCGGACAGGGCGCGCGCCCGCTTCCAGTACCAGACGCCGTCATGCCCATCGAGCGCGCCGGGGCGCAGCGTTAGCCCGGCCAGCATCCACGAGGAGCTCGACTTGTCCCAGGCCAGGATGAGGCCCAGTTGCCCGGCGAGTGGCGAACCAACGACATCTCCCAGCACCACGGCGTAGCGGCCCGGCGGCAGCTCTCGCATAAGAATCGTGACTGTAATTGAGCCGCTTGAATTTGAGCAGAAGAACTGCGTATCCTGCGTGGCCGGCTGCGTGCTTGCGTCAAGCAGAAACGCGTCGCGGAAAGCGATTTGACCGCCTTGCACCAGCGCCTGTCCCTGGGTTACCGTCGCAGAGATCGAGTCCCAGGCCGAAGCCTCAGCCGGAAGCAGCGCAGCTTTCAGCCCGGTCAGGTCCTGGCCGGCAATGGCCGTCGAAATTCGGGTTCCCGATGCTGCAATCGCCTCGCGATCGGCAGCCGAAAGCTCGGCCTGCATGGTGCAGCTGACGCAAAATCCCTGGGCCGAAGCACTGATGAGGGCGGCCGCAGCCAAAACTTTCAACCATGAGCGCATTGTTCGCGGTATCCTTTCCACGGACTTTCTTTCTTGAGGGGCTGCTTTCACTTTGACGCAGCCAACTTTGAAAACTGGCTCTCCGTTTATCTTTGACGCCGGTTTCGAGCGTCCGTGGGTCACTGCTAGTCTAGTACACAGCGGCGGCATGGAATCCCGGATAACGTCACAGGCGATTCGGCAGGCGCGAGGGGACGCTCGATATGCAATCCGGCACAAATTCGCGAGCTTTCTGCCGGCGGCCTATACAGGCTGCGGAAGAATTCATTGAGCGAAGCAATTGCTCAACGTGCGGCCTAGCAGGGGCTGAAGCCCAGACTCATTTAATGGGCTTCATTGGCACGGCTGAAGCCGTGCCCTTGTTACAAAGCCGCGTTGCCCGGACAAAGACGAGTTATTCCGCAGCCTGTATAGCCACCAAAGCAGGCTGGGCGGCTGTCGCGGCCCTGATCGCGCTAGTTGCCGCGGGCGCGATGCTTGACGCCCAAAACCCGGCTCCGCCAACCGTTCAGCCTGACTCGCAGCCCCTGCGCCCTATGCGCAATCCACCCCAGCGGCAGAACCTGACCACCGCTAAACCTTCTCCCTCAACACCGGCGCCAGAGGCTGCCCAAACGCCCCAACCCGAGCCGCCCAAGCCCGACTGGCCAGTAAATAACAAGCCCACACCCGCCACCATCACTTGGGATACCAATGGGCTCGTGGTTGAAGCCAATAACTCAAGTCTGGATGAGATTCTGAAGGAAGTGGCCACCCGTACCGGCGCCAAGCTGGAGGGTAGGGTTAGCGATGAGCGCGTATTTGGCTCTTATGGCCCAGGACCCGCCCGCAACGTGGTTATGCAACTCCTCGACGGAACCCCCTATAACGTGATGATGCTTGGCGACCAGGGCGAAGGGACTCCGCGTGAGATTGTGCTTTCCAATCGCCCCACCGGGGCTGCGCCTGTGAACGCGCCAAATAACAGCGAAGACGAGACTGAATACGAACAGCCGCAGCAGCCCATCCCCGGTATTCCACCCGTCCGCGGCACTTTTGGTCCCCAGGGAATGCCGCCTGAGCAAAATCAAAATCTGATTGAAGAGCGCCGAGCCGAGATTGAGCAGCGCCAGGAGCAAATGCGGCAGCAACAAGAGCAACAACAACAGCAACAGCAGCAACAACAGCAGCCGCAACCCCCTCAGCAATAAGCGCCTGGCCCTTAAGAATGAGCGCCTCAGCGCGCATTCTTGCGCTGCTCTCTGCGCAATTCCGCCAAAGAGAAGCACGCTGTACTCAATACTTTGAGATAAGGTTTCAGGGAAAGGCGTTTACAATCCAGCGGGTTCAGGCCGGCTGGCCTTGATGCGTACGGCGGATTGCGGGCGCATAATAGCAAAACCGGCACGCAGAATTCCGTAAGCCGCCAGGATGCCAAGCACCATGGAGCCAACGGTTGCACATGCCAGCATCGCCAGATTCAACAAGTTATCCATTATCTCCGCCTATGAATCTAATGCCTTCTATTTTCGCCGGGTTGCTTCAACCTGCGCAACAGCCCGCCGCCTTTGGTGATTGTCGCAGAGACTCGCTTGATTGCCTCACGCGTTGACCATGTTTTCTATTGGCAAATAGAATACCCCCAGGGCCTTTGAAAAATGTGAAGGGTCTAATGTAACCGGCCCGGCTGCTCATCCATCCTCATCTCACCCCGACCATGGCAATTACTCACATCTCGGTGCGTGGCGCGCGCCAGCACAATCTGCGCGACATTAATGTGCGTATTCCGCGCAACACCTTTACTGTGGTCACGGGGCTTTCCGGATCAGGCAAGAGCTCGCTGGCGTTCGATACCATCTATGCCGAGGGCCAGCGCCGCTACGTCGAAACTCTGTCGGCATACGCGCGGCAGTTCCTCGACCAAATTGAACGCCCTGACGTTGATTCAATCGAGGGCCTCAGCCCTGCAATTTCAATCGAGCAAAAGACCACCAGCCGCAGCCCGCGCTCCACAGTTGGCACCATCACTGAGATCTACGACTATCTGCGCCTGCTTTATGCTTCGGTGGGCACTCCGCACTGCCCCAACTGCGGGCGGCCTATCGCGCGCCAGACCGCCGATCAGATTGTGCAGCGCATCTTTGAGCTGGGACGTGGCGAGCGGGTCACAATCATGGCCCCGGTGGTGCGAGGCCGAAAGGGTGAGTTTAAAGACTTGCTCGATGGGCTTGATCAGCAAGGTTTCCGCGCTCGCGTCGATGGCGAGGTTCGCGACCTCTCCGAGCCTGTTCTTCTCGATCGCCGCAAGAACCACGCCATCGAGGCGATCATCGATCGCATCCTGCTGAAGCCCTCGGATACGGGTGTCCCCGGTCCCTCGCTTTCGGGGACGGGGGATGGAACTAAACCGGCCGCACAACCCTCCGGCAAGATCGGTACCCATCCGGACAAGTCATTGCCCGCAGGGTCGAAACCATCGACTGAAAAACGCCTTGAGCAAGCTGTCAGCAAGGCCCTTCAGCTTGCCAACGGACTCGTGCTTGTTGCATCGAGTAGCGGTTCGGGTGGGCAATCAGAACAACTGTTTTCTTCGTCGATGGCCTGCCCCGATTGCGGGCTAGACGTGCCCAAACTTGAGCCCCGCAGCTTTAGTTTCAACTCCGCGTTTGGCGCCTGCCCTGAGTGTCACGGGCTTGGCTCGCTCTATGATTTCGACCCCGCCAAGGTGATCACCGACTGGTCAAAGCCATTGCTCGATGGCGGGCTGGGCCCGGGTTCAGCTTCACAGTATCTGCTCAAGCTGGTGCATCTTGCGGCCGAACGTTACAGCATCAACCTGAAAACTCCGTTTGAAGATTTGCCCCCCAAGCATCAGCACATCCTGGTCTACGGTCCGCCTAAAGGCGAGGCACCGCGCACAGGTTTCCATGGCATCCTTGCCTACCTGCGCGACAGCACTGAAGAGGCGCGCAGCGACGGCTATCGCGAATACATGATGAACTTCATGTCGGCCACGCCCTGCCCGGTGTGCCGGGGAAAGCGCCTGCGGCCGGAGTCGCTGGCCGTCAAGGTTGGCGGGCTCTCGATCGCCGACTTTACTGCCCTTTCGCTCAATCGCGCCCTCTCGGCTGCCATCAATCTCAAGTTCACCGCTCGTGAAGCGCTGGTTGCGGACCGCATTCAGCGAGAAATCGTTGAGCGGCTCGAATTTCTTTGCGGAGTGGGTCTTAATTACCTTTCGCTCAACCGCAATGCGGCCACGCTCTCAGGCGGCGAGGGCCAGCGCATCCGTCTTGCTACACAGATTGGATCGCGACTCCGCGGCGTGCTTTATGTTCTGGACGAGCCCTCCATCGGGCTGCATCAGCGCGACAACAACCGCCTGATTGAAGCGCTCGAAAAGCTGCGCGACCTTGGCAACACAGTGCTGGTTGTGGAGCACGACGAAGAGACTATTCGCCACGCCGACTACGTGCTGGATCTCGGCCCCGGCGCAGGACGACTGGGCGGGCATGTGGTTGCCGAGGGCACTCCGGAGCAGATTATGGCTACGCCGGGCTCGCTCACCGGCCGCTATCTCTCAGGCCAGGCAACCATGCTGCAGCGCGCCAAACCGCGCAGGCTTACCGGCAAATGGCTGACCATTGAAGGAGCGCGCGAGCACAACCTGCAGGACGTAAATATTCGCGTGCCGCTTGGCGTGATGACCGTTGTGACCGGGGTGAGCGGAAGCGGCAAGAGCACGCTGATCAATGACATTCTTTATCGTTCGCTGGCCAAGAGCATCTACGGCTCGCGCGAGGAGCCGGGCGCGCACGACTCGCTGGCCGGCGCCGAACAGATTGATAAAGTTGTCCGCATCGATCAGTCGCCGATCGGCCGCACGCCTCGCTCCAATCCTGCCACTTATACGGGCGTCTTTTCGCCGATCCGCGACCTGTTCGCCATGCTGCCTGAGGCGCGCGAGCGTGGCTACAAGCCGGGGCGCTTCAGCTTCAACGTCACCGGGGGCCGCTGCGAGGCCTGCCAGGGCGACGGACAGCGCCGCATTGAAATGAACTTTATGCCCGACGTTTACGTGCAGTGTGAAGTGTGCAACGGGCGGCGCTACAACCAGGAAACACTGGCGGTGAAGTTTCACGGCCACTCCATTGCCGACGTTCTCGATTTGACCATTGAAGATGCGTTGCCCCTGCTGACAGACGTGCCGCAGGTGCGCCAGAAACTGCAAACGCTGGTTGATGTGGGTCTGGGCTACGTGCACCTGGGCCAGAGCGCGACAACTTTGAGCGGCGGCGAGGCACAGCGCATGAAGCTGGCTCGCGAACTGTCAAAACGGCAGACCGGTCGCACGCTTTATCTGCTCGACGAGCCGACAACAGGGCTACATTTTGACGACGTGCGCAAGCTGCTCGAGGTGCTTCACCGGTTGGCCGATCTGGGCAACTCGGTAATCATCATTGAACACAGCATGGACGTGATTCGAAATGCGGACTGGGTCATCGACCTGGGGCCTGAGGGCGGCGAAGACGGCGGACGCATTGTTGCGCAGGGGCGCCCTGCACAAATTGCGGCCACGCCCGGCTCGTATACCGGTCACTTCCTGACGCGCTATTACACCGCTGAGGATGGAAAGTTGGTGGTTGCGGAGATGGAAGAACCGCCGGAGGAAGTTGCGGCTGCGGAGAGCAGTGCGAAGTCGAACGGCAATGGCAGCGCCAAGGCAAAATCCGTTCCGGCCAAAAAAGCCAAGGCAGTGCGCAACGGTAAGCGGGGAGCGAAATGACATTTCCACCAGGCGATGAGCCGCAAGCTATGCAACCATCTGCCGAGATCGTTGCGGAGCCTCGGGTGGAAGAGTCTTCAAGCCACGAAGAATCGTCGGGTATTGGCGAATCCACAAGCGATGATGCGTTGAATATGCAGGACAACGCCGAAGCAGGAACAGAGTCCGCATCGGGAGAATTGTCGCAAGCCGACCCAACGATCCCTTTGCCCGACACCCCGGAGCCGCGGTTTACGGAGCCGCAATTAACAGAGCCGCCCTTATTTGCCAACGTCTTTCAGGCTCCGCCGCCGCCACCTCGCATTCCTCATCTTGGTCATGTTGCGCTGCTGGCGGTATATCTGGTGTTGAG
>Ga0302278_10007379_pt1 | contig 10149 bp, 13 predicted proteins | sample III_Bog_N3_2_FD_194543 | JGI IMG/M metagenome (GOLD analysis project Ga0302278, IMG submission 194543) | Peat permafrost microbial communities from Stordalen Mire near Abisko, Sweden - III_Bog_N3_2 | ecosystem: Environmental > Terrestrial > Soil > Wetlands > Peat | place: Sweden: Abisko... | reverse complement strand
AGAGATGATTGGGCTGTCCGGGAACCGTGGCGAAGGCGCGAGCATCGCCCCCTGCGGGACCTACAGCATTCCAGAGCCCCTGGGCCGGTAATCCCTGCGCCGGCAATTCAGCTCCTGTGAGTGCCAACAAGAGAAGAATTACGGCCTGCGCCAGTTGGCCTGGGCGGGGAGAGAGACCAAGAAAAATCCACAAACGGTTCATTGAGAGAATGGAGCTCCACGTTATGAAGATGATATATCGACTATAGAAGATGCTTTCAGAATCGGGATAGGGGGAGCAGTTACCTGCTCTCCCCTCCCACACCACCGGACATGCGGGTCCGCATCCGGCGGTTCGATGAGTTAATCCTCCGCCGAATAGCACAGAGGCCGGAGGTTCAAAGAACGCACCGCCGATGGTGGTTTCGCCGCTCGTCGAGTTCCATTGCAGGCTTCACCCGCTCCCAACTCGCTCAAGCTCAACCCAAAGGCTGATTGGCTGGCGCATGGCCACGCATGAGACGCGCTTTCCTACTACTCCTTCTCATCGTTCAGGCCTTCGTTCCTCGCGGAACTACTATGCCCTCTGCTGACTTCTGCTGCACGGTCAGAATGGATTACTCCATCCTCAGTCCCGATTCCGGGACGTGCAACAGACCTCCCGCGATAAGCCTGACCGCCTTCAACGCGCAACCGCCGAATTTACAACCAGCGCCCTTGATGGATATGGACTTCGCTGTCACGTGCCAGCTCGTCCGGCGCCGTATGCCTCATATCCGGTTTTTGTCCATCGGCTCGCGTCTTTGCTCCACGCTTCCTTCAGACCCCGCCTCGCGGCGACGCCCTTGCGCTTCGCTATCACTTCTCCTCCATCAGGATGTGAAGGGGACTTGAACCCCCAAGCTGTCAAACATGCACGGCGTACACGGAGCAGGGGGTTTTAGAACTTATCCGTGAATAGTGTTTAACTTGGTTCCCGAAGAGAGTCAGCCATGCACGGCAACGCGCAAACCGGGCGAAGATAAGTTCCAGGATGCCGCAGATCAAATCTTGGACTGTTTCGGATGCGTTTTGGGGCAAGGTAGAACCACTTGTCCCCGTTGTCACTCGACCTGCTGGGGGTGTTTATCGTCGTGGGCCTGGCGCGGGACGTAAGCCGATGCCAGCCCGGCAGGTGTTTTCAGCCATTGTTTACGTGTTGCGCACCGGTTGCCAGTGGAAGGCGTTGCCGCGCGAATTCGGCAGTGCCAGCGCAGTGCACGCGCATTTTCAGCGCTGGCAGCGGATGGGCTTTTTCCTCCGTCTGTGGCAGGCCGGACTGGCTGAATACGACGAGATGGAGGGTATCGGCTGGAAATGGCAGAGCGTCGACGGCACCATGGGCAAGGCTCCGCTGGCGCAAGAATGCGTAGGGTCGAACCCCACGGATCGGGGAAAAAAATGGGCGCAAGCGAAGTCTCCTGGTCGACGCGCGTGGCGTCCCGCTATCGCTCGTCGCCAGCGGGGCAAACATTCATGACTCGAAGCTGCTGGAGGCCACGCTGAAACGCATCGTTGTCTCACGGCCGAAGTCGCGCCGGAAGCCAACCGAGACACTCTGCGTCGACGCTGGATATGTTGGCTACCCGGTTCTGGTCACCAGCCGCAAACAAAACTATCACCTTAATCTGAAGACCCGCCGCCAGGAATCAGATGATAAGGTCAACAATCCAGACCACAAAGCACGGCGCTGGGTGGTGGAGCGCACGCACTCCTGGTTCAATCGTTTCCGCAAACTGTTGGTGAGCTTCGAAAAGACTCAAGAGAGCTATCTCGCCCTGCTCTCGCTTGCCGCAGCCATGATTTGTTGGAGACAAACCATCTCTATTTACGGATAAGTTCTTAACCCCCCGCATAAAGCCAATGGAATCAAAGCGGGATTCAGCCCCGGAGGGATGTCATACGCCAATTCCATCGGAAATCCCCGGTTTTTCCGCAACCCCTTTAGCACCTGAGAGATACATATTCCCTGGTTCTGCTCTGAATGGTGCGGGGCATACCCCTCAATGAGCCGGACGCCATGCCTTGGGGGACGCATGAGGGTGCTGCGCCCGGCAAGCCGGCAATATCGAATTCGCCGCCATGCTTCGACAGACTTGGGCACTTCTCAGGGACCAGTTGCGGTCCTTCGCAGGACCTGATAATTGGCATTGAGGAACACTTCATGATATTCCGTGTGAAGGCGCGCCTCGATGTCGCGGAAGATCTCGGGACTCTTCGTGCGCAGATCCTCAAGATGTGCGGCATAATCCGGATCAAGGACGATGTATTGAGCACGTCGACCGGAGAATTCTCCAAGATTCTCATCGTCTCGGAGGCACGTCCTGCATCGGAGACCAAAATAGAGTTCAGAACGCCCGAATACGGCATCCTCCGGCCCAACATGGGCATTGAGATAGTCCATTGTTGGCTGATAAAGGTATTGCCGGTTTCGTTTGCTTCCGGCATACGCAGTGCCGGCCACCCCGAGCAAAAGGACGAACACCTGTGCCGCGGCAAGCGCCCGCAATGCGATTCTCTTGCTCTTCCATAGATGACTCACGCAGATCGCGAGCAACGCACAGAACTCGGGACTCAGGTTTACCAAGTACCAGCCTTGCTTTAATCCCTCCAGAAATAGAAGCGTAATTGCAATGGCGGCAAACATCAGGACTAAGACCGCCGATCGGCGGCGAATATCCTTGGAGAACGCGCAGTACGCAATCGCGGACAAGTATGAAACCCGAATAAGCGAGATCACCAAATCGATTCCGCGCGTATGTCCCAGGTTGACTGCGGGCAGGTAGCGCATCAATTCCCCCTTGAACATGCGAGGAAAATACATCGGTCCGCCGAGTCTGCTTCCTGCGTTCCCAAGAAACTGTGCCACAAATAGATCCGGAGCTTGAGCGATGTACCACCCCCAGCCCAACCCTGCCACACAATAACAGGCCGCAACGACAGCTAAATGACTCCATCGGAGCCGCGTCCGGTCCAGAGACAATACCAAAACCGCCAAGGACGCCACCGCCGCGAGGCCGCCATTAGGATGAACAATTCCGCTCAGCGCGCAAGCAGTATTCGCGACCGCCAGCGCCAAAGCTAAGGACCGCCTGCGCCAATGCATGTAACCCGCCAACGCCGCCATCGCAAAGAACAGGCTGATCATGTCGGATCGCCCAAGGCACGACAGCGTAAGAAAGGTAGTATCGATTGAAAGAAAAACGGCCGCCAGAGCCGCGACCCGATCGGTCACCAGATGCCGCAATGCCATGGTCCAAAACAAAAGCGCTCCCAAACCGCAAACTACAGACAGTCCCCGCTGAACCAGCAGCCCGAACCCAAAAACCTTGAACGCTGCTGCCTGAAGAACCATCCCCATCGGCACCATCCAGTAGAAGTCTCGGTCGATACCGCGCAGGTAATTGACTTGTGCGGGCTCCATCACTGGATTCGTCAGCTTGCCGGTGACGCTTAACATATGGGCCGGGACGCCATAGAACCCCTCGTCGCAAAGCGGAAGATGGGTCCAGGCCAATGCGCTCCCAAGCACAATCTGCAACACGCAGGCGAACGCGATCATCGCCCAACTCAAGCGATCAGGCTTGGCAGGATCACTGTACGCTTTGGACCCTCTTTCCGGCACAATCATGCTCGGATTCTACCTACCCTGAGGGGAATTGCAAGGTTTATAGGTTAATTGAAGTGCGAAGAAGGCCAGCCCGCGAATCGCCATCTTTCAAATAAGCTCTGCCCCGGTGATATGAGAATCGACTCCCATCCCCTTCAGGTAAAACTCTGTGTAGTCAAGGTAGTTCTGGGCGTATTCGAGAATCAGGGCCCGGTCCTGGGCAGAGAGGTCGACGTAGCAACTGGCTGGAATCTGGGGCAACTGGCCCCGATAACTGCGAATCATGAATTCGGGGTCTCCCTGCACCGCGTTTTGAAAATGTCGCACTGTATCAGGGCACGACCGGGGTACCCCTGGGTCGCGTGCCGCAAGAGCCATAGAATCAACTGGGCGTTAGCCCCTGCGGGACGTCCTCGGCCATTTTTGAAACACTCTCAAGTTAACCTTCCGGATTAAAGTATTTGCTGTGTTTGCGGAAAATATACCTGCCGACGAGCCAGCCTACGGCGCCGCCCACCACTACATCCGACGGGAAATGCTGCCGCGCCAGGACGCGGGTAAGGCTTACTCCGGTGGCCAGGCCGTAGGCGGCAATCTGTGTCAGCGGGCCGCCGTATTCATGGGCGATGACGGTTGCCGACGACCACGCGATAATGCTGTGGGTCGACGGGAATGATGAGTCCAGGCCCACACTCGACTGAAAGAACTTTCCTTTGGCGCCATCCAAAGTTGGCCGTTCGCGCATGGTCACTGCCTTCAGGACCTCGTCCACCACAAGGCTGTCGACCATGGCTTCCCCGGCAAGGATTCCGGTCTCGGTTGCGTGGTCGTCATGGTGCAGATAGCCGATGCCGTAAATGGCAACAGGGGCCACCACGAAGCCGCCAAGCAAGCCGTTGGAGGCTGTGAGGGCCTGGTTGTTGAGCGAAGTGTCAATGAGTTTTGACGAGGACATCACCTGGTGGTCGGTGGTGACGGCCAAGGTGGATGCCAAAGCCAACGGGACCAGGACGACGAGGTCTTTGTCGCGCACCCGAACGGGGCTGGTCCAGATGGCGCTCTGGTCCTTGAGGATGCGCACCGGGGTGCCACGCATGGTTATGGGTTCTGGGGCGACGGCCTGAGCCGTAGCCTGGGACTGCGGCTGCGGGGCGTCCGGCAACCCATCGGAGCTGCTTTCGAAAGGCGGCTGCGAGCTTGGGCCACCTTGCGTCTGACTTTGCGCGATGCTGCGAGCGCCGAACGCAACCGCGAAGCAGAACACCAAGGTCAAGCCATGCTTCATCCGCCAACGCAGCACCGCATGAAGCAAAGACCTGGGCATTCTGCTCACTCGAATCAATTCAGACTCGCTATCTGGCGATCTTCGCCGGCTGTTTCTCTTTCACCCAACTCTACGGTTCAGCCAGGTAGATTTCAGTGTAGTCGACGTAGTTCTGCGCGTATTCGAGAATCAGGGCCCGGTCCTTGTCAGAGAGTTCGCGGCGGAGCTTTGCCGGTACACCCGCCCAAAGCGTCCGCGGCGGGACCACTGTGTGCTCAGGAACCACAGCCCCGGCGGCGATAATCGAGCCCTCGCCTATTCGGCTGTCGTTGAGGATGGTCACGCCCATGCCGATCAGCACCGCATCTCCCACCACGCAGCCATGAACTGTCGCGTTGTGGCCGATGGTAACCCAGTCGCCGACGATGACCGGATACAGGTTGCGCTGCCCGTGAAGCACGGCGCAATCCTGCACATTGGAGTTTGCGCCCACGCGGATGGAGTTCACGTCGCCGCGCAACACCGCGTTCATCCACACCGAGGAACGTTCACCCAGCGCGACGTCGCCGATGACCTGGGCAGAGAGATCGACGTAGCAACTGGCTGGAATCTGCGGCAACTGGCCCCGATAACTGCGAATCATGAATTCGAGGTCTCCCTGGCCAGTTTATTCCATTTCGCGCCTCCCGCTGTCCAAACGAAAGCGGGCGCGCAACACCGAAATTGCCCAAGGGCGATGAATGGAGCAGGCTCAGAATCGCTTTCAGGCCCCGGCTCCGATCCCGATTCGGCTCAAATTCCACTGAATCAAAAGGAATTTAGCCAGGAAATGGCCTCGGGACCACCCTGAATTCGAAGAATGCCGTTATCATAATAAGTAGCCACTTGGCATGTTTGGAGGTGGGATTTTTTGGCAGAGGTTCGTGTACAGGAAGGCGAGCCGCTGGAAAATGCGCTGCGCCGGTTTAAGCGGAAGGTACAGCAGGAGGACATCATCAAGGAAGTCAAGCGTCACTCCTACTATCTGAAGCCCGGCGAGAAGAAACGCGTAAAAGCGGCATTGGCTCGCAAGCGGAATCGCAAGAAGGCTCGTAAAGAGGCAGACTAACTCGGTAACCCATCGTGACATGCGCCGCCCCAGCGACTCTTGCGGCTTCAAAAGCAAGAGTCGCAGGACGGCAACCATAAACCAGGAGCGGCCTGTCACGGTTCATTTGCTCATTCATTCGGCTTAATCGCATTGCACGCGGTTTGCGTGGTAACGTAATCGAAAGCTTCCCGGTTCGCCGGGAAAAACTATCTATTTGCCGCTGAACTTGTTGCGGCCCGGGCCCTGGTAACGGAAAGACGTAAGAAGACAGGGAAACGGGACCGGCAAGTCTTCCCCAAGTCATGGCCGATTTCAATGTACTTCCCTGCCGATGGGGAAGCCGGTCATGGAGTTTACCGACAGAATTCTCAAGTGCATCAATTGCGGCGCCGAGTTTGTTTTCACGGCCGGCGAGCAGCTTTTCTTCCACGACAAGCAGTTCAAGAACGACCCCCGGCACTGCAAACAGTGCAAGGCGAAGCGCGCCATCGGTGGCCCCAGGGTTCGCCCGGAAACCCGCCTCACCTGTTCGGAGTGCGGCGCGGAGACCACGGTCCCATTCAAGCCGACACAAGGCCGGCCGGTGCTATGCCGCGCGTGCTTTCAAATGCGGGGGGCACAACCGAAACCATCGCCGCCTGCTACGCCAGTGCCGAGCTGAAAAGGATGTCCCCCTTGAATCCCGAGGGGAAGCCAGCCGCGCGCACCAGCGTCGCCAGTTGCGCCCAGTGGCGCTGGCTATGAAAAAGCGCGTGAGCCAGAAGCTTGCGCCGCGAAAATGTCCGTGCGTCCGGGGCCAGAAACTTGAAGTCGAAGGTTATCGTTTCGTCCCATTTCTGATTCGGGTCATTCAGGAGTCCGGCGACGATGGCATCGGCCTTGACATGGAGGTCGAACAACGCATCCAGCGGGCCGGCAGGCATATCCTTAATCTCCGTCGCCGGCAGGCCTGCGATGCGCTCAGCCCAGCGCAGCTCCACTCCCCAGATGTGCCGGACAAACTCCTGCACATTGGCCGTGCCCCCTATGCCGCAGGGCAGTTCAAGCAACGCAGGGTTGGCGTCGAGATGCGCTTTCCACCAATTCGACGCCTCCTGGTTCCAGCCGAGCAACTCCTCCATCGATATTGCAACACTCATGCCGTCTCCTCTCCACTTGGCAACTGGATGCGGGCAACTGGGCTTCAGATTCGATTTTTCAGAGCGCGATGACCGATGTCGCGCCGGTAATACATTCCTTCAAAATGAATCTCTCCCATCGCCTGGTAAGCGCGGGCCAAAGCCTCTTCAAGCGACGAGCCTGAAGCCGTCACGCCCAGCACTCGGCCCCCATTGGTAACCACCTGGCCGCCCACCTTTGCTGTACCCGAGTGAAAAACCTGGACAAGTGGAACTTGAGCCGCCGCGCCAAGCCCAGAGATGGGGAACCCAGTCTCATAGCTGCCCGGATAACCGGCGGAGCTGGCAACTACGCAGGCCGATGCGCCAGGGCTCCAGCGCATCTCCACCTCATTGAGCCGGCCGTCGATTGAAGCCTCCAGCGCATCCACCAGGTCGCTCTCCAGACGCACCAGCAGGGCCTGCGTCTCCGGATCCCCGAACCGGGCATTGAACTCCAGCACCTGGGGGCCTCGCGCGGTCATCATCAGCCCAATGTAAAGCACGCCGGCAAACGGTGTGTCTTCCTCAGCCATGCCGCGCACCGCAGGTTCGGCAATGTGGTGCAGGATCCACTCCTTCATGCCGTCGTCGAGCATTGCATCCGTGGAGTAGACCCCCATCCCGCCGGTGTTCGGCCCGGTATCGCCCTCGCCGATGCACTTGTGGTCCTGCGCGGGAGCCAGCGGTGCAACGTGTTTGCCGTCGCTCAGGCAAAGAAAACTAATCTCGTCGCCTGCGAGAAACTCCTCAATCACCACCTGCTGCTCGGTTGCGCCCAGCAGCCTGCCGGTAAACAGGCCTTGGGCAGCTTCAATCGCGATTTGCCGCGACGGGCAGATCAACACGCCTTTGCCGGCGTGCAGCCCATCGGCCTTCACCACAATGGGCGGGTGGAAAATCTCGACAGCTTTCTCAAGCTCGGCCGCAGTCGTGCAAACGGCATACTTGGCCGTGGGAATGTTGTGCCGCTGCATGAATCGTTTGGCGAATCCCTTGCTGGTCTCCAGCATGGCAGCGGCGCACGTTGGGCCGAAAACGCGCAAGCCGCGTTCCTGCAAGGCATCCACAATACCCAGCGAAAGCGGCAACTCTGGCCCCACAATGATCAGCCCCGGCTGCTCGGCCAAAGCAACGCGCACCATCGAGTCCAGGCTCTTCAGATCTACCGGAACGCACCGTGCAACCTGGGCAATGCCGCCATTGCCGGGAGCGCAAACCACTTCAGTAACTCGATTGCTGCGCTTTACCGCCCAGGCCAGCGCGTGTTCGCGGCCTCCCGAACCCAGAATCAAAACTTTCATTCTTTCCCCGCTCTTTCCGTTGTCCCCAAGAATGAAAGGTTATCCTCTTCAGCCGGGGGGTGGGAAGTCAAACCGAGGACGAAATTGGGTATTCGACGTATAATCCTGCCATGCTGAAACGCATTTACATCGACAATTTCCGCTGCTTCGTGAACTTCGAGTACAAGCCGGAGCGGAAGCAGCTGCTGCTGGGAGCAAATGGGAGTGGGAAGTCGTCTCTGCTGGCAGCTCTGCGGCTGCTCAAGGAATTCATCATAGGAAGGGATATTCCGTTCACTCAATCGTCGCGCACTCGTTGGCAGGACCGGCCTTTGCAGGTCTTTGAGATCGAAGCACTCATCGAGGAAAAGCTCTATTGGTATAGAGCCGAGATTCGCTATTCGTCCAAGACAAATGTGCCATCGGTGAGTCTTGAAAAACTGAGCGTCGACGGCGCACCTGTCTTTGAGTTAGCGGATGGCGAGATGCGTTCCTTCGTGGAAGGAAAATCTCAAACCGTTTTCTTGCGGAGAGAAGCAAATGAATCGTCGTTGCATTTCTGGTCGTATGCTAATGCTCCAGTTGGTCAGTTTGTAAAGTGGATGGATACTATCCACTGTTTCAAAATTGATGCTTATGAAGACAAAATGGAAGAAACTGCCGATTCCATCCTCCTCATGCCTGATTACGAGATGGAGTATATGGCATCCTGGTATCGCCATCTGAATGAGTCTGATCCGGATGGAATGGACGCATTTCGCGCGTCAATGCGGGAGGTTCTTGCAGACTTTCAGAATCTGAGATTATCTTCGGAGGACGATGGAGTAAAGAAACTCCGTGCGGATTTCGTTTCGCCTGCCCATGGAAAGTTAACTGTTTCTCTTCATGAACTATCGGACGGCCAACGAGTTTTGCTTGCTCTCTACATGATTCTCCACTTCCTTATCGCCAAAGGCCACACTGTTTTTATTGACGAGCCGGATAACTTCATCTCCTTGCGCGAGATCCAGCCGTGGCTATTGGCCGCGGAGGCGGCGGCCGAGGACAGCAAAGGGCAACTCATCCTCATCTCGCACCATCCGGAGATTCTTAATCAGTTGGCACAGGAGTCCGGCCTGCGCTTTTTCCGCGAAGAAAATGGCCATGTGCGGACCGAGAAGTTCAGGACCGATCCCGACGGACTCCTGCAACCCTCAGAGTTAATTGCGCGGGGCTGGGAGAATGACTAAACCATCCTGGATTTATGTCCTGGCGGAAGACGAACGCCAGCAGCAGTTTATTTACAGATTCCTGGCTACTGCGGGGTTCAATTTGCGTCAAATAAGTTTTGAGTTGTCTCCGTCAGGTCAAGGGAGCGCTGAGCAATGGGTACGCGCAAACTTTGTGAGGCTAGCGAAGAAATGCAGGGCGAGAAACGCGAGGCACGCACGTCCATCGACGAGTATGATCGTGATGCTGGATGCCGACAAACGGTCCGTAACAGAGCGATTGGGCGGGTTGGATGCATCTCTCATTGCAGAGAATCTACCGAAGTATGACGTGACGAAGGATTCGATTGCAAGATTGATTCCGAAATGGAGCATTGAAACCTGGATTCTTTACCTAAGCTCAAATGGAGCAGCCAGCCAGCCTGTGAGGGAAGATAAGCCTTATAAAGAATCAAAGAAATCGGAACTGTGGTCTGAGTTGATTCCACAAGCTGCAAAGACTCTTTACGGATGGACCCG
>Ga0302278_10007376_pt1 | contig 10153 bp, 7 predicted proteins | sample III_Bog_N3_2_FD_194543 | JGI IMG/M metagenome (GOLD analysis project Ga0302278, IMG submission 194543) | Peat permafrost microbial communities from Stordalen Mire near Abisko, Sweden - III_Bog_N3_2 | ecosystem: Environmental > Terrestrial > Soil > Wetlands > Peat | place: Sweden: Abisko... | reverse complement strand
CCATGCCGAGCCGGCCAGAATGCAGAGCCCCGACCGCCAGCCCGAAACCGCCCTGTCGGCCAGCCTCCCGCCAGCTGCCCAAATCAATTAGAATGCTTCGCGGATGATACACTTTATCTTGAGCATGAATACGGTCATAGCGGGTTTCGGCGCATAGCTTGCTTCTTGCGAGAGACATTCGAGAAGGTTGGGAAGGCATTTTCACCTTTTTCAAGGCCTCGCTGCGAACCGCGAGCACAAGGGACACGACCTTGGCCGTCTGCCTGAGAGATACCCGGAACTTGGATCTGCCTGGAATTTCAGCTGGTTGATTGAGGAATGTAGTTGTCGCAATCCTGTGATTTATCTGCTTTCTGGCGTGCCGTCCGTTTTATCCGACTTGCGGGACGCAGGCGCCCATCTTGCTGTAATCACGGATGGTGTAGGCTACCCTCAACTCAAGAAAGCAGAGGCTCTGCAGCGAGGGGGTTGCCTGCATAGTGAATGTTACCAATGACCACGGCATGGAGTATCGCAAGCCACATTTAGGTCCATATCGCAAGGTATCGGAAGCGTGCGGGGATGAGCTTGGCTCATGCGTTCATACCGGAGATCATCCGGCAATGGACTTTTTCGCTCCCTGGGTGCGGGGGAGTGACACGGTTCGCAGTCGCACTCCCAACCAGCTCCGCGCAGAGGCTGAACCGATCGTCCCCGAGGCCGCACGCCGGGCTGATCGCAGACTTATCGCGGAGTTGCGCAGATTCTCGATATCATGGCTCACCCAATCTCACCCTTTCTCAGAAGCAAGGTCATGCAAACAATGAGCAGTGTTGTGAATTCGCATGTGCAAGCCCCTCTAAGCCCTTGGCCGTACTTTTCAGATGAACAGGTCGAAGCCGCCGTTGCAGTCTTGCGGTCCGGCGCAGTCAATTACTGGACGGGGGATCAAGGCCGGCTCTTTGAGCGGGAGTATGCCGCATACCTGGGCACCAAACACGCAGTCGCGGTTTCGAATGGAACGGTTGCCCTGGAACTTGCGCTGCGCGCGCTGGACATCGGGCCTGGCGCCGAGGTCATCACTCCGAGCCGCACCTTCATTGCATCCACCAGCTGCATCGTATCCGTCGGCGCTACCCCGGTTCTGGCTGATGTAGACCCACTCAGCCAAAACATCACCGCTGAGACAATTCTCTGCAAACTTTCTCCGCGAACGAAAGCAATCATTGCGGTTCACCTTGCCGGATGGCCGTGCGACATGGACCCTATTCTTGAGATAGCTAAAGCGAAAGGTCTTGCCGTAATCGAGGATTGCGCGCAGGCGCACGGCGCCAGGTACAAGGGCAGGCCAGTTGGATCGATGGGTGACATCAATGCCTTTTCGTTTTGCCAAGACAAGATCATCACCACGGCGGGAGAGGGCGGATTGGTAGCAACGAATGACGACATCTTATGGGAAAACGCATGGGCCTATAAGGATCATGGCAAGAGTGTTGATGCCGTCTACAGGAGGGAGCACCCCCCCGGTTTTCGCTGGCTCCATGAGGGCTTCGGGACGAACGCGAGGATAACCGAAGTGCAGGCGGCGGTCGGCCGAGTGGCGCTTCGTCACCTCGACGAGTGGGTCACTCAACGAAGAAGCAATGCAAGTCTCTGGAATGATGGGTTGAAAGACTTGAAGTCTGTCCGGCTGACCCTTCCCCTCGAGCACTCTTACCACTCCTATTACAAGTACTACATCTTCATCAAGCCAGATATGCTTCGTTCAGGCTGGTCCAGAGACGGGATCATGCAAGCGATTAACGACGCGGGAGTTCCCTGCTCGGTCGGTAGCTGCAGTGAGCTCTACCTGGAGCGAGCATTCGAATCCTTAGGTCCTCCACCTGACCCACTTCCAATTGCACGAGACCTGGGATTGACAAGTTTAATGTTTCTTGTGCATCCAACACTGCGAGAAGAAGAAACTGCATACATGATCGCGGTGACCCGCGACGTGATTGCTAAAGCAACGCGCTAAGCAGGCGCTTCACCCGGAAAATGGAGTTTATCTGATGGGGTATGTGACTCGACATCGGCTAGCCTTGGTGGCATCCATTGCGATACTTTCTGCTTTTACTTACGCCTGCGCCCAGGATGCGCCGACAGAACCAGCGCAGAGCTCAAGGACTGCTTCTAACCTGGCTATCGGTCCGGGGGACATGCTGGACATAACGGTGTATGACGTTCCGGAACTTACCCTTAAAGTCCGCGTCGGCGAGGATGGCTCCGCCACACTCCCCCTGGTCGGAGCAATGCGCTTCGCAGGGCTGTCCGTCAGCGAAGCGGAAGATCTGCTCGTGACGAAACTCGTCCAGGGTGATTATGTAAAGGCCCCGCAGGTATCGATTCTCATCAGCGAATTCGCCACGCAAAGCGTCTCTGTGGGGGGCGAAGTGAATCAGCCTGGGATTTACCCGCTACCCGGGCCGCACACTTTGTTCGATGCCATCAGTGCCGCCGGCGGGCTGACGCCCAATGCGGGCAATACGATTACGATTGTTCACAAAGGCTCTCCCAGCGCTCCCCAAAAGATCACAATTGGAAACAATGGCAGCTTTCAGAATCCCCCTGACGTAATCCAGCCCGGCGACATGATTACAGTCAGCAAGGCAGGGATTGTCTACGTAGTCGGCGAGGTCACCAGGCCCGGAGGATTTCTTCTCGGAAACAACACACACCTGACGGTTGTAAAGGCAATCGCCCTCGCGGGGGGACAGACCACTCACGCGAGAATGAAGCATGTCAGTATCGTGCGGCACAGGGATGGGCTTGTTGAGATCACAACAGTCGATCTGAAACAAATGATGCGCGGCCGGGAACAGGATATCCAGATGCAACCCGACGATATTCTCTACGTTCCTAATAGCGGAGTGCGGACCGCCACAGACATCCTGCAAAGAGCCAGCATCGGTGCTGTAGCAGCCGCTACTATCTATGTTGCCGAGCACTAACCTTCCGCGGAAGCCCGGCATCGGCGCAATGCTTCTGGCAGTTCTTGTTTCCTGATTATCACTCCCCACACAAGCGGTTTATGGAGAGAATCGACATGGAGTCTAGGCAGTTGATGGCAAACAATAGCGCATCCCAGGGCCGTAGCCAGGGTGGGGACACCGGGCTCGACTTGCACAAGGTTATCGAATCGTTTCAGAAGCGCAAGCTGCTCCTTTTCTTGTCGGTCGCTGGCGGACTTGTCTTGGCGTCTCTGATTTGCATTTTTATGACTCCACGATTTGACGCCGTAACATACTTGAACATTCATCCTGAGTCCTCAGCCGCGCTGGACCTTGGAGATCTTGCTGAAATGGCCTCTGGATCTGGCGGTCTGGACTGGGATGCCAAGGTGCAGACAGAGGTTCTCATTATATCCAGTGAACCCCGTGCATGGGATGTCATAAGTCAGCTTCGCTTGGACCAGAATCAGACCTTTATGCAGCCGGGCATACTTAACGTCATCAGCAGCTGCAAAATTCGTCCCACTCCGGAGGGCATGCCCATAGAAAGCGTCTCACCCTGTGTGCGGTATAACATCCTTCAAAGATTCTCGAAGGCGCTTGATGTTGAAGCTTTGCCCAAGTCGCAGGTTGTCGAACTTCGTTTCAGAAGCAAAGACCCGAAACTCGCGGCGGAGGTAGTCAATCATCTCGCGACTTCTTATCTACATTATAACTTTGTTACCAGATTCGAGGCCACCATGCTGGCCTCTAAAGAGCTGCATGACCGGTTAACTGAAATGAAGAAGGATGTCGAGGATGCGGGAGCGCAACTGGCTGACTATCAGAAAACCGCCAACATTATCGGAACTGATGAAAGCGACAACTTGGCTGTTAATCAACTATCCGATATGGGCAAACAAGTCACCGATGCCGAGGCCGACAGGATTCTGAAGGAAGCAAAGTACCGCTTGGCGATGACGGGCAATCCTGAACTAATAGGTACGATCGTTCCAGACAGTGTTCTTCCCACACTGCGAGGCCAGGAGGCGCAGCTGGACACAGCGCTTGCACAGGCCAAGGCAGAGTACGGCGTTCGCTACCCAAGGGTAGTGCAGTTGCAGTCTCAGCTTGACCAAGTGCATAAGGCCCTGGCGACCGAAACAGCCGATATACAGGCGCGCTTCAAATCGGAGTATGACGCCGCATTGCATACTGAAGCCGATCTGCAAAAATCAATGGATCTGCTGAGGCAGGATGCTTTTTCGCAATCCGCCAAGTTTAACAAATATGTACTCCTTAAGAACGAGGCGGAAGCCAAGGAGCAACTATACGATGACCTGCTCAAAAAGCTCAATGAAGCAGGTGTCTCAGCCGGTCTGAAGTCAACCAACGTCGATGTGATCGCTATCGCTAATGTTCCGGTCAAGCCTGCTCTGCCCAATACGCCTCTGTTTCTCGCAATGGGCATAGCCGCCGGCCTTCTTTTCGGAATCTTAGCCACTTTCATTCTTGAGAACCTAAACCGCAGCGTTAGCTCGATCGAGGAAATAACCCAGATTGTCAATTTGCCGATCATGGGAATGCTTCCTCATGTTTCGCTTGACAATTTGCGATCTCCCGCAGAGGCGGACGCTAAGAACTACGTACCCCTTCTTCAGGTCGTAATTCAACGGCCCCAATCGGAATATGCGGAAGCCGTCAGTGCGCTGCGCTCGGCGTTGCTTTTGGCATCCGCCGGAGCGCCTCCCAAGATAATCATGCTCACCAGTTCGCTTCCGTCTGAGGGCAAGAGCCTGACTTCCGTGAATTTTGCTGCAAGCTTGGCTCTGGCAGACCGGCGCGTATTGCTCGTGGACGCTGATCTCAGGCGCGGTGCGCTGGTGACAAGAGGGGCTGGCCGCCAAATGTCCGGCTTGACTGGATGCCTTTCGGGGGCGACGGGGTGGCGCGACCAGGCACAACAAGTTCCTCTCGACAAAGGAACCTTGATGATACTTCCCTCTGGCATCAGGCCTCCTAATCCCGCGGAATTACTAGGCTCGAAGACGATGGAGGCATTGGTCGAAGAGTGGCGCCGGGAGTTCGATTTTGTTCTCTTTGACACTCCCCCCGTGGCCATTGTGACGGATGGGGTTGTTCTGTCCCCGCTAATGGATGCCATACTTCTGATCGTGCGCATCAATAAGACGAGCCGCCTTGCGTTGAAAGAGAGCTATTCAAGATTAGGTATGGTCTCTCGAAAGCTAATTGGAATCATCGTGAACGACATGGATCTGGCAAAACAGTATTACGGTTACGGATACGGGAGCTATCGAAAGTATTACACCTACTACGAATCCAAAGAGGAGTCGCAATAACTTCTTTGTTAGGACTCAACAGTCGGGATTGGTGCTGAGAATGGCGGGACAAATTCGCATTCGCGCGAGTTTCAAGAAGCCAACGCGGCCTATGGCTCATGCTGTGTCGATTCTGTCAGCTCTTGGAACCGCCTTGGCTCTTGAGTCTGTGCTTTCATGCGCGATCTGCATCAGGACGCAGGCTCAGACTACGACGCTTTCCGTGGTAAGCAATGGGCAAAGTCAGTTACCAGGTGGGTTGGCAGGCCCCACTCTTAATCCTGCCAATCAGCCTCAGGGTTTGGCCGTTCCGAGTCACAATGCCCAACCTCCTTCTTCAGTAACTTCCGCAATGCCGGGCAACGCTGCCGGCCTTAAGCATCGGGTCACTCGAGGGGTCGGGATCACCAGCAAGCCCGTCTCTTCCACTCTTTGTTTTCAACCGGGTGTCGGTTGGATCCAGCGTTCCCTGCCACCAGATACAGCCGGCCGTGCTTTTCAAACAGTTCCATTTCCGCTGCTATTTCGATCCGCAAGAGCGAAGACGCTTGTCGGCACAGTTGACGCTGAGGAGAGGTCGACACCTTCCGCGCAAAGCAATGGGGCTGCAATGAATCGCTTCGTCACCGCCAACTTGAAGCCCGGCACTTCTAGGTCCTCATCTACCTCAAATGTTTCCGGTTCTGCGGGGGCGTTAACTGCTGTTTTGCCTCAGGCAGGCTCCGCAGAACTGTCCTACTCTTACTTTGATGCACTTGGTTCAACACCGCTTTCAATAAGGCCATCCGTCTCGCGAACCGGGGATCTGGAATTTTCAATAGCCTCTCCTGAGGTGGGTTTGAGTGATTCACAAGCGGTGCCGGAGGACACTGTCGTCGAAATTCCGATTTACTCCTTTCACCCCGGCGGCAACTCCTCTGCCTCCGGATTAGGGTCTGAATCAAAACTCAGCCATGTCACCTGGGGTGCGCTTAACAGTGAACGAAACGGCGTGATTGGCCATGAGTCATCGCAATTAAGATCTCAGGAAAGCTCGGCTGCAACAGAAGTGCCGATACTTGCCAAAGATCTGCATGCATATAGACAGCTTCGTCTTCTTTGCCTTAAGGTGGTGGAAATGCAACAGGCTGGAGGTGCGGCGGATTTAGCGGGCACTAACCTTGTCTCTGGCCACAATGCGACAGAGCTTGCCCGCCTCCGTGAGGACTGCGGCGAGTTGTTGGCTATGAACCGCAATGCTCTCATCAGGAAGATGCAGAAACATAAGGGTTTGAAGTAGTTTGTTCTTCATATGTTGGAGGAGTCGCTCCGCTTTTCGAAGCGGAAAGCTGAAAGGTCTCACAACGCACATCAGACCATATGCAAATACTCTCAACTTTACCGCGACGCAAAGGCCGCCATCCCCCCGCTTTCACTTTTCTTAAACTCTGAGCCGCACATGCTAATTTGCAACCAGGTGTTGCCAACGATACCTGTGGCGCATGGATTGTCTCGCACCAACAGATCTTTGAGGCCTCTCCATTGAACGCTACTTGTCACGAATCGCCAACAAAACTCGCTGACCGGCCTATGTCACTGCGCAGCAATGTGGTGTGGACATTCGGCGGGACTTTGGTCTACTCCCTTGCTCAATGGGCCATGCTGGCTTCTATCAGCAAGCTCGGCTCACCATATATGGTCGGACAGTTTGCCCTTGGCCTTGCGGTCTCGGCCCCTATTTATATGTTCACTAATATGCAGCTAAGAACCATCCAGGCCACCGATGCGAAGGGCATTTTTTCATTTCCGGACTACTTTGGGCTTCGGGTCCTCGCCAGCGCCACCGGCTTCGCAGCCGTTCTGCTGTTCGCTCTCCTTAATAGCGGTTCGGGACGCACACAGTTAGTAGTACTGGTAATAGGCGCAGCCAAGTGCTTTGAGTCGTTGAGCGATGCCGTTTATGGTCTTTGTCAGAAACATGAGCGCATGATGTTCATCTCGATCAGCCTTTGCATCAAGGGGATCGGATCCGTAGCGGCTCTAATCATAATTCTGCGACTAACGCACAGCCTTTTTGAGGCAACCTGCGCGATGGCTGCGTGCTGGCTGCTGCTCTTTCTTTTTGTCGACCTTCGCTGGGCGAGGCGTTTGGTGCGCTTTGAACCTTTTCAGCCAAACAAATGGCTGCCCCATTTTGATCGAAAAACTCTTATTCGGCTTTCCCTGATCGCGTTTCCCATGGGAATCCAGACCATGCTCGCCAGTCTTGCAACGAATATCCCGCGCTATGTGATTGATCACGACTTGGGGACGGCTATGCTTGGCAAGTTCGCAGCAATGGCGTATTTTCTTGTGGCCGGCCACACTGTGATTGCAGCCGTCGGCAATTCAGTACAGGCTCCCTTGTCGCGGTGCTGGCACTCGTCGCTGCCAGCATTCAAGAAGCTTCTCTTTAAGTGTGCGGCATTCGCTTTCGGAGTTGGCATGGTAGGCACGCTAGTGGCCGCAGTTGCTGGAAAGAGGATTTTGACGCTCTGCTATAGCCCTGAATACGCAACCAATCGTGGAGTTTTTGTCCTATTGATGTTCTCAGCGGCATTTTACTACGTTGGTTCGATTCTGGGAGGTGGAATCGCAATTGTCCGCCGCTTCTGGACTTACACGCTGCTCTATTCTCTTGTCCCACTCATGGCATTGATCGTCGCGTGGCTCTTGATTCCACGAATGGGTCTCATGGGAGCTGCCATTGCCACGCTGGCATATTGTGTTGCGAATGCGGCAATTCCAGTCGCCATAATTGCATTTGCGCAGCGAGCCGAAACGCGCCTCCGAGCCGCTTCTTCTTTCTCCCAGGAATCCGCGGGCGCGGCTTTTTCAGTAACGGCCTGATATACTTCGCTGCTGTTCAATTAAGCCCCACCCGGCCGCCAGCATAAACGTACCAACACTCATGCAGGATTCTGACAAAGTGGCACTTCACCTGAATTATCGAAAGCGACGTCCATGCTTGATTTCATTTTCGGGCGTGGATTGCAGCGGAAAGTCGACCCAGATATCAGCCGTGATTGATAGGATGCGGCAGCGAGGCGAAAGGCCTTTTTATATCTGGCTGCGGGTAGGATATACTCCGCTGTTTTCGGCGCTGAAGGATGTTATGCGGCGGCTCTTGGGCCATCAGCGGCTGCCCCAGGGGCAGTCGAAGCAGCGGGATCGCTTCATGAGCACTGGCTGGAAACGGAGCTTATGGCTTCATTTGGCATTCGCGGATATTGCTTTTCAAACCGCAGTGCGGGTTCGTCTGCTCCGATTACTTGGTTACAATGTGCTATGCGACCGCTATATCGAGGAAAGTGAAGTTGATCTGCGATTGAACTTCGATGATCATACGGCGCAGCTTCTAGCATGGCGACTCGTGAAGGCCATTGCAGCAAGGCCGGACATTCGCATTTTTCTCGATCTGCCTTTCGATGAATCTCTTCGGCGGTCCATTCTCAAGAATGAGCCGTTTCCCGATTCAGAAGAGAGGCGGAGACGTCGGGCAGCGTTATATGAAACGCTGAAAGTGGAAGGCGGCTATTGCATTGTTGATGCGCGAATGAGCATTAACGAAATCTCCGCGACTATTGACTCTTTTTTGCTCGGCGATGGCGTTCTGTTCGAAAGAGCACATGAGGTCCCTTCGTGAAGGCTGCGGAACTTATCCACAATGAGCCCTTTGCCGACCTTCTTGTTTCGACCCTCTCCAGTTTTCTGACGCTGCATTTTGGTGGAGACTGGCGCATCTCCTGGATCGACAGCACGTGGGATAGAACGGAACAGTCCTGGCTCGTGAATCTGAACATCAATGCCATCTTTCGCGGCGGAGTGAGCCCACAAGCACTGGAGAACATCAAGCGCGAGTTTTCGACATCCGTAGTTAGATGGAAGCGCCCTTTTCAGCGACTTTACTTTTGGCTGGCAACGTCGGCGGCAGCAAGATTGACCGCACATGCGGTTCTTCGCGTGGAGCCTTCGATCCCAGGCGCAAGCCAATGCCTCATCATACCCGGCACGCATAAAATACGCTTTGTCGATGCAGCAGAAGGTATTGTTTATTGCCATCTAAAGAGCGGGTCAAGCAGCGCTCATTTTCACTCTGAGATTAGAGCACGTGAATTCGCGGCAAGCAAAGGTCTTCCCGTGCCCCGCATTGTTCATTCTCTTTCCGAGAACTGCATTGCTGAGGAAGTGGTTGTTGGCACTCCGTTAAATCGCCTGACTTCTTCTGAAGAGCAAGCCATCGGGGTGCAGCGCGCGCTAGACGCGATGCAGTTGTTGTATCGGCCAACTTCCAGACAGACTAGCATTGCCGAGTACGAGGCAAGCATCATGGCGCAAGTGGCAGCCATGTCAGCATCCCGCGAAGGTGTCAGCCCCACCGGAATGTCCGCTTTGGCACAGCGACTTTGCGGCCATGGCGACGGAGCAGGTGAAGAGATTGAGATTGTTCGCTCGCATGGTGATTTTCAACCCGGAAACATTCTTTACAATAACGGGGAAATCTGGCTGATTGACTGGGAATACTCACAAGACAGGCAAAGGCAATATGACCTATTGACCTATCGTCTCGGAACCCGATTCGCAAAGGGGATGGGTAAGCGGATTGCAGCATATGCGGATACCATCGCCGATTCTTCGCAACTGCGGCTGCTCCGCCTGTTTCTTCTCGAGACAATTATGTTTGAATTGGAAGCCTTGATGGTGTCTACTTCACACAATGTACCCAAATCTCTGATCGCTAAAATGCTTGAGATTGAGAAAGCTTTGCCATCGACACTGAGGAACCGAAGAGCATGAGCCTGTCAGCCGAAAAGAGCCCCCGATTCCTTTTTTTTAAGCAAACTGCCC
>Ga0302278_10007375_pt1 | contig 10156 bp, 6 predicted proteins | sample III_Bog_N3_2_FD_194543 | JGI IMG/M metagenome (GOLD analysis project Ga0302278, IMG submission 194543) | Peat permafrost microbial communities from Stordalen Mire near Abisko, Sweden - III_Bog_N3_2 | ecosystem: Environmental > Terrestrial > Soil > Wetlands > Peat | place: Sweden: Abisko... | reverse complement strand
CCAACGGGATGACTGCCTGCGCGCCCCAGTTCGAACACCAGCCATGCAAACCGCTGAATCGGACTTGGCGAAACGCTATGCCCGACACACTCCTAGAGTTCTCTCAATTAGTTCAAGGTCGGGTCTGAGCCAAGGCATCACGTCGATGGATGTTGGTTGGTGCCTATTGAACTGCACAGAGGGTGAGCCGCCGTATCTCCCTCTCTCTATGGTTCCCGATACGAAGAACTCCTTCGCGAGCACTGCGAGAGCAATTTTGTTCAATTTCATGCCAAGTTGCGAACCACAGTTCGGGCACTTTGACATGTCTCTTTGGCCGATGCGCTCTGCGCTCAGTCGCAAGCCTACGTCATGAAAACAGCCGGAGCAAAGCATTGGGCCTTCAGGCCCGTCATCATCGGTGAACTCCTCTAAGAGGGCTCCTTGCCCCTGTTTTACGAACTCAAAGGCGTGCCTGAAGCGCTCGTTTCCGACCTCGGCTGCTACTTCCTGGGATTTTACGGCCAGAGCTTCTGCGAAGAGAGCCCCCATGTCTGCGTTAGCCCGGAGTACGAAGTCGCAGGCCATGTCAACCGCTGTAGCGATGTAGTGCTTATCGATATCGTTCTCTTCTCCCCTGCCTCGGTTTTTCTCGCCGGTACGGTAATAGGCAAGGGGAGACACGTCGGCATGAGATGAGACAAAACCCAGAAAAGCGCGACCAGCCTGATCGAGTATTCCCATCCGGTCCAGGATCTGATCCTGGGTTAGGATGCTCTCTGTGTCACCTTTCCTTAGGCTCTTCCGCATCCGAGCAGGCAAGCGCGCGAAATACTGGTCCGATGAAAGTTTGGCACGAATGCCGTCGGCTGTTGCTTCAATGCCACGAATCTTTTCACTGCTGGCACCTGCGTGCTGGAAAAAGTGCAAGCGTTCCGTGCAATCCCTCAACTGCATGATGAGCAGCCGAGCTCGGGATTCATCCTCATCCACAGCCTCCGTGCCCAGATAGAACAACATTAATCCGGTTTGAACGAGACTGCGGATTAGCGGAGCTAGCGCACTAAAGTCCCAGAATGTCCCGTTTTTATTCGCTCGGCTTCCGGGACACAGATGAAGTACGCTTATCCCCGCAGAGCACAGACGAACGAATAATACTGAGGCCCAATATCGACGGGATTCTGCTGGCTGTCCAGCAATTCTGCGGGTGAGGGTAACCCCACTGTCGATCGCAGCAATGTATTTGGGAAGCACGGTCCAGTAATGTTCGTCTGCACTTGGCAGGGGGCTATTGTCGCTTTTGGTCATGGTTCACTTTGAGATTACTCCAGGAAAGTCGGTTTTCCGACTGCTTTCCGCGATCTGCCGAATCTTGTCGCGCAACTGGAAATCCGCATGTGAATCTCCGATCGCGCCCTTCCCGGAGGGAAGGAACGAGAATAGCCCCGGATAGAGTCCGCTGCGGCGGACGGCATCCGGGGACACGATCACAATCACGTTGTCGCGTCCCGCAGGGCCGCGGCGAACCTCTCTTCCTGTTCTGCCAAGTTCACCCGATAGCCCTCGCTCCCAGCCCCGCAGCCACCCCTCCGTCCAAGTCAATAATTTCCTGTCCACTTTTGCAGTCCATTACCGTCTCTCGGCGCACAATCGAAGAGTGAAGGCAAAAAGCCATCACCCGGAGCAACCGCCATGATCCCTGCAATTGATCCTTCATCCCTCCAAACCAAAGCAGAGGAGCTCTTCCCCGCCCTCAAAAACCCCGCAGTCGCCCACTGCTGCGAAGTCTGGGAACGCGTCCATGCCGGGGCGCTCAAGAAAAAGAAAGGCGGAGCCGTCGCGCTCTACGACGCCAACCAGGCCTTCCAACATGCCATCCCCCCGCTCATCGGCTACGAAAATATATGCGACTTCATTGCCTGCGTAGGTTACGGCATGCTCTCCAACAAATTGCTGGAGGCAAGCGGAACCAGGCTTCTCTATGCCGCCCAGGTGGCCCTGAGCACCGTCGCCCCGCAGTCAAGAAAGCAGACGCGCGGTGCCGCAAATGGGCCAACCCCCTCCCCCCTTGTCCCCTGTCCATGACAACAATAGAGTTACGCGACAAGCAGATAAATACCCCATGAAAAGAAACAGCTTACGTATAGGGTATCTTCGGGAATCCCCCCTTTTTCGCCGGAAATAGCGCCTTTTGAGCGCCGCCGAAGCCGTTCTATGAGTCAATATCCTGTCTTCGGCTGTCCATGCGATTGCCGGCAACCTGAGATGCTTGGCATCTCCCGCCCCTTACAATAAAACCATGCTGAGGGATTTGCGCCCACTCTATGCCTACATGCGCCGCTACCGCTGGGGATACCTGTGGGGCACTCTTTCCTGCATCGCCACAAACGCCGCGGCGGTCCAGTTTCCCAGGGTCCTGGGATGGGCGGTCGACAAACTGCAAAGAGGTCAGGCCGATCACCGGATGATTCTGCTGTTCGCCGGCCTGCTGGTCGGCATTTCCCTGATCAAGGGCATCTTTCTTTATGCCCAACGCTGGATTCTGATCGGCATCTCGCGCGAGATTGAATTCGACGTCCGCAATGACCTCTTCAGCCACCTGGAAAAGCAGGACTCCGGCTTCTATCAGCGCTATCGCACCGGCGACGTGATGGCCCGCATGACCAACGACTTGAATGCCGTGCGCATGTTGCTTGGCCCGGCGCTCATGTACTCCGCCAATACGGTCTTTTTCACTATTTTTGCGTTGTACTTCCTGCTGCACTTGAGCCCATGGCTCACACTGGTCGCGCTGGCGCCCATGCCGCTGGCCAGCATCCTGGTCCAGTACCTCGGGCACAGGATTCACGACCGCTTCGAGAGGATTCAGGCCAGCTTCTCCGAGATCTCGTCCCAGGCCCAGGAAAACTACTCCGGCGCACGCCTCATCCGCGCCTTTGCACGCGAAGAATCCCAGATAGGCCTGTTTGAGAAACTGAATCGCCAGTACATCGCCCGCTCCCTGCGCCTGGTTCAGCTGATGGGCATGCTGTGGCCTACGCTCGAATTCATCCTCGGCGTTTCAATGGTCATAACTCTGCTGGCCGGTGGCCACCTGGTCATCGCCCATCGCATCTCAGTCGGCGATTTTGTCGAATTCAACACCTACATGATTCTGCTCATCTGGCCCATCATCGCTGTGGGCTGGGTCATCAATCTTTTTCAGCGCGGTACTGCCTCGGTCCAGCGGATCGACGAACTGCTCCAGGCCGAACCCGGGATCGACGACCGCGCCGCGGATTTATCTGTTGGACCGGAGACGGTGCTGAGAGGCGAAATCGAATTCCGTCACCTCGATTTCAGCTATGGCGACACACCTGTGCTGCACGACGTCTCACTCAAAATTCCCGCCGGCTCAAGCCTGGCCATCGTGGGACCCACCGGCTCGGGAAAGACTACACTGGTCAGTCTCCTCTCGCGGCTTTATGAAGCACCGGTTGGGTCGCTCCTTGTCGACGGCCGCCCGGTACGGGACTATCCACTGGCAGTGCTGCGCCGCAATATCGGCATGGTTCCCCAGGAGACCTTTCTGTTCAGTTGCACCATCCGGGAAAATCTTACTTTCGGCCGGCCGGAAGCAAGCGCGGAAGAGATGCTCGAAGCCGCAGAAGCTGCTCATATTCGAGCCGAGTTTGAAGAGTTCCCCCAGGGCTATGAAACGGTTGTCGGCGAGCGCGGTCTAACACTGTCTGGCGGGCAAAAACAACGCGCCGCCATTGCCCGCGCCCTGCTGCGCCGTCCCGCCATCCTCATCCTCGACGACGCCCTGGCCAGCGTCGACACTTACACGGAAGAGCGAATCCTCGGCGGCCTCAGCAGCTATACCGCCGCATCCACTACCATCCTCATCTCCCATCGCGTCTCAACTGTGCGCAACGCCGACCAGATCGCGGTACTCGATCGCGGAAGAATCGTGGAGATTGGACGGCATGACGAGTTGCTTTCGCTCGACGGCTATTACGCCGGTCTCTACCAGAAACAGCAACTGGAAGAAGAACTCACCGTCGCCGGATGACCCTGCCCAAACCGCCGATAAGTGGCTCACGCATTCCAGCTTGAACCCATCCCGGAATCGGAGCTGTATTCGTCGCCCTCAAATCCTCCCCTGCCGCCTCTGGACATGGACACCACCTGTACAGGCGCCGGATTGACTTCCGGGTCTCTAGCCACTTCCCGCCATGCATCGCGTACATTGCGGACACAGTCGATTGAGTGCTCAAACTTGTTGAGCGAGGCAGATTGCGAAGCCTGCAAAATCTGCGCGAAGATGGTGGCATAAAACTCGCTCAAAGCCTGCGCTGGGCGTCCGCCTACATCCATGCGCAGCCGGGCCTGGAGGTGAATAATGATGTCGAGCGCGCGTTTCACTGCCACCCGCCGGGCGGCTTGATCTCCGCGCTCCACGGCCGCACTGGCGGCGTATAGAAAGCGGATAATTCCGTCATAGAGCGCAACCACCAGTTCCACGGCTGAGGCGCTCTCGAGTGCATGTTCCTGATAACTTCCCATCGGTGTGCTTCTCCTTAGCCGCCCTGTTGTTGGTTGTAGCCGGTAATTGCCGAGTACAGCTCATTGACGCCTTGCAGTTGCGAAGGCAGTTCCTGCATGATCTCGTTGGCGCTGTTCAGCTCCGCCGTGAGGCTCTTTTGCTGCGCGGAGATGAGCAGGTCTTCCTTGGAGATGTCTGCATTCAGCGTGGACTCGATGTTGCTATTGGACCTGGAGGCGAGGGCCAGGATTCCAGTCGAAGAACTGGTTCCGGAGTTGGTGAGCATGGTTGAGAACGTCTGCCCCCATCCGTTTGCATTCTGAAAAAAGCCCACCACACCACTAAAATCCGCGTTCAGAACCGAATCGAGTGAAGCGGCGTCCAGGGTCATTGAACCATCGTTGTTCACGCTGATGCCCAGGCTCGTCAAACCGGAAACATCGGATGAGTTGGTATAGCTCAGAGTCTTGCTGGTGGTGTTGGTGGTGTCGAGAAGGTTCGATGTGATCGAAAGCGCCCCGGCCGAGCCGTCGGCGCCGGAAAGCAGCGAGATCGACCAGCCTCCATTGCTGCTTTCGACCGGTGTTGCCGTCACACCCAGATTGGCGCCGTTGATTGCGCCAGCCAGGCCTGCAAGCGTGGCATTCGACGAAGGCACCTGAATGGTGGTCGCCGGTCCGCTGCCCACTTGAACGATCACTGAACCGGAGAGAACGTCACTGCCCGCACCGCCGCCGATCAACCCGCCGTCGGGAGTCGAGTTGGTATAGGGGCTGGTATTCCCATAGCTCAAGGGCGTGTCGCTGGTGGCAACGATGCTTGAATTCACCGTCAGCGCTCCGGCGGACCCCGCAGTTTGCGACAGCAGCGACAAGCTGGACTGCCCATTGCTGGTCACAACATTGGCCGACACACCAATATGCGCGGAGTTGATGGCGCTTGCCAGGCCGGAAATTGTGTTATCCGCCGAATTCACGGTGATGGTTTGCTTGCTGGTGTCTTGAATGCTTGAGTCCACAGTCAACGTGCCTGCTGTTCCTAAGGTTCCAGAAAGCAGTGTGAGGCTCGACGAGCCATCGCTGTTCTTCGCCACCCAGGCGGTGACTCCGATACCGGCCGAATCGATTGCTTCAGCCAGAGTTGTGAGCGAGTTGCTGGATGTACCCACGGTGATGGTCTGCGCCGTGCCGCTGCCCACCTGGATCGAGATCGAACCGGTGAGCGTATCGCCGGCGTTGGCGATCGAAGCCAGCGTACCGGTCGAGGTTACCGTGTCGCTGCCCGCCGTACCGGAATAATCCAGGGCAAACCCTCCGGCTACCGTGATCGAGAGAGAACCGGCCAGGGTGGTATTGGTGTTGGCCGCAACCGAGTCCAGATTTCCGTTGGGGTTCTGGGCATTCAGACCGCTCAAAAGCTGCTGCTGAAGCAACGAGAGCGTGGGAGAGCCAAACAGCGGCTCCGCATGGTTTGAACTGTCTAGTCCCTCCTGGGCGTTGACCGCGCTGATCAGAGAGTTGTAGTCGCTGACCATCGTATTGAAGGTGCTCTCAACCCCCGCGTTGTCGTTGGCAATCACTACCTGCACCTGCTCGAGGGAGCCATCCGACTCTTTGGTGCTGGGCGCCAGGAGCTGAAAGGTCACGCCCGAGATGGCATTGGCGACAGTGTTCGAAGCACTGGTCGTTTCGACGCCATCGACCCACAGAGTGGCGTCAGCTCCAGGCACCGACGAGGTGTATCCCAATGCAGAGGTGGTTGTGTCGACCAAGGCCGAGTTAACCGCAAGCGTCCCTGCCGTCCCCGAGGTTCCCGACGTGAGCGACAGGCTCGACGTCCCATCGCTGTTGCTCACCGGCACTGCCGAGACACCGATGCCAGCCGCAGTGATTGCCCCGGCGATGCCTGAAATCGTGTTTACACCGCTCCCCGTGTAGATGGTGTGGTCCACGGGCGAGCTTGGCTTGGCTCCGATGACTACGTTCTCGGTCTGGCCGCTTCCGACCTGAATCGACAAAGAGCCGGAAAGAGTGTCAGTGGAAGCGGCGACCGAAGCCAGCGTCCCGGATGAATACTGCGAACCGGAGTTCGGCGCGGCGGTATAGCCCAGAACCTGGCCAATCGAATTCGCGCTGACGGCAATATCTCCGCCTTTGCCGGACGTTCCGGAAACGAGGGTAAGACGCGATCCGGACGCATCTGTCAATATGCTCGCGGTAATGCCTGCACCGGATGCGTTGATCGCACCTTCCAGTCCGGTCAGCGTATTGTCGGAAGAGTCCAACGTAATGGTCAGCGGGTTGCCGCTTCCCTCCTGAAGTGTGATGGACCCGGTCAGGCGAGAAGTAACGCTCGGCACGACTGCCAGATAACCGCTCGACGTCTGGGCGAGGTTTTGCACCTGCACGGTGTGTGTACCTGCCAATGCGGTCGAGTTGGCCGCGGTCAGCGTAAGCACATTGAGATCGGAGCTGGAACCCTCTTTCTGTGCAATGATGCCCTGAAAGTCGGTCAGAGAACTCATGTCGTTCGACAGATTCGAAAACAGCGTCCCCAAGCTCGATATTGCCGTGTCCTGGCTCTGCAATGTTGTCAACTGCGTCTTCCAAGGCGTCTCCACGTTCTGCAGATTCGCGACGATCGAAGAAACCGTCGTGCTGACATCGAACCCAGCCCCGCTGGTCGGCGACCCGAAACTTAAACCCACCGTGCCCATCTGTTACTCCCGCGGAATGCTCATGCAGCCTAATACCCAACCGATGCGCGGCTGAATTGAAAAAAACTCATAACGCTGAATACGACGGCTGTGCATCCTGCCCAACTCCCGCTTGCAGGATGGTTCATCGGCCCAGGGAGGGCGTACCATGAATTCCCATTTCTACGCGAAAAGACATCCCCATTTCTCAGGCTTATCTTCTACAGTTTGGGTATGTCGAGTGCTCGTAAGCTATTGACTTAATTGAGATCTGTCGTAAAATGTTTCGAAATGTAGTGTCACGTCATTTAGGCATATATCCCGTTGTTATTATTTGTTTTGCTAAACATGTAGTGTGACCATGAGGACGCAGGAGGTGCGGCGTGTTTATTCGCACACAGTCGAACGGCTCCCGGACCTATCTGCTCATTGTCGACAACAAGCGGGTGGATGGCAAAGTCATGCAGCGCGTCCTGTTTCGCCTTGGCCGGCTTGATCAGTTGCTGGCCAGCGGCCAGTTCGACTCGCTGGTCCAGTCGCTGGTCCGGTTCTCAGACGAGCTTGACGTCCTTGGCGCCTATGCGCGCGGCGAGAGCATTGCCACGCGCAGCGCCGGGATTGGGACAGGTTCCACACGAAACCAGTATAGGCGAAGAATAGACGAAAATATACGCAGGCAGGTTTGGCCGCGATTGGGATGCGTGGAGGCGGGAATAGCCGATCATGTCTGGTCGGTTAAGGAATTGCCGCGATACCCCCTTAGAGTACTATTCAAGGCACAGGAAAACCCGCCTGATAGCGGGTTGCTTGTGTTTCTAATCTGTCGCGTCTAGTAACTCTCTCCATTATTGTCGTACCGGGGGAATGCGTAGTGCAAAGTTTTGTCTGACGAATTCATTCCCCCCTAGGAAAGCGTCGGCACCATGGCATCACAGCCCGAGCGTATCGCGTCCCTCGAAGCCACCGCATCAATCGCGAAGTGGGTTTTAGGAATCTTTATCCCACTCGTGATTGGACGGGGAGCATTTATCACGATGAACGTGATTGCTATGAAGCAGCAACTGGCTGACGGAGGAAATATTTGACTCGTCACCGAGTTGAAGACGCCAACCTCTCCGGAGCAAGTTCAAGCAAACTTGAGTACCATCATTGCCCAGGTTCAGACGGCGCGAGTAAATGGAAAGAAGCCAGACGGGGAAAAGGTAAAGACTCTCGCCGGAGCACTCCTCCTGACGGGTCACCGACTTGGCTACGGAGTTGCTCGCTCAGACGCATCCCACTATGCATTGCCAGCAGGTAAACCGGTAGGTACTCAGGATTCCGTGATCGAATGGCAGAAGTATGCGCGGCCTCCTCCTCCAGGGACAGGAACCTGGCGTTGTTCTCCTGTTTGCGGCGTGTGGCGCGAACCGGGTTGATCGTCACCTTCTCGTTCTCGATGGAAACTCGGAAGATCAAACTAAAGGCAGCCCTCATCCGGTCGTACGTTGAGCCGGACCATTCGTTTTCCTCGGTATGCTCATCGTTTCCCCTCCATCGGTAGCCGGAAAGACCCGATTGGTTACAACGGTATGCCGCCACCGGGCTTATGGTTGTGCAGCCAGGTAACTGCGTAAAGGGATAAGAGCATCATCCACACCGAACGCTGGTGGGGTATCGATCAACCAACTGCCGTTGAGCGGTTAACCACCCGGAACTCCAGTTCAGCATTTTCCCATGCAGGTTTTCTCGCGAACCTTCCACCACGACGCTCTGTTGCTCCGCATTATCGTTTGCTTGCAGGTGCAATGTTGGCGACCTCCGTTGCCAACGGGACGGTTGGTGCCGCGGCTCCGAGAACCTTGGTGACAGAGTTGCCGCCGTGATTTGCGATCCAGACGTTTCCTGAGATGTCGACGGCAATGCTGGTGGGCGAACTGAGTCCATCTGTGTAGCCCGTGCTGGGAGAGATCGCAATTCCGCCGGAGTTGAAGACCGAAATGGAGCCGTCTGCGTTCGTTACCCAGACCTGGTTCGAACCGTCTATAGCCAGGCCGGTGCCCGCTGCGGAGACTCCGCTAATGTGGCCCGTGCTTGTGACTCCGCCAGCGCTGTCGAACTCCGCCACAGTACTGGAACCGGAGTTCAGGCTCCAAACATTTCCAGATTGGTCAATTGCGACACCGGTGCCGCCATTCGATATAGCGGACGACAGGTACGCTGTTCCGGTCGGCGAGAACACTGACGTCGTGTTGCTGGGGTCGGGGTTGGGGTTGCCAATCCATAGCATGTTAGCAATGACGGTGATCCCCTGCGCGAGCAAAGTCGTAGCCGGCAAATAGATACTGTCCCCGGGGTAGGTTGCAGTGATTGTTTGCATCCCAGCGGGCAGTCTGGAAGTGGTCAGCGTTGCAGTATAGGTATAAGAACTGGAGTCGTAATTGCCGAGCGTGGCTGAGCCCAGCAAGGTTGTTCCTGTTCCTCCTGTCGGGATTGCGTAGAAGTTCATTGGCTGCGTCGGTGTTGGTCCGGAAACAGTGGTCGAGAAGTTCGCGGTAATGCTGGTTGGCGTCCCGTTGTTTGCAGGGCTGGGGATCGTACCCAGAGTGATAGAGGGGGTCGTGGTCACTGGGAGCACGTAAACCCCGCTGTTGACGGCGCCGTTGCTTCCGTCTCCTGGATAGGACGCGACAATGTAGTGGGCGCCAAGAGAAAGCGAGCTTGTGCTGACCGATGCGGTGTTTGCGGATAACGATTGTGGTGTGCCAACCGGGTTGCTGTATGCAATGTCGTTGAAACTGACCAGACCGGTGCCGGTATTGACCCCATTGCTGAAGGTCGCGGTCAGTGTGCCCGAGCCGTAAACAACCGAGGTTGGACCGCTGATCGCGAGAGATTCAACCCCCGGAGTTTCACCGCCGGCTGCGTTGACGAAGGTGCCTTCGATGAGTCCAATCAAGTCATTCTGGGTGTCA